>HotLOscill_hetero_coDRAFT_1000474_pt1 | contig 18054 bp, 13 predicted proteins | sample HotLakmetagenome_2_FD_10650 | JGI IMG/M metagenome (IMG submission 10650)
ATCAGGTACTTCTTTTTGGTCGGACATTCTAGCTGGCGAGAACCACCAATCTTGCCTCTCGTGGCACACTTGGGTGCGTTGGCTCCACAATTCTACCACATATTTTTAGTCAAAATTCATCTCACCGCTAAGCCTTCGGCTCTAACGGGAGTCTTCTTTTGACATTTAAGATAAATTTTGCCGTATAGTTGACCAAAAAGGACACTCGGGATGTTGTGGTGTAGTTTTTGCCCGTATCATGCCAACAGAGTCCATGAGAAATCACCACAGAACCGGCCTGTCCTGATACGGAACGGGCCGTGCGGTCAAAACGTTTAACATCCGGCGTATCACACAGGGTTTGGCTTCCGGGGGCAAAAATCGGCGCCCCATTGGCTTCACTGAAATCTTCTAACATCCAAATGGCTTGTACTTCCAAGACGGGGCGATCGGGAAAGGGTGGTTCCATGGCCCAATAGGGATAATCCACATGGATGCCCATAGCTGAAGCCCCAGCATGGAGAACATGGGCCGAAAATCCCCCCAAGCGCAAACTGTCCCCTAAAATCTCTCGGGCCAGACCAAAGACTTGGGGATGTTCAACTAGGGCTGCAAATTTAGGATCTTGGTAGATTAACCCATAGACTCGTTGCCGCTTTTCATCCTGGGGACAATGGCGGGCTAACTCCAGAACCTGCGATCGCATCTCCTCGGCCATCTTCGGCGTCAGACCATCAGGAACCACCACATAGCCAGCCCCTGAGAGAATTTCTTGAGTTAGGTGGGTGATTTCGGTCACAGCAAACAGTACTCCCCACAATTGATAGGTCAGAATCAAGACGTGAACCCGTCTTAGCTTCGATTGTCCCACGACATCGCAATCAATCCATCCATCTTTGGAGCCAGAGGATTAGCGAGAGGAGTGGCTTTGGCCAACCCGTTGCACAAAGGCCGCTGTTTCGCGGACGAAGGCTTCGGGTTGTTCGTAGGGCATGACATTTCGTCCTGGAATGAGGGTTCCGTCACCATTAGCAAGCTGGCTGAGATAGTCGTTGAGGCGTTTGTCAGCGGGGTCATTTTTGCCCCGGCGACTAATCCCGGAGGCCTCTTCTCCAAATAAGACTTTCACCGGCTGCTGAAGTTGGCGGATATCGGGGCCGTAATCTTGCCGCCAAAAGCCGGCCAGGAAGGAAAAGACGGCATGACGGCTGGCTAAATCGGCGGCCCCTTGCTGTAGAGTCTTGAGCCAGTTAGCATCTACATCGTCGGCTTGGGCAAAGAGTTTGTCTTGGGAGAACGATCGCAAAAACGCTTCCCGGCGAGCATAGCGATAGAACCCCCAGCCTAAGGGAGTGTCAAAAAAGAGATTCCAGAGCAGTTGGTTTTGGCGGGGTTTAGCTTCTCGCGTCATCACTCCCCAGGCGGGTGGCCCCGATAAAACCAGTCCAGTGACCTGTTCTGGGGCCTGTTGAGCGAGTCGGAGGGCGACAGGAAATAAGGCCCCCTGAACAACAACAATCACGGGTTCTTGAATCACGGTATCGATAAAGGCCTGTAATTGTTGCGCCCAATCTTCGGGACGATAGGCAATTCGCGGCATATCACTCTCACCACAACCGAGCAAATCAGGGGCATAGAGGGGATTGGTTTGCCCCTGACGCTGCCATTCGTCGCTAAATCGTTGCCAGAAATGGCGCGATAAGCCGACACCGATGGGATGGATGAGCAGTAGGGGCTGGCCTTGGCTGGCATCGCTGCGGTGGACGGCGTAGGCACAATGGTAGTTTTGCCAGGAATAGGTTTGAGTTGGGGCGGTTTCGAGGGAAGGGGAGTTGGGAATGGCTGTGGCCATGGTCGCGATCGCTGGTTTGGATAAGGTCTAGTTCCATGCTATACAATTAGGGGCGAACAGCCGTTCGCCCTTACCTAAATTACAACTCAGTCACAACTGTGCAAAATCACATCGGTCAGGTTAGCGGATGAAGCTCACCCCACCTGCCTTGGGCGAGGTGGGGGTGTCAGTGCTAACCTGAGACTGTTTCAAAATTGTTTTTTGGGCTTAAGCTTTGAGAGTCAAAGGTTTGAGAGCCAACCAAACCATCCTCGCGGCTCAATGACAATCAATCATGTGTATATGACACAACGTTGCTGCGATAAGTTACCCCTATTAGGATTTGACCCCGGCCGCGATAAATGTGGTGTGGCGGTGGTTCAAGGCATTGGTAAGGTTTTAGAGGCTCAAGTGGTGGCCAGCGATCGCGCCCTGGAGACGCTACACACTCTATGCGATCGCTTTGGCAGTACGACGCTAATTATTGGCGATCGCACCACCTCGCGCCAATGGCAAGACCGTATTGCTCAAAACCTCCCGGAGTTAAGACTGGTGAGCGTTAATGAGCATAACAGTACCTTAGCCGCTCGCGATCGCTATTGGTCGATGTATCCGCCACGGGGATTAACACGCTTAATTCCGCAAGGATTGCGACTTCCACCTCGGCCAATTGATGATATCGTGGCGATCTTGCTAATTGAACGCTATCTTAACCCAGATTAAATGCTGCTCATGAGTCCCAGTCCTAAGGTTAAAACGACCCTGATTTCTGTTGGAGTCGGTTTAGTCGCCATGGCGATCGCCTTCTCGGTACGCTCTCGCAGTCTCACGGAAAATCTAGCCGGGGAGACTCCCGAACCGGTCGATTCTTCCTGGCGACAAGAACAACTGCGCAAATCGTCTCTGAGTCAGCCCTATTTGAGTGCGATCGCCGCCGGCCAAGCCAGTTTAGAAGCCGAAGACTACGAGGCGGCGGTGAATGACTTTACCCGAGCGATTAACCTCTCTCCCGACAGTACCCGAGGCTATCACGGCCGGGCGATCGCGCGCCTGAAAACCGAGGACTATGACGGGGCGATTACAGATTTCACGCGGGCCTTAGACCTCGACCGAGATGATGCCCGCACCTATACTAATCGCGGCAGCGCCTACAGCGCCCTAGGTGACGCTGAGGCTGCCCTAGACGACTACAATCGGGCGATCGCCCTAAATCCTGACTATGGGGACGCTTACTTCAATCGCGGTAGTCTCTACTTTGAACTCGGAGACTACGATCGCGCCCTCAATGACTTCACCGAAACCTTAGTGGTTGAACCTGAGTCGGCTAAAGCCTTCTACAATCGGGCCATGGTTTACCTAGAACTCGATCGCCTCAACAGTGCCATCGCCGACTTAGAAACCGCCGAAGCGCTCTTTCGTAAACAAAACAACTTTGCGGCCTCAGAATATACCCTCGAAACCCTCAAAGACCTAAATCGTCGTTAGGGACAGCCGGGCCACTTCAACGCCGGTGAGGATGAGTCGCCTTAGCGGAGGGGTCAATAGCCCCTATGATAGAAACAGTGGCCATTTAGAAATTTGGCACTTAGAAATTTGGCACTTAGAAATTTGGCAATTTAGAAATTTGGCATGGGAACTGTCTGGGAACTCGACTTCTACTCTCGTCCCTTGGTGGACGAAACGCAAAAAAAACGCTGGGAACTGCTGATTTGTGAAAGTCCGTTATCGGTCTCGCGATCGCAGTCGGATCTATTTCGCTATTCCCAATACTGCTCAAGTGGCAATGTTAACTCAACCTGGTTAAAAGATGCCTTGGCCCAGGCCATGGCCGAAGCCCCCACCCCACCGACCAAGGTGCGCTTCTTTCGGCGACAGATGAACAATATGATCGTCAAAGCCTGTAAAGATATGGGGCTAGATGCTCAAGTCAGTCGGCGGACCCTAGCCCTGTACCAATGGCTTGAAGAGCGCATGGTGACGGTCTATCCTCAAGATCCCTGCTATGAAGAAGCCGCCGTGCGATCGCCCTCGGTACGCTATGAAATCCAAGCGCCTCGTCCCCTCCCGGATGCGTTAGAGGGCAACAAATGGGCTATGGTGAGCCTCACCGCTGCCGATTTTGCGGATTTACCCGATTGGAAGATTGATTTTGGTGAATCGTTTCCCCTCGAACTGCTAAATCTCGATGGCGATTGCGTAATCCCCGGACTTGTCATCTACTCCCCCCGCGCCTTCCCCATCGCCGCCTGGATGTCGGGATTGGAACTTGGTTTTATTAAGTTTGTCCCCAATCCCCGGCCGCGCTTGATTTTGGAAACGGAAGATGACTCAAGTTGGGTCTTAGCCGATCTCACCAATGAAAGCAGCGTCAAGGATGCAAAAACCTTTGAAGAGCGCAAAGAGAAGGCGGGAGGAGCGCATTTCTTAGCCGTTCAGTCCTCGCCGCAGGTAGAAGCCTTCGCTGGCTTTTGGCTCTTACCCGAATTGAACCTACGGTAACGTTGCAACCCTTAAGACTCTCGCGTCCGTCATGATCGAACAACTCCTAGATTTAGCCTTACAAGAGGGTGCTGAAGCGGCCGAGGTCTTTCAATCGCGATCGCACACCCGTCCGGTCTATTTTGAAGCCAACCGGCTCAAACAACTCGAAAGTGTCGAATCGGAAGGTCTCAGTCTCCGGGTGTGGCGTGAGGGTCGACCGGGCCTGGCGGTGGCCTATGGGGAGGTTGCGCCCAAAGACTTGGTCCAGCGCGCCTTGGGGATTAGTCGCCTCAATCCCCCCCAAGTTCCCGATTTACAAGACCCGTACCCAATGGGGAATCTGGATGTGGGCCAGACGGTCTCTGTTGAACAACTCTTGAGTTGGGGCCGCGACAGCATCGCGCAAATCCGGGATCTCTATCCCGAAACCCTCTGTACGGCGGCTTGGGAATGCGACCATGAACACACTCGCTTAGCCAATACCGCTGGACTGGACTGTTCTTATACGGACATTACCTTAAGCAGCGATATGACCGTCGAATGGGTGCGCGGCGATGATTTTCTCACGGTCTCCGATGGGGAAAGCCAACGCGATCGCCTAAACCCCTCGGATATCACTCAACCTATTCTACAACGGCTCGCTTGGGCCAAAGAGAATGTCTCTTGTCCGAGTGGACGATTACCAGTGTTGTTCACCGCCAAAGCGGCCGATTTATTTTGGGGAACGGTTCAGGCAGCCCTCAATGGCAAACAGGCCATTGAACAGTCTTCTCCCTGGAGTTCTCGGCTGCATCAGCAAGTCCTCTCGCCCCGATTGACGATCTCTCAACAACCTCAGTTGGGACCGTATAGTTGTCCCTTTGATGATGAAGGAACACCCACTCGTCCCCTGACCTTTGTTAAGGATGGGGTGTTACAACTGTTTTATTGCGATCGCCGCATTGGTCGGTTAATCGGCAGTGGTAGCACCGGCAATGGCTTTCGCCCAGGACTATCGAGTTATCCCACCCCCGGACTGTTTAATCTGATGATTGAACCGGGTGACAGGTCTTTGGAGGATCTGATTGCTGAGTTAGATCATGGCATCATCGTCGATGAAATTCTCGGCAGTGGCGGCGGACTCTCCGGGGATTTTTCGATCAATGTTTCCCTAGGCTATCGCGTCAAAAACGGACAAGTTCTCGGACGGATTAAAGATACGATGGTTTCCGGGAATGTTTATACGGCCTTGCAGAATATCATCCGCTTGGGCAGCGATGCCCGTTGGCATGGCTCCTGTTACACGCCCTCTATTTTAGTTGATGGTTTATCCGTAACCGGTCAATAACAGTTGATTCGTGATTATACCAAGCCTGTCTCTCCTTAAGACTCTCGGGTTAAGACTCTCGGGTTAAGATTCTCGGGAACCATTATTAGGTCCAGACGATGGCAAATCATCTCCCAAAATCGGTCCTAGGGCTTCCGATAAGGCTTTCGGGTCCATAAACACAACCTTTGAGTTTTCACTTTGACTCAACTTAAAACTTGAGTCTACATAGCGTTGTGTCATAAAAAAGTGCAGAATTTCTCGGGCATTTTCACGAGACTCTAAGGCACGGGCAATATACTTCATATATTCCGCTGTTCCCTCAGCTTCTAAAATTGAGGCGCGTTTTTTAATTTCCGCCGCCCGTTCAATTTCCATGGATTCTAACACCGTTGCCGAAGGATTAATTTTCTGAATATCAACCCGCAACACCTTAATACCCCATTCATGGGTTTCGTCTTCAATCTGTTCTAATAAAACTTGGTTAATTTCTGATCGCGCCGTCACGGTCCGATCTAATTCCCGTCGGCCAATTTCGGCCCCAATAATGGTACTGACACGGTTTTGTAGGGCCGCAGCCACGTCTTCAATTTCATAATAGGCCATCTCTAAATTGAAGATACGCCAGTACACCACGGCTAACACCTCCAAAGAGACATTATCTTTGGTAATGGCTAACTGAGGTTCAATGCGACAAAACTGTTCTCGGGTGGTATCTTCCCAAACAATACTCTCGATGACCGGCGCAACAAAGCTTAACCCGGCGGCTAAGGTACGATTATATTTCCCCAAACGCTCGACAAGGGCGAGGTTCCCCTGATTGATAATGCGGATACCCACCGCCACATAACCGATGGTGGAAAGGACGATAACAGCCAGAATAGAGTTCATAGACGATAATCAGGGGCCAATCGGTAAAAGGTCAATCAAGACCCGGTGGGGTGACGGAGACGGCGGAGAGTGGGATATCATCGATGGGGAGTCTGTTAAATACTCCCAAACTCATTGTGACACTTTTGAATCCACTGGATGACAGCCGATGATGAATGATTACGACTCCCTCTATGTTGGTTTAGTTCGCAATCTTTCTAAACGAAAACGTCAAGCCCTATCTGAAGAACTCGAAACCCTCATCGAAGCGATTGAAAACGAAGGCTATACCTTTGCTGATCTCATCGGTGCGGTCCGAGATATCTTGCGCCGTCGCAAGTCGGGAGGCTATTGGACTGATTGTAGCACTGACCTCGATCGCGCCTTTGAGTCGGCCCAGCGAGCTCAGGAGAAACGGGAGGAACGGGAATTGCGAGATCTACGGTCCGAACGGGAGGATGAGCGCGATCGCGTTGAGGATGATGACGCGGACTGGCGGGAACGGGATAATCCCCTCGTGGGTTAGGTTGGCGTGATGGGATACACCTCGCCCAAGATTCTAGCGCTTGAGGGTCAAAAACTTCTCTAAGGCTTGCACCATGCGAGGTGGCCAGCGGCGTACACCGCTGACCCAGTCAAGATTGCGATATCGGCCATCTAATCCCGCAGCGGCCACCCAGTTACTCTCGGCTTCCCCTGCTTTCCCCATCTCCCACAAGACGGCGGTTAGGGCGGCCCGCATATCGGCAAATTGAGGGTAGCGGCGGACGAGATTGCGCATTTCCTGGAGGGCTTCGCTTGACTGTTGCACTTGGTACAAGGCGAGGGCATAATTTGCCCGGGCTAGGGCGAAGTCGGGGGCTTGTTCGATGGCCTGGCGGTAGTCGGCGATCGCTCCGGGCCAGTCTCCTTGTCCGGCTTTGGCGTTACCGCGATTGTTGTAGGCGGCTACGTCGTCTGCCGATCGCGCTAGGACACGGTTATAGTCGGCGATCGCCTCGTCCCAGCGCCCTAGGGCTTCGTAGGCGGTGCCTCGATTGAGATAGGTATCGGGGAACTCGGGGGCTAATTCGATGGCGTGATTGTAGTCGTCAAGGGCAGCATTGAGCTTATTTTGACTGACTCGGACATTGCCGCGATTACTCCAAAGTGCGGGATTTTGGGGAACTTGCTCAATTAGGGCCGAGAGGAGGGCTTCGGCGGCTTCAAAGTCCCCCCGTTGTGCGGCGTCTCGGGCGCGATCGCTCACGTCTTCGAGTTGTTGTAAATCGGCACTACTGATGGACGTGTCTGCGATCGCAACGGGGATTCCCCAAAGCAGCAGGGTTAGGGCCAACATTAACGCCAAAACAGGGCGAAGTCCCCCTCGAAAACGGTTTCCCCAATGTTGACGCCGATGTTGACGCCAATGTTGACACCAATGTTGACACCAACGACTTACATTTGAACTCATCGAATCCCCCCAAAATACACAGTGAACGGCAATCATCTAACGGCAATCATCTCGATGAACCGGCAACTCGATACAAATTTCGGTTCCCGGTTGGTCGTTCTCGTTGAGGTACAGTTTACCGCGATGGCCCTGAACGATCGCTTGATAACAGGTTGATAAGCCTAAACCGGTGCCAGATCCCACGGCTTTGGTGGTGAAAAAGGGGTCGAAGATGCGATCGCGAATTTCTCGGGGAATGCCTGGACCATTGTCGGCGATGCAGATGCGAACCCAGTCGTTGGATAATACCTCTGTCTGCAAGGAAAGTTCGTCATGTTGTTCGTTATGTTTTTCACCAGTTTTGTGATCTGTTTCTAAGGCATCTAGGGCATTTTCAATGAGGTTAAAAAAGACTTGATTCACTTGTCCCGGATAGCAGGCGACTAACGGCATTTCTTTGCTATAGTTTTTATGGATTTTCAGGTTAGCATGAAAGCGGAGCCGCAACATAGCTAAACTACTTTCGAGACATTCATGTAAATCCACGGGTTTGATTTCGGCTTCATTGAGGTGAGAAAAGGTTTGCAGCGATCGCACGACGTTATGAATCCGTTTACTCCCTTCCCGCATCGATTTTAGCATTTTTGGGAAATCTTCTTGAATATAGTCGAAGTCCAATTCTTCTTTAAGGTCAATTGCGGCTTCGGTATCCAGTTGAGCCAGTCCTTTCACTAGCTCTTCTCCATATTCTTGAACATAATGCAGGTTGGCAAAAATGAAATTGTTAGCATTATTGATTTCATGGGCAACACCAGCAGCCATTTTGCCTAAACCGGACAACTTCTCGGTTTGGATTAACTGTAATTGCGTCGATTGCAGGCGATTTAAAGTCGCTTGTAATTCTTGGGCTTGAGTTTTGGTTTGATTGTATAATTCGGCCTGTTGAATCCCGATGGCAATTTGTTCGGCTAGTTGACCCAAAAGGCTAATTTCTCCCTCTTGCCATTGACGAGGCTGTTCACAGGCTTGTGCAAGTAATAACCCCCAAAGATAAGGGGCGGAGTCTTCCGATTTTGTGGCATTGGTGACAATGGGAACAATCAGGTTTGCTTTGACTGAAATACTGCTCAAAAACTGCCGATGACAGTCATCTAATTCAGGATCGATACTGACGTCATCAATCGCCCGCACTCGTCCTTCTAAATACAGTTGACTATGTTCACCACCAAAACAGTCATCACAGGTTTTTTGGTGAATAATCGACCATTTGGGGTCTACAACATCCTCAACCACAACATCTCCATCCCAGCCTCCCTCCGCTGCATGGATAAACTGATACACGACGACGCGATCGCTATTTAAAATACTGCGAATCCCGCTCACAGCGGTTTGTAAAATCTCCTGTACATCTAGGGTTCCTCGAACCCGCTCTGTCATCAGTCGCAGTAGAGATTCTCGTTCAACCTGGGCTTGAGATTTGGCAAAGAGTTCGGCTTGTTGAATGGCGATCGCCAACTGATCGGCTAATTGCAACATGAGATGACTCTCACGAACTCGCCAATGACGGGGACTGCGACATTGATGGACAATCAAGAGACCCCAAAGCTGGGGCAAATCTCCCTCTTGATTTTGTCCAATTAAAATCGGGACAATAAGATTAGCTTTAACATCTAAGTTTCTCAAAAAGTTGGCATGACAAGCATCTAAATCCAAGTCTGTCTCGATATTATCAATGGCGCGAACTCGCCCTTCCCGGTATAAATGGGCATATTCCCCGGAAAAACAATCATCGGCACCCATGTCTCCTAACACCGATGTCCAGGAGTCTGTAATATCTTCGACAACGACTCGTCCTTTCCAGTCATCCTGAAATTGATAAATGACCACTCGGTCTGCTTTGAGAAGTCGTCGCGCTCCTTCAACGGCTGTTTGTAAAATGGTGTTAACGTCTAAGGTATTACGAATTTTATTGGTGACGAGACGTAAAAAGGCTTCTTGGGCGGCTGCTTCCTGGCTGGTGTGATAGAGGCGAGCGCGATCGATGGCAATTCCTAGCTGACGGGCCACCCCTTCGAGGAGTTGTTCTTCCCAGGGTTGCCAGTCTCGGTGGCGATCGCATTGATGTAAACCAATGATGCCATTGACCTCCCCTTGATAGCGAGTGGCTATGGCAAGCATTGACTTGATTTGCAGCGTTTTAAGGGCTTTACGAGTGGCGCAGCCTAAGCCGGGGAAATCAGCCATGTCCCGTTCGCTGAGGGGGCTGTCCTCGGACATGAGAACCTGAATGTGGGTATTGTCTTTAGCGTCGATTTTGAGTCCGAGTTGGCTGGGATAATCTCCATTGATATATTCTCCTCGGCTAACGAGGGTTTCGCGATCGCCCTCTTCGCGAACCAAAACACTGGCGCGACTACAGTTTAGGGTTTGACACAGAAGCCGACAGGCGGTGTTGAGGATATCGTCGAGTTCGAGGGTGCTACTGAGTTCAGTATTGATTTCGTTGATCAGGTTGGCCAGTTTGACTTGACGTTGCAGATCAAGGGTGGCGTTGTCTGGGTTGGCGTTGTCTGGGGTGGGTTGAGTCGTTCCTGGCTTGCGTTGTAACTCTTTCTCGGAACTCGGGTGCGTACCGGGGCGATCAGACTTGGATCCTTTATCTCGGCGTGGGTTGGTGGAGGGAAGGGAGAAAGACATATAAGTTCGCGTAGGGGTAGGAAAATCGAGATTCCGTTCTGGTAAATGCCTCGTTAGAGGAACAAGTTTGTTTAGGCTTGCATCCTGAGGGGATGATGGCGCAGAAAAAATATCAGGGTCGAATGCTGGGAAAGGTATCTTCATTGTCCTTAAAAAATTGTTAACTTGCAACTGGTGTCAGGGGTTGGACCAGTTGAGGATTAAGGATCGGTTAACCTTTGCTAGAACTGAATTGGGCGCAAACCGGACAAGATTTTGAGAGAGAATGAGGCTGGAAAATTAGCCATGATGAGATAGAGCAAGAACGATGGCAGAGTTCGGTTTTGAGTCCCAGTCTTGGTTAGCTGTCGCTCTCGGAAACTCCCGTAACCATTGGGCGCAGTTCGAGTCGGGGGCGATCGCCGCCTGGGGTCATAGTCGTCATTTACGGGCTGCTGAAACGGAGGTCTCGCTGGCCAATTTACCCTGGTGGTCTTGCTTGAGTCCCGAGGTTCCCTTGGTTGTGGCCGGCGTAGTTCCCGAACAGTGGCAACGCTTACACCAATATGTGCCGCCAAGGACCCCGATTTATAATTTGGGGTCTTTGCCGTTGCCCCTGGGGGGAGTTTATCCGGGCTTTGGGCTGGATCGGGGTTTGGCAGCGTTGGGAGCGGGACAACGCTGGGGGTTTCCCCTGTTGTTGATTGATGGGGGGACGGCGTTGACGTTTACGGGCTTTGATGAGGGACGATCGCTGGTTGGGGGCGCGATTTTACCGGGGGTAGCCCTACAATATCGAGCCTTAGTCGAAGGAACTGCCTTAGATGAGACCGGGGGCATCATGGGGGCAGATCTCCCCTCTCGTTGGGCGTTAGAGACCGGTGAGGCGATTTGCAGTGGCATTCTCTATACGCTGTTGGCTGGGGTTGAGCAGTTTATTCAGCAGTGGCAACAGCGGTTTCCCGAGAGTGCCATGGTTTTGACGGGGGGAGATGGAGCTAGATTGGCGGCGGGGTTGCGGGCGATCGCCCCCCAGGTGGCGGCTAAGGTGGTACTGGATGAGGAGGCGCTGTTTTGGGGGATGGCGGCGATGGTGGGTCAGTTGGATGTTACTCGTCGGGGCGATCGCAGTTAGGGGGTGGCTCCTCCACCTGGGAAAATTCTGCGGCTTTGAGATCCTCAAGAGTCACCCAGCCTCCGACGGGAAAGGGGAGCGGGGTGCAAGGGGTCAGTTGCAGCCATTGGGGAGAGTCGGCATCGGCACGACGTATGGTTTCAACGATAAAGACTTGATTGTCGCTGGGGAAGCTACGGGGTGGAGCTGTGGTGGTGGGGTTAGTGTAGAGGTCGATGGGATTGTCCAGACGTAAGATGTCACCCACGCCTATGGGGGTGGGATCTTGCAGTTGGGCAGCGATGCCTTCATCTTCGGGGAGGTCTTGGGATGAGTCTTGGGATGAGTCTTGGGATAAGGGTTGCGGGGCCGGTGGCTCGGGTTGATCGGGACGGTTACGCTGGTTGAGGGCATAGGCGAGACCGGCGAGCAGGCCCGCCAGGAGAATAAGTGTCAGGGTGATGGGCAGGCTGTAGGAGCGACGGGTTGGGGCAACCCGTAGTTCGGTGGTGTCGAGGTCGGCTGAGGTCGGGTCTGAACTGTCGGATTCGTCTTCATCTCCGAGAAAACCAATGGTTTCATCACGGTCTGGAGGTAGGGAACGAGGCAGCTTTTCGAGAGAGTTGAGCAGATCTTGGGAGGAGGGAAGGGTTGGGGACTTTTTTTCGACGCTTAGATGCAGTAGGGAGATGGTTACGTTGTCGTGACCGTTTTGATTGTTGGCGATGTCAACGAGTTTGCTGACGGCTTGGTGCAGGTTGACGCCGTTGTTGAGGAGGGGTTGAATTTCCCGTTGCCAAATCCGCTCGACGCGATCGTAGTCACTGAGTCCGTCGGAACAGAGGAGACAGATGCAGTCTTCGTCGATGACAAAGTGGCTGGTGGTGGGGTGGAGGTTGTTGGAGGACCCCATGCCTAGGGCTTGGATGAGGGAACCGGCGGCGGGTCGTTGCAGGGCTTCTTGATAGAAGGCGTAGCCGAGGCGGACTTCCCGACTGGCAACGTCATCGTCGATGGTGATGGGATAGCAGTTATGGCGGGTGATGAGGTAGGCGCGACTGTCGCCGATGTGGGAGATGTAGAGGTCTTGTTTTTGAGCTAAGGCCATGACGAGAGTGGTTCCCATGCGTTGTCGGCCATGGCGTTGTTCTTGGTTGTTGCGATCGCTGATGGCATCGTTGGCTTTGAAGATGGCTTCTTGAATGCCGTTGAGGAGGCGATCGCGGTCGGGCCGGCGATGGCGATCGCGAAAGGGGCGCAGGTGTTGTTCAACGATGTGAATGGCGAGGTTGGAGGCGATGTCTCCCCCTTCATGACCGCCCACGCCGTCACAGACGAGGGTTAGGGGGTATTGTTCGGCTACTCCCCGTTGGCCGCTGACGGGATAGCAGGCGTCTTCGTTGCGGGCGCGACTGGGACCGCGATCGGTGCGGGCGGCGACTCGATTGTGGTAGTGGTAGCGATCGCCGACTTGTTGGATGGCTCGTTCGAGGGCGGTAATGAGTTGGTTTTCGTTCTCGATGGTTCCTTGGCTGAGGCGATCGCACAATTGTTGGAGAAACGCTTGTACTGGGGGGGCGGTGCGCTCAATCAGGCGACTCCAAAAGCGACCGAGACGTTTGAGGGTTTGGGGATGATCGTCGGCGGCGAGGTGGGAGAGGCGAACCATGCTTCCTTCGACTCGTAGGCGATCGTAGTCGAGCAGACTCGACGCCACTCCTTCTTGACAGCAGGGTTGCCAGAGCCGGGCGATTTGCCAGAGCCAGTTGAGTTGACGTAGGGGGGAGGCATCGGCCCATTTTTCTATGAGGCTCGGTTGCAGGATCCAAACCCCTGAGGGGCCGCAACGGATGGGGGCTTCGTCGAGGAGCCAAATGGAACGGCCTTTGAGTTGTGAGGGGGCGCCAGCTCGTCCGTAGAGTTGGGGGACGTGCCAGCGGTAGGGAAACAGGCGCAAGTAGGCTTCGAGTTGGGGGGGGACGACTTCGGGGAGGTCGGGAAAGTTACCGGGGTGGGTATCGAGGACGACGCGATCGCCTTTGTGCCAGTAGCGATCGCCCCACACTTCGCCTAAGTCTAGGTCGTCCCAATCTCGGCTGAGTTGGCTATCGTCGGGATCGCGCAGTACCGTCGCCCAAAGGTATCGTTTGGGAAGCGGGGTTCGACAAACTTGGCAAAACTCATGGCGTTCGTCATTGACAGCCTGACAGGTGGGATTGGGGCAGTACAACTTTGCCAAGTTTTCTTCCATGAGGCTTGTTCAGGGCAAATAGTTCGGCGGCGGCGTCCATCACCGCTTCACCATTGTAGCTCTCTCTCGGTAATGGGTTAGTTCCCAAAACTGGATTTTCGCGGCTACTCCCATCTTACCGCTGTTGGGGGTCTCACCCATCAGGGTCTTTTTAGGGACTTAGCACGGTCAAGGGACGACCGGCTCGGGTATTGAACAGTTTAGGCGGCTCCCGGATTTTTGTCACAATTTTTAACAGAAAAAGGGGAACAACGCCTCGGATTGAGCCGTCGAGGTTGGGGCCAGGTTAGGGTTTGGGTTCACTCACTCTGGACGTTCTGATGTCCCTCGGCCGTTGAACCATTGATTAAAGGGATTGAGCTGTTGGGGCGATCTCTCGGGGAAGGCACAGGCTAGGATGGGATAGGTTGCCCGGTCTTGATTGCTGATACGATCGCTCCTTGACGACTCCGTTGTCGATTCACTCCTTGCGGGTTAAGAACTGTTATGCGTTATTCCTCTTCGTCTGTTTTTCCCTCTCGCCTCGTGGTTCTCGATGCTGGGGTTGACTCGGTTCAGTCTCTGGTGGCTGGAGTCCGGCCTGGGGTGGAGGTGCTGGTTCTGCGGGATGATAGGGAGGGTTTGGGACAAGTCTCGGAGGCGATCGCGGCCCAGCCGGGGTTAGCAGAATTACATATCATTGCTCATGGTTGTCCCGGTTCTCTGAGGCTGGGGAACGGTTATCTGAATTTGCAAATGCTGAGGGAGAATCCCTCGATTGTACAGGCTTGGGGTGAGGGGAAAGATGACTGGGCGATCGCCCTCTATGGCTGTCAGGTGGCGGCTGGGGATGCGGGAGCAGAGTTTATTGAACGACTACATCACTTGACAGGGGCGACGATTTCTGCATCGACTCAGGTGGTGGGTCATGCTGAGTTAGGTGGTACTTGGGAGTTGGATGTCCAGCAAGGTCTCGGCCCGGTTCCTGGGGTTGTGATTGATGAGTCGGTACGGCGATCGTATGCAGGAAGTTTTCCGACTTTTCAAGTTGATGCTGATACCCTTTTAACGGAAGACCTTGCATCCCCAAACCTCGTTTTACCGTTGCCCGACAGGAGTGATTTGGGAGCCGCCGTCAGTTTAGATTCCACAGCTCAAACATTCTCTTACAACCCTAGAAATGTCAGCGGTTCAGATCCAGATATTTTTAGAAAGCTTGCTGAAGGTGACATAGAAGATGACAAATTCACCTATCAGTTTGTCAATGGCAGTTTACAGACAGAAGAAATCAACATTGAAGTCATAGGAGTCAATGACGCACCCGTCGCCTCGAATTTCTCCGTAGGCGTTGGCGATCCCCCCCTTCTCAAAACAGAAACGTTTGAAGTTGACGACACATCAAATAGTAAGTCATTACGTCAAAACGCAACGGATATTGACAACGATGATGACGACCTCGTTTTCAGCGGAGCTGACACCAGTTCTCGGGGAGCAAGCGTTACTATTGATGACGATGGAACCTATACCTATGACCCCACCGGAGTTGATGAAATTCAGCAAATTCCTGATGGGGAGACCATTACCGATACCTTTCAATACACCGTAGAAGATCCCGGTGAACTGACTGACAGTGGAACCGTCACCGTGCAAATTCGCGGTGAAAATACACCGGTCGTCGCCAACAACGATCCTGGCGAAGACGAAGAAATTAAAGTCCGGCCAGGAGAGTCCGTCAGCATCCCCGTATTGGAGAATGATAACAACATCGAAGGTGGGCCGGTTACCATTCTTGATTTTGATGGGAGTACCGAGAACGGAGGTAGTATTAGCCGCAACGGTGACTCACTGGTCTATCGTGCCCCGAGTGACTTTATTGGGGAAGATACCTTTGACTATGTTGCAGCCAATCTAGGGGGAAGTGACAGCGCCACAGTCACGGTTACCGTCAATAGCAAGCCCAACGCCTCTGATGTCACCGCCTCTAGCCAATCAGCCGCACAACCGATTCGGATTGCCGTCCTAGACAATGATAGCGACCCCGACGAATCGTTTGGGGATACGATTAGCGTCAAAAGTACCGATGACACCCCCCGACGGGGTGGCCGTCTCAGTATCCTCAGTACTGGGGAAATTCTCTACACCGCTCCCGATGGCTATAACGGCCCCAACCGCTTCCAATACACCATCGAAGATAGTCTCGGAGCCACCGATACCGCGACGGTTATTATCAACCCACCCCAGGCTCAAGATGACGCCTCCCGCACTCGCCCTGATGAAGCTCTGCGGATTCCGGTTCTTGACAATGATGAGGTCTTTAGTAATGTGTCCATCGTTGCGTTTGAGACGGAAGGACTCAATGAAGGCTCCATTACTCGGGATGGGGATCAACTGGTGTATGTCGCGAAACCGGGATTTGAGGGCTTTGACTATTTCGATTACACCATTGAAGACATCGACGGGAATCAATCAACTGCAACCGTTGAAGTTTTAGTCTCTCCAGATGTGCGCACTCCTGAAGAAGAAAACCCAACGCCGCCGGACAATCCGTTCGGCAACCTCGGCAGTACCGTTCGCATTCCTCCAGTTCCCGATCGCAATCCCAATCCCACCGTCGATCGCCAGGAAGTTCCCGCCGATAGTGAAGACTTCGTTCTTGTTGGCGATGCTAATGCCAATACGCTTGTTGCCCGTGATGATGTCAATAATGCTCTGGCGGGTTTAGAAGGCAATGACAATATTTTTGGGGGAACGGGGGATGACACCCTCTTTGGCAACCAAGGAAACGATTTTATTAGTCCCACTGGGGGCAATAATCTCATTTTTGCTGGTGCGGGTGACGATTATATTGAAGCCGGCCCCGGTAATGACACCATTTATGGCAATCGCGGCAATGACCTGATTAAAGGCAGTTCCGCTGATAATTTGATCTTCGGTGACTTTGGGGTGAACCGTATTGACGGCGGTTCCGGTAATGACACCATTATTGGTGGCGTTGATCCCGATATCATTACCGGCAATGCAGGCAATGATATTGTCGCCGGAGGCACCGGGAACGATACGGTACAAGCAGGGGATGGCAATGATTTAATCTTCGGCAATGAGGGCGACGACGTGCTAGATGGCAGTCGCGGCGATGATACTCTCTTTGGGGGACGTGGCAATGACACCCTCTATGGTAGTGCCGGGAACAACCGCCTCAAAGGAGATTTAGGCAATGATATTCTCTCCGGTGGTAGTGGTGCTGATTCCTTTGTTTTAGAAGTGCCTGATGACGGTTCGGTGGATCTGATTCTCAACTTCAATTCTCAACAGGGCGATAAGCTTGTGGTTCAGGGTGGCTTTAATGCCTCGGATATTATTGTTCAACCCAGTGGCGGCAATAGTCTGATTCGCATTGCCAACACGGATATCACTTTGGCTGTCTTGCAAAGCACGCCTTTCGATGCGATCGGTGCTGAAGATTTTGTCTTTGAGTGATGCTTAACTCGGGGGTTCGATTATTATTGTTCAACGCCCCCAAAAAACTATCCGCTCTCACTTGTGAGTACGAAAAACGCACAAAAAAGTAAGAGCGGTCTAGCGGATCTTCAAATTGGAACCTGACTGCCGGAAGGAACTCTAAGTTCGTTTGTCTTCCAAAGCACAATACAGCGCCCAAAGGGCAAGCGATTGCTTAGAGAACAGCCCCGGCACACAGCCGGCAAAGTCCAATTTGGAGACCCTTGCAACTACTACTATCTTGCATGGACATCACCTCCAAATCGCGAAACAACTTGAGAACACGAGGTTCTCACTGTTGTTAGGATAACACAGGTTTTTCAAGATGGGGGACAATTGCAAATTGATCATGAACAATGATCACAGGACTGTTAGATGATTGAGTTCCCTGGCTTGGCTGAGATCCTAGATGCAAAAACCCCCCCGCAAGGAGACTTGTGGGGGGGAAAGGGTCAAAGAATTTGACCTTGGGTGATGATGGCTGAAACTTACAGCCAAGCCTAGATAGCCAACTTTAGAGAGCGTTACCGCGAGGTAGAACTTCCTCGGGGAACTCAAAGTTTTGGTGAGGTTGGTCTGTCGGAGCCATCCAAGCGCGAATCCCTTCATTCAAGAGAATGTTCTTGGTGTAGAAGGT
>HotLOscill_hetero_coDRAFT_1000501_pt1 | contig 17218 bp, 14 predicted proteins | sample HotLakmetagenome_2_FD_10650 | JGI IMG/M metagenome (IMG submission 10650)
GATGTCTACGGGGACAATGGCAAGTTGCAGGGGGTGAAGCTGATCAACAGCCAAACCCAGGAAACGGGAACCTTGGCGGTTCAGGGCTTATTTTACGCCATTGGCCATACTCCCAACACCCAGATTTTCCAAGGACAGATTGACTTGGATGAAGTCGGCTATGTGAAAACCCGCAACGGTTCCGTTGAAACCTCCGTTGAGGGGGTGTACGCCGTGGGAGATGTCCAAGACCATGAGTTCCGTCAAGCGGTTACCGCCGCAGGAACTGGCTGTATGGGAGCCATGTTAGCGGAACGTTGGCTCTCCCAGAAGGGACTCACGACGGAGTTCCACCAGGAGCAACAGGCCGCTGAGGTGACGGAGACGGAACCGGAAGCGGCGGTGGACCCGGCTGAAGCCTACGACATCAACAATACCCGTCACCGGGGGAGTTATGCGCTGCGGAAGTTATACCATGAGAGCGATCGCCTGCTGATTGTCAAATATGTCGCCCCTACCTGTGGCCCTTGTCATATCCTCAAGGGGATTTTTGACCAGGTGATTGATGAGTATGAGGGCCGGGTTCACTACGTGGAAATTGACATCGAGGAAGACCCCGAGATTGCTGAGGCGGCTGGGGTGATTGGAACCCCGACGATTCAGTTGTTTAAGGATAAGGCGAAGGTTGCCGAGTATAAGGGAGTGAAACAAAAGAGCGACTATCGTCAGGGAATTGACGAGCATTTAGGCTCGACGGCTTCGGTGTCGTAGGTCAGCAAAGCGGCCTAAAACGCTCTCCAGGTTTGGTATCTGGGGAGCGTTTAAAGGTTAAGGTTGAAGGGCGATACCCTGAAATTCGCCGGGGATACTAACGATGGAGATTGTCATTACTCATTCTTCTCATCTCCAGATTTTAACTGCTGAATCGCTTGGTTGGTCATGTTGAGTAGTCCAGGAAGATCGGTGGTTACGACCTGCCAGACAACCTCTAAATCAACATCAAAATAGGCATGAACAATGCGATGTCTCATTCCCACAATTTCACGCCAGGGAATCTTTGGATAGGCAGCCTAAAAATCCATAGAAACATGATTTGCAGCTTCTCCAATAATCTCAATTAGCCGAATAAGCGCCAGAGCTAGCATCTCGTCTCGATCTAAATCGTCGCGGGTTCTATTGTTAGCGAAAGCGATCGCCTTCATTGCCGCATCGCGGATGTGCCGAAGACGGGTTAAATCATCAACCTTGCTCATAAATCGGCACAGACTCCTGTAGTACTCGATCCCGAAAATAGCGGCTCAAATCTCCAGAGGTTCGTAAGTCCACGACCCGCCCTAAGATATCACTGAGTTCATCGGCTATGGTTACGATCGCCAACCCCGGCGTTTTTCCCGGCAGAAACTCCACCAACACATCCACATCGCTGTCTTCTGTAAAGTCATCCCGTAACACTGAGCCAAATAATGCCAACTTATAAATCTGATGTTGTTGGCAAAATTGCTCGATTTTTGCTTGTGGTAGGGCGATCGGTAATGTTTTCATATCGCAATCCCCAATGACTCGTGACATTGGCTTCATATAATAACGTAGGATGTTGCATGGCGAGGCGGCGATCGCTACCGACCCGCCCTCAACACTTGTTCAGCGGTTAGTCTCAACTCTGGGAAGGTTGGAGAGACGATCATCTCCTTACCTCGAAGCGGCTGAATTTCATACTCTCCATCCACTAGCGTACAGATAGATAGAGTAGGTTGTTTGGGCTTCGAGATATGTCGAGTCCCCCCCAATCCTGCGTAGTCTGCAATCCAATATTCAGGGATGCCTAACGCCGCGTAGTCTTCGACCTTGCGGGCATAATCGTTTTGCCAGTTGCTGCTGACCACTTCCACCACCAACTTAATCGAAGATCCCAGAGTCAGAAGCGACTGGTCAGACCAATGTGGTTCCTGGCTGAGTGCGAGGCGATCGACCACAGCAACATCGGGGCGAAATGCTGTCATACTCCCATGAGAAGGGCGTAAGAGTCCCCGTTGGAGAACAAACCAGGGTAAACCCATTCCGTCAATCCCGACACAGATTTTTGCCGTGATGAACGCTGCAACCTCTTCATGTTGACCGGTAGGCTCCAAGTCAAACACCTCTCCGTCAATGAGTTCATAGCGATCATCACCACCGTAACGAGCGAGGAACTCGTCAAAGCTGAGTGGCTTGCGTTGTCTGGGTTGGGCGATCGCAAGGGTCATCGGTCAATTTAGCCTAATCGATACCTTCAGTCTAGCAAATTGACCTGGTTTAAAGGACTGATAGAAGATGCAGCTGACTCCATCTGCACTGAGGGCAAAATGGAGTCATTGGTTAGGCGGCGATCGCGATCGCACCGCCCTCAACAGGATAGGGCCTAATGGACGAGCACCGACTCTGGCGTGGCTGCTTCTGTGGCAGGGACTTCGAGAGGATCGTAGCCAATCTGTTGCTGGATGCGCTCCCGTGCCAAAGCTCGGTATTCCCAGAAATGTTCTCCCGCCGCGCATAAACCTAGATACAGATTTAGCATCTGAGGTTTTTGGCGCAAAATTGTCCAGAGTTGACGCCAGAACTGCCCGCGAATTTCGGGGCGACGAATGCCCTGATGCCAGATCAGTTGCATCATCAAGGGCAACCCTTTATTTAAGGGAAACTGCATGGTTTGTCGGCGAGTTTTGCCGCTGCGAATTTGCAGACATTGCTGTAAACAGCGCCGCAAATACCGTTGCGGTTCGTAGAGCTGCCAAAACCCTTCAACATAATCCTTGGCCAATTCAGAGATGGGGCGGGTGGGGACAAAATTCATTAAGCTATTCTGGTCACCGGTGGGATGGCCACTCTCGGCTAAGAGGCGTTTCTCCTGTTTGAGTCGAGTCCAAAGGGCTGTGTTGGGTAAGGCTTGGAGGAGGCCCAACATGGGTTGGGGAATGTTAGTTTGCTCGACGAAGGTTTGAATGCGATCGCCGGCCCCCGAGCGTTCCCCGTCAAAGCCAAGAATAAATCCAGCATAGATGAGTAAGCCAGCATCGTTAATCCGACGACAAGCATCAACGAGGGGCGCACGGGTATTTTGGACTTTACCCGTGATCTGTAAGCTATCTTGATCTGGGGTTTCGATCCCCAGGAAGACGGCATAAAAGCCAGCTTCGGTCATGAGTTCGAGCAATTCATCATCTTCAGCCAAATTGACGGAGGCCTCGGTAATAAAGGTGAAGGGGTAGTCATGCTCTTGCATCCAGGGAATCAATGCCCGTAGAAAGCGCTTGACGTTGCGCTTATTGCCGATGAAGTTGTCATCGACGATAAATAGAGAGCCTCGCCACCCTAAGTCATAGAGGGTTTGCAGTTCAGCTAATGCTTGCTCTGGGTCTTTGGTGCGCGGTTTACGACCATAGAGGGAAATAATGTCACAAAATTCGCAGTTGAAGGGACAGCCTCGGGAGAATTGCATGGCCATCATTAGATAGGCATCCCGTTGCAGGAGGTCAAAACGGGGTTGAGGCGTTTGGGTGACATCGGGTTTCTCTAAAGAACGGAAGATTCCCTGAGTTTCTCCCCGCTCAACGGCTTCGACAAATGGCGGTATGGTCATTTCCCCTTCATCGAGAACCAGGAACTGTGCCCCGGCGTTTAAGGCATCGTCGGGAACTGAGGTGGGATAGGGACCGCCGACGGCGACGAGTTTACCTAAGCGAACCCCTTTACGAATCAGGGCTTGAAAGTCAGTCTTTTGCACCAGCATGGCGGAGAGAATGACCATATCGCACCATTGCCAGTCTTCATCGGTTTCAGTGGCGACGTTGCGATCGCGGAAGCGAATGTCCCAATGGGAGGGCAATAGAGCCGCAACGGTAATAATTCCCAGGGGCGGAATGGTGGCCTTGAGTCCGGCCAGTTCCATAAAGCGATCGTAAGACCAAAAAGACTGAGGGAATTGGGGGTATAGTAATAGGGCTTTCATGAAAGTTCCTTATTTCAGTTAAGTTCAGGTTGCATCAGAAATAGGATGTTTATGCTAAGAGGTGATGGTTGCACAACCATGGAGATGTCCCGGACCACACTCGGGGAACATCGGCCGCGTGCCGGTTTTGTTGTCCTGAGAGCCAGAATGGTAAGACTAACTGGCTCTCTTTGTTTTTGACACGACGGTGTGATGCACGATGCGCCATAAACATCCACTGATAGCGAAAACGGATGGATGACAGCGACGCAATCCACGAGGAATGGGTTTGCGAAGGTTTGAGAAGAAATATATTTCAATCCTGTCTCATACAACTTATATGGTTAACTCACACAGTTAATTCAAACAATTCAAACAATTCAAACAACCACCTCAAACAACCATTGTCAAGGATTGCACTTTTCCTAAGATAACAAATTTCAAGGAATTGTCCAGTGCAGCCCGATGGCATTGATTTTAAAATTATTTTCAAGGTATCCTCGGCGGATTTAGTGGGGATCATCTGCCTCAGAATGGTGGACGTCTCAGCTGCCGGCGGCCGGGTATTCAGTGCTACTGCTCGAAAAGTCTCGCAGCCTGGGGGGACAGTTGGTGTCGTGTCGTCTCAATGATGCTCGCCCTCGATCGCGCCCTGCGTTATCTGAGAAGATGAGGGACGTATGAAGCTCACCCCACCTGCCTTGGGCGAGGTGGGGGTGTCAGTGCTAACCCGGGACTGTGCTAGTCCACAGGTCACACAAACAAGCCCAGCTTCACCGGCGTTCGTCGAGAACATTGGCTCGAACGTTCCTCACTGTCCTTTCGGCGAGTGAGCTGAAGAATACCTCGGGCAGCAATATTGAGCGCTCCGTTGAGGTCGGCATTGTACCGCTTGCCCGAAGCAAATTTAGCCAGAGCATAGTTTTTGGAGTCGCGCCGCACCACTCCACTGCCGTCATAAGCCAGCTTTGAGGTATAAGCAGCCACGACATCAATCACCTGACCGCCCATCTCTTGCCACTTCATCTCCGTCAACTCTCGAATCATACCCTTGAGCCATCCATGAAAGCGTTGGCGCAGGTTAGACCGTTTTCGGCCACCTCTAGCTTTCCATCCTTTGAGGTTCTCAAAGACAATGGCATCAGCGTTAAATTGTCGGGCAATCTGCACAATACGCTTCGAGACAATCTGCCCGATTTGACGGTTGATGTTACGACATTTGCGATAGGTATGGGAGCAGAAGCCTTTTTGGAGACTTCCGCCCTTCCCCATCGTTTGGCTGGCTCGTTTTGATACCGATTTCAGTCGCTTATCCCGACGGTCGATGTCTCTTCCAGGGTGAATAAACTCCCGATGGATTACAGTGCCGTCAAAATTCACAACTGCCACAGTAGCGGTGGTGTTAATACCCAGGTCAACACTGACGACTCGACCCTCTCCCTCCCGTTGGGGTGGATGGCACTCAAACGGAACTGAGAGATGACAGACATTCTTCTGCTCATTAAAAATGAGAGAGGGTGACAGCAGCTTGTTGCTGTCTACGGTGTGCCGTTCTCGTAGACCTGTAATCCCAACAGTCGTCCAAACCCAATCGGTTCCGTTAAAGACTTTGATTTCGATGCGGTCATAGCCATGTAGCTTATAGCATTGACCTTTATACAGGGTGGGATAACAGCCGCTGTTGGGGTTGAGGCCTGGGGGTTTGGCATCCTGACGTTGACGAGTCCCCGATTGCCATTCCCGATACCGGGTCATGTAGCTACTGACTTGGCCAGCGGCAAACACAATGGCGGCTCTTCGGTAGTAGCTGGGGAATTTGTAAAAGGTTTGGTCAAATGGCCGGTATTTTGGCTGAGGGTTCTTCGCGGTTTGGTGAATGAGTTTCTCGACGGCTAGAACCCGTTTTTGACTCGATAACGCTCCCAGAGACGACCAATGGGTTAAGAGAATTCCCATCAAATGTCGACAGACACGACGGTAGACCTTAACCGTTTGGCTCAGCAGAACTTGCTGCTTGGCTGTCGGGTTAAGATTCCATTTGTCTGTACGGATGACTGAGGTGGGTTTCTCGGTTAGCATGGCGTCATGTTAACCCATGGTGAACTGAATGTCAAAAACCCTCCGGTCTTTTGCTCACACAGTTGCAAGCATCAAGATTCATATAGTGTTTGTCACAAAATACCGTCATCCCGTCATCTCTGAGGAGATACAAGAGGACATTGTCGAGCTGTGTCGGAGCATCTGCGAAAAGAATGATTGCATCCTAGAAGAGGCGAAGGCCGATCTAGGGACTAATGACCATATTCATTTACTGGTTGACCTAGCTCCCAAGGTATCTATTTCTAAGCTCTGCAATACCATGAAGACCGTCACCAGCCGGGAAATCAGGAAGCGTTTTGTACGACAATTGAAACCGTACTCTGGTCGTCCAGTTTTCTGGAAGCGTGGATTTAGTGCCGTCTCAGCTGGTGGAGCCTCATTGGATGTCCTCAAAGCCTACATAGAAGGGCAAGGCTACGATGATTGACATTACCGCTCCTTGACCCCCACCTGCTGACGCGAGCTGGGGGAATGCGTCGCTATTTTTGTTCAAAGACTCACATTAAAGACTACTATAGCGAGCTGCCACCGCCAAACAGGTATTCAACTTGGGAATGACATCTACCAAGACATCAAAACTTTCTTTACTTAAACACAACAGTAATACATCAGTATCTGCGGTAATTGTCGCCGAATAAGGTGTATCTCCAAACAAGCCAAAATCACCAAAATAGCTGCCGGATTGTAGCAGGATAGGCTCCTCAGAAAAACTGGAGTTTGCCTGTAATTGTCCCTGGTACACAATCGATAATTGTCGCCCTAACTCCCCTTCACGACAAATCGTGTCACCTGCCTGATAAGACCGCTTCTGAAATCCTCGATCTAACGACCAAAGTTCATCGAGAGATAACTCTTGAAATAAGACCAAGGTTTTGAGAAATAAAATGCGATCAAACGATAAATTTTCCGTTCCCTGGGTTTTGTTAATCTCTTGCACCAAGGCCTTCACCACCCGATCGCGATCGCGTAACAGTCCCGGCGGCACCTCTTGCTGATAACTGGCCCAAACCCGCAACGCCCCAGCCCGAATCCAATGATCTTCCGTCGTCAACATCTCCTGCAACAGTGTCAACGCCCCATCATCATCCCTCGAAGCAAACCCCGCCACTGGCCCATCAGGATACTCAATCAGCGGCACAATGGGAAACACATAACGGCGGTGGGGCAACGTTTCTAGGGTTTCGAGAGCATTATCGCGATCGCGTTTCTCCCCCCGCTGCAACAACTGTCGCACTTCGGCCAAAGTGCGACGATTGCCCAAACAGGACAACACATGAAACACCTGATTCACCACCCGTTGAGTGCGATCGCGAAACACCCCCACCAGCGGCTGCCATTGGGGCGATTCCCCAGGGAGACGTTGCCACCAATCGCGAATCAGGGCCGCCCGTCGATAATCCGCCTGTAAATACCCCTCCAAAAACTGAAAGGCCCGGCTTGTCTTCACCGTCGCCAACACCGCCACCGCCGACTCCGCCACCTCAATACGAGGATGAGTGAGATACAGCTGCGCCAGGCGATCGAGATTATAATCCTCATAACGGGCCAACGCCTTAATCGCCTGTCCCCGGACCGTAATATCGCGATCTTCGAGGCCTCGGGCAATATCAGGCCAAAACGCCTCTAACTGCACCGCCCCCAACAAATCCACCGCCGCCCCGCGAACCACCGGATTCGGGTGATCCAAAAAGCCACTCGCCAACTCCGCCAACGCCAAATCCTGTTCCGGCTGCAACTGAGCCAACCCCTTCAAGCCCTCAATCTGCACATCCACCGAAGCACCTTGTAACAAACTGCGTAACTGGGGAATCATCGTCACATCCCCCGTATTACGAATCCCCCGTATCACCACAGTTTTCGTCTCATCATCTAGGGGAGCCTCCCAAAGTGCGCGACAGCGTTGCCGCACCTCTGGCGTTAAGGTCGTGGACTGTTGAGCCAAGACACAGGCTAGGCCGCGAATCGTAGCCGCAGAACTGGCGATTAGTCTTTCGAGCCAAGCATCGGCAATGGGTTCGCGACGGGCGACCAAGGCCTCAAACGCCAAGAGTTGCACTGCCGTATCAGAGGACTCCAGCATTTCCCAGAGAAATCGCGACAGAACCTTGTCTTGGGGTGTTTTAGCAAAAAAGCGAAACAAGCCCCGTTCTTGCCCCGGCTGAGCCTGGCAAAACAAGGGTTTTACCTCGGGTAGCACTCGACTGGGAACCCGTAATCGGGCCGCCAGCCGTAGGGCTTTTTCCCGTTCTTGGGGGGTTCCCTCTCGCAACAGGGTTTTGAGGCGAGGAATTTGATTGTCTGGAATCTGTTGAAACACCTCCTCAACCATGTCCAAATCCATCTCAGCGGTTTTAGAAAATAGCCGCGTCACCATGGCTTGGAAATAATCTCGACTTAGTTGATGACGAACCGCTACAAATACAAAACTCAGCACTGTGCCAAACAGGGCAATAGACCAGGAATCGAGATAGGCCTGGGCCAACCACAACAGGCCGCCGGTGGTGGCCAGGCCCAGGGCATAACACAGGCCATCGGTTAAGGCGCGAACTTTGGCCATATCCCGATTGGGGATGGGGTTATACATGAGGGTATACACCGGTTGGTTGATGGCGGTGTCAATGGTGGAGGAGTTGAAATGGGCAAATAGGGCCGCCGGAAACACCCAACCGACTCCTAAGCCGAGACACAGCCCCAGAAAGGCTAGGGCTGTGGTAATCGGGTAAATGGGATTAGTGCCATCGACGCCAACGCGTCCAATCAGCAGTCGTCGGGTGACGAATAACAAGACCACCACTTGCAGGATGCTGTTGACGGCACTAAATCCACCGAGGAAGGCCGTGAGACTCTCGGGGCGATCGGCAAAATGGAGGGCATAGGCATCAAAATAGAGATATTCAGCAATGCCGTAGAGGACAATCCAGAGAAAGGTAGACCCGGCCAACCATTTGAAGATGGGATAGTCTCGTATGAGATCGCCGAGGTTGGCTGGGGGGGCATCGGCATGGCGATCGCTCTCTTCGGGAGGAACGGGCTGTTCGTGCCGTTGCAAGTTCCAAACTAGGGCGAAGACCACCAAATATAACGTCGGGACTAATAGCAAGATATCCGCCGTCGAGAGCAGATTGGCCAATAGGCCCACAATCATGCCTCCTAGGAAGCCACCAAGGGCTTGGCAGACGGTAATATAGGAGGCGATACGTTTGTATTCGCGGGAGGTGAAATAGTCGGAAATCAGCGTCGGTAGGAGAATATCGAGTTGGAGCGTCCAGAGGAAATAGACCCCGACATAGAGGGCGTAGTAAATTGGCTGAACATCCCAAAAGAGTAAGGCCCGTAAGCCAAGGACGATACTACCGGTGAGTAAGGCCCAGTAGCGGAAGAGGGCGTGATGGGGGATGCGATCGACAATTTGTGAAAACCAACCGTAAATCGGACTGGAGGCTAATCCGACTAAAATATAAGACAGAGGCAGTCCGGCGGCTCCCACATTGCTGACAAACAGGGAACTGGCTAAGGTATAACTGATAACGTTCAACGCCATGACGATCGCCGCCAAGGCCAGAACATGAAGTAAACGGTTGGGGGATTGGCCTGGACTTAGGCTGGTGAGTTTCCCCCAAAGACGTTGCAGTTCTGAGTTCAACAGATTGGCTTTGAGAATACCCAAGAGGATCAACACAGGGGTCACGCGAGGATAACAGTTAAGACTAATCAACAGAGTGGACGATGGGAACCGTTCGATGTCACTCTAGGGGCGGAAGATATTGATTCATAGTTTCGAGACCCTCATTGAGATGAATGTAAACACAGGCACTGACGTTGAAATTCGCGCCGCTGGAGAGAAGGGACAAGGGGTGTTCGCCTTGCGTCCCTTTCATCAAGGGGAAACAGTCGTTGTTGGCCGTCGCGTTGGCGTTTATGACCAACGCACCATTTACTCGATTCAGGTCGATTGGGAGGTTCATGTGGAAATGGACGAACCCGCAATTCGCATCAATCATTCGGACAATCCCACCACTGGAGTTCAGGATAACCCCTGGGGGGCCTTTGATTTCGTGGCGTTGCGAGATATTGCGGCCGGTGAGGAGATCACCTTTGATTATGAAACCACCGAGAGTGATTTAACGGAGTCGTTTCAGGAGTGCTGTCCTCCCCGAACTGGACAGACGGCCCGCAAAGGATTTCAGAGTTTACCTCAGGCGGTTCGTGAGCGTTACGGTGAGTTTGTGGCAAACTATCTTAAGTCTTAATCGGGGAGTTCGTCCAGGTTGAGAAGCATTGTTTGAACGCTACCCTTGAAATCGAGTTAGGTTACTATGAGTCGCCCCCTTCTCAAGTTATCGGTTCTGCCCCATTTAGAGTATATTGCCATTGATGCGCGATCGCGGGTGGTGGATACCTCCTCGAATGTACAGGATGTACTTGGGATTGGGGGTGACTTGGCTATTGGTCACGACATTTTTGAGCTGTTACCGGAACTGTTTGGCCTCGAAGCGGTGATGGATTCGATTCGCGACGGGAGCGAGTCTTATTTTGAGTTAAAGGCGATCGCGCGATCAACCGAGAGTGACTCGACGTTAGGCTATTGGGATTTATATATTATCTATGATGATTGCCCTGACAATCCTCAAGGCTTAGTCTTATTATTAGAAAATGTCACGGAGCGCATGAAATTAGAACAAACTCTAGTTCAAGCGTCGAATGAGTTGACCCTAACGGTTGACAAACTCTCGGCTTCGGAGGCGCAGATTGAACAGATTTTGCGATCGATGCCCGACTCCCTCTTTGTTACCCATCTCTCCGGGGAAATCCTTAGGACGAATCAAGTTGCCCTGGATTTACTTGGATACAACGAATCGGATTTAATTGGAAAATCATTAACAGAATTAATTGGGGATCAAAACTTTAATCTTGTCGATAATCAAGAGTTTTTACTTCAAGAAACCGGAGAGATATTACGTCAATTTGATTTAGTTTTAATTGGCAAAAACAGTAAAAAATCAATCGTATCCTTCACCTGTTCAGTTTTTGATAGTTCAACACCTGATAGCAATTCCCTCAACTTACAGGAACAACCTAAGCTAATTTACATTGGTCGAGATATCACCAAAAGTTACCTAGCTCAACGACGGTTGATGGCTCATAATACCGTCACTCAAGTTTTATCTCAATCCCGAGGCTTTGTCGATGCCCTCCCCAAACTCTTACAAGGATTAGCCGAAGGACTCGGCTGGGAGATATGTGAGTTTTGGCAACCGATCTCAAGTGATACATCTAGTGAAATTTCCCCTGAATCGGAACAATCGGATCAACTTCGCTGTGTTGATATTTGGATCAATCCACAATTAGACAGTGACACCTGGACTGACTTAAGTTTTCGTTATCCCTGTCGTTGGATTCAGGATACCTGGAATAAACAGCAATCCATTTGGCAGTTTAACCTCCAGGAAATGGCCAGTCAACGACAGTCAGAAGCCAGTACCTTAGGACTCAAAACCGCTTTATTTTGTCCATTGACAATCGGAGAAAATAGCCTGGGAATCATCAGCTTGTTCTCCATTAGTTCTTTGGATGAAGACAAAGAACTCTTGCAGATGATGGATACCGTTTGCAATCAAATTGGTCAATTCTTCCAACGCAAGCTGGCAGAAGAAGCCTTGAAACTTGAACAACTCAAAACCGAGCGATTACTCTTAAATATCCTGCCCGTCAGCATTGCCAACCAACTCAAAGATACCCCGACAACCATTGCCGAACATTATGAATCCGTCACCATCCTGTTCGCTGATATTGTCGGTTTCACGAAATTGTCCTCAGAAATTTCCGCCACGGAACTGGTGAAACTCCTCAACTATATCTTTTCCGCCTTCGACCAACTCAGCGAACGCTACGAACTCGAAAAAATCAAGACCATTGGCGACGCCTACATGGCCGCCGGTGGCTTACCCATACCTCGATTAGACCATGCCGAGGCGATCGCCGACATGGCCCTCGATATGCAGCAAGTCATCACCGAGTTAAACCGCCAAGCCAACAGCCGTCTCGACATCCGCATCGGTATTCACAGCGGCCCAGTGGTGGCGGGGGTGATTGGCCTGAAAAAATTTGTCTACGACCTTTGGGGAGACACCGTCAACACCGCCAGTCGCATGGAATCCCACGGACTCGCCGGCAAAATCCAAGTCTCCCAACAAACCTATCAATTACTCAAATCCCGATTTATCCTAACCAAACGAGGCAGCATGGCCATCAAAGGCAAAGGGAACATGACCACCTATCTCCTGCTTGGTCGTCGCCAGAGTCGGAAACGGGCGGGGGCCAAGGCCCTGCCTCCCATCCTGCAAGGAAACCAGGAAATCGCCGACCTCATCCGTCACAAACTACAACAGCAGTAGCCTTGCCAACTCGCTAGGTCAAACAAAAATCAAAAACGGAGAGGGGGAGATTCGAACTCCCGGAAGCTTTCACTTCATCCGATTTCAAGTCGGACGCAATCGACCACTCTGCCACCTCTCCATGAGATGCCGTTGATTATTCTATACCAGTAATAAGGCAAGAGGCAAGAAGAAGGCAAGAGGGAACAGGGAACAGGGAACAGGGAACAGGGGGGAAGAAGGCAAGAGGCAAGAGGCAAGAGGCAAGAGGCAAGAGGCAAGAGGCAAGAGGGAATAGGGGGCAGGGAATAGGGAATAGGCAACCGTACCCCTCACGCCTACCCGTATAATTGATAAAATCAGCGATCGCCGTTATTCATCCACGCAGCCCACAATGACCGTCAATCTTCCCGCCCAATACGACCCCCAACAGACCGAAGCCAAATGGCAACAGTACTGGGAAGACCATCACGTATTCAAAGCCGACCCCAACGCCCCCGGCGACCCTTACTGCGTCGTTATCCCGCCCCCCAACGTCACCGGCAGTCTCCACATGGGCCATGCCTTTGAAAGTGCCCTCATCGATACCCTCGTTCGCTATCAGCGGATGCAGGGTCGTAACACCCTCTGGCTACCAGGAACCGACCACGCCAGCATCGCCGTTCAGAGTATTCTCGACCGCCAACTCAAAGCCGACGGCCAACATCGCGACGACCTGGGACGAGAAAAATTCCTGGAACGGGCCTGGACTTGGAAAGCTGAATCCGGCGGCAAAATCACCAACCAACTGCGTCGCCTGGGGGTCTCCGTCGATTGGACTCGCGAACGCTTCACCCTCGACGAGGGCCTCTCCGAAGCCGTCCTAGAAGCCTTTATCCGCCTCTACAACGACGGCTTGATTTACCGGGGCAACTATCTCGTTAACTGGTGTCCCGAAAGTCAATCCGCCGTCTCCGACCTAGAAGTTGACCAAAAAGAAGTCAACGGTCATCTCTGGCATTTCCGCTATCCCCTCAGCGATGGGTCTGGCTTCATGGAAGTGGCCACCACTCGCCCCGAAACCATGTTGGGAGACACGGCCGTTGCCGTCAATCCCAAAGACCCTCGCTATCAGGCCCTCATCGGCAAAACCCTGACTCTGCCACTGATGAACCGGGACATCCCCATCATTGCCGACGACCTCGTGGACCGCGAATTTGGGACTGGCTGCGTTAAAGTGACCCCCGCCCACGACCCCAATGACTTCGCCATGGGGCAACGCCACAACCTGCCCCAAATCAACATCATGAACAAGGATGGGTCACTCAATGAGAATGCTGGGGAGTTTCAGGGACAAGACCGCTTTGTGGCCCGCAAAAACGTCGTCCAACGCCTCGATGACGCGGGATTCTTGGTCAAAGTCGAAGACTATAGCCACAGCGTCCCCTACAGTGAACGGGGTAAAGTTCCCGTCGAACCCCTCCTCTCGACTCAGTGGTATGTGAAAATCCGTCCCCTAGCGGATTTTGCCCTCGCCTGTCTCGATGATGAAAACTCGCCCCAGTTTGTCCCCGAACGCTGGCGGAAAGTCTATCGGGATTGGTTGGTGAATCTTCAGGATTGGTGTATCTCTCGTCAACTCTGGTGGGGTCATCAAATTCCCGCCTGGTACGTCGTCAGTGAAACCGACGGCGAAATTACCGACGAGACCCCCTTTATTGTAGCCAAAAGCGAGGCAGAAGCGACCCAGCAAGCCCAGGAACGCTTCGGCGATGGGGCCGACCTCGTTCGTGACCCTGACGTGCTAGATACCTGGTTTTCCTCGGGGCTATGGCCCTTCTCGACGATGGGCTGGCCCCACAAAACTGATGATTTAGAGACCTATTTCCCCACCAGTACTCTGGTGACGGGATTTGACATTATCTTCTTCTGGGTGGCCCGGATGACCATGATGTCGGGCTATTTCACCGGTAAGATGCCCTTTCAGGATGTCTATATTCACGGGTTGGTCCGGGATGAGAATAATCAGAAGATGTCCAAGTCCAAGGGCAATGGCATTGACCCGCTATTGTTAATCAATAAGTATGGAACTGATGCCCTGCGGTATACCCTAATCCGAGAAGTGGCCGGGGCGGGCCAGGATATCCGCCTAGAATACGATCGCAACAAAGATGAGTCAGTCTCGGTAGAAGCCTCCCGCAACTTCACCAACAAACTCTGGAATGCGTCGCGTTTTGTGATGCTGTATTTGGATGAACAAACGCCGCAACAGTTGGGAACCCCGAATCCTGAGAAGTTAGAATTGGCTGACCGTTGGATTCTCTCGCGGTTTGGGCAAACGGTTCGCCAAACTTGTGACGATGTCAATCACTATGGGTTAGGGGAAGCGGCTAAGGGACTCTATGAGTTTATCTGGGGCGATTTCTGTGATTGGTATATTGAATTGGTCAAACCCCGCTTACAGGGGGATGATGCTGACTCGAAACGGGTGGCCCAGCAAACCCTGGCGTTTGTCCTCGATGGGATTCTGAAACTGTTGCATCCGTTCCTTCCTCATATTACGGAGGAAGTTTGGCAGGTGTTGACGCAATCGGGGGATGAGGTCTGTTTAGCCACTCAGGCCTATCCTGAGGTAGATGAGACGTTGATTGATGAGGAGTTAGAATCCGGCTTTGAGTTGTTGATTGGGGCCATTCGCACGATTCGCAATTTGCGGGCCGAGTTGGAGATTAAGCCAAGTCTCAAAATTGCTGTGATTTTACAGAGTCAGAGCGATCGCGAACGGGATATCCTAGAGCGAGGACAAGCCTATATTGAGACTCTGGGCAAAGTCGATTCGTTCAGCCTCACCGATGTCTTGGCCGAAGAACCTGGACAAACCATCGCTGGTGTGGTAGGTACGGTTCAGGTGTTGATTCCCCTGGCGGGTGTGGTGGACATTGGCGAAATTCGCGCCAAAATAGAAAAGAGGCTCGCTAAAGCCGAAGCTGAAGTGAAGTCCTACGCGGGGCGATTAGGTAATCCGAATTTTGTCAACAAAGCCCCGGAGGCTGTGGTACAGGGTGCGCGAACAGCCCTAGCTGAGGCGGAAACTCAAGTGGCGATGTTACAAAATCGCTTGAGTCGCCTTTAGATTCGGTGGAGAGTCAACGGTCACTTTCTGACCGTTGATTATGGACAGACGAAGTTCTTGAAACTCTATATTTGAAAAGGGTTGTGTTTGTTTTATTTGTCCTATCTCATCTGACTGCGGCTATAGCTAACTAGCTTGGCTTCGTTCGTCAACTCCGTGAGTTGGCTCTGTTGGTTTCAAGGCGATCGCCCTATGTTATATCTCGCTCAAGTCACAAAGAAAGGTCTATTGGGTAAAACCACCTTACGACTCTTGGCTCGCCGCAAACCGGATGAGACTTGGACGCCGATTTCGGGAGAAGAACTCGTCGAAATGGAGAACAATGTCTACAACGAGGGCATTTTAGTGCTGGCTGAAGTTGGGGCGGGCCGTCAAGTGCTTCATGTCAAGGAGGCCAAAGACTGGGTGTTGGGCTTAGTTCGCCAATATCTTGGCAAAGGGATTACGCCGGAGTTTCTGGAAAAGGAAGTTGAACGGGCCGAACAGTGGCGACAGTCTCTGACGCTACAGAGTCAGGATTTGGCCCGCCGCACCGTGGAACTTGAAACCCGCCGCGAGCAAATTCAAGCCCTAGAGGAGAAATTGCGACGAGAGAAACGCCTGTTACAGTCGATGGCGGCTCAGTTAAAAGCCCGCGCCAGTAACAGTTGATAGTTATTAACTATTAACTATTAACTATTAGCTATTAGCTATTAACTGTTAGCTATTAACTATTAACTATTAACTATTAACTATTAACTATTAACTATTCCAGCCGTTTCACCATCCAATGGGAAAAGGTTTGATAGCCGAGTTTTTCGTAGAGATGAATGGCCGGCTGGTTGTCGGCGAAGACTTGTAGGCCGAGTTGGCGATCGCCCCGTTGACGCGCCCAGGTTTCAGCATGGTGAATCAGGGCTGAACCAATCCCCCGACGGCGATGCTCTGGGTCAACATATAACAGAAAAATATGGGCGTGGCGATCGCCGTCGAGTTGATCGACCGCATTTCCCAGCCATAAACAGCCCAAAGCCTGACGAAGATGGGGAAATCCAGCGTCGTCGTCATTTTGGGATTCAACCCACCACAGAGGCGTTTTGGAGGACAAATACTGTTCCACCAGTCGCGGTAGATGGGCAAAGTCTTGAGTCGGGTAAAGTTCACTATAGGTACGCTGGGCAAACTGCACAAGCCGAGCGCGATCGAGGGTCGATCCTTTGCGTAAGCGATAGCCGGGAACAAACAAAAGACTTAGGAGGTGGGAGAACTACTCGCCCCAGTCGGGGCGGGGCTTTCAATAGATACCGGAGAACTTAAGCCCTCGGGTAGAAAAATACGAGCGCTAGTGGCGAGCAGGGCCAGCAAGAATACCACCACAATTAAGGCTGGAGCAATATATTGACGAAAAATGTTCATAGAAGGGAATAGGGAACGGGGAATAGGGAATAGGGAACAGGGATAACCCACCCCTGGCCCCTCCCAGGAGGGGAAGGGAACAGGGAACAGGGAACGGGGAACGGGGAACGGGGAACGGGGAACGGGGAACGGGGAACACCGGAATAGGGAATAGAAATAAGCTGGGGGCGTGTTCTTGCGATCGCTTGTACTTACCGATACTTTTTTGCTAACGTTCATTAACAAATGCAAGATGCTGTCGCATCCAGGGTGTATCTACCAAAGCCCGCAAGAATATCCCACGAGCGCCATTTA
>HotLOscill_hetero_coDRAFT_1000514_pt1 | contig 16731 bp, 19 predicted proteins | sample HotLakmetagenome_2_FD_10650 | JGI IMG/M metagenome (IMG submission 10650)
TTACCTTGAAGTGTTTCCCGATTATACTACAGTTGTTGCCGCGATTCATCTCAACGTTGAATCAAAGATTACAACGTGAGCCTTCTCGCGGGGGTAGGTAAAACTGTTCCTACGGCCTGGCTGGAGATGACCTTAACGGAGGGACGCAACCGCCAAGTTCGCCGTATGACTGCCGCTGTGGGCTTTCCCACGTTGCGATTGGTCCGGGTTCGCAGTCTGAATTTAACCCTTGAGGGGTTAGACCCCGGACAATGGCGTGAGTTAACTCCCCTGGAAATTCAACAAGTGAGGGAAGATAGTAGGGAACAGTCGTCTTCGTCGCGATCAACACCCTGAATCCTCATGATTTGGTTTGCTATCCTCATCCCTAAAGCCGACGGTGGCGGGATGACGCTTCCGGGCTATCTCGACCCCCAGCGTCGCTATCGTCCTCTTAAACGCCCGGTGTTGAATGATTGGGGGGATATTGAGGTTCAGGTGTCGGACCAAACGCCGACGGAGACCCCCTATTATCGGGCTACGGAGACGGGGTCGATGCTGTCGATTCCGGATTTAGCCGAACCCTATCTTCATCCCTATTGTGCGACAAATTCAGCCCTGCCTCGGCTTCATGATGCTTGGGAGGATGAGGAGTATGCAATTGTTCTGTTAGAAGATCGTTCGTCGTTGTCGCCGTTGATTGAGGCCTGGACGCTGAAAGGGTCGTTGAAACGTCAGGAGGTGGCCCTTCAGCAACTCCATTGGATGTATCAGATGACGGATTCGTGGATGTTGCTGACGGAATTGGCGGGCCGTCCGAGTTTGATTGAGTTGGACAATTTGCGTCTTGACAGTGACAATCTTTTGTGCTTACAACGACTCTATCTGGAGACTGACGCTCATTCTGTGTCCCTGAAACAGTTGGGGGACACCTGGAGTCAGCTATTTCGTTTTTCCGAGATGTCTCCTCACCCGGATATTGGGGTGTTGATTCAACGGCTACAGCAGGGACAGATTTCATCGCCGGAACGGTTGCGATCGCATCTGGACCAAATTTTAGATTCTCTACAACCTCAGTCGCAGACAGAGGAGGAAGACGACGATGATCCGACGGGTTGGAATTTTCGGGAAGAGGATTTCACGATTACGGCCCCGATTATCCCGACGGTTCAACTGACTCATGCGGGCCAAACGGATATTGGCCGCCAACGTCGTCACAATGAGGATACGTTTTTGTTGTGGTTACGGCAACATCAACGGGAAACGCCCACTTCTCGGACGGAATCGGCCCGAGGGCTGTATGTTCTCTGTGATGGGATGGGGGGCCATGAGGGGGGCGATGTGGCTAGTGCGATCGCAGTCGAAACGGTAGCCGATCGCATTCTCCCCTATTGGGATGAGGAGTTCCCGGAACAATGGCGGATTAATGAGGCCATCGCGGCGGCCAATACGGCCATTTATAACCTGAATCAAGATCAAGGTCGCCGGGGAAATCGCCGTATGGGAACGACGTTGGTGATGTTGTTGGTGGACAATAATCGGGCCGCGATCGCCCATGTGGGAGATTCTCGTCTCTATCGCCTAACGGTATCTGGGGGATTGGAGTTATTAACCCGTGATCATGAGTTGGGACAACAATCGATCGCCCAAGGAGTTGATCCGGTGGTGGCCTATCAAACCCCCCAAGCCTATCAACTAACTCAGGCCCTCGGCCCCCGTGAGTCGGTTCGCCCGGATGTCCGTTTTTTGCCAATTTTGGAAAATACCCTCTTTCTACTGGCGTCGGATGGTCTCACCGATCGCAGTTTAGTGGAACTCCATTGGAAAACCCATCTTAAACCCTATTTAGCGGTGTCTACGAATCTCAATTTTGCTCCCCAGGAATTGATTGATTTGGCCAATCAAGAAAATGGACGGGATAATGTCACGGCTGTTTTGGTTCGGGTGGAATTGAAATCGTTTTAACGATTGGCGGCCAGGTAGGCTAAAGGAAACAGCAAATATTCGAGGAAAAAGAGTTTCCAAATAAATTGATAGAAGGCGGCGATGGAGGTGCGATCGCTCAAATCTAAACTACGACGACGGACCCAGAGTAGGGCCAACAGTAGCAGATGAATGATGGCCAAGACCGTCCCATTCATGGCGTCGAGAACGGTAAAGCCGGCCACAATCATAAACAGGTCACAGATAGATATGGTAATCAGGGCTAAGCGGGCCACGGCCGAGGCCCCGAGGCGAAGGGTGAGCGTGCTAATTTGATAGCGTTTATCTCCTTCGAGATCGGGGATATCTTTGAAGATGGCAATGGCAAAGGTAAACACCAGCACAAATAGGGTTAAGGCCCAAACTTCAGGAATGACCGGAAAGCCCCCTTGGAAGTGCAGGAACAGCCCTAAATTAACGATGACCCCTCGGACGGTAAAAATGCAAAATGATGCCCAAAATGGGAAGCGTTTGAGGCGAATTGGGGGCAGGGAATAGGCGGTTCCAATCAGGAGACTGACGGCGACGGTTGCCAGTAGCCAGGGGCCTTGCAGGGCCGCGAGGGCGATCGCCGCCAGGCCCGATAGGGCCACAATCCATTGGCCCTGACGGGGGCTAAACTCACCGGAGGCTAGGGGTAATTGGGGTTTGTTGATGCGATCGATCTCGATGTCTTCGAGTTGGTTTAAGCCGACAATATAGAGGTTTCCGCCTAAACAGGCCAGCCAGGCCCCCAGTAGCGATCGCCAGTCCGTGGCGGTGGGCCAATGTCCCCCTTGGGCGATGGCAAACAAGGCCCAGACGCTGAGGCTGGTGCCGATAATGGTATGGGGGCGACTAAACCGCCACAGGGCCGATAGCTGTTGGCTGAGTGATGTGGCGGGGGACTGCGATCGCGACTCCATAACTCCTCTAGGTCTATGTTGATTGAATTGGCTGTTAAAACCGGAAACGCCTGTCCTGTCAGGGCTGAGGCGGTGTTGTTACTCGGGTTTACGTCCCGAGAGAACCCCATAGCGGATTAACCCTGTTTTATAGCCTTCTCGCATGAGGTTAATGGCAAAGGCCCCCTGGATGGTTTCCCAGCCGGACAGGAGAACCCCTAACATGACTTTGGGATCTAAGGCTGATTCGAGAACCACATCCCAAAAGGGGGCGACGGCGGCGGACCAATCGGCAGTTTGCAGATGTTCAAATCCGACGCCCTCGGCGATGGCCTCATAGTCGGGCAGGGAAATGACATAGGGTAAATGATAGATCTGATACAGTTGCGAGAGGTGATCGACTTCGGCTGCTGATAACCGTCCTGAGTCGAGGGGACGATGACACCAGGTGGCTAACATCAGGGTTCCACCGGGTTTGAGGAGGCGATAACATTCGGCTAAAAAGCGGGTTTTGTCGGGCATATGTTCGCCACTTTCGAGGGACCAAATCCAGTCAAAACTGGCGTCGGCGAAGGGAACGGCTAAGGCGTCGGCGACGAGGAAGCCGAGGGACCCGTTGGCCCCGGCTTGTTGCGATCGCTCGCTGGCCCGCTGGGCCTGGACGGGACTGAGGGTGATTCCTGTGGCCCGACAGTGGAATTTCTGCCACAGATGTAGGCTACTTCCGCCTACCCCGCAGCCGACATCGAGAATTTGACTTTGGTCGCTGAGGGGGAGGGCGTTTCCTGAGTCTTCTAGCCAGTCTACGAGGCGATCGATCAGGTCAACTTGGGCCTGTCGTCGGTCTAGGGTTCGCGGGTTGCGATCGCCGTAGTAGCCATGGTGTAAATGTTCGCCCCAAACCTCTTCCCAGAGTTCGGTCGATGCGTCATAGAAGTCCTGAATCTGCTGTCCAAAGGGGTTGGTCATGGGGTTTGGGGAACGGGTTTGCTATCTCTACCATTCTCCAAGCTACCGCAAACTTGCAAAAAAATACCCCTTCTCGGGGAGAAGAGGAGGCTGGTGGCTGAGTCAACCGGGAGGGTGAGTCTCCAACAGCAGATTGCGATCAATGGGAATATATGAAAGTCTTGGGAGACGGCTATTACGGCATTCGCCTCAAAGATTTTAGTTCAAAGCTGCCAGAACGTTGAGTCCTGTGGGTTCTGTGCAGGCGTAAACCCCTTGTTCACTTAGGGAAAATCCTGGGCAAGATCCCCAAGTGCAGGCGGTGGCGGCCATGTAGGCATCGTAATCGGTGTCTTGCAGGCAAACCGCCCAAGCCTCGGGGTCGGTTCCGGAACCGGCACATTTGAGGGTATTCACGAGACCGATGGCTTTTAAGGCACAGCCAGCATCAACGGAACAGCCATCTTTGCTATAGATCATACCGTCCTCAGGCGGGCTGTCGGGATCGACGGAGTCGCCGGCATAAAGCCCTGACATTTCCTCGGGGTTTTCGAGAAGCTCGCTACCATCGAATGAGAGTCCTAGATTGAAGCTGAGACCTCCGAGAAAGTTTTGTTGATCGTCACTCAAGCCTACAGTGCCATCGGTGATGTCTGAGAGTTCATGGTCACTCTCGGTCCCGAAGATGGGCAGGGCTTGCAGGGGGGCCACGGCGATCGCCCCAACCCCGACGATGATACCTGAGGCAATAATCGCTAGTTTTCTTTTCATGATTTTTGTACTCACGCTCATGGGTTTCTACCGAAGTTATTTTGAGGTTAGCCCGTAAAAATCTGTGTATTTTTAGCCAATGACTCCGGGGTTGGGTAAACCCGTCAGAACAGGTAAAATCAATACTAAGACTGGGGCTAACCCCATTCTAACCTTGCCAACCCCTAGGGTCCAATGGGGTTTTTGTAAAGATATGATGAAGAACAGCGGCAATTATATAGAGTTTTTGTAAAGTGGCTCTGATAATGGGATGCGATCGCTCAATGACCGGTTCTAAATTATGGCTTATGCTTCTGATTGAGTAAAACTTGATTCAACGACGAGCAATCATGATATCCAAAGACTCCAAAACCAGTCTGGCCCTGGCGTCAAGGGGGCTAAAACTCGCGGGAACGGTTCTAATTCTAGTGACGCTTCTCAACTTTATTTTACTGATGATTCCGCCGAATTTTGGCAGTCCTAACTGGTGGCTCAATCTAACGTCACAAGTGATTCAACAGGGAATCATCCCCCTGCTGGGCATTGCTGCACTGTTGGCGGCGATTGGCTGCGAGGTGGTCATGGGAAACGCCAGCGAAACTGACCGTTGGCTTGAAACTACCAAAACCCGGATGGTTCGTCTATCGTTGCTCCTCGGGATTGTCTTCCTAATTCTGATTCCCACTCACGCCTTGGCGGCGGTGATGGCCAGTCAACAAGCTATTGCCAACATCGACCGTGAGGCCGAAGCCAGCTTAGAGCAAGTTGAGCTGCAACTGCAACAGCAACAACAAGTTTATCTGGGGATTCTCGAAGCCGATGAAGATCCCGAGGTTCTTCTGGATGACTTACTCGGTGAGGAACCATTAACGGAGGAACAACTGGCTCAATTTCAAGAGTTTGTGGAGAATCCCCAGACCATTGACCGGCAAATTCAATCGCTGCGGACTAGCCTGGTTGAACGGGTGCAAAATCGCAGTAGTCGCGCTAAAGAACAGTCCCGTTTTGGGGTCTGGAAGTCCATCGCCCGCTTTGGTTTAACAAGCATTATCCTCTCGACGTGTTATCTCAATATTGCCTTTGTTGGACGGGGAATTGGTAAAAAGCCTAAGCCGGCTAAGGTGAAGAAACGCCGTCAGCCCAAGCCGAGTGCGCCTCCCCAAGCCAAGACACGGCGACCCAACCCGCCGCCACCGTCTGATGACCCGCCATTTATGCCCTAGTCCCCTCGGAGGCTCTCCTGAAGCTAAGATTGAGACAAGGTTAAGGCTCTTTTCCGGGTTTTTTCGATTTTTTGCCCCAGAGGGGTTGCATTTCCTGATGCTTGTGCTAAGATATAAATCTGTGAGCGCGAAAGCGCCACAGCTAAACAAAATAGTCATGGGTCGATGCCCGAGTGGTTAATGGGGGTGGACTGTAAATCCACTGGCTATGCCTACGCTGGTTCGAATCCAGCTCGGCCCATCCTATTTGCCCGTGTAGCTCAGCGGTAGAGCACACCCTTGGTAAGGGTGAGGTCACGAGTTCAAGTCTCGTCACGGGCTTTTGAGTTGGAACTTGATTCCAGAAAAAAGAAATTCCTATAACCGTTTCGTTAACCCCCGATTTGCTAGAATTCGGGGGTGTTTGTTTTGGTGTGAGGATAGACGTGTCATGAAAGGACTCAAACAACGGCCTATTTTTGGGTTAGCCGGCTTGTTCTTATCTCTGTTGGGATGGGGGGGATGGAGTGAGGCGGCGATCGCCCAAGCGGCCTATGGAAGTTATGTTGGGGTGGGTGGAAGTGTGGGGTTACAAGAAGGAAACGAGTTTTCCGGGGTTGTCGCGGTTCGCTATCGACTGTTAGAAGTCCCTATTTCCCTACGAACTCAGGTGTTAGCCGGCAGTGGTATCGCCATTGTGCCAACGGTTTCCTATGATATTCCCATTGACTGGGAAACGGATGCTTATATCGGGGCTGGTGTGGCGTTTACGGGGGATGACGATACCCCAGTGGGCAACACCACCAGTTTTGTCTTGCAACCGGGCATCGATCGCACCTTTGCTAACAGTAACGTGGTGGTGTTTGGTAATGCGATTATTGCTTTTGATGCTTATGAGGAAAGCAATCGCACTGGGGTTTCAGTGCAGGGTGGGGTCGGGATTCAGTTTTAGCTGGCTTGGGTTGAACCCTGAGCGGCGATCGCCCGACGGTCCATCAGTTGTTTGAACTCGGACTGGCCCACTCGTTTGAGTTGTCGGCTAAACAGTCGCAAACTCATCGTAATGATGAGGACTTGTCCTAACAAAGTGCTGACGGCGATGGGGAGCAAGTCGGGGTTGAGGGCCAGAAATGGACTAGACCCAAAGCCAAACATTAACCAATAGTGGAAACTGGCGCTAGTATGATGGCCTAGAACTATTAAAACTAGAGGAGGTAAGCCAATGATTGCCCCTAATACTAGGGGAACCACCCATCGCTGTTTGCTGAGTTTACTCAGGAAGAGCCATTGGATGACAATGCTATAAATCCAAAGCCAGCCACCCACAATAAACACTCCCAGAATTGCCAGCAATTTGCCGTTGCTATCTGAGAATTCATCCGGGACGTCCCAGGAGGCGATCGCCACCACTAAGGTCATAATAGCCATCAGCATATGAATCCCGACAGCAACGACTGAGGGGCTTTTTTCTCCCCAGATTAAGTCCGCTCGTAGTGAATAGCGAGGTTGGCCGGTTTCAGGAACTCGGGTTTGGCGATAACGAGCCCAGTCTTGTAACGTTTGGCGATTGGGCGATACGCTTAAGGCCAGAGTGAGGAATACAGGTAGCAAAAGGATGCTATAGGCGCTTAAAATATCGACGCTGTTGCTATGGCTGATGAGCGATTTAGTCGGATTAAAGCTACTCAACAAAAAGCCGAAGACATACAGATTGGCAACAATTCCTAAGCTGTAGCTTTGCTTTTTGGTTAGTGGGGTTGCGTAGGGTTTTTGATACGCTCGCTCGATAATCTTGAAGAGATAACTGTTCAAGATAAGGAGGGAGAAAATAACAAAACTTTGAAAATAGATGGGTTTTTCTGCCAGTGGTAATTCCCACCAAATGGCTTCACTTGTCTGTCCGACAAAGCTATTCTGGGTAAATAAAATTCGCAAACTAGGCAAGTAAGAACTGCTAAATAGTCCGCCCATTGCAACGCCACAGATTAGGGCTTGCTGCCCGCCTTTGATGGCATACAATGCTCCGACGAGATAAACGGTTAACACACTTAGGCTGACGACGCTATAGAAGCTTATAAAATCCCTCAAAAAGTATCCTCCCTGAATGGCGGCAAATCCATGTAGGGGAATCATGGCGGCAACGCCAATATAAACTAACAGGGGAACACCGAGAAGTTTTCCGATAATTATTTTATAACCCGTTTGAGGACTGAGACGAATGAAGTTTAATGTTCCTTCTTTTTGTTCTTTGGCGATATTTTCAATCAACAAAAATAAACCGCCAACAATTAGGGCGACGATGGCGATCGCGCTCAGAGTGTAACAAACATGAGACCACCAAATGTGCCAGCCAATGAGGAGATCGCCACTGCTATCCTTCAGACAATCCAAACTCCGATAATCCCGATTTAGCCAGGGTTCTGGTTGCCTGGTAGTCGTGGCAATCGGATAACAATAGGGATTAGAGTTATCACTGTTGGGGAGCGGTAGCTTGGTAAAGTAGGACAGCAAAACTAGCCCTTGGATGAGCAGTGAACCCGTAACTACAAGTACGACTTTGGCGGATTTAAATCGTCCTTTAATTTCCCGCATTAATTGAGGATTGCTGTTACTCAGCTTCTCGTAAAATATATTATTCATGAAAGTTTTAGTTCCAAAGTTAGGAGGTTTGTTGATGACCCAGTTTGAGAAAGATATCTTCGAGATTGTCGTTTTGAACTTGGAATTGGTAGAGGTTTACTTGAGATTTGATGAGTTGTCGTAACAGGTTAGCACTGTCGCTATCGTCTCCTTTAAATTGCACGGTAATTTGCTGGTTTTTGACCGTCCAACTCTCGACATGAGGGCAGTTACGGAGTTCGGCGATCGCCCGTTCTAAACTCGTCGAGAACTCGTCATCGAGTAACGAGATTTGGATATATTGCTGACTCAGACGACTGTACAACTCCTGAATCGAGGTACTTTCGACAAGACAGCCGAGTTCCATAATGCCAATGGAACTACAGAGTTGGGCTAAATCCGAGAGAACATGAGAGGAAATGAAAACCGTCATTCCGGCTTCATGTACCACTTGGATAATATCGCGGAACTGTTGGCGAGCGATGGGATCTAAGCCCGAGACTGGCTCATCGAGGAGCAGTAAAATCGGTTCATGGAGAATAGTACGTCCGAGACTTAACCGCTGTTTCATGCCTCGGGAGAGGGTGGAAATGAGGCTATCTCGTTTGGGAATCAGTTGTACTAAATCGAGAATTTCCAAAAGACGACGCGATCGCTTCGGTTCTCGTAATTCATAGAGACGAGCAAAATAATCGAGATAGTCCCAAACGGTTAGATCATCGTAGAGGGGGAAATCATCAGGAAGATAGCCTAAATAGCGTTTTAAGCGCGGATTCGGGCGATTGAGATCTAAGCGTTCCCCGTGAAAGTAAATTTCGCCGATGGTGGGTTCTTCGATGGCCGCCAACATCCGAATTAAGGTGGTTTTGCCGGCCCCATTGGGACCGATGAGTCCATAGACTTCACCATAGTTAATCTCTAAGTCAACTTGATCCACCGCCAGATGGCGATCGAACTGTTTGCTGAGATTGCGGGTGGCGATCGCCACCTCAGGGGCAGGGATATCTGACATCATAGGAGTCTCGGGGGGGCATCTTCAAACCAGTATCCGTCTTGAAGGTTCCCCGCCAGAAGGGTTTGAGTGGTTCCAACAATCTGACGAACCGTCGCTGCCGAATCGAGACACGCCTACTATGACTAAGGCTCTTAGAGCAGTTCCACCACAGTTCTAACACCCTCACGCCCAAAGTGACAAGGAACTCCATCGCCCCTGTAACTCATATAGCAAAAGTTGGTCTGAATAGGACCCAAAATAGGGGACAAGAAGGCAATAGGCAGTAGGCAACAGGTAGGGGATTCTCTGGTTGGGTTAACGGACATCCAGAAGCAGGTCGTAGAAGAAGGTCTTGACAGAGGCATTAAAGCCCAGGTTTCCAGCGACGGCCACCTGATAAATTCCAGAACTGGGTAAATGGAATTAAAAAAGAGTTAATCCGATATAGCAGGGAATCCTGAAAAATTCACAGGGGTTAACTCCCTTTAGCCTCTTTTAGCCTCTTTTTTTAAGGTTTGGGCTGGGGAATCCCTCATCAGTCGTTTCAACTCCGATTGGCCCACTTGTCGGAGTTCATAGGTGAACAGACTTAGCATCAGTCCAATCCCCAAGGCTTGAGCTAGGAGGAGGTAAAGTGCCTCGGTTAACAGATCGGGAGAGTCTGCAAGCCTTAGGCTGCCACCAAAGACAAACAGCACCCAGCCCTGATGATCGTTTGAGCGAGGGTCGAACAACGTCAGTAATAGGTGAGGGCCTATGACTAATAGGATTAAAACCAGTCCAATCACCCATCGATGTTTGCTAGCCGTAGTAGTGAAGGAGAGACATTGCACCAAGACACTGTAGCAGGCCAACCAACCGAGGAGAATTAAAATCCCGATGCTCAAAAGAACTGGGTCTCCATCTTCATGTAATAACGAATGATTCCAGCTCAATACCCAAATTCCTAGGGTGGCGATAGATAGGGTAATGTTAATGGCCATTGCCAGGATTGAGGGACTTTTTTCACCCCAGAGTAAATCTTGCCAGAGGGAGTAGTGAGACTGGGCTCCGAGTTGGGATAGGCGATGACGATATCGTGCCCAGTCTTGTAAGTTTTGACGACCCGGAGATAGACTGATCACTAAGCCGATTAGAAGTAGTAACAAAAAAATGCTGTAATTGTTTGATTCCTTCAGAGATACTAGCATAAATTGTTGTGAGTCCCCTGAGTCATCCAACAGAAATCCTAGGGCATAAAAGTTAAGGATTGCACACAACACATAACCTTGTTTTTTGGTAATTAGAGTTGAATTAGGGTTTTGATAGCGCTGAGAGACAATGTTAAATATTAAGCCAGAAAAAACAATAAAAGATACCGTCCAAAATGCCTGAGAATAGATAGAGGATTTTGGAAATCTAAAATTAAACCAAACTGCGACACTCTGTAAATCATAGTAATAATAGTCAATCTGTTCTAGGTAAAATAAGACAGATAAAGTTAAAAAGCTGATATAGGATAGTGATCCACCTAGCAAGAGTGAGAAGGCAAGAGGTTGCTTTCCACCGCTCATGACGTAAAGCATGGTAAGGCTATAGATGGAAAATATTCCAGCGGCAACCAAGGTATAAAATAGTAAAATCTCTCTGAGAGAGAAGCCCCCATTAGTAGCAGCAACGCTATGGAGAGGAAGGGCAGCAGCAACCCCTAGATAGAGAAGAAAGGGAACCCCAAGCAATTTCCCTAAGACGATTTTATAGCCGGGTTGGGGGCTAAGTCGAATAAAGTTTAGGTTGCCTTTCTCTTGCTCTTCGACCAGGTTTTCAATCAAAAAAAATAATCCACCAATAAGTAGAACAGCAATCGCAATCATGGACAGGGCTAAACTAATATGCAACCACCAACGAGTCCAGCTAATAATGATATGTCCAGCAGTATCTTCGAGACATTGCCGCCTGGAAGGTTGATCCGATGAAGTTATAATAAAGCTGTTATAGGAAGCGGATGGATAGCAGTAAGGATTATAGTGGTTATTGTGGGGAATTGAGACCGGCAGCTGAGTCCAATAAAAGAACAAGACTAATCCTTGGAGGGCCAGGGAACTACTGAGGGTGAAGAGAACTTTAGATGTTTTAAAACGAGATTTTATTTCTCGCATTAATTGCGGGTTGGCATTACCAATTTGGTTATACATTGCATCTAATTTTTCATGAAAAAAGTTGGTCTAAACAGGCCAAAAAAATAGGGAAGAAGAAGGCAACAGGCAACAGGCATCAGGCAGCAGGCAGGGGATTTTTTCCCAACTCAGAGTGTCAAGCAAGCAATTTTCGATTGCTATAAATAGACTTTTTTGAATGGCCCAGGCAGAGGAAGGTGCCCTCTGGGTCATCCTTGTGAAGGTAGAGGTGGGTGAGAACGTTATCCAGCTATTATTTGTCTTAAGGATTCTCCACCAGAATTCCTTGAGCAATCTCGATATTTTGGCGAACCGTCGCTGCTGAATCGAGAAAGGCTTGCTGTTGCTGCGGCTCTAAGGGGAGTTCCACCACGGTTCTAACACCCTCACGCCCTAAGTGACAAGGAACTCCTAGGAATAGCCCCTTGATACCATATTCCCCTTGTAGATAGGCGGCGGCACTGACGAGACGGTTGCGATCGCATAAAATACTCTCCACCATCACATAAATGGAGGATGCAGGAGCAAAATAGGCCCCCCCTCGCTGCATCAGTCCGACAATTTCACTTCCCCCATGACGGGTGCGTTCCATCAGTCGCTCAACGGTTGCAGCATCGGTTATCTCTGGGAGGGGAATCCCTTTCACGGTGCAATAGCGGGGTACGGGAATCATCTGCTTACCATGATTGCCTAAAACCAGGGTTTGCACATCCTGCATCGACACGCCGAGTTCCATGGCAATAAAGGCTTGCAGACGGGAGGAGTCGAGAACCCCCGCCATGCCGATCACGCGTTCTGGGGGCAGTTCCGTAGCTTGCCAAACCAAGTACGTCATCACATCGAGGGGATTGGTGACGACGATAACAATGGCATTGGGGGACTGGACGATCGCCTGTTTGGCAGCGTTGACGACAATACTGGCGTTGGTTTTAATCAAATCACTGCGATCCATGCCTGGGGTGCGTGGCCGTCCCGCTGTAATGACCACCACATCGGCATTCGCCGTGTCAGCGTAGTCGTTGGTGCCGATGATGGTGCGATCGTGTCCCTCCAGTCCTCGGGCCTGCATCAGATCTAAGGCAATCCCTTGAGGCCAACCCTCGATGATGTCTAGCAGCACCACATCGGCCAGGTTCTTTTCGGCGACTCGTTGGGCTAGGGTACTGCCCACCTTTCCGGCCCCAATGACGGCGACACGAGGCTGGCGATGGGCGGAGACTGGCATTGGCGAGGAAGAATTCATACAGCGTTCAGCGTGGGGGACGGTTCCAGACTTCATTCTGCCATGTCTCGAAGGGATGAATGTGCATCCTGAACAGTCTCGAACCGCCATTTGGGGGATGACTCCCCCCGCTTATTCCTTATTCGAACGCTTCGAGTTGTTCGAGGGGAAGCCAAACGTTGGGGGTGGGAACCACACCAAACTTGATTAAGGCATAATCTCCCTCGGTTTCGAGGATTTCGCCCCGTGTCTCGAAAATGTAGGAGGGAAAGCGAGGGTCACTGGCGGTTGCTTCAACGCTGTTGAGGAGTTTTTCGCGGACAACCCGGACAAAGGAGCCGCGTTTAAGTTTCTTTGCTGGTGCCATAAAGGGGTGATGGTGAGTTTATCGGTAAACATCTATCGTTTGACCATTTTAGGGCGTTTTGGAGCCAGGCTGGCAGGTGGGGCAGAAATGAGACGATCGCCCCCCGAGTTTAATACGCTCAATGGGGGTACGACATTGGCGACAGGGTTCTCCCTTGCGGTTATACACCCAGGCCATGCCCCCATAGTTGCCGTTGATTCCCTCCACATCCCGAAAGTCTCGTAGGGTGGTTCCTCCGGCTTCGATCGCCTGCCCGAGAACGTTGATGAGTTGCTCTCGGAGGCGATCGATCTCCTCTGGGGTGAGTTGGCTACAGAGACGGGTTGGGGGAATCCCACTGAGAAATAAACTTTCGTCGGCGTAGATATTGCCGGTTCCGGCAATAATGGTCTGATCGAGGAGAGCGGTTTTGATGGGTTTGCGGCGATTGCGGAGAGTGCTGATCAGGTAGTCGCGGGAGAAGGCCTCGCTGAAGGGTTCCGGGCCAAGACTCAGCAAGCCGGTGATGATGGTTTCGGGGGCGGTATCAGGAGGAACCCACCAGATACGGCCAAAGGTGCGAATATCGACGAAGCGTAGTTCGCGATCGCCCTCGAAGAATAAACGCACTCGGGTATGTTTGGCGAGAGGATCGTCAGGGTGACACCAGAGGAGTTGCCCCGTCATCCGCAAATGCACCCCCAGCCAACCGGCGGCTGTGGGAGTTAGGCGATCGTAAGGCTCATCTTCACCCAATTGAGCGATCAGATATTTTCCCCGCCGATGCCAAGTGCGGATCGATTGGCCGCGTAATCCCTCGATAAACTGATCAGCCTCAGTAGGACTTGCCAGACTACGGTTTAGGAGTACAGCGCCTCCCACGATTCGTTGCTGGCAGGTATGGGCATTTAAGCCACGACGTACAGTTTCAACTTCAGGAAGTTCTGGCACAAGTCGCCTCGCTAGGGGGGGTAGGGAATAGGGAACAGGGAATAGGGAACAGGGAATAGGGAATAGGGAACAGGGAACAGGGAACAGGCATAACCCACCCCTGGCCCCTCCCAGGAGGGGAAGGGAATAGGGAATAGGGAACAGGCATAACCCACCCCTAACCCCTCCCAAGAGGGGATGGCAAGCTAGCAATAGGGGAAGCTTTCAACTGCCATGTTAACCAATGACTTGCCCGATGACTTGCCCAATGACTTGCCCAATGACAAAGGGGTTAGCGTTGTCATGCAAATCGCTAACCCCTATGTTGCCATCCTTACGCTGGACTTCCAGCTTGAGAGATGGTCAAGGTTGGTTATTTTTTCTTCTTCTTGGCGGGGGGAGCAACCTCCTCCAATTCTTCGAGGGCGAAGTTATTGGTGTTCACGCCACTAGCCGCGCCGCTGAAGCCGGTGTAGTTCACTTTGTCGAAGCGAACGATCGCCGGGTAGCGAATCCCACTTTGGTCGATAGTCGCTACGGTGCCGACATCCTTATACCAATAGGATTCTTTACGGAGAATCCGCACTTTAGAGCCACGTTGAATCATAGTTTCTTCTCTGTTGATTGTAATGAACCCGATCAGAGGCGATGGCTGAGACTCAGATGGAATACTCCTTCTGAACCTTTGGCCGCCGCGAACCGATGTTAAAGGATTATTTTCCAGGGTACTACTGACTCTGCCTTCTGAGGCGGTTTGGCGTTTTAAGTTTTGTTGCAGGGCAAGGGAACTGGGAACTTCGGAACTGGGAACTTCGGAACTGGGAACTTCGGAACTGGGAACCAAGAGGCAGAAGAAGAAGGTTCTCCCTCTTGCCTCTTGCCTCTTGCCTCTTGCCTCTTGCCTCTTGCCTCTTGCCTCTTGCCTCTTGCCTCTTATCTACAACGGCACAACTTGCACTTCAACTTCAGCAGTGACTTCTGGGTGAAGTTTGATGTGAGCTTTGTAGAAGCCGGTTTTGTTGATTTCGGGGAGAGTGATGCCGTGACGATCGACCTCTTGGTTGGTGGCGGCTTCGATGGCGGCGGCTAAGTCGCGATCGGTAACGGTTCCGAAAATGGCTTCTCCTTCACCCACCTGTTTCTCGACGGTAAACCGGCCAATGGTTTGTAAGGCTGTTTTGCGAGATTCGGCTTCTTGTTTGAGCTGTGCGAGACGTTCTTGTTCTTGCTGTCTACGCAGTTCCACCTGTTTGAGAACACCCGGTGTGGTCGGGATGGCCATTTTTTTGGGGATGAGATAGTTTCTGGCGTGACCGGGAGCCACTTCAACGAGATCCCCCGATTTGCCAAGTTTACGAACGTCTTGTTGCAGAAGGAGTTTAACGCGCTTCTTCATGATACTTTGATGATTAGATGATTAACGGTAGGGCAACTGAGTCGAGACTCGGTGCTGGGGGCGTTCTGGCCATCGGGTTTTGGCCATAGGACTGATGACTCGACCCCGGTGGAAATCCGATCTTCCATTCTATAGTGTTCAGGACGCTCTGGCAAATTCTCCCCGACTCGATGATAGGGGAGTGGGTCACGCTCTTGTTCAATCGCGAATGTTGATACTCAGTTCGTAGAGACGAGTGTTGGGGGCGGAGACTTCGATGAGATAGTCCCCGGATTGGCCGACACGGGAGTTCCAGAAGACAACGTTACGAGCGCCGGGAATGGTTTGACCGTCGGGACGACGAACGGTGAAGACAATGTCGTCACCGTCGGGGTTGATGGGAAAGAGTTCGACGGCAAAGATTTGGCGATCGCCAACGTTGACCAGATAGCGCACTGGAATCTCGGGGCTAACGGTTCCGCGAACTTGCACGTCGGTTTGTCCGGACGGAATTTCTAGTCGTCGGGGTGGCGGGATGGGTTTGGGGGTTGGCTCAGGAGTTGGCTCAGGAGTCGGCTCAGGAGTCGGCTCAGGAGTTGGCTCAGGAGTTGGCTCAGGAGTTGGCTCAGGAGTTGGCTCAGGAGTTGGCTCAGGAGTTGGCTCAGGAGTCGGCTCAGGAGTTGGCTCAGGAGTTGGCTCAGAAGTCGGCTCAGGAGTTGGCTCAGGAGTCGGCTCAGGAGTCGGCTCAGAAGTCGGCTCATTTAGGGCTACATCAAGGATGTAATCTCCTTCCGTTAAGCCACTGACGGTTTGCAGTTGAATAGTGTATTGACCCTGACGAGGGATTGTGCCTTCCCAGCCTGAGACTCGCTGCGATCGCCCCGGTAGGGGATTACCCATTGGATCGAAGACGGTCATGAGGACCCCTTCGCTTTCGAGAAAAGTCGCCAGTTCCGTACCTGCATCGAGGCGTAGACGGTAGTTATAGGTTTCATTATCTTGGAGGCTCCCTTCAACACGCAAACGATTGCCTGGTGAGAGGTTTAGGGTGCGATCGGTGACGGCGGGAGTGGGGTCTGGAGTGGGGTCTGGAGTGGGGGCTGGAGTGGTTAGGGGCTGTTCGGCGACGGGGCGATCGTCGGATTGGCTAAAACTGGTGATTAACGTCCAAACACTCCAACCCCCTAATAGGGCTAACACCATGGCCGTGAGAATGACAAAGATGGGATTATCCCAGATGGATGTTTGGGGTGGGCCGATTGAGGCTTGGCGGGTTGAGGGGGGGTGAGGGGTGACTTGGGTGGGGCGATCGCCTTGGGGATTCGGGGCTACGGTGTCGGGCG
>HotLOscill_hetero_coDRAFT_1000517_pt1 | contig 16630 bp, 14 predicted proteins | sample HotLakmetagenome_2_FD_10650 | JGI IMG/M metagenome (IMG submission 10650)
GCGTTGGCTCCACAAGTCTACCACATATTTTTAGTCAAAATTCATCTCACCGCTAAGCCTTCGGCTCTAACGGGAGTCTTCTTTTGACATTTAAGATAATGTAGCCGGAATGTCGGTGTCTTCATAGATCTCGGCCAGGGCGATCGCACAGTTCACACTCGCCAGTTGAATGGGATCGCTGGTGGGTGCGAGCGTCCAGTTGCCACGATCGCCCTTTTGGAAAACCTCAACCTGCTGGAGATCGCTCGAAACGAGGACGTATTCTTCTAGGCTGGGGATAGTGCGGTAGTCGGCGAATTTTTCAGGGCGATCGAAACGAGCCGTCGAGGGAGAGAGAACTTCGATAACGAGGCGGGGATATTCGATGTATTGGCTTTGAGGCTGGCGATCGCGATCGTCGCAGGTGATTGCAATATCGGGATAGTAGAAAGCATTGCTGGCTTCAACGCGGGTTTTCATCCCTTCGGCGAAGGTGCGACAGCCAGAACTCCGTAAGTGAGTTTTGAGTGCGAAGAATAAGTTGCCAACAATCGTGTGATGCGCCTGTGTCCCGCCTGTCATCGCGAAGACTTCACCATCGCGGTATTCGTGGCGGATGGGGCTGATTTCCTCAGCGGCGAGGTAGTCTTCCGGGGTGATGTAGAGGGGATCGTTGGCGAGCATGGTGGGAGTGGTGAGGGGGTTAAGTGTAGTTTAGCAACACTAATGCCATAACCCCATTCCCATCACAGCCAGCAAAAAACGGAACAGTCGACCAAGAGTCAAGACTCCTGATGCGAATGTTCCGCTTTCGCTAACTCGACTACGAACTTTGTTGGCGTTTACGGCGTTGAGCCGAGACAATCGCGCCGCGCGTCACCGGGAAGCCAGCCACCGGAATCACTTGATGCTGACGTTCAGCCTCAAGTTCTTTGAGTTCCTCATACTCAAGCCAGTGGATACAGTTCACTGGACAAGTGTCAATGGCCTCTTGGATCACCTCTTCAGGCTCACCATCTTGGTTGATAACCCGCGCTCGCCCGTAATCGGGTTCAATGTAAAAGGTATTACGGGCGACATGGGCGCAATGTTTACAGCCAATACAGGTGACCTCATCGACATACACGCCCTTTTCACGCAACGCCCCCCCTAATTCCGGCTCGAACCCAGACCGTCCCGGATGCTCCCGTAAGGAGCCGCCGAGTTCGGGTTCCCAACCTGAACGGTTGTCAGAGACCTGCTGTTGTAGATTTGGGGCATCGGTCATAATTAACTCCAGCGTTGCAACACCAGACGGATAGACCCGTCTTTTTGGGTTTGTTGTTCTGAAACTTGGAATCCTTGTTTAGCAGTTTCCTGCATCACCGTAGAGAAGGCATACTGTTGGGTGATTTTGCTTAAAAAGCGTTCGACGGGAATCGGCTGATTCCAGAATTGCAGGTCAGCCACCAGGTCGTAAGCCTGTCCGTTCCAGCTAAATCCGATATCGTAGCCATTGTCCTGTTCGACAACGATCGCCGCCGAATGAACCTGGCCGCGATAGCCGCGAACATCCTTGGGACCAGCTTTCCAGTCCAGTTTCAGTTCCGTCAGAGCCTGTTGTAAGGCATCAAGGTCACGGATTTGGGTTTTGATATGACTAAAGTGAGACATAGCTTGGCGAGGAATTTGCTAAATGTTAGGGACAACAGATGAGACAAAGGAACGGGCAAACACTTACCATTGGCTGTAGGATTGAGCCTGAGCCGCTGTTGTTGCCGAATTTTCCTGGGTTTGTTGGTAAAACTCAGAGGTTTTCTCTTGATTGAGAACAATTCCGAGCTTTTCCTCGATCGCAGCCGTGACCTCGGCACAGGAGGCTCCGGAAATACCGGTCACCTGTTCGACCACTCTGCCATCGGGGTAGATCGTAAATTCGAGTGTTTCCATAAGAGCCGGATAACCACGAGGGGGAACATAGATGCCTTGAGGTCGATAGCCAGAACCCACACCGGCAGCGAAATACGACCACCGGGAGTTTCTGAACTCAATCGGTCTTGGATAAAATCTTAATAAATTGTTTTGTTACGATTCAAGGCTTTGCCTAACTTAACAAATGTTGAGCTACGCACGTTGACTTTTACTAAGTTTGTCCCAAATTCCCATTTCCGTCAAGGCGATCGCCAAAATAATCGCTACTTTTTCTCAATTAACTCCAGATTGAGACGGGGGTTCAAGGGTGATCGCCTGTAGATCCAATTCGATCCTGGGACGATAGATCATGGGATTATCCGTGACAAAGGAAATCGAGGCAACGGGAGCCGGCAGCGGTTGGTCGGGTGTCTCCAGGCCAGTCCAAAACGCGAGGCCCTCCTCCGGTGAGCGGGGGAGATGGCTAAGGATGACACCATTTTCGGACGTGGTGGGAAGAATCCGATAGGTGGCCTCGGTGCCGTCCTGGTAGTTCACCTGCATCCGTACTGGGGCCGCCCTCAATAGGGTTTTCATGACTTTACCGATAAACGACTCTTTAATAGCGATCGCGGCCCGTAGCAAGTCCCCATCCCCGACATCGAGGGTCATGGACTCGTTCCAAGAGAGCGATCGCTGCCTTGCTTCCCCAGCCTCAAGCCAAACCCGAGGTTGGTCCCGAGTCTCTAGCAGCATTAAGTTCGGCATCAACTCCGTGGGAACAAACTCGGGAAACTGGGGCGAAATTTGATAGTGGGTGAGGACATGAAAGAACGTTGCCGGTTCCGAGAAGAAGGGATGTCGGCCATCCAACCCAGTGAAGTCATAGAGAATTGCCTCAGGAGGCTGTTCGGCGAGTCCTTCGGCCGTCCAAGTATCCAGAAATTCGGTGTAGTTGGTATACGATTGTAGAGTTCGCCGAGGTTGCCAGTTGAGCTGGTTGGCGGGAATGAGGGAGAGTTCCCAGGGTATCACGTCAACGGTTTTAGTCTCTAAATAGGTTAGGGCGTCATCGGCGAGTTTTAGAGGCGAGATGGCATCGTTGCTGGCAACTTGCACCTCATCTAGGACTCGGGAAAAATCAAAATAAACAACGCGATTGAAGACCAGTTTTGGCTGGTTGATGAGAGAGATATTCCAAAGTATCTTGGGTTGTCCAAACACTTGCGGGACTTGCCAATAGATACCGGCAATTGCCACCATCAGCGTCATGGTAATAACCGCCAAGGGCTTGCCTTGAAATCGAGGCCGCTGCTGCAAGGCAATACTCAGGAGAAAGGGACTTACAAAAAAGAACATAAACACATGGGCATCTTGACGAACAAACCCATGTTTTAGAACGACCCAGAGGATGAAGCTTAACGCTAACAGGATTCCCAGGGACTGAGGGGTTACCAGACGAACAAAAATAGTTAACAGGATAACGACTATGGCGATCGCCAGTGCCAATTCCGCTGCTGAACCCACTAAACTCATTGCACTAGAATAGCCTGAGGACACCTGTAAAGATCCCAGAACAAATCCCAACATTGAAGGGCGATCGCTCAGTAATATAACGATGGCCAAGGTGAGGCCAAATATTGCTGGACTACTTGACCATCCCAATAGGGGACGAATCGAAGACCGGCGATCGCTTCTGAGAAACCGGCTACTCACCCCACCCCAAATTAGGGCGATCGCCAGCGACGGTACTAAACGCAATAACCCCATCCCGAGGGAGTGGTGCAATCCCACAAAGGTGACCGCCATGGCGGCGGCCATTGCTGTCAATAGAAATACCACCTCCTCCTGTACTCTCCGACGGCGATCGCTGACGCTATACGCCTCATATAGACGACCAAACCAACACATCACCAACGCCCCAAAGGTCATGACCCCAGCCGTGAATTTAATCAGAGTACATAGTCCCGCAAATCCTCCCAAAAATAGGGCGATTGCTAACGCCATCTTACCGCGAAGCCCCTGGCTCCAGGAAAGCAATAGGAGAAATCCCAGAACGAGCAAGTAGTCTATTGCGATTAAACTATGGTAAACACACAAGAAACTAAAAACCCAGAAAAGCTTGCGACGAATAGACTTTATTTTGAGAAATTGAATTGCACATAGTCCCAAGAAAATACTATGTACGGCGGTTTTAAACCAAAGGATTTCTTGATAATTTTCCGGCAATACAGACCCAGACACTAAATATCCTAACGGTCCATAGGTGTAAATGACATCTTTCCCAAAACTTAGCTCAGTTGTGGCAAGATAGCTAAGGGCATACGTCCAGGAATCTACTCCCGTAAAAATAATAAAATGTAAAGCCGGAAAACAGAGTATGAATAAATAGCCTAAGGCGAGGATAAAAAGTAATCCCACTCCAGTTTTGACGATTGCAGCTTGTTGTTGTGTAATGGCGCTCAAAACTCTCATTTAGATAAGTCCTTTTATTGCTAAAATATATAATCACATCAATTAAGATCAACGACTTACCTGTACGACATTTTCCAGAGGGATAAATGTTTGATTTCCATCAAAAATCCAAGCTCGAATACTTGTAATTCCCTCAGGAAAGGCTCCTGACGGAAGACTCACCTGCCAACGAGCTCTATCATATTCTGGCATCTTGAAAACCTCAACCAAATCAGGACTGGCCTGATTAACTAATGCCGCTGCAAAAAAAGCAGGTCGATCATCCTGAGAAAACAAAACAATCTCAGGAACCTCTGGACGTCCTGGAAAAACAGACCATCCCGACAAACTTAAAACCGAATCGGGGGTCAGTGTAACAACATCTCCTGGATCTATATTATCAATGAGTCCATAAGGTTTTGGCGGAATTTGGGAAAACTCTGCCTCTTGAACAAATTCAAAAAATTCAATCTGTTTAAGCTGAGGATACCAAAGGTTTTTGACTGGATTTGGATCGGGAAAAATTTTTAAAATGCAGTCACTAGGAGAGGGTTCTAAATACTCGATTAAAGCCAAGCAATGTTTTCCTAATGTTCGATCCTGATAGGAGTTCTTTCCCGCCTCTAAGGCATCAAACGATATCGAAATGGAAAATACAGCAAAAACTACGGCCATTCCTCCATAAAGAAGCCGCCAAGGTTGTCGTTGACAACAAATGCGGGCAATATGAAGTAAGCCAATCAGCATTAAAACAGTTACCGTCGTATAGCGAGAGGCGGAAGCAGCATGAATCCCCAACACGGTACGTCCAACAGTGGTCATGGCGGCAAAGCCTAAGGGGAAGAGTAATAACGGTAGCCAGGCAGCTAATTCGGCTCGGTGGTGGTGTTGCTTCCAGAATAGAAAAAAGCCAACGGCACAGCCAAGAAGAATCATTATTCCAGGCGCAATGGCACTTTTGGGTTCAGTGGAAAAATTACGGCCCAAAATTACCAAAAAGAAGGATATTGCCTCAAACGGATGCTTTAGTACATAGGTTCGATCAAGATTATCGGCCGGTTCCTGATAGCCACTGGCATAGAGGACAACGGAGCCAACACATAGTAATATCCAGAGGACTCGCTGCATTTGCGGCTGTTCGGAGGCTTGGCTACGAACCCAAATCAAGGGAAACAACGCAACCCAAACGAGCAGGCCATGAGCTCCTGAAAAACTCATCAAGAGAGCAAATATTGCTCCTAAAAGAAATCCCCTATCAAGCGAACGATGTTTTGGGGGATATTGTAAGAGAGCGATCGCAAAGACTAAACAGGTCGTTTTCCAAAACCAAGCCAGTTGAAATCCCCAAAGCCAATTTTCATATTGAATTAGAGAAAACAGTAAAATAACAGTAATAATATCGGCAAAATGTTGCCAATTATGGGTATTTTGATTTTTTAGAGCCTGTTGCCGAGAAATCCAATAGAGGGCGATCGCCGACAAAATACTTAACAGCACACTAAAATACTGTTGTACCTTGACATTCCAATTAGTGGCAAAGGCCAAGGCGGCTATAAAAATCCGAGGAACGAGCATCCGATGCTCATTATGAGGAACCCAAAAATCCCCCAAAGTTGCCGTGTCTAGTGCGATTTTATGGAATAATCCAACCAAGCTAAACGAGTCCATAAAAGGAACATTGACCCCGAAGCGATGAATAAAGGCTAAGGTCGCTAAAACTGGCAATAGGTAAAGAATAGTCAACCAGCTTACGGATTTAAAAAGCTTCGGGGTCATCATATCTAGCACTGATTGGAGTGAGAACGTAGTTTAGTTAAAAGAAATGTGGACGGCGTAGCTTACAGGCAATGGGTAAAGGGATGAAGGTTACCCCCGAGGATAACTCCATCAACTTAGAGAAAAATGTCCTTGATTTGCGATTCCTCTCGCACAATCCAATCATAAATATCTTGCAACGTCTGCTGAATATCTCGTTTAGGCCTCCAGTTGAGTTGAGACATCACTTTTCGGGAGTCGGTGATAAAAATGGGAATATCCCCGAGACGGGTTTCGGGGACTGGAGTTATTTCGATCGCCGTCCCCGTAATCTCCTGACAAATTCGCGTCGTCTCCAACAGCGACACCTGATTCTCCACACCGCCACCGACGTTGAAGGTTTCCCCCTGAAGCCGATCGAGATTCTGAAGCTGTAAATCCAGTAAATCCAGTAAATCCTCCACATGGAGGAAATCCCGAACCTGTTTCCCGCTTCCCCCATAGCCAATGTATTTCAGCGGTTTCTGGAAATAATGGCGGGCCACCCATAAGGCGAACACCCCCTGATCCACTTTTCCCATTTGCCAAGGTCCCGTCAACACCCCACAGCGATTGACGAGAGTTCGTAGATTATAGGCGTCTGCATATTCAGCAATGAGCAGTTCCGAGGCCAGTTTCGTGGTTCCATAAAGCGATCGCGCGCGATCGAGAGGGAAATCCTCCGCAATCCCATGGCGAGACACTCCCGCAAACGGCTGATCCTCCTGTAACGCAAAGCGAGTCTCCGTTTCCTCGTAGTTCAGTTGACTGAGATAGGAAATCGGATAAACGCGACTCGTCGAGAGAAAGACAAAATCCGCCTGCGTCTGGCGGGCCAACTCCAAACAGTTCACGGTTCCCACTAAATTGGTTTGCAAGAGATATCCCGGCGAACCATATCCCGCCAATACCGAGGGTTCAGCGGAACATTCGAGGATTAAGTCCGGGGTGAGTCGTTGCGGATCGAGATCTTCGGGGTTGCGGATATCCCCATGGACAAACTCAATTCCCGCCGCCTTGAGGCGAGGGAGATTCAATTCCGATCCTCGCCGTTTCAGGTTATCTAAGGCGGTGATCTGCCAATTGGGATAGCGTTTGGCCAATCCTAAGGCCAGGGAACTGCCGACAAATCCGGCCCCTCCGGTGATTAAAACACGCTCAGTCATAAGATGGGAGATGAGTAAATGGGAAATTGGCTTGATGTCGGTTTAGCGGTTTTGTTTCGAGGAAGACACGGCTTCGGCGGGAGTCGAAGGCTGCGATCGCAACGGCGAGGGACGACGATAGTCTCCCCGAGACAACCAGCGTTCGAGGAGAACATAGAGGACAATAAATAGATAACGACTTCCCATTTCCTTGATTTTCAGTTTGGAGACTCCCGCTTTGCGATTTTGCCAACGAATAGGAGTGGTGACATAACTGTACCCTCGCACAATGGATTTGAGGGGAAGTTCAACGGTGAGGTTGAAATGGTGAGAGAGAATCGGACGAATCCCCTCAATCACCTCGCGGCGATAGGCTTTGAAGGCGTTGGTGGTGTCGTTGTAGCGTAGGCCAAACAGAAGTTGTACAAACAGGTTCGCCAGGCGGTTGACAACCAGCTTATGACTGGGGTAGTCGATGACTTGGCCGCCTCGGACAAAGCGAGACCCAAAGACGCAATCATAGCCTTCTTGTAGTAGGTGATAGTAGGTTAGGATGTCCTCGGGAGCGTCAGACGCATCGGCCATCACGATCGCCACCGCGTCACCGTGAAACTCATCTAAGCCACAACGCAGTGCAAAACCAAAGCCATTGGGATAGTGATTATTCACATAGCGAACGCGGGGATTGGCCTGGCTTAGACCCTGTAACACCGCTTCAGTGCCATCGCGGCTATTATCGTTAACCACTAAAATTTCGTAGGGAACCCCATTCTCATCCAGGAGGTTCGCGATCGCCGTCACCGTATCGGCGATCGACCCTTCCTCGTTATAGGCCGGAATCACAATCGAAAACAGAGAGACTGGTGAATGCACCTCCGTTTCACTGTCCTGACGGGTCTTTTTTTCCTCACGAAAGGCCACCTCTAAGCCTTCGGGACGGTAGAGTTGTCCATCCTCGGACTGGCGATCGCGGAATACCAGGCGATCGCTAACAATATAGTTCAACACCGCACTGACCAACACCCCAATCAGAGTATTGACACCATAACTCACCCCCAACCAATCCAGCAGCGGGAAAATCGCAAACACCCGCAACACCACCGAACCCCCAGCCGAGAGATGGTACAGCGGTAATTGTCGCAACAGAACCTCTCGCCATCCCCAAGTTCCGCCACGCCAAACCCAAAGGCGGTAAATGACGAAGCTCAACAGCAACGATAACTCAATCGAGATGATGTTCGCCGCATTCCGCAATACCGTCGTATCCCAGCCGGCCACCTCAATGAACAAAAACATTAACAGCAGGTTAAACGCTGCTGCAACACCGCCGCCAAAGAGAAAGCGAATCGCGCGTTTTTGCCAGAGTTTTTCCAAAAACCTCATCTCATCCCCAATTTCTATGATTACATTGATGTGATTACAAATGGGATTGCCACTCAACCCCGAGGCGATCGCTACCAGCGATCAACATTTTGGCTATAAATCTCTTTCAGGATATCCGGGACGCGGTAGGTTAACTCCCACTCAGGATAATGGGACTTAAAACGACTCAGATTGCCAATCCACCAGATATGATCGCCACTACGATTGCTCTCTTGATACTCCCAGTTGAGGGTCTTGTCAGCAATCTCTTCGCATTGTGCGATCGCCTCTAGCATCGAACAATTACTCTCCCGTCCGCCACCGATGTTATAGGTTTCGGCTATCCGTGGACTCTGATAGAAGTGATAAAACGCATTCACCAGATCATAGCTATGAATGTTATCACGCACCTGTTTTCCCTTATAGCCATAGACCTTATAGGGAGTTCCCGTCACCGTACATTTCATCAAATAGGAGAGAAATCCATGTAACTCAGTCCCCGAATGACTCGGTCCCGTGAGACAGCCACCTCGGAAACAGGCGGTTTTCATACCAAAGTAGCGGCCATACTCCTGAACCAACACATCCGCCGCCACCTTGGACGCGCCAAACAGGGAATGCTTACAATGGTCAATACTCATGCTTTCGTCGATTCCCTCGTAAAAGGGATGACTCGCCTCAATCTCCCAACGGCGATCGAGTTCCACCAGAGGAAGCTGGTTGGGAGTATCGCCATAGACCTTATTCGTTGAACAGAAAATAAACACCGCTTCAGGACAGTGTTGGCGGGTCTGTTCTAAGAGATTGAGAGTTCCGTTGGCGTTGACGGTAAAATCTGTAAATGGGTCTCGCGCGGCCCAGTCATGGGAGGGTTGGGCCGCCGTATGGATAATTAGGCGAATTTCGCGGCTATAGCTTGCAAACAGGTCGCTGATGGCTTGGCGATCGCGAATATCGCTATTGTGATGAATATACTGGTCACCATACCTCTGTTGCAGGCGATCGCGATTCCACAACGTCGAAGCACCCTCCCCGAAGAACGACTCCCGCATATTGTTGTCAATGCCAACCACGGTAAAGCCTTTCTCACAAAAAAAACGCACCGACTCCGAGCCAATCAAGCCAGCCGAGCCTGTCACTAAGACAATAGACATAGAAATCTTCTCACACACACACCACAAGGAGTTCAGCCTTGGAGGATCAGTCCATCTCAACGGAGGACATAGACAACAGATCACCCCAGATTGGGGGGATTCTAGCACAGATCGTTTCCCTGAACTTGTCCGACATCTCCCCAGTCTAGTCCATCGCATTCTATCGAAACCGACCATTGGGGGAGATAATGGAGAATTAGTCTGTGTTTAACCTTGAATTTGTTATGACTGTCAACCCCACCCCACAACCACGCACCTCCCCACTCTCCGTCGGAGTTTTGGGGTTCGGTGGACTCGGACAAGCCGCCTCTCGTCTTCTGACTCCTAAACAACAGATGCGTTTTTGTGCCGTCGCCGATGGCCAAGGCTACGCCTACAACCGAGAAGGACTCGATGCCGATGCTCTCATTAGCGTAACCCGCGATCGCGGCTCTGTCGGCTACTTAGACCCCCAAGGAGTCCTCAGTGACCAAAGTATCCAGGACCTAATCGCCGCCGCACCCCAAATTGACGGCTATTTCCTGGCCCTTCCCAATCTCCCCAACACCTTCATGGCTTCCGTGGCCCAGCAATTTATCGCCTCCGGCTGGAAAGGAGTATTAGTCGATGCCTTAAAACGCACCAGTGCCGTTGAACAACTCCTCAACTTACACGATGACCTGCAAGCGGCCGGAATTACCTATATGACTGGCTGTGGGGCCACCCCCGGCTTACTCACCGCCGCCGCCACCCTCGCCGCACAAAGTTACGCCGACATTCATCACGTCGCCATCACCTTCGGCGTCGGCATTGCCAACTGGGAAGCCTACCGTTCCACCATCCGCGAAGATATCGCCCATATGCCCGGCTATGATGTAGAAACGGCTCGGGCCATGAGTGATGAGGAAGTGACGGCACTCTTGGACAAAACCAACGGCATCCTCAAACTCGAAAACATGGAACACGCCGATGACATCATGTTAGAGTTGGCCGGAATTGTCGATCGCGATCGCGTCACCGTCGGCGGCATCGTGGACACCCGCAACGCCAAAAAACCCCTCAGTACCAACGTCCAAGTCACCGGTCGCACCTTCGACGGCAAAATCTCCACCCACACCTTCACCCTCGGCGACGACACCAGCATGGCCGCCAACGTCTGCGGACCCGCCTTCGGCTACCTCAAAGCCGGTGCAACTCTCCACCGTCGCGGCATCCACGGACTCTTCACCGCCGCCGAAGTCATGCCGCAGTTCGTCCGCTAATGCCAAATTTGGCAAATTTTGAACTTTTGTGACGAAAAGTCGGTAATCTTTGTTACAATCGCCTTGGCTCACTGAGATTCTTTCAGATCCCGCCGGGACAATGAGAGGTTTTCTCATGGTTTATGAGCTAACGTGATTGGTTTTGGTTGGTTTTCACTGGGTCGGCATCACGCCGGCTTTTTTGCATCCATAATGTTGATTTAAAAATCAATTTTTTCGCTCCCCCCTTGCCAACGGCGAAGCCTTATGACTGTGAACCGCGTCGGTGACTTGTCAACCTGTAAGATGTAAGATGTAGGATGTAGGATGAAATCTGCCTCAGCTTTTTTCTCTGGTCTCATGTTATCTAATGCTACCGACTCGGCTTAATGGATAGACAGGATTGTCTTTACAACTTAGAACGTTTAGCATCTTCAGGATATATGATGTGATCAATTTATTGCAGGGTACACCAAATTGTAGGGGCAAACGGCGATCGCCCCTACGGTAAGGGATATAAATTGCCATAAGTTGCCATAATTGGTCCGTATCACCCTGAACCAGAAGCCCCTTCTTTACTCTGTATTCTATCCTAATGACTATCAATTCCAAAACAGCTAAGTGGCAGAAAGCTCGAATTATAAGCCTGACAATTTTCACGGTTTTATATTTTCTTAGAAGACCCGCCGATGCTCTTTATCCTTCGGCTTGGAGTGAGGATGGAGTGTTTAATATTCCACAAGCCATTGAACATGGCTGGTCAAGTTTACTAATACCCGTTAGCGGCTATCTAATTATTCCTTCTAAAATCCTCACCCTCCTCAGCTTATCAGTTTCCGGCTTGTTTTATCCTGAAATCGCCTATTTACTAACGATAATCATCACCCTTTTAGTGATGGTAATTCTTACATCGAGTCTGATTGAATTACCCAATAAAGAGTATTTACCGATTATTATCGCTTTACTTCCTTATGACCCTGAGGTTTTTTCAACACCCCTTTACATATTTTGGTGGACGTCGTTGTTGCTTCTAGTCCCTTTACTTTCTTCATCAAAAGCCAAAAGCAAAACATCCTATTTTATGATTATAGTTTCGACTGCTTTAGGCTGTCTTGGCTCACCAATATCTATCCTACTCATACCCGCTATGATAATCAAAGCCTATATGACACGAACTAGGTTGAACTATGTAGTTTTAGGTTTGTGGTCTGCACTTTCAGCAGTTCAGATGTATTTTTCCCTGAGTCAGGTCGGTGAAAAAATAGATTTTTCTAAGTTTTACATAGCCTTACCTCAATTTATCGGGACTTATATTACCTACAACAGCTTCTTTTCAAGACCAAACTTTATATCCTATACATTGAGTCTAGCTTTGCTAATGGTCGGTTGCTTTGCTCTCTATAATACGTTGATTTCAAGGAAGCAGGAATTTTTCAATACATCAATCGCTTTTTGGGCAGTTTTAAGTACAATCCTGGCATCCTTCTTAAGGACAAATCTGGAAATTCATCCATTCCTAGCCGGCCCCCGATATTTCTTCTTCCCTTATATTTTTCTGTCTATTTTTCTGATGACAATTTATGCTATCCCGTCACCAAGTATCTCTCGCCTAAAACCCGCCTTAATCAAAGGACTCTCTCTTCTGATACTCATTATTTCTTGCACCGCAACTTGGATTCAAAATCCCTCAGGTTTCTATCGGATTCATCATCCATTGAATTGGAGAGATGAACTATACAATTGCCTTTCATCTACTGATGCTGATACTGATGCTGATGGCTATAACTTGAGAATACACTTTGATGGAAATAGTTTAGGAACATGGAAACCCGAGTATTCTCGTGAAGAGTGTTTGAAGATTACTCAAAGTGGTCTTTTGGCGAAATGGTATGGCTTGGATGAAAACTGGCTTCGCAACGTCCAAGAATCTCCCGACGTCCAACTCTAAATGCTGTCCTCTCTTCACCCTCACCGGGACAGCCATTGACCAACCTCCGCCAGAAAACCCAGACTAAACCCCATTAGATGTCACCGCGTTCACCATACTCCCGTACTCCCGTCGAATTAGTTTGGAAAAATATCGCTGTAACGGTTGACAATTTTAAACTTAGACACTAGAATGAGAATATAAACAAACAAATAAGTTTTAAGCAAAAGAAAAATTTTTTGACGGCTTAAGGCATTGGGGTCTCGGCGCATTTTTGAGCGGCGTAAGGTCAAACATCTAAGCTGCGAACTTTTAGGAATCCCTCTTTTAAAAGCTGTACAGAAATCAAAAACGAATCCGCCTCTTGCCGAAAAAGGGCGACCACGGTTCGGCTATCGCTCACCGACCGCAAGGGTACGCCCCTACGTTCCCCTCTAGGGAGGGGTGCCCGGAGGGCGGGGTGGGTCCTTACCCTGTTCCCTGTTCCCTGTTCCCTGTTCCCTGTTCCCTATCCCCTATCCCCCTACCGCCCAAACACCAACGAGCGATTATTCGCCGGCATCTCCACCATCTCCTGAAATCGCAAGCCTCGTTCCGCCGCCGCTGCAATCACCGCCTCCTGATCCCGGATGCCCCAACTCGAATCGCGATCGCGCAACATCAAATCAAACCCCTCATTACTCGGCGACGTATGTCGTCCCCCCTCCTTATAGGGGCCATATAAATAGAGAACACCCCCAGGCGGCAACAATCGTTCCGCCCCCGCCAACAGCCCCAAACAAGCCTCCCAGGGGGAAATATGAATCATATTGATACAGACCAAAGCCCGAATCGGCTGTTCCTGCAACCGTTCCTGTAACTGGGGTGGTGGCGTTCGTTCCACCGTCCATTGGGGTTCACGCACATCCAGACCTAACGGTTCCAACAGGCGATCGCTCCCCGTATACCGTCGCCAAGACTCAATACTCTCAACCGCCAACGGATTAGGATCAGAAGGCAACCAAAACCGAGGGGCCAACCGGGGCGCAAAAAACGCCCCATGTTCCCCCGTACCACTGGCCACCTCCAAAACCGTGCCATCAGGCGGTAAAACCCGAGTGAGTACCTGAAAAATTGGCTCTCGATTGCGCTGAGTTGCCGTCGCAAACTGACGGCGATCGCCGAGATTATCACGCATACTCCTCTATACTCCACTATCCGGTTGCAACGTATTCGAGACCAAAGCCACCACCGCATCAAGTTTCTCCGCCTCCTCCCCCGTCGCCGAGACCACCAACATCAACACCTCTGAACCCGCCTGTCGCAAAAATACCCGTCCTGAAAGCGGCGTTGCTCCCAGAGTTCCCGTCCAGTTAACAATCATCACCCCAGTATCAACCGCTCTCGTCGATCCCAAACGGAACCCTTCCCCCCGTTGCAATCGGTCAATGGCAATTTGCACCAACTCATCATCAACCAATGGGCGGTCATTAGCTCGTTGCTGCACCTGCACCGTATAAGCCAACTCCCCCGTTGGCGACTCAATAATCGCGACTCCAGCATTGCGCGACGTTTCATAGTCCTGCAAAACTCCCACCTGGAACTGTCCCGGTTCCTGATAGAGATTATCACTGAGACTTAAATCGCCCGTCTCCACATCCGGTAGAACCGGCAACGCCTCCAAACGAAATTCCGCCGGTTCAGTCGATAACTGCCCCTCATCGTTCCCAACTGACGCGGGGGGAGGGGAGGTTTCAGGGACTGCCGGTGGTTCAGGTAAAGGATTGGGCGATCCCTCTTGAGCTTGAGTAACCTCGGCCATGGCCCCAGTTTGAGCCATCCCTCCAAGGGGAAAATGTCCCATTAGGCCAATAGATAAGGCAACGGATAATCCCAAACCGAGAAACCAAGCATAGCCTTTCATAGACATCTTGCAGTGAAAACTGACAGGTAAACAACATGAGGGTGAATCAGGGCCAGAACATTAAGGAGCGGGTATGCCCAGAATTGAATCCGCATTACCCGTAAAGAACAGTCCCGCAATGCAGCCAGTCATCAACGTTGCCAAGGTGGCGGCCCATAGGGCCTTGAACCCCAAAGCTGAAATATCTGACCGTCGCGAGGGAACCAAGTTAGCCAATCCACCCACAAAAATACCGTAGGAGGCAAAGTGAGTGAAGCCACACAGAACGTAACTGACAATCAGCAAGGCCCGAGGCGTGAGCACCCCAGCTCTCGCTAATTCAGCTAGGGAAATATAAGGCGGGATGTTGGTTTCAAACAGTCGTCGTCCGATAATTACTGAAGATTCCCAAAGAACTTGCCAATTCTCCTCAAAGGCATCAGTAAAGGGAATCGGCAGAGAAACCCCCGTCAGGAATGTTAGCGGTAAAAAGATAGCACCTAAGAGGTTCTCAAGGGTGACAACTGCAAATACATCGCCAAAGACTCCCGGAAGCTGGGTCAGAAAGTTAAAAAACTCGTTGACTAGGGCAACGAGTCCTAAAATCCCAATAATTACCGCCGCAATGCCGACCGCCATTTTGACTCCGTCTAAGGCACCAATAATTAAACTATCGACGGGATTGGGTTTTTCTTTGCTTGGGTCTTCTTTTTCTTCGGGGATCTGGCCAAAGGTTTCCGGAACGGTCGTTTCAGGAACCAGCAGTTTCGAGAGGACGAAACAGGCAGGAATCGTCATGATTGAGGCGGAGACCAAATGCCCCGTGATGGTGGGAAACGTCGGACGCAGCAACCCAGCGTAGAGTGCTAGAACCGACGAGGCGATCGAACCAAAGCAACTGGTTAAAACAGCACAGAGTTCGCTGCGGCTCATGTTGGGGAGAAAGGGTTTGATGGCGATCGCCGACTCAATCCCCACAAAGATATTAGCGGCTCCGGCCAGGGATTCCGCCCCACTGATCCTCAAAGTCCGCCGGAAGACTTTAGCAAAGACTTTAATAATCGGCTGAATGATATTAAGACGATAGAGTAAGCTGACTAGCCCTGAGAAGAAAATGACTTGAGGTAGCGAGCGGAAGGCGAGGATAAACCCTGGATTGAGATTATCCGGCCCGAGGCGATCGCCCGGAACACTAACATACGGATCGCCCAACGTCCGCACTAACCAGCGTCCGGCCACCCCTGGCCCCGGACTACGATTAGGATCAGGGACAAAGTGGGAACTTCCCCCGCCAAAGAGAAATCTAGCCCCAGCTTCTGAGGCATCTAGTAGAACATTTAACAGGTCGTTAACCCAAACCACGACATCACTGCCGATGCCAAAAACGATGCCACCCACAACCAGTTGTAAGCCGATGCCCCAGAGAATTGTGTTCCAAGACACAATTCGTCGATCTTCCGAACCTAGCCAGGCCACAAAACACAACCCGGCTAGTCCGATCGCAGACAATAAATTCAACATGCTCGTTCACTCCTTTGGCATCACAAGGCTATCTCGAATCCTGCGACGGCCCGCTCTGTTGAGTTGTTTGGCTCTAAATGGCCGAGGACTTCACCAAGACATTACCTTAAAACTGACGCGATCGCATCTCAGGCTGATGATAAACTGATCGAATTCACGGAACTCCGTTGATTATCACGGAAGAGGAAGTTTGAGGGAGCAATAAAACCCTGCCTTCAAAACGAGTGAGTCGTTCAGACGAACAAGGTTTAAGGCAGGGATACATGGACTCCCTCAAGCCAATCGATGGGTTCGATGTCCCG
>HotLOscill_hetero_coDRAFT_1000527_pt1 | contig 16295 bp, 14 predicted proteins | sample HotLakmetagenome_2_FD_10650 | JGI IMG/M metagenome (IMG submission 10650)
GAGGCATAACCCACCCCTGCCCCTCCCAGGAGGGGAAGGCAAGAGGCAAGAGGCATAACCCACCCCTGCCCCTCCCAGGAGGGGAAGGCAAGAGGCAAGAGGCATAACCCACCCCTGCCCCTCCCAGGCTTATCTTGTAGGGGTTTGCTAAATGACGTAGGATTTAGGTAAACCAGTACCTGTAAGGGGCGCTTGACTGGGACTAGCAGTGGCCAAAGGTTGAGAGAGCAACCCAACTATCGGCCGAGTAGTGACCATCCATATGACCGTCGTCCTGAAACAACGGCTAGAGCGGAGAGTCCCCGGTTTTAACTTGAACATTTAGCCAGCGGGTCATCCTGATTAGATAAGGGAGTTGCTCAGAGTCCCTCAGGTTTGACAAGATAACCAGGTGGCTGACGTAACGTGAGGTCAATCATCCCATGAGCGAATTTATCACCCAAGGCATCTTCCGACCTCAAGTCCAAAAAAGCCTAGAAAAAGCCTATAGATTGGCCGTCAGTAAGCCCAATCTATCATTTTCCCAATGTATGGGCAACAGTTTTCGTCAAACCGTCGCCAATTCATTTTCTCATCCAAAAATGAACAAAGATGTTATGTTGTCAGGACATATCCAAAACACCAAAGAGCGAGCGAAAACCAGCGAAGGAGACTATGTGATTGCTGCACAAGATACAACGTGTTACAACTACTCAGGACATCAAAAAATGTCCGGGTTAGGGGTAATCCAAGGTCGAGTGCGAGGGGTGATGCAACACAATGTCTTACTGGTCAACGAGTCGGGTCTCCCCTTAGGACTTTTAGGGCAACAATACTGGACTCGAAAGGGGGGATTGAATCTCCCCAAAGGAGAAAAAGAAAGTAGTAAATGGCTCAAGGGATTGGATGCTATCAATCAGCAAGCTAGTCAATTGAACAAACGCCTGGTGGCAGTAGAAGATAGAGAGGGAGACGTTTTTGAATTTTTTAAGGCACCCCGAGAGAAGAATGTTGAACTCATCGTCAGGGTCTATCAACCGCGTAACTTGGAAGTCGTCACCAGCCAAGTCGTCTGTAAGTTACCCGAGATTTCACCTCATTTGAGAGATTATGGCACCGAACGGGTACGGATTTATCGTCACAACCGAGAAGTGGAGGTGACCCTTCGTTTACGAGCCGGGGCTGTCAATGTTTATCCGGATAAAAATTTGAGTCCCAAGAAGCATAAAACCCAGGGGTTATCCTTGGTCATTGCCCAGGAAATCAGTTGTGTCGAGCCTCGAACACAGGAAGACCTTTTCTGTTCCGAGGAAGCCGCCACCTGGCATTTGCTAACCAGTCTGCCAATTGAGACCCGAGAGCAAGTCATCCGGGTGACCCAATTTTATGCACTCAGATGGCAAGTCGAACGTTTTCATTACACTCTTAAGTCCGGAGCGTTGCAGGTGGAAAACTTACAATTTGATGACATTCACACTCTGGTTAACGCCTTGAGCTTTTATTCGGTGGTTGGTTGGCAGCTTTTCGCTCTGACTTATGCGATTCGGGAAAACTCTGAGCAAAGTGCTCGGGCAGTGTTTGATGAGTCTGAGGTGATGTTGCTACAAAACGTCTCGTCTAAAAAAATTGTCTCCATCGCTGATGCTGTCTTAGCTTTGACCAAACTAATTGGCTTTGCACCGTCGAAAAAACAGCCCTTTCCGGGGGTGAAAGTTCTGGCGACTGCCATCGACCGCCTCTTCTTTATGAAGCTCGGTTTTCTAGGGTCTTCCGGGTTTGGGGGCTCTTAGCAACAGCTCGACTCAACATGACACCAGTTTGACCCCATCTAAGGCCAAGTCTGAACGACCTGTGTTGCCTGTGATGTGATGGCTACGGCGCTCGATGTAGAGCATGATATATAAAGATCTGGTTTTCCAACGCTGAAACCTTTACTAGGCAGTACACCAGTCCAATGCTTCACCCCCAACCCGGAAGACTCGTTCTCTACCTCAAACAAAACCCCTACAAGATAAGCTCTCGGGAGGGGCCAGGGGTGGGTTCTCCCAAGAGGGAACAGTATCTGATTTTGAAATGGGAAGTCCAAGGTTCAGGAGTCAAGCGGTTGGTGAATTATTACGAATCCACTCACGAATTGCCATCAGTACTCCATCCGTCTCGTGGATGACCTGCCAATTTGTAAATCGTAGAAACCTAACTCCCAAGGCTTCCAGGCGCGCTTGTCGATATCTATCTTGTTCTTGCGCTTCTTCGCTCTCATGGGATGACCCATCAATTTCAATAGCCAACATCAATTTCTTGCAGTAAAAATCAACAATATATTCATCAATAGGACGTTGCCTATCAAAGTCAAAACCTTGCATCTGCCCTCGTTTTAGGTGATTCCATAGCTTGACTTCGGGAGCAGTCATGTTCTTGCGCAACTGCCGTGCTATTTCTTTCAGTTTTGGATTGTAGGGTAAGATTTTGGGATTCATTTTATTGAACCAAAATTTTATGTTTTTTTTAGGATATTTAGGTGTAAATAAGTTTAGCGAATTTTCAGTCTTAATTCGTCTCTTGTCTCCCCTCTTGGGAGGGGCCAGGGGTGGGTTCTGCCGGGACGGTGGCCAAACACGGCGATGACCCACCCCGCCCTTCGGGCACCCCTCCCTGGAGGGGATTTGGATCGGTTCTCCCCTCTTGGGAGGGGCCAGGGGTGGGTTCTCCCCTCTTGGGAGGGGCCAGGGGTGGGTTCTCCCCTCTTGGGAGGGGCCAGGGGTGGGTTCTCCCCTCTTGGGAGGGGCCAGGGGTGGGTTCTTCCCGCAGGGGACGGGTCAGGACATGACTCGTTCCGGTTCATACTGATAGGAGGACACGGCCTTCATGTATTGCGCCCGTTCGTAGGCAGATTTGTCAGGACAATGCAATTGACTCATGCTACCCTGCATCTGTTGCACAGACTCATACTCATGTTCTTCCATCCAATGCAACATCTGATGTTCGATATGCCGCAGATGGGGAATGCCATGACGCAAGAGACTTGAACAAACTTGCGTCACCTTGGCCCCGGCCATGAGTAACTTGATGGCATCGGTGCCATGTTGGATGCCGCCGGTGGCTGCGAAATCGACCTCAACTTGACCATACAACAGCGCAATCCAACGCATGGGTAAGCGTTGGTCTTGGGGGGTACTCAAGAGGACATGGGGGGAGACTTCTAACTCCTCTAAATCAATGTCCGGCTGGTAGAAGCGGTTGAACAACACCAGTCCATCGGCCCCGGCCTCCGTTAGCCGTTTCGCCATGTTGGCCATGTTGCTGAAAAAGGGACTCAATTTCACCGCCACGGGAATGCTGACTTCTCCTTTGACATCCCGCAAGATGTTGAGATAGTTTTCTTCGACTTCGGCCCCGGTCATGTTCATGTCCGTGGGAACGTAGTAGATGTTCAACTCTAAGGCGTCGGCCCCGGCTTCTTGCATCTGTTGGGCGTATTCGACCCAGCCGCCGGGGGAAAAGCCGTTTAAACTGGCGATGATGGGAATGTCTACGCTGGCTTTGGCGTCGCGGATATGGTCGAGATAGAGTTGGGGACCGACGTGGTATTCTTCGGCTTCGGGGAAGTAGGTGAGGGCTTCGGCGAAACTCTCGGTTCCGTATTCGAGGTGGTGGTGTAACTCGAATTTCTCTTTGAGCAGTTGTTCTTCAAACAGGGAGTGTAGCACGATCGCCGCTGCACCCGCATCTTCTAAACGCTTGACATTATCGATGTCTTCTGTTAAAGGAGCTGCCGCTGAGGGGATGAGGGGAGATTTGAGGGTGAGTCCGAGATACTGGGTGGTGAGTTCCATGATGTTCGCGTCAAACTAGGGGGACTGGGGGGATAACCGAGGGGTTATCCGATGAAAACGGGATTTATTGACCGGTGATGGGACGATTGGCCAGGTATTCATACATGGCCCAGCGAGTATCCACGTCTCCTTGGGCTTCTTTCAGCAACCGTTTCGCGTCCTGGGGTTTGGTTTTGGTCAGCATCTTGAAGCGGTTTTCGGCGTACATGGAGGTTTCCACGCCTTTCTTGGGCGATCGCGAATCCACTTGCAAGGGATTCTGACCCATCTCTTTCAACTCAGGGTTATAGCGATACAGCAGCCAGCGACCACTTTCGACTAGGGCTTTCTGATGACTCATGGCGGTGGTCATGTTGATGCCATGGGCGATGCAATGGCTGTAGGCGATAATCAAGGACGGGCCATCATAGGCTTCGGCTTCGATAAAGGCTTTCAGGGTATGTTCATCCCGCGCCCCCATGGCGACAGAGGCCACATAGACGTTCCCGTAGGTCATGGCAATTAAGCCCAAGTCTTTCTTCGGTGCCGGTTTCCCGCCAGCAGCGAACTTGGCCACCGCGCCGCGAGGAGTGGCTTTGGAGGATTGTCCGCCGGTGTTGGAATACACCTCCGTATCCATGACCAGGATGTTGACATTTTGACCACTGGCGATGACGTGATCTAAGCCGCCAAAGCCGATGTCATAGGCCCAGCCATCTCCACCGATAATCCAGACATCTTTTTTCACCAGGTAATCGGCGAGGCTACTCAGTTGTTTAGCATCGGGGCTGTTCAGAGACGCTAACTGCTGTTTCAAGCCAACCACCGCTTCCCGTTGTTCCCAAATATCGGCTTCGGATTTCTGGGGATTGTCGAGAATCTGTTGAACGAGGTTGTCCCCCAAGTCCCCGGCCAGTTTTTGCAGTAACTCTCGGGCAAATGCCATGTGTTTGTTCAGGGACATGCGGAAGCCTAAGCCAAATTCGGCGTTGTCTTCAAAGAGACTGTTGGACCAAGCAGGCCCCCGTCCTTCGGCGTTGTGAGCCCAAGGTGTGGTGGGGAGATTGCCGCCGTAGATGGAGGAACAGCCGGTGGCGTTGGCGATGACGGTGCGATCGCCGAACAGTTGCGACACCAGTTTCAGATAGGGGGTTTCCCCACAACCGGCACAGGCCCCGGAGAACTCAAATAGGGGTTCTTGCCATTGTTGCTGACGGATGCGATCGAGATGGAGGTTGCGGCGATCGGGATTGGGAAGATTGAGAAAGAACTCCCAGTTGTCCCGTTCTTGTTCCCGTAGCGGCGGTTGCGCCTCCATATTAATAGCCTTCTTGGAAGGCATCGATTTGTTTTTCGCCGGACAGACATCAACACAAATGCCGCAGCCGGTACAGTCTTCTGGGGCCACCTGGATGGTGAACTTGCTGCCCGCGAAATTGGGGTCTTTGTCGCGAATGTCCGTGAACTTAAAGCTTTGGGGCGCATTCCCCAGTTCTCCCTCGTCGTAGGCTTTGCCACGAATTACTCCATGGGGGCAAACCATGACGCATTTCCCACATTGGACGCAAACATCCGGGTCCCAAACGGGGATTTCTTGGGCGACATTGCGTTTTTCCCATTTCGCTGTTCCTGTGGGATAGGTTCCATCACAGGGGAGGGCGCTAACGGGGAGGTCATCCCCTTCGCGGGCTAACATTTTGCCTTCGATGGTGCGGACAAATTCCGGCGCGGCATCGGGAATCGTCGGACTCATGCGGACTGTGGAGGTCGCTTCGCGCACATTCACCTCATAGAGATGGTCCAGCGTCGCATCGACGGCGTTGAGGTTCATCTGGACAATGGCTTGTCCTTTCTTGCCGTAGGTTTTCTCAATGGCGTGTTTGATTTGGCTGATGGCTTCGTCCCGAGGCAGGACTCCAGACAGGGCAAAGAAGCAGGTTTGCATCACCGTATTGATGCGTCCCCCCATGCCATTGTCCCGCGCCACTTGTAGGGCGTTGATGACGTAGAACTTGAGGTTTTTACGGACAATCTGTTCTTGAATCTCTAGGGGCAGGCGATCCCAAACCTCATCGGGGCCATAGGGACTGTTGAGGAGGAAGGTGGCCCCTGGGGCAGCGGCTTTGAGGACGTTGAGTTTTTCCAGGAACGTCCATTGGTGACAGCCGACGAAGTTGGCCTGGTTAATCAGGTACGTCGAACGAATCGGCTGCGGACCAAAGCGCAGGTGGGAGACGGTGACAGCCCCGGATTTTTTGGAGTCATAGACGAAATAGCCCTGGGCGTAGTTGTCGGTGGCGGACCCGATGATTTTGATGGAGTTTTTGTTGGCGCCGACGGTTCCATCGGACCCTAAGCCGTAGAAGACGGAACGGGAGACTTCGTCGGGTTCGGTACTGAAGGACTCGTCGTAGGGAAGGGAGGTTTGGGTGAGGTCGTCGTGGATGCCGATGGTGAAGTGGTTTTTGGGGTTGTCTTGGCTGAGGTTGTCGAAGACACCTTTTACCATGGCGGGGTTGAATTCTTTGGAGGAGAGGCCATAGCGTCCGCCGACGATTTTGGGCATGGTGCCTTCCCAGGCTTCGCTGAAGGCGGAGACGACATCGAGATAGAGGGGTTCGCCGCTGGCGCCGGGTTCTTTGGTGCGATCGAGGACGGCGATTTTTTGGACGGTTTCGGGGAAGGCGGCCAGGAGTTTTTCGATGTCCCAGGGGCGATAGAGGCGCACTTTCAGGACGCCGACGTTTTCCCCTTGGGCGGTGAGGTAGTCCACGGTTTCTTGGGCGGTTTCGCAGCCGGACCCCATCAAGACGACGACGCGATCGGCATCGGGAGCGCCGTGGTATTCGTAGATTTGGTACTGGCGACCGGTATGTTGGGCCAGTTGGTCCATGGCCCGCTGTACCATATCGGGACAGGCGTTGTAGAAGGGGTTGACGCTTTCTCGGGCTTGGAAGAAGACATCGGGGTTTTGGGCGGTTCCTCGCAGAACGGGGCGGTCTGGGGTGAGTCCCCGGCTACGATGGGCATAGACCCAGTCGTCATCGATGAGATCGCGGATGGTGGACTCGTCGAGGGTTGCGATTTTTTGGATTTCGTGGGAGGTGCGGAAGCCGTCGAAGAAGTGGATGAAGGGAACCCGCGATTCGAGGCTGGCGCTATGGGCCACCAGGGCTAAATCGTGGGCTTCTTGGACGGAGGCGGAACAGAGGAGGGCGAAGCCGGTTCCTCGGGCGGCCATAACATCACTATGGTCGCCGAAGATGGACAGGGCTTGGGCGGCGACGGAACGGGCGGCGACATGAAGGACGGCGCTGGTGAGTTCTCCGGCGATTTTGTAGAGGTTGGGGATCATCAACAGCAAGCCCTGGGAGGCGGTGAAGGTGGTGGTGAGTGATCCCGTTTGTAGGGAGCCATGAACGGCCCCGGCGGCCCCTCCTTCGCTCTGCATTTCGATGACGGAGGGGACGGTTCCCCAAAGGTTGGGTTGCCCTTCAGACATCCAGGCATCGGCCCATTCGCCCATGGGGGAGGCGGGGGTGATGGGGTAGATGGCGATGACTTCGTTGAGTTTGTAGGCAACCCGGGCAACGGCTTCGTTTCCGTCGAGGGTGGCGTAGGTTTGAGTGTTCATGCTCTTAATCCTTGGTGAGCGGCAGTGGGAGAGGGTTTGTGAGGGCAAGTCTCCTGTCTTGGGGGTGTTGTTTAGACCGATTTTTGCTTGCTTATGGGGTCACAAACTCTCTGGGAGGGGGAGATTGGCTGAGGCTGAGGAGAGGTTTGGGACTCCCGCCTGATGTTTGGGGAACCTTGGCAGCTCAAAAACAAGCGTTTTGTTGTTTTTAATCTGAAGGTTATACAAAGGTTAACGTATGCTGATATCCGGCAAAATCTCTAAAAAAAATCAATTTCTCCCTGAGTTTTGCCCTCTGAATTTAGTATGGGATATACGTCGGTAAATTGCGAGAGAGATTTACGTTTGTTAACCCAATTTCGCAATCTGTTGTAAATCGGCTAAGGTTTGTTGCGCTGCGGTTTCGTCGATTTTGCTCAGGGCGAATCCGACGTGAACGACGACGTAATCGCCGACCTCAACTTCGGGAACATAGGCGAGGCTGACGGTTTTGACGACTCCACCAAAACTGACTTTTCCACTTTTGTTTAGGGGATCGCTTCCCTCAATTTCTAAGACTTGTCCGGGGACGGCTAAACACATAGTTAGAAGAAATGCAAAACAATGACAAGACTTGTAACAATTATGAGGCGGGGTTGGGGTGTGAGATGGCCTCCTCGCTACGGTCTTACGAGCTATGGTAGGCCTATTTCCTGAGAAGGGGGGGCAGGATTTAAAAAGTTTTTACGATCGCCCCCGTTTTTCGGGGATTGATGACAGTTTTCTTAAGAAAGTTGTGTGATTTTACGTTTTTTGTGGTAGACTATGATCCACTGCCAACGAAATTCAACAGGTCAGAGTTAAATAGCCGGTTGCCTTAGAATTGAGAGAGACGATAGATTTGTCCGAGGCTGAGTCCGCCGTCGTTGGCTGGGAACTGTTGGTTAATGTAGGGTTGGAGTCCCATCTGCTGTAGTCGGCCGATCGCCCCCTCTAGGAGAATCTGATTCTGGAAGCAGCCCCCAGTTAAGACGATGGGAACGGAGGGACGATGATAGGTTTGCAGCATCTGGGCGATCGCCTCGATGAGACTATTGTGAAACTTGGCGGCGATGTGGGGAATGGAGGTTTCGGAGGTGCGATCGCCCAAAATGCCTAAAAGCATCTCTTGCCAATCCCAAACCCCCCCAGATAGGGAAATTGGGTAAACTTCGCCAGTCTTCACGGTTCTAGCGGCAAATTCCAAGGCCATCGCCGCTTCCCCTTCAAAACTCAGACGCTGCTGAAGCCCTAATAGAGAAGCGATCGCATCAAACAACCGCCCAACACTACTACTGCGGGGCGTATTAATCCCCCGACGTAAGGCGGTTTGCAAAATCTTCAACTCCGAGGCAGAAAACCCCTGAAGTGGGGGAAGAGACAGCAGTGAGGGTTTAGTAAACAAATCCTCGCCGAAACACTCCCACAATACGCCTAACGCCACCCGTCGGGGTTCTTTGGCGGCGCGATCGCCCCCGGGCAGCGGAAAACTGCGACAATGGGCTAACCGCTGATATCCCGCCTCAGAGGTGTCAATCTGCAACAGTTCCCCACCCCAAAGGGTTCCATCGTCTCCATAGCCGGTTCCATCCCAAGCGATTCCCAACACGGGGGCCTGTAACTGATGTTCCGCCATCACCGAGAGGATATGGGCCTGATGATGTTGAACGCGGATTAAGGGAAGCTGTTCCTCTTGGGCTAGTTGTTGGGCGACGTGAGTGGAGGGATAATCGGGATGGGCGTCACAGACGATGACTTGCGGTTCAAAGTCATAAATACTAGCGAGTTTAGCCAAGGTATAGTCAAAGGCTTGACGGCTGGCGAGATTATCTAAATCGCCAATATGTTGACTGACAAAGACATTTTCGTTGAAGGCGATCGCCACCGTAGCCTTAAAATAGCCCCCCACCGCCAACACGGACTGAGATAATCCAGGAATCGAGAGGGTTCTAGGGGCGTATCCCCTGGCCCGTCGTAGCATCACGGGTGTATCCAGCATCACCCGAACCACTGAGTCATCCACTGGGCGGGCGATGGGGCGATTATGCAGCAAAAAGCCATCGGCGATGTTCCCGAGGCGTTGCAACGTCTCCTCATTCTCGATACAAATGGGTTCCCCGGAGAGATTCCCACTGGTGGCGACAAGGGGCGATGGGAAATCTCGCAAGAGAAGATGATGCAGGGGAGTGTAGGGAAGCATTACCCCAATATCGGGATTGTTGGGGGCGACGGAGGGGGCGAGGCGAGAGTGGCGTTGACGTAGCAAGACGATGGGGGCGGCGGGGGATTGCAAGAGTTCGGCTTCGCTGTCGCTGAGAGAACAGTCTTGACGAACGGCATCGAGATGGGGATACATCACCGCAAAGGGTTTACTGGGGCGATGTTTCCGTTGACGCAATCGTTGAACCGCCGCCTCGTCTTGGGCGTTGACGAGGAGTTGAACCCCGCCTAAGCCTTTGAGGGCGAGGATTTGTCCCTGACGTAGCAGGGTTTGGGCGGCCTCTAGAGGGGGAAGGTTGGTGGCGGGATGAAACTCGAGTTGGGGGCCGCACACCTCGCAGGCGTTGGGTTGGGCGTGGAAACGGCGATCGCCGGGATTGTCGTATTCTTGCTGACAGTTGTTGCAGAGGGGAAACCCCGCCATGGTGGTGAGGGGGCGATCGTAGGGAAGGGTTGCGATGATGCTATAGCGAGGGCCGCAATGGGTGCAGTTAATGAAGGGATAGCGGTAGCGGCGATTGTTGGGGTTAAACAGTTCCTCGATGCAGTGAGAACAGGTGGCGAGATCCGGAAGAATGAGGGCGGTTTTGCGTTGGGGATGGGATTCGGAGGCTTGAATGTGGAAGTCGGTTTGGCCTTGGGGGGATATCCAGTGGCGATGGAGGCGATCGATTTGGGCGTGGGGAGGGAGTTGCTGAACGAGACGCTGACAGAATTGTTCGAGTTGGGGGCGATCGCCCTCGATTTCGATAACAACGCCGTCAGCAGTGTTGTTCACCCAGCCCGCTAGGTTTAGGTTGGTGGCCAGTTGATACACGAAGGGGCGAAACCCCACTCCTTGGACAATTCCTTGAATATCCAGGTGGAGGCGATCGCCCCGAATCGTCTCGTCAAACTCCCGTATCATCTTAAAAACGAATTCGTCCTCTTGTTGTTAGGAGTTTTAAGCCAGCGGTTAGGGAGGCGAAGGAGAATAAAAAGTACCAAATTGTTGTCGGTCGTATCATTAGCCGTCCCGCAAATAACATAGAGACTACACCAATGCCAATAAATACCCAACCGACGGCACCTACTGTTGAATAAAAGAACAGGAGAGAAATCACTCCCACCATCAGTGAGACTAAGGCCACCACAGCCAACGCATCTCCCCAAACGGGACGAATATAGCTGGTTGTGATGACGAGATTTTTGCCGAGAAGATAGGTTCCTAAAATGAACAGAACCATCCCCAAAAATTTCTGAAACATAATTCGCTCGCTTGACGATTATTTAGTGAACGGCCAGTTCAGGCTGAGGCTGAACCTGCTGTTGTAAATACGCATACCATTGTTCCATCCCTTCCCCAGTTCGGGCGGAAACTTCCAGGATTTGGGCTTGGGGGGCGATTTTGCGGATATTCTCCAAGGCGCGATCGCGGTCAAATCCCACCACTTCGGCAATATCGATTTTATTCAAAACCACCACATCGGCAGATTTAAACACCGTGGGATATTTTAGGGGTTTATCTTCTCCTTCTGTTGTCGATAAGAGAACCACCCGTTGCGTTTCTCCTAAATCATAGGCGGCGGGACAAACGAGATTTCCCACATTCTCGATAATCAGGAGTTGGATATTGGTTAAATCGAGTTTTTGGGTGGCTTGGGCGATCGCCTCGGCTTCGAGGTGACAGAGGCTTTCGGTCATAATCTGAATCGCCTGTTGTCCACTGCGTCGGAGTCGTTGCGCGTCGTTGTCGGTTTCTAAGTCTCCGACGATGACGGCGGCGGGGATGCGATCGCTCAAGTCCATTAAGGTGCGTTCTAGGAGTGCGGTTTTCCCAGAACCTGGTGAGGAGAGAATATTGAGAACAAAGAGGTTTTTAGCTGCAAAAAAGCCGCGATTTCGTTCCGCTAGGCGATCGTTTTTCGAGAGAATCGCTTGGTGGAGGTTAATTTGCTGGTGAGAATGGTCGTGATGAGGATGTTCGTGAGAATGACCGTGAGAATGACCGTGAGAATGATTGTGATGAGGATGTTCGTGAGAATGACCGTGAGAATGGTCGTGGTGAGACTGATTTTCTGATGTCATGCGAATATTAGCTGGGGTAACGGAACAACCGCAATCTTGACACATAACTAGGAAACCTCTAGGGATGACAATTCGAGTTCTTTGCCGCTGAGAACCTGAGAACTTAAGGTTTCACAGTGGGGACAGACAAAAATAATATCCTCGGGATAAAAGTCCTGTTCACAGGTTTGACAGTAACACCGGGCTGTAACCGTTTCAATGTCAAACTTTGCCTGTTCAGCAATGGTATCTTTGGCGACAACATCAAAGGCAAAACGAAGGGCATCGGGAACGACTCCTGAGAGGGTTCCCACGCGGACGGTTAAGCGGTGAATCTGACTGGCACCCTGTCGAGTCGCCTCATTGAGGGCGATGTCCAGGGTTTGGGCCATGATACTGACTTCGTGCATTGGGGGAATCCGGTAATGTCGGCCGTTAGGGGCGGCGATCGCTTTAGGACTGACAGGCTTACCTTTCACTATAGACAGGTTCTCCAGAAACTTAAACCCAACTTTAGAAAAGTTATCCTTTTTTAACAGTTTCGTTGCAGTTCGTCCAAGCCAGTTGAGTTGTTATCGAATCCCCCCATAGCCACTCCTTTTTTAACGTCATATCATCATCCTGACGAATCCACTCTTAACTACTTAGATTTGGCCCAGAGATTCCAGCGTTAACAGCCATTCATTAAAGTGAGGACACTGTTGTCTAATCACCGCTAAGCCGATATCTTGAGCCACCAAGGGTCCCCAAACTGATTTGGATTTTTTATATCTTGGAAATTCAGCTATAATACGTTTACTAGGTGCGGTTTGAGACCCATCATTAATCAGTTCAGGACTCTCATATTGGTTGGCGATATCCTGCAACGTCTCAGCCCCTTTCGTTCCCCCAGGGTCTCTTTTCAAAAAATACTTAGGTTCACAAAATAGATAGGCCTCATACTCATAAAGCTGGAGATGAGGCAAGAATCGATTATCGCCAATATCATCCGCAAAAGATGTCTCTAAAAAACGAACCTGCCGATAGGGGTCATTGCGGTAGTTTTGCGAAGTTGTAAATCCTGGGAACTCAGAGGGAAGTGCGTATAGATCAAGCATCGTTGTAAAATAGACATCCCTAGATTTGTCCTGGTTCAGAAGCCGTAAGATGTCTTGCTTCATCGCAGCATAATTTTGCCCGCCGCCGCGATGCACTTTGCCTTTTCTTCTCCCATGAGAAATCAAAATTGGCTTATTGAGATAAACTCCATAATTTGCTAAATGGGGTCTGATTAAATTATCAGCAAACGTCTGTTCAGTTTGACCTTCAGCAAATAAATATAGCCGACTCATTAATGAGGCCCTCCAGCGATGACATTTTTCTGCCAGACTTCCCCTAAACTATAATCCTCTAGCCAGGGTTCTAATTCCTCTGACTTGAGTCTGCGAAACTGGGAGGCTTTTTCAGCTATATCCACTGTGATAATATCCTCGGGTTCAAAATAGTCCAAAAAAGGACTGGATTGGCTACTCACTATAACCTGAGTATGCAGTGAAACACTGCTAAACAAATCTGCAATAATCCTAAGTGCATAGGGATGTAACCCCAATTCCGGTTCATCGACAATCATCAATTTGGGGAGTTCAGATTCAGGTTGCAACAACAAGGTAATTAAGCAAATTGATCGCAAGGTTCCATCAGAAAACTGGTGGGGACCAAATGGGCGATCTGAGTCTTTGCTTTGCCAGTTAAGCATGAGGCGATTGGAAGCGTCGGCTTCTAGGACAAAATCCTCAAAAAATGGGGCAATCAGACGAACTGTTTCGACAATACGACGATAATAAACCCCCTCTTCCTCGCGAAATCGGTGAAGCATCGCTGCTAAATTCCCAGCATCGGGCATCAGCCATCGGTTATCCCCGATGTAACAAGACTGTCGAACATTGGCGGTGGCTGAGGTATCATGAAAGTGGTAAACACGACAACGGGTTAGTAAGTCTTGAATGGCTTTTGCCGTTAGTTTTCCGTCTTCTACCGCTTGGTGAATTTTAGTCTCCTGATGACCTGAACCTAAGTCATCCACTTTTTCTTTTCCAGAACCAGATTCAAGGAAACGTAAGCATTCTTTAGCAAAGATTAAGGTGTCACCTGAGGCATGACATAACCGGATTTGATACTGATTTACACCACCCCCAACCTCAAACTCAAGAGTGGCTTGAATTTGGGGGGTAATTTTGGCTCCAAAGTGAAGTAAGGAAGTGGCACGCCCTGAGATACCGATATGTTGTTGTAAACGCCCGGCCATCATTTCATTGAGCATCTTAAAAAATGAAATGAGATTACTCTTGCCAGATCCATTCGCTCCAATCAGAATATTGAGGGGACTGAGTTCAAGATCTAAGCGTTTTATGGATTTAAATCCATCTAGTTTTAGCTGTCGCAATTTATCCATATCTCCCCTTTCTTCTAGTTGTATTACGTTTTTTGTATAAACCCCAACTTAAACCACAAATGAACTGAAATTAATTTAAAATCAAACCGTCAAAGAACTTTTTGTAGTCTACCATGAGAGTTAGCTGAGTCTGGACGCACTAATATGATTAAGTTTGTCAGTGAATACCGGGATGCCACCCTATCACAGCAGTATACCGAGGCGATCGCGGACCTCGTGACGCAACCTTGGACGATTATGGAGATTTGTGGCGGACAAACCCATGCGATCGTCAAATATGGGATCGATCGCCTGCTTCCCGATGAGGTTACCCTGGTTCATGGTCCCGGCTGTCCCGTCTGTGTCACCCCCATCGAACGCATCGATAAAGCCCTGGATTTAGCCAGTCGCCAGGATGTGATTCTCTGTTCCTTTGGGGATATGTTACGAGTTCCGGGGAGCGATCGCGATCTCCTGGCCGTCAAAGCCACCGGCGGCGATGTGCGAACCGTCTATTCGCCTCTCGATGCGTTGGCGATCGCCCGCAACAATCCCCAGAAACAGGTGGTATTCTTCGCCGTCGGCTTTGAAACCACCGCCCCCGCGACAGCCATGGCTGTCTATCAAGCCAAGCAACAAAACCTTGACAATTTCTCCCTTTTAGTCTCTCACGTTCTAGTTCCCCCAGCCATGGAGGCGATTCTCAGTGCGCCCAACTGTCAAGTGCAGGGATTTCTCGCCGCCGGCCATGTCTGTACGGTCATGGGGTATCGCCAATATGAACCCTTAGTCGACACCTATCACGTCCCCATCGTCGTCACTGGCTTTGAACCGGTGGATGTTTTACAGGGGATTTATCTCTGTCTCAAGCAACTCGAAGCGGGAGTTGCCCAAGTTGAAAACCAATATAGCCGTTCCGTCCAGCGGGAGGGAAATCCTACCGCCCAAAGGCTGATTCAAGAAGTCTTTGAGGTGATTCCCCGTCACTGGCGTGGCTTAGGGGAAATTCCCGCCAGTGGTTTCGGGGTACGGGAGGAGTATCAACAATTTGATGGCGATCGCCGTTTCGGGTTTTCCGGTGACACTTCCCCAGATGAAGCCGAGACGGAGTGCATCAGCGGCGAAATTTTGCAAGGGTTCCGCAAACCCCACGACTGTCCCGCGTTTGGTACTCGTTGCACCCCAGATCATCCCCTGGGTGCGCCGATGGTGTCCTCTGAGGGGGCCTGTGCGGCCTATTATCGTTGGCGGGGGGCTGTGGCTTAATTCAAGTGATGTTGGATTAGGGAAAATAAGCGATGATCCCTACGTTTGTATTGGCGGCAGAACTCTAGAGTCCTACCTATCTGTTATAGCAATCGAAGATTGCCTTAGGACACTCTGAAGGATACTCTGAGTTGGAAGAAAATCTCGTACCTCTTGCCTGTTCCCTGTTCCCTGTTCCCTGTTCCCTGTTCCCTGTTCCCTGTTCCCTGTTCCCTCTTGCCTTTTGCCTTCCCCTCCTGGGAGGGGCAGGGGTGGGTTATGCCTCTTGCCTTTTGCCTTCTTGTCCCCTATTTTTTGTCCTATTCAGACCAACTTTTGCTATATCCCTATGATTGCCAGCCAAGACAACCGCCCCCATCTTAGTCCTGAAGAGTATTTTCCCTGGGAGGAACAGCAGCTAGACAAGCACGAACTGATCAAGGGTCAACCTTACGCCATGGGGGGTTGCAGTATTAATCATAGTCGTATTGCAGTACGCTTAACGACCCTGATTGATACGCACCTAGACAGTAGCCAATGCTTCACTGGTAACTCTAACTTGCGAATTAACATTGTAGGTACGGATGATTAGACTTACCCTGATCTCAGCGTCACCTGTCGCGATCGCGATAAAACCGGTAGCCAATATATTACCTATCCTTGCCTAATCGTCGAAGTCCTCTCAGCCAGCACTGAAGCCTATGATCGCGGTGGCAAATTCCGACGCTATCGCCAAAACCCGATGTTGATTGACTATCTACTGGTGAGTTCTACTGGCGTTGAAATTGACTTATATCATCAAAGTAATGCAGGGAACTGGTTGATTGTGAATTACCTCAATGTTGCAAGAAGGCTCCCGCCATAATCTTTGATTTGGCGGTGAGATGAATGGCAACCCACAAAAAAGAATACAGGATTTGTGCTTATCTGC
>HotLOscill_hetero_coDRAFT_1000537_pt1 | contig 15899 bp, 14 predicted proteins | sample HotLakmetagenome_2_FD_10650 | JGI IMG/M metagenome (IMG submission 10650)
TCACTCATGCTCGCCCCAGGTTTAACTATCCTGGGGCGCGTTTTTGTCTGCGTCTTTCCCCTGGTCGTCTTTCTTTTCATCGTCTTGCTTACGCGGATCTTCGCTGTCTTCGTCCAGCCAGGTGCCGCAGCGCAGGCAGTAGCGGGCGCGTTTTTCATGGTGGTCGTGGCCGCAGCCGGGGCAGGCTTCATCGGAATAGCGATCTTCGCGAATCGAACGAATCACCTGGGCGGAGAACACCCCGGTGGGTACGGCGATAATTGAGTAACCCAGCAGCATGAGCACCACGGTGATGGACTTGCCTAGCGGCGTTGCTGGGACAATGTCGCCATAGCCCACCGTGGTCATACTGACGATCGCCCAGTAGATCGACATGGGAATACTGGTAAAACCAGCTTCCGGCGATTCGATCACATACATCAGCGCGGCAAACAGCGTGACCACCATAAAAATGGCGAAGAAAAACAGCAGAATCTGACGCAGACTACGCTTTAACGCATCAATCAGCAGCCGCGCTTCACCGACAAACTCCATCAGCCGTAGAATGCGGAAAATCCGCAGCACCCGCAGGATCCGCACAATCACCAAGGCGTGGGCACCGGGTATCAGTAACACCAGCCAGGTGGGCAGGATGGCGATCAGGTCGACAATGCCGTAGAAGCTTTTCAGATAGAGCGTAGGGCGCTCCAAGCAGTACATACGCAGCAACAACTCGACGCTGAACAGCAGGGTAAATATCCACTCCAGCACATATAAAAGCGTACCGTAGCGCTCGGCATAGGCCTCAACACTGCTCAGCAAAATTACTAACACGCTGAGCAAGATCGCCAAAATCAAGCCGATGTCGAACGCTTTGGCCCCCGGCGTATCAGACTCGAAAATGATATGGAAGAGCTTCGTGCGCAATCCTTCTGCGCCCGGGTGTAAGGGAAAGTTCATCAATACCGTCCTGAAAGAGCCGTAAAAGCAGCAGGTTTAGCGTAGCGCGGTTTGATACGCCAAGCGATGGGCAAAGGCCAATGCCGCTTGGCCATAGGCAACGTTGGGTTGATTAGAAATTTCCAAGGCATGGCGCATCGTCTCGGTATCATCATGCTCCTCATCGGTGAGTGACGGCTCGGCCGAAAGCGTGGCGAGCGCTGTTTGAGCGATGGCCAGGTGCTCGGCGCTGTGGCTGTCGTGGTAGGCGTCCAGCGCCAGCGTAGCGCGATGCATCCACTGCGCGGGCGTTGTGGCTTCGGGCAGTGGCCAGTGTTGAGCGGCTAAAGCATTGCCCCGGGCCGCCTTGCTGCTGTCGGAGGGACGCAGCGGTACATGCTCAGCCAGCGCCAGGGCGAGGGACCAAAGTGCCTCAGGCTCCCCTTTTTTAAGCTCCAGTTCGGCTTCACAAATAGTGGCCTGATACCCGCCGCTATGAATCTCCCCCTGGTCCAAGGCCAGCTCGATGTGGCTTTCCTGCCACACTACTTGCCAGCTTTGGCGTACAAAGTCGGTATTTAAGCGGGGGGCAAGTGCAGAAATCACTTGGCTCGCCTCGCCCTGAAAAGGGGGCAGCTCGGCTAATCCTTGGGTATCCAACGCAAGCGAAGCCACAGGCCACTCCCACTCCTGGCGCTGAGAAAATCCGCCGCCCCCGTGACCCGCCGTTTTAACCGTTTGCAGCACCTGATCATCCACCTGACGCAGCCGCACGGCGATGTGCGCCTGGGCCAATGCGCCCTGGGGCGTATCGAAATAGGTATTGATGAGCGTTTGCCGCTGAGGCGTCAACCCCTCTAAAAGGGGGTGCTGGCAAAGTGCCACTGGGCCATCAGGGGCGAGGGCAAGCTTCAGTTCGATCTCGGTTGGCGCTGAGGGTTTCATAACAATTGCCACCTCTATACTATGACATTTAGATTAAATTTTAATGACATTGTGAACTTTTCATGACGGCGGCAGACGCACTCACTATACTGTGGCCGCCATTTCCTGGCTTCCCGAAAACAGGCGTAAAGGCTTTATGGTTACTTCTAACCCTTTCTCCGCGATGTTTGGCCGCTCGCCATTCCAGCCGCTACTCGCGCATATCGTCAAGGCGAACGAATGTGCTGACCAACTCCTGCCTTTCTTCGAAGCAACGCTGGCAGGCGATTGGGAGAGCGCTGGGCAGCTGCGCGAAAACGTCACTCGCTTAGAGCACGATGCAGACGTACTCAAAACCGAGCTGCGTTTAAACCTTCCCAACACCATGTTCTTGCCCGTCTCGCGTTCTGATCTGCTCGACCTGATCAGCGTACAGGACAAAATCGCCAATAAAGCACGCGACATTACCGGCATTATGCTGGGACGTAAAATGACCGTGCCCACCGAATTGGCGGATCCCATGCGTGACTACATCCGCACTAGTGTGGCGTGCGTGGCGCAAGCTCGCCAGGCGCTGGAAGAACTCAAGGACCTGTTGGAATCGGGCTTTGGACGCAACGTCTCGGATGTGATGCAGAACATGATTCGTGAACTGCATACCCTTGAGCACCAGGCGGATGGCCAGCAGGTCGCGATTCGCCGCCAGCTATTTAGCCTGGAAAGTGAGTTGCCACCGGTTGATGTGGTCTTCCTTTATAAGATTATCGACTGGGTCGGCGAGCTATCTGACCGCGCTGAGCGCGTAGGCAGCCGCCTTCAGATCATGACCGCCAATTAATTTGTGCGCCCAAATTAATACCTGATCCCCAAACAAGGGAAGCGTTATGCAGATCATTGCTCAGTATGGTGATATTTTTATCATCCTGGCCTGTCTTTTCGGCTTTTTTATGGCCTGGGGCGTGGGTGCCAACGACGTCGCCAACGCCATGGGTACCTCGGTTGGCTCGAAGGCCATCACCATTAAACAGGCGATTATGATCGCCGTGGTATTTGAGTTCCTAGGGGCTTGGCTTGCCGGTGGTGAGGTGACCAACACCATCCGCAAAGGCATTATCGACCCCGAACTGCTTCAAGAAGATCCTCAACTTCTGGTTTACGGTATGCTGGCGTCGCTATTGGCGGCGGCGACCTGGCTATTAATTGCCTCCATGAAAGGCTGGCCGGTATCGACCACCCACTCGATTGTGGGCGCGATTGTCGGTTTTGCGGTAGCCGGATTGGGCGCAGCGACGGTGGATTGGGGCAGCGTGGGTACTATTGCTGCCAGTTGGGTGGTCTCGCCATTGTTGGCAGGCACGGTGGGCTTTGTACTGTTTAAGTCGGTACACCACTTGGTATTTGAAGCCTCTGACCCGCTAGCTGCCGCCAAGCGTTATTTGCCCGGCTATGTGTTCCTGGTGGGTTTTGTGGTGGCCATGGTTACCATGACCAAGGGCTTAAAGCACGTGGGGCTGGATATTACCTTTTCACAAAGCCTGGTGCTGTCGATCATTCTTGGTTTGATTATCACTGGCATTGGCGTGTTGATGGAGCGCCGCGTACAGTACGTGCAAAGCAGCGACGACCATTTTGGCTACGCCAATGTGGAGCGCGCCTTTGGCGTGTTGATGATTTTCACGGCCTGCGCCATGGCGTTTGCCCACGGTTCTAATGACGTGGCTAATGCGGTTGGCCCGCTAGCGGCGGTCATCAGCGTGGTACAAACCGGTGGCGAAATTGAAGGCTCGGCGCTGGTGCCCTGGTGGGTGCTGGTGCTCGGCGGTGGCGGCATCGTAGTGGGCCTGATCACCTACGGGCATAAAGTGATTGCCACCGTGGGCACGGGAATCACCGAGCTGACCCCCAGTCGTGGCTTTGCAGCAACGCTTGCCGCTGCCACCACCGTGGTGCTGGCTTCTGGCACAGGCTTGCCGATCTCGACCACGCATACGCTGGTGGGTGCCGTGCTTGGGGTGGGCTTGGCGCGGGGTATGACCGCGCTCAACCTGCGAGTAATTGGCACCATTGCCATGTCGTGGTTGATTACGCTTCCCGCCGGTGCTGGCCTGGCCATTTTGTTCTTCTTTATGCTTAAGGGTATGTTCGGCGGCTAACGATGCATAGTATGACGTTAACTTACGCGTAAAATCATGGCGGCATCTTCATTAGAAGGTGCCGCTATTTTTTGCGCTCTGGTAAAGTAATCAATAGCGAGTTCATTCACCTGCTGCCGGAGAGCGGCCCCTTGGATACACGTTTCCCTTTTGTCGACTGGTTTCGTAATGCGTCCCCCTATATTAATGCGCACCGGGGGCGAACCTTTGTCATCTTAATTGAAGGCGAAGCCATGGCGTCTGGCCGAGGGGAGCAGCTGATCCAGGATTTGGCACTGCTGCATACTCTAGGCGTACGTCTGGTAGTGGTGTTTGGCATTCGCCCTCAGGTGCACGAGGCGTTGAGCGCGGCGGGTGTTGAGCCAACACGGGTTGATGGCCGCTGGGTGGCAGACCGCGCCGTAATGGCCCATGTTGAGCAAGTAGCGGCTCACCAGCGGCTGTGGCTGGAAGCACGGCTTTCATTGGGCCTGCCCAGCACGCCGCTGCACGGCGTGGAGTTGAGCGTGATTTCCGGCAACCTGGTGACCGCCAAACCACTTGGCGTGCGTGACGGGATCGATTTTGATCACAGCGGCGAAGTGCGCCGGGTGCGCGCCAGTGCCATTGAAGGCCTGCTGGACAAAGGCTCGTTAGTGCTGCTTCCACCGTTGGGGTTTTCCAGCACCGGCGAGGTGTTCGATCTGGATGCCTCCGACGTTGCCCAGCACGCGGCGGTGGCGCTGAAAGCCGATAAGCTGATATTGCTGGGTGAATCGGAAGGCCTGGAAGATGAGCAGGGCGCGCTGCTGCGCCAGCTTTCGCCCTTTGAGGCCGAACCACGCCTGCAGCACGCCTCCCCCGGCAGTGAGTTAGCACGCCACCTCAACGCCGCCTGCACCGCCGCGCGCGAAGGGGTGGCCCGCACACACCTGCTTTCCTGGCGCAACAACGATGCCTTGCTGGGTGAGCTGTTTACCCGCGATGGCGTGGGGACGATGATCACCCAGCATCGCTACGAACAGCTGCGCCCCGCCTCGCTTAACGATGTGGCTGGTCTGCTGGAGCTGCTGGAACCGCTGGAGCATCGCGGCATGCTGGTAGCCCGTTCGCGTGAGCGATTGGAACACGAAATCGACGATTACATGGTCATCGAGCGCGATGGCATGGTGATCGGCTGCGCCGCGCTGCACGTATTCCCCAGCACCTCGATTGCCGAACTGGCCTGCGTGGCGGTGCACACCAATTACCGGGGCGGCGAGCGCGGCGAGCGTTTGGTCGAGGCGCTGGAACGGCGTGCCCGCCAGCGGGGCTTACAGGAAATGTTCGTGCTCACCACGCACACCGCGCACTGGTTTGTGGAGCGGGGCTTCCGCACGGCGAGCCTTGAGGAGCTGCCGCCACTGAAGCGCGAAACCTACAACCACGCGCGCAAATCCAAGGTGCTGGTCAAGACGCTGACGGGCTAGGTGTTCAGGATCACGCCGCCATTTAAGTGCATGGTCTGGCCGGTCATGTAGGAGGATTCTTCGCAGGCCAAATAGACATAGGCTGGCCCCATTTCGCTGGGTTGCCCCGCGCGTTTCATCGGCACCTGGCCGCCAAACGCAGCGACTTTTTCCTCATCGAAACTGGCAGGAATCAGCGGCGTCCATACCGGCCCAGGGGCCACGGCGTTCACTCGGATGCCGCGATCCATCAGCGACATGGCCAGCGAGCGAACCAAGCCCTGAATTGCCCCTTTGGTGGCGGTGTAATCAATTAGCGTATCATTGCCTTTAAAGGCGTTGATCGACGAGGTGGCGATGATCGTATCGCCTTCGCTCAAGTGAGGCAGTGCCGCCTTGGTCAGGTAAAAGTGGCTAAATAGATTGGTTTGAAAGGTGCGCTGGAGCTGGTCGTCAGGAATCTCGCTGATATCGCGCCAGTCGTACTGTTCGGCCGCGTTGTTAATCACGATATTAATTTTGCCGAACTCTTTCAGGGTGCGCTTTACAATCTCCCGGCAGAAGCTGGGTGCCCCTACATCGCCTTTCAAGACCAAGCAACGGCGACCTTCAGCCTCCACGAGCCGCTGAGTCTCTTTGGCATCTTGGGTTTCTTTCAAATGTACAATGACGCTATCCGCGCCTTCCCGGGCATAGTGGACCGCCACCGCGCGGCCGATGCCGCTGTCGCCACCGGTAATGATAGCCACTTTATCCAATAACTTGTCGGCCCCTTTGTAGCTTTCACGAATGTACTCGGGCTCGGGGTGCATCGCGTGCTCGTCGCCCGGCTGCTTGGCTTGATGCTGAGGCGGTTGATGCTGATCGCTCATGTGCAGGCACTCCTTTGGTAGCACAAAACTTGTTAGCAAACATATTGCCGGTAAAAAATGGGCAAACATTTTGGGGTGGATGCCTGTCTCCTTGGGCACCCGTTCTCAATGTAGACCCAGGTTGCCAGAAGGGGCAAACCTATTCACGACGTAACTTCGCTACACAAAAAAACACTGCGATAGCGACAGTGCATTAGCGTTATTTAGTTTGCTAATTTATTTATTGATGATTGGTTTTTGTTCATCAAGCGTTTGTTTTTAAGGTTTTTTAATCGTTTATATCGAGGTGGGAGCGAGTAACCTTTGCGTTGCAAGTTACCGGGGAAAGGCTACAGTGAAAGCAGGCAAAGTAATGCCAAAGACCATTTATCGTAAGGAGCACGTGATATGGCACAACCCGATAAGAAAGACCAGAAAAATCCCAAGCATCAAGACGACCATCACGACGAAGCCAACCCGATGCCCGACACGCACCACGTGAACCCAGATTCTGATGATTCGCCCCAGAAATCGGACAAGGGCAAGAAATAAGCGACGTTGACCCCGTCAACCAAGCACTAGCGGCGCTACTTCCTGTAGCGCCGTTTTACTTCCACGCTTAGCCTGCCTTCGCCTAGCTGAAGCTTGAGCTTCTGGCCGGGTGCGGTGTCATCGGCGCGGCGCACCACCTGCCCCTGTTCATTCTGAGCGATGGCGTAACCGCGCCCCAGGACTGCCAGTGGGCTGACCGCATTAAGCTCGCGGGCGGCGCTGGTTAACCGCGCTTGGCGGGTTTCCAGCTGGCGCTGCATGGCAACGCCTAAGCGGCGGCGCAACAGGCTTGCCCGTTCTTGCTCCGCACGGTGCAGCTTGACCATATCCTGGCTGGCGAGGCGCTTGGTAAGCTGGGCGACCTGTGCCTTCTGCTGGGTCAGCTGTTGCTGCATGGCGCGGCTTAAGCGCTGGCTGAGCGTCGTTAAATGCTGGCGCTGACGGTTGAGCTGCTCGCCGGGGTGACGTAATTTGGCGCGCAGGGTATCCAGCCGTTGGCTATCGCGCTCCAGCCGCGCCTGCATGGCCCGCATAAGGCGGTTTTCATGATGCTCAAGCTGGCGCTTGAGGGTGTGTTGGTCTGGCACCAAGCGTTCGGCCGCGGCAGACGGCGTAGGCGCGCGCATATCCGCCGCGAAATCCGCCAGGGTAACATCCACCTCGTGGCCCACCGCCGACATCACCGGCAGCCGCGAATGAAAAATCGCCTGCGCTAAATGCTCGTTATTGAACGCCCATAAGTCTTCCAGGCTGCCGCCGCCGCGGGTAATCAGAATCACATCCCGCTCGGGGTCGAGCCGCGCTTGGCGGTTGAGCAGAGCCAGCGCCGATATCATTGCAGGCGCGGCTTCCGCTCCCTGGACCGGCACCGGTATCAACGTGACATCCGAAAGCGGCCAGCGCGCCGCCAGCACCGCCAGCACATCGCGAATCGCCGCGCCGGTGGCCGAGCTTAAAATCAACAGCTTGCGCGGTGGAAAGGGCAGGGTGCGCGCATTGGCAAACACGCCTTCAGCGTCGAGCTGCGCTTTTAAGCGCTCAAAGGCCGCCAGCAATTCGCCCAACCCCGCGGCCTGCACGGCATCGGCAATTAGCTGGTAGTCACCGCGGGGCTCGAACAGCGACACCCGCCCGCGCAGCTTGACCTGATCGCCATCGCGCATTGGCGCCGCCACAAAGCGTGCTCGCTGACGAAACAGCGCACAGCGAATCTGCGCGCGGTCATCTTTTAAGGTGAAGTAGATATGCCCCGACGCCGGGCGCGAGACGTTGGAAAGCTCCCCCTCCACCCATACCTCGCCCACATCGCGTTCCAGGGTTTGCTTGGCGCGCTGATTGAGTTGGCTAACGGAGAGTGCCTGAGGTGTAGTCGCAGCCATGGTGTTAGGCGCGCTCGGTGAGGAAGCGTCGCAGAGCCAGCGGGTCGGGTACGCCCTGAACCGTTTCACCGCCGATGATCAAGGTAGGCACCGATTGGATGTGCGCCTCTTCAACCGCGTGGCGCAGCGCCGCTTGATGCTGCTCGCGGTAGCGGCCATCGGCGAGGGCGTCGAGCACCGCCTGGTGCGCCAGCCCGACAGCTTCGCCAATGTCGGCCAGCACATTCGGGTCGCCGATATCGCGCTCCTGCTGGAAGAACGCTTTTAACGTGGCCATCGAATAGGCGTGGCCGGCACCCTGTTCTTCGGCCATGGCGAATACTTCAAAGGCCTTGTCGGTACGCGGCTGCGGGGAGATAGTGGGCAGCTTGATGGGCACGCCGAGCTTTTCCGCCATGGGGTAAACCGACTCGCGCCAAACGCGGGGCAGGTATGGATCTTCTACCTTTAAGGTAGGCACCGGGGCAGGGCGCAGCTCGAAGGGGCGCCAGCGAACCTCAACATCCAAGCCCTCGGTGGCCTGGGCAATCACCTCTTCCGCCAGCAGGCAGAAGGGGCAAACGTAGTCGCTATATACAATAATCTCTTGGCTCACCATCGACCCCTTTTCGTCTTACATTAACGCCGTATCAGCCTACCATTAAACGTCATTAGCCATTGGTATAAGCGTAATGGCGTCTCTACATTGCTGGGGCGGCCCTCTAACCGTTATAATGGGGGATTAACTTTTCACGCCCCGTCTTCCACTTCAAATTGGGTGTTGCCGCTATGCTACGTATGGCCCAAGAAGCACTTACGTTCGACGACGTACTCCTCCTGCCCGGCTTCTCCGACGTTCTCCCCAAGGATGTGAGCCTTAAAACCCGCCTGACTCGCCATCTCACCCTCAATATTCCGCTGGTTTCCGCTGCAATGGATACGGTAACCGAAGCGCGTCTGGCGATTGCGATGGCACAGGAAGGCGGCATTGGCATTATCCATAAAAGTATGGCGATGACCCAGCAAGCCGCTGAAGTGCGCAAGGTGAAAAAGCACGAAAGCGTGATTGTAAAAGACCCGGTCACCGTCAGCCCCAAAGCCAAGCTCGAAGACCTGTTGGCCATGGCGCGCGAATACGGTTTTTCTGGCTTCCCGGTGGTTGAAGGCGAAACCCTGGTGGGCATTGTGACCGAGCGCGATATGCGTTTCCAGCCCAACCACGGCGACAGCGTTGAAGCGATCATGACGCCCCGCGAGCGGCTGATTACCGTCAAGGAAGGCACCGATCTCGAAACCAGCAAAGCCAAAATGCGCGAACACCGCATCGAAAAAATGCTGATCGTTGACGACGCCTTCCACCTGCGTGGCTTGGTGACCTTCCAGGATATCGAAAAAGCCCGCACCTACCCGATGGCCGCCAAAGACAGCGACGGCCGCTTGCTAGTGGGTGCGGCGGTAGGCACCGGCCCGGAAACCCCGGACCGCGTCGCAGCCCTCGCCGAAGCCGGCGTGGATGTGATCATTGTGGATACCGCCCACGGCCACTCCCAAGGCGTGATTGAGCGCGTTCGCTGGATCAAAGAGCATTTCCCGGCCATTCAAGTGATTGGCGGTAACATCGCCACTGCCGCGGCCGCCAAAGCACTGGCCGACGCCGGTGCGGATGGCGTTAAAGTCGGCATTGGCCCGGGTTCTATCTGCACCACCCGCGTTGTTGCAGGTGTTGGCGTGCCGCAAATCACCGCGGTTTCCAATGTGGCGGAAGCACTGAAAGAGTTAGACGTACCGGTGATCGCCGACGGCGGCATCCGCTACTCCGGCGATTTGGCCAAAGCGATTGCGGCGGGCGCCAGTGCAGTGATGGTCGGTGGCCTGTTGGCCGGCACCGAAGAAGCCCCCGGCGAAGTCGAGCTTTATCAGGGCCGTACCTACAAAGCCTACCGCGGTATGGGCTCCATGGGGGCGATGTCGCAGAATCAAGGCAGCGCCGACCGCTACTTCCAGGATAAGAGCGAAGGCGCTGAAAAACTGGTGCCGGAAGGCATTGAAGGCCGCGTTCCTTATAAAGGCATGATGAGCGCTATCGTTCATCAGATGATGGGCGGCCTACGCGCCTCCATGGGCTACACCGGCTGCCGCGATATCCAGGAAATGCGTACCAAGCCCGAATTCGTCCAAATTACCGGCGCTGGCTTTAACGAGTCCCACGTCCACGACGTGCAGATCACCAAAGAAGCCCCCAATTACCGGGTGAGCTAACCAGCACGTTTAGATACATCGCGGCGGGCATTGCTCGCCGCTTGCTTTTTGGCCTTACCTGCGGCCCTGCACCGCTTAACCGAGACCCTGCCATGAGTGACATTCACGCCCATAAGATTCTGATTCTCGACTTTGGCTCCCAGTACACCCAACTGATCGCCCGCCGGGTGCGCGAGATCGGCGTTTATTCCGAAGTCCGCGCCTTCGATATCACCGAAGAAGAGATCCGTGAGTACAACCCCAACGGCATTATCCTTGCCGGTGGGCCGGAATCCGTGACCGAATTGGACTCACCGCGCGCACCTAAGTGCGCGTTTGAGATGGGCCTGCCGGTGTTGGGTATCTGCTACGGCATGCAGACCATGGCCGAGCAGCTGGGTGGCAGCGTGGCCGGTTCCAATCAGAGCGAGTTCGGCTACGCACAGATTCAAATCGACGCCGACAACGCGCTGTTCAACGGCATTAAAGACCACGTAGACGCCGCCACCGGCAAAGCGCTGCTGGACGTATGGATGAGCCACGGCGACAAGGTGGCCGAAGTGCCCGCCCAGTTCACCGTGACGGCCTCCACACCCAGCTGCCCGATTGCTGCCATGGCCTGGGAAGACAAGCAGTTCTACGGTGTGCAGTTCCACCCGGAAGTCACCCATACGCTGCAGGGCCAGCGCATTCTTGAGCACTTCGTGCTGGATATCTGTAAAGCCGAAAAACTCTGGACGCCCGCGCAAATCATCGAAGACCAGGTACAGCGTGTTCGCGAGCAGGTCGGCGACCGCCACGTACTGCTTGGCCTCTCCGGCGGCGTGGATTCGTCCGTCGTCGCCGCGCTGCTGCACAAAGCGATTGGCACCCAACTGACCTGCGTATTCGTCGATAACGGCCTGCTGCGCAAAGCGGAAGGCGACCAGGTAATGGAAACCTTCGCCAAGCACATGGGCGTGAAGGTCATTCGTGTGGACGCCGAAGACCTGTTCCTCGGTAAGCTGAAAGGCGAAAACGACCCGGAACTGAAGCGCAAGATCATCGGCAACACCTTTATCGACGTATTCGATGAAGAAGCTAGCAAAATTGAAGGCGTCGACTTCCTCGCCCAGGGCACCATCTACCCGGACGTGATCGAATCCGCGGCCTCCAAAACCGGCAAGGCCCACGTGATCAAATCTCACCACAACGTCGGCGGCCTGCCGGAAACCATGAAGCTCAAGCTGGTCGAGCCGCTGCGCGAACTGTTCAAGGACGAAGTCCGCAAACTCGGCCTGGAACTCGGCCTGCCCTACGACATGGTCTACCGCCACCCCTTCCCGGGGCCAGGCCTGGGCGTGCGTATTCTGGGTGAAGTCAAAAAAGAATACGCCGACATCCTCCGCGAAGCCGACGCCATCTTCATCGAAGAGCTGCGCAACTCCGGCTGGTACGAAAAAACCAGCCAGGCATTCGCCGTGTTCCTGCCGGTGAAATCCGTAGGCGTCGTCGGCGACGGCCGCCGTTACGAATGGGTCATCGCGCTACGCGCGGTAGAAACCATCGACTTCATGACCGCCCGCTGGGCCCACCTGCCCTATGAGCTGCTGGAGAAGGTCTCTAACCGTATTATCAATGAGTTGGCTGGGGTTTCGCGGGTGACTTATGATGTCTCCAGTAAGCCGCCTGCTACTATTGAGTGGGAGTGAGGGATAATCGTAAGTGACGTTTGCAAAAACCCGCTGGAAAAGGCGGGTTTTGAACCTTACTGAAAAAATCAATTAGCTCAGAAATTATCCCATTAAGGACTAGGAATGCAGTGCTCGCTAGTCACATACTGAGAGGCAGTGATATGATTATCCAAAGAGATCACCGAGATTATAGGTGTATGTTGTATACTTAATAGTGAGATGACTAGTTCTTTAGCTTGTTAGCAGCGGCCTGTCTAACACATATAGAACTATTACGATTACATAATGTAGAAGTTCTGAACGTGCTTTAAAAAACTTTAATAGGTGAGCGCGGTTTTCTTACATTCTGTTTGCTTAGCTTCCGAGCGGTGTTAAATGCCTTACGCCAGGAAATAAATTAGATGAAAAATGAAAAGGTAGAGCCTCTAACGAATAAAATCAACAGGCAGGTGTGCAATCTAAATGAGCATCGGCCCACATTAGCAAAATAATGAAAATTATTTAGCTTAATTCCATGCGTCTTAGGGCATAATTTACTGCATCTTCTATTGAGCTATTTTTGGTGTTTAATTTTCTGTCAACTAAGACAAAAAAGAGCCTAGTGATGAGATATAGTTCTTCTCGTATACAGCAAGAAACACGCTTGGTGTCTGTAGACTACCTTATTCATATGGTGGAGATAGGTCGGCTAAACCCTAAACCATATATTGAATCTTCTCATCAATTGTCCCGAATCAAGAAATCTAAAATTGTAGAATCTTTAATCTTAGGCTTGCCTATAGAAATGATTTGGGCTGAGCAAGATGCTCTGGGTAAAACTCAGTTATTATCCGGGTTCGAGGTATTATCTAATATACTGGCTTTTAGAAATGATCGCTTGCGTCTGAGTGGAATGAGGATTTTGAAACATCTTGAAGGTTTGCGTTTTTCGGAAGTTTATTATGCTGAGCAAAAGCATTTTATGCAAATGGAAATAGGTTTTAGTGTCATTCAATATGATTCAGACCCAATGTTGAAGTGTTTGTTTGTTGAAAGCATTAATAGAGATGAGTATGGTAGTAACGCCGCGCAATTAGCAAGAAATATTATTTTTAAGCGAGCTTCAAACGATTTAGATAAATATGTTGGAAGCGTCTTTGATAGATTTAAATCAAATAGAAATTCAAACAAAAGGCACTCGTTTAGTAATTATTTGAAACTTCAGGCTGAGGTTCTTTTTTGTTTGTTAATAATATATATGGTTCGGCAAAAAAAAGTGATTGATTATAATATGAGTCTGGAAAGTTATTCATATTCTCGCAGCCATATATCCAGTTACCCAAGCTATGAAAATATTGACATTAAACTAGAAGATAGTTTTGAAATTGCTATAAATAAACTAATGTTCATGCTGGAGTTTGATGATTACAGATTGAATGAAGAGATTAGTTTATTAAAAGAAATAGTGAATGATGTTTTTAATGTTTATTCTGTTGATGTTGATACCATAGGTAAGAACTTGTCTAAGAGCTATAGATATGAAAAATATAAACATAGTCTTTTAGATCTTGTGTGCAATTCATTTCTGAACGTTAATGTTTCTTTAAGAGTAAATGAGTCAACAACAATTGGCAGTTTAATGGAGCGGTTAGGAAATGATTAAAAAATTACATGTTAAAAATTTTAAATGCTTTAGTGAGCAATCTTTTCAATTGTCGCCTTTGACTATATTCTGCGGTTCTAACTCCGCAGGTAAATCAACAGCGATACAATCGATACTGAGTATAAAGCAAAACTTAGAACATATTTCTGAAGGTGTTTTTAGGCTAGATGGTGAGTTGTTCAGTTTTGGGAAAATAAAAGATTTGTTGACCCATAACCCAGTTGATAATGAAATAAAAGTTGAAATCAATGAGTTCAAAATTAAACTCTTTGCAAAACAGTTAGATGATAAAGAGTTTTTACTGCAATCTGATAGTGTGACTGGTCTTTCAGATATTGAAAATTTATTTTTAAATGATTTTGTTTATTTGTGCGCAGAAAGATTTGGGCCAAGATCTAGTTTTGAGTTGGGGCCTAAGAAAGATAGACTCGAAATTGGTATATTTGGTCAATTTTCTTTATCCTCTTACCATGATAATCAAGATAAACCAGCCAATAATCAAAAGTTTGCTAGAAATATATGTTCTCATTTAATTAACCCTGAAAAAAAGATAGATGAAGTAATATTTACAGATGCACTAGTTAGAGAGGCAATGCGGCGAGTATGCCCCGGTTTTTCAATGAAAGTTATAGAGGCGGATGAGATTGATAGAGTATACAATATGTATACCTCTGGCTCCGAAAGTATCAGACCAATAAATATTGGTTTTGGTGTGAGTTATGTTCTTCCCATTATTATCAGTGCTTCATTAATTAAACCAGGAGGCACTTTGATAATAGAGAATCCTGAAGTTCATTTACATCCTAGAGCACAATCTGATTTGATTAAAATTTTATGTGAACTGTCAAAGACTGGTGTTCAGGTTATTATAGAGACTCACAGCGATCATATTATTAACGGTGTAAGGGTGTTTGCGAAAGACAATATTTTTTCTGAAAGAGATAATATTGTTTATTCCGTTACAGAGAACTCAGGAAAAAGAAGTGTAAAAGAAATTCATATTGATTCAGATGGAAATCTCACTGCTTTAGATGATGGGTTCTTTGATCAAATTAATAAAGATTTGATGAGGCTGTTCTAATGGAAATATCTATTAACGACTTGTCTTTTAAAGGTCAATTTAAATCATTAGATGAGGCAAAATATTGTGTAAAAAAAATAGCGTTTGCTTCCTTAGCCTCTAAAAAACTAACCGGAAACGAACCGGTTCGAAGGACTAGACTACTTGCAAGTAGACCTTTTATCGGCGACAAGACAATTGATCAATTTAAAATAGAACTCCTTAAGTCAAAAAAACCAGAAGATCAGACTTTGTTAACGGTCTTGTTAACGAATGTTGTTCAAGGCCCATTTATAGACAATTCTGAGTTGAATGCAGATGTAAAGGAAATTCAAAGTGTTTGTAAAGAACCCGTTGACGGTAGTTCTCTACATTATTATTTGTCAAAAGAAAGAGAATCTATTCATGCTTTAATATCGGCAGAAAATTCTGGAGCATATAATTCTTCATATTTTGAAATTGAAGTTCCTGGCCTGAGAGTAGTTAAGGTTATAAATATTATCACTGATGCCTGTTGTGAAAATTATACCCGAAGATATGAGTCTAGCCCTAAACATAAAATTAAAAAAGATAAAGTGATAGCAGGAAAACTACATTCAAAAATGGATCTGAGTGATTCTGTAGCTCAAGACTGTTTGAATAATGGGTTTCAAGTTTTGCATAGTAAATATGTATACTTCTTTACTAATGAGCAATGGTATGAGTTTCCACAGCATGTGGATGGTCGCTATCATGGATACCCTATTGGCACGCCTGGGAATAATGTGTTTATCAATAGAATCAAAAGAGTATTTGGTGAGCCACCATATAAAGATACTGGCTATAAGTTCTGTGCTCTATAGTAGATTATACCATCCTTGTGTAAATTTTAATTAGCCTATTTTTGAAGTGACCCCCTCCAGAGCTGCACTATAGCCTGTGCAGCTCTGGAGGGGGTCACTTCAGACATCCTCCGTGACGCCATCTGCATCGAAGAACTACGCGCCTCCGGCTGGTACGAAAGTAAGCGCGCCATAAACCCCATCTACCCACATTAACGTTGTCTGATCACACTGATGGTCTCTTTTGCTTTGGAGATCATCATGAGCCGCGAACTCAATCCC
>HotLOscill_hetero_coDRAFT_1000550_pt1 | contig 15616 bp, 15 predicted proteins | sample HotLakmetagenome_2_FD_10650 | JGI IMG/M metagenome (IMG submission 10650)
GGGCAAGCCAGTGTTTGAAGCCTCGAACCGGGTGATTCGGTTATTGCGCGAGCAACTGCCTCGGTTACCGATTATTGGCGTTGGCGGCATCGACAGCGGTGAGGCGGCCAGGGCCAAACGCGATGCCGGAGCGGATTTGGTACAGCTCTATTCAGGGCTAATTTATCGTGGGCCCAAGCTTGTTAGCGAGTGCGCCAACGCTCTAAAAATAAATTAATAGGCATGGTGGTCAACTAGTGAGGTGCAGGCTGTTGGCTTGCGCCATTTTAAAGGACGTATACAACCAAAAAGCCCGCTTTAGTCAGCGGGCTTACTGTATGTTCGTTAAAGGTAAAGGGTTAGGTCATTACCATGGGATTTTTATGGATGCCTGATACACCGGTCATGCCGTCCCACTGGTCGCCGCGACCTTCACGCCAACCGCTCATCCAGTATTCGCGTAAATTAATCTCTTGACTAGGACAATCATCACGGGAGCGACCCGTAATACCCGCTTTATAGCCGTGTACATAAGCTCGCTGGAAGCGATCACGTTTTTGTCGTTTCATTGGCTAACCTCTTTTCATGAAAGCCTTTAAGATGAAATAACGGGGGGCGTGATACAGGGCAACCCGCCCCTATGTCTCGCCGCCACTATTTCGAGAGCTGACCTCAAGAGTGAACCGCCGTCCCAGCACAATGGTCTAGCACTCACGTGCTGAACCCACCGGGCGGCCGGTTCGTCAACGCCATAGGTCATTGAGACCCTGACAGACAACGCATGCGTTTTTCAGTAGCTACTCTCTTATTGTTAGACCATGATGGGGTCTCTTGTCGACCATCAAATTGTCATAAGACGTAAACACATTTGCCATATACAGGAATATCGCGCAGTTACGCGCAGCCATTACCATGACAGAGTTAAGCTCAACCGCCCCCCTCAGCCTTTTGGCGACGTGCCCCAAGGGCATCGAAAGCCTGCTAGCCGACGAACTGGCAGCGCTAGGCGCTACCCCAGGTAAAACAACGGTGGCAGGTGTCTATTTTTCAGCCGAACAGGCCACGGCCTATCGTATATGCCTATGGTCGCGGTTAGCTAACCGCATCATCCTTATCTTGGCGCGCGAGCCAATGATCGAAACTGCCGAACAACTGCGTGACGTGGTGGCACGCTTGGATTGGACCCAACATTTGGCCCCCGGGCGGACCATGGCGGTAGATTTTCATGGCCGCAGTGATCACATCCGCCATACCCGCTTCGGTGCGCAAACAGTGAAAGATGGCGTGGTCGATGCGTTGCAATTGGCTGGCCAGGAACGCCCCACGATTGATACCAAGACGCCACACCTGCGTCTTTACGCCCACCTGCACCGCGCTAATGCGACCCTTGGCATCGATCTCTCAGGAGAAAGTCTGCATCGGCGTGGCTATCGCCGTGATGTGGGCCACGCGCCGTTGAAAGAAAACCTGGCGGCCGCCTTGCTGGTGCGCGCAGGCTGGCCTGAGCGTGCCAAAGCAGGGGAGCCGCTGATTGACCCGCTATGTGGGGCGGGGACGCTGCTCATTGAGGCCGGGTTGATGGCCGCCGATCAGGCGCCCAACCTGCACCGCGAACGCTTTGGTTTTCACGGCTGGGCCGGTCACGATGAAGACCAATGGCGTGAGTTAAAGCGCGAGGCCGATGCGCGGGCGTCAATTGGCCGCAAGCGCTGTAAAACCTCGCTGACCGGCTTTGATGAAAGCCCAGCGGCGCTCTCGGCCGCCAAGACCAATGCCATGCGTGCTGGTATTCCCGCGCTGATTCACCTGCACGGGCAACGCCTTGCTCAGCTTTCTCGCCCCGAAGGCATGACTGACGAACAGGGGCTGTTGATCACTAATCCACCCTATGGCGAACGATTGGGGGAACTGCCCGAATTGGTGCAGCTGTATGCCCAACTGGGTGATAAATCCAAAGCGCTGTTCCCCGGTTGGACGCTTGCGGTGTTTACCGGCAACCCTGATCTGGGGCACCGGCTTGGCTTGCGAGCGCACAAACAGTACGCGCTGAAAAACGGCGCCCTGGACGCCAAACTGTTGTTGATGACCATTGAGCATCACCCAACTCGGATCGAGTCTGATAGTGATGCGCCAATGGCCGTCGACAAAACAGCGCCAAAGGTGTCGGATAACGCGCAGATGTTTGCCAACCGCTTGGCCAAAAACCAAAAGCGGCTAAAAAAATGGCTGAAGCAAAGCGGAGAAACCTGCTACCGGCTTTACGATGCCGATATGCCCGAATATGCTCTGGCGGTCGATCGCTACGGCGATCATGTACACGTGCAAGAGTATGCGGCGCCACGCTCGGTGGACCCTTCCCAGGCGCAAAAGCGGCTATTTGATGCCCTGGAGGTAATGCCCAGCGTGCTGGACGTCGATCCCAGCAAGATCCACGTCAAGCGTCGTGAGCGGCAAACCGGTAGCGCCCAGTACCAAAAACGCGACGCCAGCGGCGAGCGCTTCGAGGTGCGGGAAGGCAGTGCTCGGCTATGGGTTAACCTGCGCGATTATCTGGATACCGGACTATTTCTTGATCATCGCCCCGTGCGCCGCATGCTCTTTGAGATGGCCAGCGGCAAGCGCTTTTTGAATCTGTTTTGCTATACCGCGACTGCCACAGTGCAGGCGGCATTGGGCGGAGCGAGCGACAGCGTTAGCGTGGATATGTCCAATACCTACCTTGAGTGGGCGCGGGATAACTTTACCCTCAACCAGCTGGACCCCAGGCTGCATCGGGTAGTGCGTGATGACTGCTTTCGCTGGCTGGAAACCGCCAATGCCGAGTTCGACCTGATCTTTATGGACCCGCCGACGTTCTCCAACTCCAAGAAAATGCGCGACACCCTGGACGTGCAGCGCGACCATCCGCGGCTGGTGACACTGGCTATGGCGCGACTTGCGCCGGGCGGCACCCTGGTGTTCTCCAATAACCAGCGGCGTTTCAAGCTGGACGACTCGCTGAGCGAGCAGTTTGTGGTCGAGGATATAACCGCGCGCAGCTTTGATCCGGATTTCCAGCGACGTAGCAACGCGCACCATGTGTTCTTGCTACGCCAGCGCGAATAGCGCTATCAATTCAGGCCCGCGATATGATTCGACTGACGATTTACACCACCCAGGGCTGCCATCTTTGCGACGAGCTGGAGGCACAGGTGGCGGCGTTAACCCGGCAGCCGATTGAGTGGCTGCGCGTTGAGGTGAGTGACGACGATGCGCTGCTGGCAAGCTACGGCGAGCGCATCCCCGTGTTGGCGGACGACGAGGGGAAGGAGCTGGAAAGTGGTCATAAGCTTGAGCGCTTGAGCGACTGGCTGCACAAACGGGGCTGGCTGGATGAAGCGGCCCTGGAGGCGCTCACCGATTCTGTTGAAGGCGCTCCGCCGAAAGGCGCGCACCAGATCAGTGGGCGGCGCTTTTTAGGGTGATCAGGTTCAGAAGGCGTCAAGCAGTGACAGCTGGCGCATGGCCTCCTGACCTTCGGGAGAGTTGTCAGCCACTTCCAGCACTTTGCGAAACCCACGCGAGGCCTGAATGGTGGTTTCATCTTCCAGCCACATATGGGCCTGGGCAAGGGTGTCAGCCAATTGATGTTTCAACCCCCCGTACTGGGTGCCAATTTGCCCCCAGGCGCGACTAAAAATCCAATCACCCAGCATATCCTGGTGAATATGCACCAACACGTAGTCATGGTCGGTTTCCCAGCGTACGATCAAAATATTCCCCTTAACATTCGCTTTAACGCCCCCTTAAACGTGTCTGCACCACAAGCCGATGCGGGCGTATTGTAAAGCTCGGATAAGAAAACGCCTATGAAACTTGTTGTCGATGCCAATATCCCCGCCTTTGACCCCTGCTTTGGGACTTTCGGCTCACTTACCCGCGTGCCCGGGCGTGAGATTAGCGCCGCCGAAGTAGCAGACGCCGATGCCTTGATTGTGCGCTCGGTCACCCAGGTTGATCGGTCGCTGCTTGCTGATAGTCGCGTGGGTTTTGTCGGCACCTGTACCATCGGTACCGACCACATCGACCAAGCCTTTCTGGAAGAGCGGGGTATCGGGTTTGCCAGCGCGCCGGGCTGCAACGCCGAGGCCGTGGTGGATTATGTGCTTAGTAGCTTATTGACGCTTGCCGAGCGCGACGGCTGGGTGCTCAGCGAGCGATGTGTGGGCGTTATCGGGGTGGGTAACGTGGGTAGCCGGCTGGTTGAACGCCTAACGGCGCTAGGCGTGCCGGTATTGGCCTGCGATCCGCCGAGGGCCGAGCGCGAAGGCCCAATGGGATTTTCCGAGCTTGATGAACTCATCGCCCGCTGCGACGTGCTGTGCTTGCATACGCCACGGGTGGCATCCGGCCCATACGCCACCCAACATTTGCTGGATGCCCAGCGCATCAATGAGTTAGCGCCGGGCAGCGTACTGCTCAATGCGGGGCGTGGCGACTGCGTGGACGGCCTGGCGTTACGCAGCCGGCTGTCGGGCACGGGGGATATCACCGCCGTGCTGGACGTCTGGGAGCAAGAGCCGGCCGTTGACCCCAGCTTGCGGGATTTAGCGGCCCTGGCGACACCGCATATTGCGGGTTACAGCCTGGATGGCAAGTTACGTGGTAGTTGGATGATTCACCAGGCGCTGGCGGATCATCTAGGACAGCCGAGTCACCTTGGGTTTGGCGAGCTGTGCCCGCCGCCTGCGCTGGCAAGCCTGGCGCTTGAACAGGCGCTGCCGGTGGATGACGCCCTCAGGCTTTGCACGCGGGCGGTTTACGACGTGCGCCGCGACCATGACAGTCTTGCGCGACAAGTACGCCAGTGGGGGATTACTCAGGGTTTTGACCGCTGCCGAGCCGATTACCCAGTGCGCCGTGAGTTTGCCACGCTCACCGTGAAGCTTTCTGGCGAAGCGGTAGGGCTAGGAAGCATACTGCGTGGGGCGGGGTTTAATGTGTATGCGGGCTAGTATTCAATTCTTGTCTGCATTGGCCTGGGGGTTTGGAAAGTAGAATGAGTCGCTATTAATCAGCACGGCGTGGTTTTCTGGTATTTCATATCTACCTGTTAAACCGTGCGCGTGCGCATTTGAGCATTGGGAGCAAAAGAAATGATCACATTACCGACTGAAGCTATTGGCAGCATACCCCGTACTGAAGAGTTGATGCAGGCTCAGCGTCAATTTGAGTCAGGCGAGCTTGATGCGGAGGCCATGACCACCTTTTATGATCAAGCAGTTCAACTAACGATGAGAGAACTTGAGGCAACGGGGTCCCCTATCATCAGTGATGGTGAACAGCGTAAAACACATAGCTTTGCTACCTATTCGGTCGAAGGGGGGGAGAATATTGCTCCTGACGGTCTTGAAATTCCCTTCCAGGATGGTCACGTGCGTCGGTTGCCCCGCTTAACTGCTGGGCCTTTTCGCTTCATTCTTTCCGCTTCAGAGACATTGGCTTCGGCCAGACAATATACCCAGCGCCCAATGAAGCAAGCCATCATCTCAGTCTCAGCATTGAGTTTGTTTTATCCCCCAGAGAGTATTCCTGATTATACCCGCGAAGAGTTCCTGGAGGATTTGGTCAATGAGCAGGAAAAAGAAATTCGTGCCTGCTTTGCCGCTGGCGCACAAAAAGTGCAAATCGATTTCACCGAGGGGCGATTGGCGATTAAGCTCGACCCGAGTGGTAGCGTACTGAATGGGTTTATTGATTTAAATAATAGGGTCTTGGAACGGTTTACTGATGAAGACCGTCAATATATCGGTATCCACACTTGTCCCGGCGCCGATCACAATTCCACGCATAGTGCTGATGTGGACTACGCCGAGCTTTTACCCAGCCTCTTCGAGCTCAAGGCTGGCAATTTTTATATTGCGATGGCGGCGGAGACAGATCCTGATCGGGCATTGAGAATTGTTGCCCGCTATTTAAAACCATGGCAGCGCGCCTTCATCGGTGTTATCGATGTCAATAATCCTTACATTGAAACGCCTGAGGAAGTCTGTAAGCGTGTGCTGGAAGCGGCACGTCATATACCGCTGGAGCAGTTAGGCACCACCGACGACTGCGGCTTTTCGCCTTTCTGCGACGACATTTACACTTCCCGTACAACCGCTTTTGCTAAAATTCGTGCACGCGTGCTGGGTACAACAATGGCTTCAGAGCAACTGTCATCGCAGCAGAGTGCTCGGTATGACTAACGCGGCCACTTTTTTTCAAAGCTTTGCCATTTTTGATATTGAGCAACGCTTGGTTGACTGGAATTCGGATTTTGTTGAAGAATTTGCCGATGCTGCTCCTTTATTAGTCAAGGGGCTGAGTGCGCGTGATATTCATGCAGCGTGTTTGCTTCCAGAACGAGCGCTGGATTTATCTTGGGCATTAAATGATGCTCCCCCATCCGCTTTCGAATACATTAATAATCGACGATCTATCTCGGTTGTCCAAGAACTTAGCGTCAATGGCAGTATTTTTCGTATTGCCCAGAGCACCAATGCGGAGACTCAACTTCATCCTGGCATGCCTGATCAGAGTGCTGAGTTGCTGCGCTCAACCGCTTTACAGATTTCAGCCACTGTACTCAAACGTCGTGATCAAGAAACGCTTCGGTTGCATGATTTGGCGCTTAAAGATGGTCTTACCGGAGTGGCCAATCGGCGTTATTTCGATGAGTTACTGGATGCAGAGTGGAAGCGCTGTAAGCAGAGTCAATTGCCTTTATCTGTAATCTTTATCGATATCGATTTTTTCAAGCGCTATAACGATTTATACGGCCATGTCAGTGGAGATGAATGCCTAAAAAGTATCGCATCATCCCTAAGAGCGACGCTGAATCGTCCCAGAGATTTGGTTGCTCGTTATGGCGGTGAAGAGTTTACTTGCCTCTTGCCGGAAACCGATCTTTGCGGAGCCCGCCATAAAGCCGGAGAGCTGGAATTAGCAGTCAAAGCACTGGCCATTCCCAATGGTAAATCAAAAGTGGCACCGATTGTTACGATCAGTCTTGGTGTCGCTACCGCGCAACACGTGACGGGAGACAACCCACTAGCACTGGTTCGTGCTGCCGACAAACTGCTTTATCAAGCCAAATCAGAAGGCAGAGGATGTTTTCGCTCCGCACTTTTTGAATCACTGGGTTAGTTTGTGGGATCTATTCAGCCGCCCTCGTGATAAGGCAGGGCGGCTTTTATGGGTTGCGCAGTTAACTGTCAACAGGCCCAGGTATGTAAACACTTACTGGCGATAAGCGGCTTCTTTCAATGCGCGAATACGGTCATCCAGCGGCGGGTGGCTGGCAAACAGCTGTTCCACCAGTGAACGCGTCTGGCCTTTGGTAATGGCCATGGCGCGCAGGGTGTCGGGCATTTGGTCAGGCATTTCGGTTTCGCCTTTCAGGCGAGCCAGGGCGTTGACCATGGCGCCGGTGCCAGCAAGCCGTGCGCCTGCTTCGTCGGCGCGGTATTCGCGAAAGCGCGAGAACCAGGCGACGATGGCCGAGGCCGCGATGCCAAAGATAATCTCGGCCACCATGACCACGGCAAAGTAGCCCATAAAGCCGAGGCCGCCTTCGCCATCGCTGCGGCTTTTCAAAAAGCCATCGATCAGGTGGGCGACGACGCGGGCAAAGAACATCACGAAGGTGTTCACCACACCCTGGATCAGCGCCAGAGTCACCATGTCACCGTTGGCCACGTGGCCGATTTCGTGAGCCAGAACGGCGCGCACTTCCTCGGGGCGCATGCGGTTCAGAAGGCCGGCTGACACCGCGACCAGGGCATCGTCCTTGTTCCAGCCCGTGGCGAAGGCATTTGACTGCTGAGCGGGGAAAATGCCCACTTCCGGCGTCTTGATGCCGGCCTCGCGGGCAAGCTCGGCAACGGTGTCGAGCAGCCATTGCTCGGTTGAGTTTGACGGTTTTTCAATGATCACCGTGCCGGTGCTACGCTTGGCCATCCACTTCGAGATGAACAGCGAGATCATTGACCCGGCCATGCCAAAGATAAAGCAGAAAATTAGCAGGCTGGTGAAGTTGATGCCTTGCGCATTGAGGTAACTTTCGACCCCAAGCAATCGTAGCGTCAGGCTGGCAACCAACAACACTGCAATGTTGGTGCCTAAAAACAGCAAAATGCGCATCATGTGGCAGGTTCTCCCTTAGGTATAACTGTCTTAAGTGTGACTGTGTTGAGTTGAGTTGGACAGTCGCTGGTATGCCGTACTGGTTTGATTAGATACGTGCGCTACGTCCAGGTTTCAAGTGCTGTTGAGCAATCTTGATGAATTAGCTGTGATTACTGCCGGTAGCGTCCCAGAAAATTCGCAAAGCGGTCCAATGCATCCCCCAGTTGGTCAGCCCAGGGCAGGGTGACGATGCGCACGTGGTCGGGCTCGGGCCAGTTGAACGCCGTGCCCTGAACCAGCAAAATTTTCTCCTGGAGCAGTAGATCAAGCACCAACTGTTGATCGTCCTTGATGTTAAACACCTTGGGATCAAGCCTTGGGAAGGCATACAGCGCCCCCTTGGGCGTCACGCAGGAAACGCCGGGAATGGCGTTAAGCTTTTCCACGGTGATATCGCGCTGCGCCAGCAGGCGTCCGCCGGGCAGGATCAGGTCGTTGATCGACTGATAGCCGCCGAGCGCCGTCTGGATGGCGTGCTGGGCGGGCACATTGGCGCACAGGCGCATCGAGGCCAGCATGGTCAGGCCCTGGATGAAGTCGCGGGCGTGGAGCTTGGCCAGGGTGCCCGAAATGGTCATCCATCCCGAGCGGAACCCGGCGCAGCGGTAGCTTTTCGACAGCCCGTTCATGGTGATGACCAACTGGTCGTCGTCGGCCAGCGCGCCGGTGGCGGTGTGCTCGACGCCGTCGTAAAGGATCTTGTCGTAGATCTCGTCGGAGAACACCACCAGATTGTGCTGCCTGGCAATGGCCAGCGCTTCACGTACCACCTCGGGCGGATAGACTGCGCCGGTGGGGTTGTTGGGGTTGATCAGCACGATGGCCCGGGTACGGCTGGTGACCTTGGCGCGGATGTCGTCCATGTCCGGTGCCCAGTCGGCCTGCTCATCGCACAGGTAATGTACCCCGTGGCCGCCGGACAGGTGGGCGGCGGCGGTCCACAGCGGGTAATCGGGGGCCGGAATCAGCACTTCATCGCCGTCGTTGAGCAGCGCCTGCATGGCCATCACGATCAGCTCCGACACGCCGTTGCCGATGTAAATGTCTTCGATGCCGACGCCGGGAATCTCCTTGCGCTGGCATTCCTGCATGATCGCCTTGCGCGCTGAATAAAGGCCTTTGGAATCGCAGTAGCCCTGGGCGGTAGGCAGATTGCGCATCACGTCCTGAAGAATTTCCTCGGGGGCCTCGAAGCCAAACGGCGCGGGATTGCCGATGTTCAGCTTTAGAATCCGCTGGCCTTCCTCTTCCAGGCGCTTGGCGTGGTCGAGTACCGGGCCACGAATGTCGTAGCAGACGTTACTCAGCTTGTGCGATTTCTTGAGCGTGGGCGGTTCTTGTGAGTGCGGGGTGTCCATGAGCCGTTATTTCCAAAAAGTGTCCAGTGGCCGCGCGGCATCGCCGCTCGATGCATCATTATGCGTCGGAATGGGAGGCGCTGTCTTGCTCGTCGTGTAGGGGCGGCGGCGGAATATCCTCAGGCGTTTCAAGGGTCAGCCTGCCTAGCTTGCCGTCGCGCAGCTCGTGCAGCAAGACCTCCGCGCCGCGGTGCAGGTCGACTTCGCCGCCGGGGCGTAGCCCGCCACGCTTGCCGGCAATTTCTTTGAGGATCGCGTGGCCGTCAAAACCGGCAATTGCCAGGAAGTCCGGCTTTTGCGGGCCGTCGGCATCAATCTCATCGGTGCTGGCCGGTGCGTACGCGGGCAACGCCTTGAGCCTATAGCGGGCGGTCAGCGCGTCCGGGTAGCGCTTGGCAAGCTCAGCACTGGTGACGATGGCCACGTCGGTGTACTCGATAGCGGTATCGCGAATCGCCCCGCTGGCGGCCAGCCGGTAGGCGCTGGCCTGGTCTTCAATCTTGGGCCACAGCACCCCTGGGGTGTCGACCAGCGCCACGCGTCCGTCGATGCGCACCTTTTGCTGACGCTTGGTGACTGCCGGCTCATTGCCGGTTTTGGCGATTTTGCGCCCCGCCAAGCCGTTAATCAGCGTCGACTTACCCACGTTGGGAATGCCCATCACCATCACGCGTACGTCTCGGTCGGCGCGAACTGAGCCGGCAAGCTCGTGGCAAAGCTTGGGAATTTTTTTAAGCTCGCGGAGGTTGGTCGTGGTCACCGCCAGCGCGCGCATGTCGTCCTGAGCGTCGAAAAACGCCACCCACTCGGCGGTGCGGTCCGGGTCGGCCAGGTCCGCCCGGGAAAGAAGTTTGAGCACCGGCTTATGGCGGGTTAGCTCGGCCAGCATGGGGTTGGCGCTGGAGTAGGGTAGACGGGCATCGAGCACTTCGATGACCACGTCGATTTCCGGCAGCGCCTCCTTGATCTGGCGGCGGGCCTTGTTCATGTGTCCGGGGAACCAGCCGAGCATGGGTCTCTCCTGCAAATAGCAAATGCGCTGCATCTTAACAGAAGGTGGTCAGTAAACGGTTGTTAGCGCGTGATGCTGATCGTATATTCATTTATAATATAAATATATAATTAAACTATTTTTGCGTCGCGACGCTGTGGCGCGATAGGTAGAAAGGAGAAAAGCATGGAACTGACATCAAGCCTGCAGGGGCTCGCAGGCGGTGTGCTCATTGGTATCTCGGCGGTCTGGCTGATGGCAAGCCTGGGACGAATTGCCGGGATCAGCGGTATTGTCGGTACCTTGATCACCCAGCGGCCTCAAGGCGATAGCGCCTGGCGATTGGCCTTTCTCGTCGGCTTGGTCAGCGGGCCTTTGCTGCTGATGGGGCTTGGCATCGGATGGGGCAACGTCGTCAATCATCCCGGCGAGGTCATCGGCCAGCCCCTGGGCGGCGTGCCGCTGATGCTGGTGGCCGGTCTGCTGGTCGGGCTGGGCACCGGGCTCGGCAGCGGCTGCACCAGCGGCCACGGGGTGTGCGGGCTTGCGCGTCTCTCACCGCGGTCGCTGGCGGCAACGATCACGTTCCTGGTCGCCGCGCTGGTGACTGTCTATGTCGTGCGGCACGTCCTGGGAGGTGGGGCATGAAAAAACAGTCTCTGACCCTGGTAGCGAGCTATGTCGCCGGCCTGCTGTTCAGCCTGGGACTGGCGGTCTCTGGCATGACCGACCCGGCCAGGGTGGTCGGCTTCCTGGATGTCGCCGGTGACTGGGACCCGACGCTGATGTTCGTACTCGGCGGGGCGGTCATCACCACCTTCATCGGCTACCGCGTTGTGCTGAAGCAACCCGCCCCCATGCTTGCCGGGCGCTTTCAGCTGCCCGGCAAGCAGACGCTTGATGCCAGACTGCTCGGTGGAGCGGCGCTGTTCGGCGTGGGGTGGGGCCTCTCGGGCTATTGCCCGGGGCCCGCCATCGCGTCGCTGGGCGGCGCCACATTACCGCTGGTGGCGATGCTGGCGACCATGGTGGTGGGCTGGCTGATCGCCAGGCGCGTTGCCTGACGAGGCTATCGCTTACTCGGGCGCCGGGCCGCCCATCATCGCTTCCAGGCGCTCGTCATTTGGCATGCCTTCAACGCGGTCCAGCCGGGTGACGCCTTCGTCGGTCTGGCGCTTGAAGGCGCTGGTCGGCGTGGCGGAGAGCCCCAGGCCTTCGAACAGCTGGTTGTTGGCGTAGACCTGTTCTTCAATATCGCGAGGTTGAGCGCTGGCGCTGATGCGTTCGCCTTGCTTGTGGTTGACGAGTGCTTCGGCGGGGTCCTCGGCAGCGAGTAGCGCAGCCGCTTTGGCGGGGCTGTCGGCATCTAAAATACCCACCATGATATGGCGCAGTTGCACCTCGCCAGCGTCGACCCAAGGCCGCGCGGCTTCCCAGAAGGTTTGGCAATAGGGGCAGTTAGGGTCGGTAAAGGTGTAAATCACGCGAGGTGCGTCGCGCTGGCCATCTTGAATCCAATGGCTGTCTTCCAGTAGCTGCCAAGTTTCTGCTTCTAGGGGTGCCCGTACGTGCTTATCCAGGGCTGCCTCCTCAAGCTGGTTATCGCCGTCTTGGTCGGTCAGCGAGCCGCTGATGGCATGCTCGCCGTCGGGCGTTAAGTAAATGGTCAGTTCTTGACCCTGCCGGCTGGCGCCAAAGCCGCGCATTCCGCCGGGGGCGTCAAACTCGCCGTGAATCTCAAGGCCTTGATCTGCCAAGGCTTGGATGGGGGCTGGAAGCGAGTCGGCCTGAGCGGTCGGCATCATAAGCATACCGAGCATCGCGCTGGCTATTAGGGTAAAACTTCGTGACACCGGAAAGGGCATAGAGAACCAGTCGCGCATAACGCTCCTTAATCATCGCAAAATCGAGGACCTAGCGTAACGCGCGTGACCTGAATAGGCATCTTTTTCTTGCTAAAGTTTCTATCCTTATAACATTAAGGATTGTTAGTCAGCCAGCGCACAGCATATGGGGGCAGTGGGTCCGTCGGCTGCCAGTCGGTTTCGCCGCTCAAGGGCTGCCATGACGTTGATGATAAAGCGCACTGAACGTCATCACCGAGCTGTTCGAACGACAGCGGCACTTCGGTGACGTTATACAGCGCCAACAGGCGGCGGCCGCTAGCTAGCGGGCCACGCTCGATGGCCAGTAGCGATGGCTCTGAGGCAAGCACCCGCTGTGCGGCATTTGGGTGAAAGCACGGCTCTTGGCGGCGATATTCCAACAAGCGGCTAAGGGCATTGAAGACGTCGTGGGTAGGTGTGGCAGTGCTGTCGAGGAGTAAGTCCAGTTCGCGGCGCTGCCAGCGGCGACGATTGATTGAGCGCAGACGGCCGCTACGTTCAACCCCCTCGACGTCGTTGAGGGTGCCGGTCAGTGTGTGAATGTACAGGGCGGGAATCCCCTGCAGGCTGAGCATGATCGCCTGACTGCACAAAAAGCGCGCGATTTGCCACGGGTCGGGGCCTTTGCGCGTGCCTTGCATGGCTTCAAACCAGGTGATGTTGATTTCGTAGGGTGTGTCGCTGCCGTCTGGGTTACTGCGCATGCTGACAAAGCCACCGAAGCGATGCATCAGTTCAAGCAGGGCATCGCGTTCGTGATCGGGTAGCAGGCCTTCCAGCGGGCGCACGCCAATGCCGTCGTGACTGGCAGTAAAGTTGAGATAGGTACAGTGGTCCGGCAGCGGAGGCAGGCTCGCCAGCCAGGCTTGCAGAGTGCTGGTCTCGCCACGGGTTAGCGTGTGCAGTAGTAGCGGCGGCAAGGTGAACTGATAAATCATGTGGGCTTCGTCGGGTGGTCCGTCGGCCTGGAGGTCAAGCCCGAAGTAGCTGATGTTTTCGTGGTGAGGCACGTTGGTTTCAGTGATCAGTAAGGTGCCCGGGGCAACATGGTCGACGATGGCGCGCAGCAATCGCACCACCGTATGGGTTTCGGGTAAGTGAATGCACGGCGTTCCCAATCGTTTCCACAGAAAGGCGACGGCATCCAGCCGCACGATGCGGGTACCTTGTTCTAGGTAAAACAGTAGGATGCCAACAAATTCCAGCAGCACATCGGGGTTTTCAAAGTTCAGGTCGAGTTGGTCTTCAGAAAACGTTGCCCATAGATAGCGTGTGCCCCGGCGGGTGGAGATAGGCACCAGCAGTGGGCTGCTGCGTGGGCGCACCACGGCCGACACATCAGTGTCCGGGTCGACTTCGATAAAGTAATCACGCCCCGGCAGGCTGCCGCTCAGGTAATCGACAAACCACAGTGATTCCCGCGACACATGATTGAGTACCAAGTCGGCCATCAAATCGTAGTGGCGGGCGAGGGTTTGAATATGCTGCCAATCGCCCAGGTCTGGGTTGACCTCTCGGTAGTGAATCACTGAAAAGCCGTCGTCGCTGCTCCACGGGAAAAACGGCAGTACGTGGACGCCGCTGATACGTTCACCGAGCCGCGCCTGCAAAAAGTCGTTAAGCACCGCTAATGGTGGCGTTTGGTCATCGACAATTGAGTCACCATAGGCGATCAGCCACTGGTCTTTTTCGCTCCAAGATGGTGCATGCTGGGCGCGCTTCCCGGTGGCGGTCGGCGCTTTGCGGGCAGCGAGAAAGTGCGTCAAGTGCAGATTAAGCCGACGCTGAACCTCAGCGGCGCGGGGGCCATAAAGGTGGCTCAAGTGGGCATGAACGGTAGTGTCGAAGGCAGTCATGAAGGCGTCCTAATAAACAGGCTTCCACAAACGGTGCAGCTTATGTGCCAAAACGTTACAATGACGGGTTAAGAACGCATTGACAGGTCATTTTTGCTTTCTCGTGCCACGTTGTAGCACGGGCTGACAATAGGTTGAACGCCATGCATTGCCCCTTTTGTGGTGCTAACGATACTCGCGTGACCGATTCGCGGCTGGTGGCCGACGGTGACCAAGTGCGTCGTCGTCGCCAATGCGCAAGCTGTCAGGAACGTTTTACCACCTACGAAACCGCCGAGTTGGTGATGCCCCGCGTGGTGAAGTCTGACGGTTCTCGCGAGAGCTTCAACGAAACCAAGTTGCGCGCTGGTATGCTGCGGGCGCTCGAAAAGCGGCCGGTCAGTGCAGAAGCGATTGAGTCGGCTGTTGAGCGGATTCGTCAAACGCTGCGCGCCCGGGGGGATCGAGAAATTAACGCTCGCGAGATCGGGGAGTCGGTCATGCAGGCACTGAATACTCTCGATCAAGTGGCCTACATTCGCTTTGCCTCGGTATATCGTAAATTCCAGGATCTGGACGAGTTCCGCGCTGAAATTGATCGCCTTTCCCAAGAGCCCACGGACGCTGGGCCTTCCTCGTGAGTATGACGTCGTTTAGTGCCGAGGATCATCGCTACATGTCACGCGCCCTCGTGCTGGCAGCGCGCGGTTTGTATACCTCCGACCCAAATCCACGCGTGGGCTGCGTGATCGTGCGTGACGGTGAGATTATAGGCGAAGGGTTTCACCGTCGAGCGGGTGAGCCCCATGCCGAGATTAATGCGTTAAGCGCCGTCGGCGACCGCGCCCAGGGCGCGACGGTTTATGTCACGCTAGAGCCATGTTCGCATACCGGCCGCACCGGCCCTTGCGCGCGGGCGCTGCAAGCCGCTCAGGTGGCGCGGGTGGTGGTGGCAATGGTCGATCCTAACCCCCAGGTTAGCGGTCGGGGCATTCGCATGCTGGAAGAGGCGGGTATCGAGGTGTCCGTGGGTTTGCTAGCCTCGGATGCCCGGGCACTTAATCCAGGTTTTATCGCTCGTATGGCGTCCAAGCGTCCCTTCGTGCGTATGAAAATGGCGATGAGCTTGGATGGCCGCACCGCCATGGGGTCGGGAGAATCACAGTGGATTACTGGTCCCGAGGCGCGTGCTCAGGTGCAACGACTGCGCGCCCGTTCCAGTGCGATTCTTAGCGGCGTTGAGTCGGTGATTATGGACGACTCGCGGCTGACCGTGCGCGCCGAGCAACTTGGTCTGGACGACGCCGAGGAAGTGGCTGGTCGTCAGCCGCTTAGGGTCATTGTTGATAGCCAGCTGCG
>HotLOscill_hetero_coDRAFT_1000554_pt1 | contig 15596 bp, 11 predicted proteins | sample HotLakmetagenome_2_FD_10650 | JGI IMG/M metagenome (IMG submission 10650)
TGATTGCTCCGATCGCCATGGAAGATGGCCTGCGCTTCGCGATTCGTGAAGGCGGCCGTACCGTTGGTGCCGGCGTAGTCTCCAAGATCATCGAGTAATTGCTCTTTTTGAGTAATAACTCGAAGTAAGTGCGCTGAGTTGTTTCGGTGCAGGCCAGTAGCTCAATTGGCAGAGCAGCGGTCTCCAAAACCGCAGGTTGGGGGTTCGATTCCCTCCTGGCCTGCCATTTTTTAACATCCGGATACATAAGCTGATTCCTATGGAGTCAAAAGCCGATCGTTCGACCAGTGGCTTCGATGCAGTAAAGTGGCTGGTTGTATTTGTCCTGATTGCCATCGGTGTTGTTGGCAATCAGTATTTTAGTGCCGAGTCACTGCTGTATCGGGTGCTGGCTCTCGTAGCTCTTGCTCTGGTCGCTGCTTTTGTGGCGCTCCAAACCGAGCGTGGTCGGCGTTTCGCGACCCTGCTCAAGGAAGCCAGGGTTGAAATCCGGAAGGTCGTATGGCCCACCAGGCCGGAGCTGATCCAGACTACAGCCATCGTCGTTGTGTTTGTGTTGGTTGTGGCGTTGATGCTGTGGGGTATGGATTCGTTGATCAGTTGGCTGGTCTCCGGAGTTATCGGGTAACAGGAGTGGGCAATGGCTAAGCGCTGGTACGTGGTTCATGCGTATTCTGGCTTCGAAAAGCAGGTGATGCGCACTCTCAGGGAGCGTATCGCTCTCGACGGCATGGAAGACAAGTTCGGCGAAGTTCTGGTGCCGACGGAAGAAGTCGTTGAGATGCGTGACGGGAAAAAGCGCAAGAGTGAGCGCAAGTTTTATCCCGGTTACGTTCTTGTGCAGATGGATATGGATGACGCCACCTGGCACCTGGTCAAGAATACGCCAAAAGTTCTGGGTTTCATTGGTGGAACCAAGGACAAGCCGGCGCCGATTACGGAGAAGGAAGCCGAAGCGATTCTTCGTCGGGTCGAAAGCGGGGCAGACAAGCCCAAGCCGAAGACTCTGTTTGAGCCGGGCGAAATTGTTCGCGTCACTGAAGGTCCCTTTGCAGACTTCAATGGCGTTGTTGAAGAAGTTGACTACGACAAGAGTCGGGTCAAGGTTGCCGTGCTGATTTTCGGTCGTTCAACTCCGGTAGAGCTGGAGTTCGGGCAGGTCGAAAAAGACTGAGCGGCAACCTTACATGCTGAGAGCTCGCGCGCTATGGCGACGCGGGCTTTTTGTGTCTGCTACTGGCAGTTGTAAATACAGGGGAGCCGAAAGGCGTTCGAACCCACAGGAGAAAAATCATGGCTAAGAAGATTGACGCGTACATCAAGCTTCAGGTTGCTGCCGGCAAGGCCAACCCGAGTCCCCCGGTTGGTCCCGCACTGGGTCAGCGCGGCGTGAATATCATGGAGTTCTGTAAAGCGTTCAACGCCCAGACCCAGGATATGGAGCCGGGCCTGCCGATCCCGACGGTTATTACCGTATACAGTGATCGCAGCTTTACCTTTATCACCAAAACTCCGCCTGCACCTGTGCTGCTGAAGAAGGCGGCCGGCATCAAGAGCGGCTCTGGTCGTCCGAATACCGACAAGGTCGGTACTGTTACCCGTGACCAGCTGGAAGAAATCGCCAGGACCAAAGAGCCGGATCTGACTGCAGCCGATATGGATGCGGCGGTACGTACCATTGCCGGAACTGCCCGTAGCATGGGCCTGAACGTGGAGGGCCTGTAACATGGCAAAGCTTAGCAAGCGTCAGAAGCTGATTCGTGAAAAAGTGGATTCCACCCGCGCCTATTCTGTTGATGAAGCAGTAGCACTGCTGGTTGAGCTGGGCGAAAACGTCAAGTTCAAGGAATCCGTTGATGTTGCAATTAACCTTGGTGTAGATGCACGTAAATCTGACCAGGTTGTACGTAGCAGCACTGTACTGCCGCACGGCACCGGCAAAACCGTTCGTGTAGCGGTCTTTACCCAGGGTGCCAATGCGGAGAAGGCAACCGCCGCCGGTGCCGATATCGTCGGTATGGATGACCTGGCGGAAGAAGTTAAAAAAGGCAACATGGATTTCGATGTGGTTATCGCCACTCCGGACGCCATGCGTGTTGTTGGTCAGCTGGGCCAGATTCTTGGTCCCCGCGGCCTGATGCCGAACCCGAAGGTTGGCACTGTTACCCCGGACGTTGAGACTGCCGTCAAGAACGCCAAGGCGGGCCAGGTTCGTTACCGTACTGACAAGAACGGTATCATCCATGCGCCGATGGGTAATGTTGAATTCTCTGCGCAGAACATCAAGGAAAACCTTGAGGCTCTGATCGCGGACCTGAAAAAGGCCAAGCCGTCTTCCTCGAAAGGTGTTTACCTCAAGAAGGTAACCCTGTCGTCGACGATGGGTCCTGGCCTGACTATCGACCAGAGCGCTCTGAACATCTGAGCGAGCGGTCGGTAGTTACTTTGTAGTCTGGGCGGAAGCCAAGGCTGTCAAAGACCGCAGGCCCCTGAAGCTCTTTTTTTCGGAAAAGTGGCTGGAAGGGTTAAAGCAACGCCTGCGCAGACGGTGTGAAGACGTTCTCTCTGAACCCAAACACCGTTAGGAGCCCCGCAAGGGGTATTTGTGGGTTTGCCGGGATAGACCCGGCGAAATCGAGGAGAAATCCAGTGGCAATTAGACTCGAAGACAAGAAAGCGATCGTCGCTGAAGTCAACGAGACTGCCGGTGGTGCTCTGTCTGTTGTTATGGCTGACTACCGTGGTGTCACTTCCGGTGACATGACGGCCCTGCGAGCAAAGGCCCGTGCCGAGAACGTTCTTCTGAAGGTTGTTCGTAACAACCTGGCGAAGATCGCGATCCGCGGTACCGAGTTCGAGTGCATCGATGAGGCACTGGTCGGCCCGACGATTCTGGCGTTCTCAATGGAAGATCCGGGTGCGGCTGCACGCCTGCTGAAGGATTTCGCCAAAGAGAAAGAGGCATTCGAGATCAAGGGCCTGGCTGTCGGCGGTGAGCTGATGGGCGCAGACCAGATCGATCGCCTTGCCAAGCTGCCGACACGCCACGAGGCGTTGACGATGCTGGCCGCAGTAACACAGGCACCAATCACCAAGCTGGCGCGGACACTGAACGAAGTACCAACCAAAGTGACCCGTGCTGTAGCGGCAGTTCGAGACCAGAAGCAAGAAGCTGCTTGATTCTGTTGAACACCATTTTTATATTTTTGGGAGAAAGTCATGGCTCTGTCTAACGAAGACATTTTGAACGCAATTGCTGAAATGAGCGTAATGGACGTTGTTGCGCTGGTTGAAGCAATGGAAGAGAAATTCGGTGTATCTGCAGCTGCCGCTGTAGCCGCCGCACCTGCTGCTGCCGGTGGCGAAGCCGCCGCTGCTGAAGAGCAGACTGAGTTTGACGTTGTTCTTACCGGACCTGGTGAGAAGAAAGTAAACGTTATCAAGGCCGTTCGTGAACTGACTGGCCTGGGTCTGAAAGAAGCCAAGGAAATGGTCGACAGCGCTCCTTCCGTAATCAAGGAAGCAGCTAGCAAGAGCGACGCTGAAGAAGCCAAGAAGAAGCTTGAGGAAGCAGGCGCTTCTGTTGAGCTTAAGTAAGAGTTGGCTGTTGATCGAAACCGTGCGTTAAGCATGGACGGGCTGGTGGCCGTGTGCCACCGGCCTTTTTCTGTTGTATATGCTATAGACTCTGAACGCCGATCCTGTGGTGCTGTCAGAATCTATAACCTACAGCGAGAGTCTTGTTCAAGACGGCGCAGTAAGCCGAGCAATTCGGCCCCGAAGCATGAAAATGGTTGCTTCTTGATACCAGGTATCAGGTCTAAAGCTGGGGAATGCAGATGACTTACTCCTATACTGAGAAAAAGCGGATTCGCAAAGATTTTAGTAAATTGCCGTCCGTGATGGATGTTCCCTATTTGCTGTCTATACAGCTGGATTCGTTCCGGGACTTCCTCCAAAGTGAAGCCGCGCCCGAAAATCGTCGGGAAACCGGTCTCCACGCAGCATTCAAATCCGTATTCCCGATTGTCAGTTATTCTGGCAACGCCGCACTCGAATACGTGAGTTACCGCATCGGCGAGCCGGTATTTGACGTCAAGGAATGCCAGCTTAGGGGCGTAACCTACGCAGCACCGCTGCGGGTTAAAGTAAGACTTATCATTTATGATAAGGAATCGTCCAACAAGGCGATCAAGGATATTAAAGAGCAGGAAGTCTACATGGGCGAAATGCCCCTGATGACCGAGAACGGTACCTTCGTTATCAACGGTACCGAGCGGGTTATCGTTTCCCAGCTCCACCGTTCACCTGGTGTGTTCTTCGATCACGACAAGGGCAAGACTCACTCGTCAGGCAAGCTGCTGTATTCCGCCCGTGTGATTCCTTACCGTGGTTCCTGGCTGGATTTCGAGTTCGATGCCAAGGACTCGGTCTTTGTTCGTATTGACCGTCGCCGGAAACTGCCTGCGTCAATCCTTCTGCGTGCGCTCGGGTACAACTCCGAGCAGATGCTGGAGATGTTCTTTGATACCAGTAAATTCGGTATCGGCCCTGAAGTATGCAAGCTGGAACTGGTCCCAAGCCGCCTGCGCGGTGATATCGCAACGTTCGATATCAAGGACAAGAAAGGCAATGTCATCGTCGAGGAAGGTCGCCGGATTACCGCTCGCCACATCAAGCAGCTTGAAAAAGCCGGCCTGACCGAGCTTGAGGTGCCGACCGAGTACCTCTACGGCCGTGTACTGGCGAAGGACATGGTGGATACCAAGACCGGCGAAGTGCTGGTTGAGTGTAACACCGAGTTGACAGAAGAAGTGGTTACCAAAATCCTGGATGCAGGCGTCAAAGAAATTGAAACCCTGTACACCAACGATCTTGATTGTGGTCCGTTCATGTCGGACACGCTGCGTATCGACCCGACCCGTACCCCGTTGGAGGCGCTGGTCGAGATCTATCGCATGATGCGCCCGGGCGAGCCGCCCACCAAGGAATCGGCTGAGAACCTGTTCAATAACCTGTTCTTCTCCGAAGAGCGTTATGACCTGTCCTCCGTTGGCCGCATGAAGCTGAATCGCAGGCTGCGCCGTGAGGAAAGCACCGGTGAAGGCACGCTGACCCACGAGGACATCATCGATGTGCTCAAGACGCTGATTGATATCCGTAACGGCCAGGGCCAGGTGGACGACATTGACAACCTGGGTAACCGTCGCGTTCGTTGTGTCGGTGAAATGGCTGAAAACCAGTTCCGTGTTGGTCTGGTGCGTGTTGAGCGTGCAGTGCGGGAGCGCCTGAGCCTGGCGGAAAGCGAAGGCCTGATGCCTCAGGACCTGATCAACGCCAAGCCGGTTGCGGCAGCCGTGAAAGAGTTTTTCGGTTCCAGCCAGCTGTCCCAGTTCATGGACCAGAACAACCCGTTGTCGGAAGTGACTCACAAGCGCCGTATTTCGGCTCTTGGGCCGGGCGGCCTGACCCGTGAGCGTGCCGGCTTCGAGGTTCGTGACGTACACCCGACCCACTATGGTCGCGTCTGTCCCATCGAGACCCCGGAAGGCCCGAACATCGGCCTGATCAACTCACTGGCAACCTATGCCCGTTCCAACTCCTACGGTTTCCTTGAGAGCCCGTACCGGAAGGTTGTGGACGGTCTGGTAACAGACGAAGTGGTGTATCTCTCGGCTATTGAAGAGAGCAACTACATCATCGCCCAGGCCAGTGCGGCAATGGACGAGAACAAGCGTCTGTCTGACGAGCTGGTTACGGTTCGCCACCAGAACGAATTCACCGTGACGCCGCCGGAGAACGTCAATTTCATGGACGTTTCCCCGCGCCAGGTGGTTTCGGTTGCAGCCTCGCTGATTCCGTTCCTGGAGCACGATGACGCCAACCGCGCACTGATGGGCTCCAACATGCAGCGCCAGGCAGTTCCGACCCTGCGTTCACAGGTGCCTCTGGTAGGTACCGGTGTTGAGCGCACCGTGGCGCAGGACTCCGGTGTCTGTGTGACGGCCCGTCGTGGTGGTGTGATTGAAAGCGTTGATGCGGCCCGCATTGTTGTGCGTGTTAATGACGACGAAACCGAAGCTGGTGATGCTGGTGTGGATATCTACAACCTCACCAAGTACACCCGCTCCAACCAGAACACCTGTATCAACCAGCGCTCCATCGTTAACCAGGGCGACGAAATTGCCCGTGGTGACGTGCTGGCCGATGGTCCCTCGGTGGACCTGGGTGAGCTGGCCCTGGGCCAGAACATGCGCATCGCGTTCATGCCCTGGAACGGTTACAACTTCGAGGACTCCATCCTCATCTCCGAGAAAGTGGTTCAGGAAGACCGCCTGACCACAATCCACATCCAGGAACTGACCTGTGTGGCCCGGGATACCAAGCTGGGTAGCGAAGAAATCACCGCGGATATTCCGAACGTTGGTGAAAGTGCGCTGTCCAAGCTGGATGAGTCCGGTATTGTCTATATCGGCGCGGAAGTTGGTCCTGGCGATATCCTCGTTGGCAAGGTGACGCCGAAGGGCGAGACCCAGCTGACACCGGAGGAGAAGCTCCTGCGTGCCATCTTCGGTGAGAAGGCGTCGGACGTGAAAGATACGTCCTCACGAGTGCCCACCGGCACCCGTGGTACGGTTATTGACGTACAGGTCTTTACCCGTGACGGCATCGAGAAGGACACCCGCGCCCAGTCCATCGAGAAAGAGCAGCTGGACGAGTACCGCAAGGACCTGAAGGACGAGTACCGCATTGTTGAAGGTGCCACGTTCGAACGTCTGACCAATGCCCTGAAAGGGCAGGAAGTCATCAGCGGGCCGGGCCTGAAGAAAGGTGCCAAGCTTGACGAGTCCTACCTGGCGGAGTTGCCGCGGGACGACTGGTTCAAGCTGCGCATGAAGGACGAGACGCTGAACGAGCTGCTTGAGAAGTCCGAGCAGGGCCTTGAGGATCGCAAGAAGGAGCATGAGGCGCGCTTTGACGACAAGAAAGGCAAGCTGCAGCAGGGCGATGACCTTGCCCCGGGCGTGCTCAAGATTGTCAAGGTTTACCTTGCCATCAAGCGTCGGATTCAGCCGGGTGACAAGATGGCCGGCCGTCACGGTAACAAGGGTGTTATCTCAGCGGTTATGCCGATTGAGGACATGCCTTACGACGAGTTCGGCAACACCGTTGACATCGTTCTGAACCCGCTGGGTGTTCCGTCGCGGATGAACGTTGGTCAGGTGCTTGAGACCCATCTGGGTGCCGCCGCCAAAGGTCTGGGTGAGCGCATCAGCCAGATGCTGGATGAGCAGCGCAAGGTTGCTGAGCTTCGCAGCCTGCTGGATGAGATCTACAACCACTCGGATGAGGTCACCCATGTGGACCTGGATTCGCTGAGTGACAAGGAGATCCTGGCGCTGGCCAACAATCTGCGTTCGGGTGTTCCCATGGCAACGCCGGTGTTCGACGGTGCCAAGGAAGCTGAGGTCAAGCGTATGCTTGAGCTGGCCGGTCTCAGTACCACTGGCCAGACTGTACTGTATGACGGCCGTACCGGCGACGAGTTTGACCGTCCGGTGACTGTTGGCTACATGTACATTCTCAAGCTGAACCACCTGATCGACGACAAGATGCACGCTCGTTCCACCGGTTCGTACAGCCTGGTTACCCAGCAGCCGCTGGGTGGTAAGGCACAGTTCGGTGGTCAGCGCTTCGGTGAGATGGAAGTGTGGGCCCTCGAGGCTTACGGTGCGGCGTATACGCTGCAGGAAATGCTTACCGTGAAGTCTGATGATGTGAATGGTCGGACCAAGATGTACAAGAACATTGTCGATGGTGATCATCGCATGGAGCCGGGCATGCCCGAGTCCTTCAATGTTCTGGTCAAGGAAATCCGCTCGCTGGGTATCGACATCGAGCTGGAATCCGACTGAGCCGAATTGTTTTTGGCAGCGTGAGCGGGTACCGGTCGGTACCCGCCCGAGAATAACGCCATCCGGAGCTGTTACTGATGAAAGATTTGCTGAATCTTCTCAAAAACCAGAACCAGAAGCAGGAATTTGACGCCATCCGTATTGGCCTGGCGTCGCCTGACATGATCCGTTCATGGTCTTTTGGTGAGGTCAAAAAGCCTGAGACCATCAACTACCGTACGTTCAAGCCTGAGCGTGACGGTCTTTTCTGTGCCAAGATCTTCGGCCCGATCAAGGATTACGAGTGCCTGTGCGGCAAGTACAAGCGCCTCAAGCACCGCGGTGTTATCTGCGAGAAGTGTGGTGTTGAAGTGGCACTGGCCAGTGTGCGCCGTGAGCGCATGGGTCACATCGAGCTCGCCAGCCCGGTCGCCCACATCTGGTTCCTGAAATCACTGCCGTCCCGCATCGGTCTGATGCTGGACATGACCCTGCGCGATATTGAACGGGTTCTGTATTTCGAATCCTTCATCGTGATCGAGCCGGGCATGACGACCCTGGAGAAAGGGCAGCTGCTGAACGACGAGCAATACTACGAAGCCCTGGAAGAGTTCGGTGATGAGTTCGACGCCCGCATGGGTGCCGAAGCCGTCCAGGAACTGCTCGAAGGTATTGATCTGCAGGCCGAGGTTGAAGCCCTGCGGGAAGAGATTCCCCAGACCAACTCCGAGACCAAGATCAAGAAGTTCAGCAAGCGCCTGAAGATTCTTGAGGCGTTCCTGTACTCCGGCAACAAGCCGGGCGACATGGTCATGACCGTGCTGCCGGTTCTGCCGCCGGATCTGCGTCCGCTGGTTCCGCTGGACGGTGGCCGTTTTGCCACCTCTGACCTGAACGATCTGTATCGCCGGGTTATCAACCGTAACAACCGCCTCAAGCGCCTGCTGGAGCTGAACGCTCCGGACATCATTGTGCGTAACGAGAAGCGGATGCTGCAGGAAGCCGTCGACGCACTGCTGGACAACGGTCGCCGTGGCCGTGCCATCACTGGCACCAACAAGCGCCCGCTGAAGTCCCTGGCAGACATGATCAAGGGCAAGCAGGGCCGCTTCCGTCAGAACCTGCTCGGCAAGCGGGTGGACTACTCCGGTCGTTCCGTGATCGTGGTTGGTCCATACCTGCGCCTGCACCAGTGTGGTCTTCCCAAGAAGATGGCCCTGGAGCTGTTCAAGCCGTTTATTTTCTCCAAGCTGGAGCATCGTGGCCTGGCGACCACCATCAAGGCCGCCAAGAAGATGGTCGAGCGTGAGGAAGGCGTGGTCTGGGACATCCTGGACGAGGTCATCCGCGAGCACCCGATCATGCTGAACCGGGCGCCGACTCTTCACCGTCTGGGTATCCAGGCGTTCGAGCCGGTATTGATTGAAGGCAAGGCGATCCAGCTGCACCCGCTGGTGTGTGCTGCCTACAACGCCGACTTCGACGGTGACCAGATGGCGGTCCACGTACCGCTGACCCTGGAAGCCCAGCTCGAAGCCCGTGCGTTGATGATGTCCACCAACAACGTGCTGTCGCCCGCGAACGGCGAGCCGATCATTGTACCGTCCCAGGACGTGGTTCTGGGTCTGTACTACATGACCCGTGAGCGTAAGAGTGCCCTCGGTGAAGGCATGGTGTTCGCGGACGTCAAAGAGGCTCATCGCGCTTACGGCGCCGGCAAGGTTGACCTTCAGGCCATCGTCAAGGTGCGTGTTAAGGAAGTGGCCATCCAGGAAGATGGCGAGCGTACTGAGCAGTACAAGATTGTTGATACCACCGTCGGCCGTGCCCTGTTGTTTGATATTGTGCCCGACGGGCTGTCTTTCGACCTGGTCAACAAGCCCATGGTCAAGAAGGCAATCTCCAATCTGATCAACACCTGTTACCGTGATGCCGGCCTGAAGGATACCGTTATCTTCGCCGACCAGCTCATGTATATGGGTTACCACTATGCCACGGTTTCCGGTATCTCGATCGGTTTCAACGACTTCGAGATTCCCCCGGAGAAGTACGAGCTGGTGGATGCCGCATCCGAGGAAGTTAAAGACATCGAAACCCAGTACGCGTCCGGTCTGCTGACCCAGGGCGAGAAGTACAACAAGGTTATCGATATCTGGTCCCGCGCCAACGACAAAGTGTCCAAGGCCATGATGGAGCGCCTGTCGAAAGAACAGGTTATCGGTCCTGACGGTCAGCCGGTCAAGGGCGAAGACGGCGAATTCGAAATGCAGGAGTCGTTCAACTCGGTCTATATGATGGCCGATTCCGGCGCCCGGGGTTCCGCCGCCCAGATCCGTCAGTTGGCGGGTATGCGTGGCCTGATGGCCAAGCCGGACGGGTCCATCATCGAGACGCCGATCACTGCGAACTTCCGTGAGGGTCTGAACGTACTCCAGTACTTCATCTCCACCCACGGTGCCCGTAAGGGTCTGGCGGATACGGCACTGAAGACCGCCAACTCCGGTTACCTGACCCGCCGTCTGGTTGACGTGTCCCAGGATCTGGTGGTTACCGAAACCGATTGTGGCACCGAAGAAGGCCTGCTGATGACGCCTCATATCGAGGGCGGCGACGTGGTTGTGCCTCTGGGTGATCGTGTGCTTGGTCGTGTTACCGCACGTGCTGCCTATACGCCCACCGACAAGGACAACGCGGTTGTTGAAGCGGGTACCTTGCTGGATGAGAAGGCAGTTGAAGCGCTTGAGCGTGCCGGTGTGGACGAGGTCTGGGTTCGTTCCGCGATTACCTGTGAAACCCGTCATGGCATCTGTTCGAAGTGTTACGGCCGTGACCTTGCCCGTGGCCATCAGGTCAACGTGGGCGAAGCTGTGGGCGTTATCGCGGCACAGTCCATCGGTGAGCCGGGTACCCAGCTCACCATGCGTACCTTCCACATTGGTGGTGCGGCAAGCCGGGCATCTGCAGTGGACAACATTCAGGTCAAGCACGGCGGCACGGTTCGTCTGCACAACCTGAAGTCCATCGAAAAGAGCGACGGCTCCCTGGTGGTTATTTCCCGCTCGTCCGCGCTGGCAATTGCCGATGAGCAGGGTCGTGAGCGTGAGTGGTACAAGCTTCCCTATGGCGCCGTGCTGTCGGTCAAGCATGGTGATTCGGTCGAGGCGGGCGTTGCGGTCGCCAAATGGGATCCGCACACTCACCCGATCATCGCCGAGGCCGAAGGTACTGTCCGCTTCGTCAATATGGATCAGGGCATCACTGTCCGCACCCAGACCGACGAGCTGACCGGCCTGTCCACCATGGAAGTGATCGATCCCAAGGAACGTCCGGCTGCTGGTAAGGACATCCGTCCTGCCATCCAGCTGATTGACGAGAAGGGTAACGATGTCGAGCTGCCGGGTGGCGGCACCGCCATCTTCTTCCTGCCGGCGAACGCGCTGGTGACCATGGCCAATGGTGCCAGGGTCGAGCTGGGCGATGTGGTTGCACGTATTCCGCAGGAAAGCTCGAAGACCCGGGATATCACCGGTGGTCTTCCACGGGTTGCCGACCTGTTCGAGGCCCGTCGTCCGAAAGAATCCTCCATCCTGGCGGAAGTCAGTGGTGTGGTGTCGTTCGGCAAGGAAACCAAGGGCAAGAAGCGTCTGGTGATTACGCCGAAGGATGCAGACCCGTATGAGGTTCTGATTCCGAAGCATCGCCAGATGAACGTGTTCGAAGGTGAGACGGTCGAGAAGGGCGAGGTTATCTCCGATGGTCCGTCCAATCCCCATGATATCCTGCGTCTGCTGGGCGTTGTGGAGCTGGCGAAGTACATCACCAACGAAATCCAGGACGTTTACCGTCTGCAGGGTGTTGTGATCAACGACAAGCACATCGAGGTGATCGTTCGCCAGATGCTGCGCAAGGTTGAAATCACCGACGCCGGCGACACCAACCTGCTCGGTGGTGATCAGGTCGAGATCACCCAGTTCATGGAAGAGAACGAGAAAGCGATAGCCGCTGACAAGGAGCCTGCGAAGTGCGAGCGCCTGTTACTCGGCATTACCAAGGCTTCTCTGGCAACGGAGTCCTTCATTTCCGCGGCGTCGTTCCAGGAAACTACCCGGGTTCTGACCGAAGGCGCCGTCACCGGCAAGCGGGACTACCTCCGCGGCCTGAAGGAAAACGTGGTGGTTGGTCGCCTGATTCCGGCCGGTACCGGTCTTGCCTACCACGCGGAGCGCAAGCGTAAGCGCGAGCTGGAAGAGCAGGGCGTGACCGCGGCGGACGTTGAAGAAGCTCTGAGTGCCGAGCTTAACCGCGAAAGCTGAGTTGGCCGGCACCGCCACCCGCCGGTAGTTACGTACGCCGCGGGTGGTTAAAAAGAGATCAGTCATCTTGACTGTTCGGGGGCGCGGGCTTACACTTGCGACCCTCAAATTTTACCCCCGCCCGTCGGGGGTAAGTTTCATTGATACGGTTTTTTGGAGTTTGCTTACATGGCAACGATTAATCAGTTGGTGCGTAAGCCTCGTAAACGCAAGGCAGCCAAGAGCGACGTTCCTGCTCTGCAGGCCTGCCCTCAGCGCCGTGGTGTGTGTACTCGTGTATACACCACAACGCCGAAGAAGCCGAACTCAGCACTGCGTAAAGTGTGCCGTGTTCGTCTGACCAACGGCTACGAGGTTTCCTCATACATTGGTGGTGAAGGTCACAACCTTCAGGAGCACAGTGTTGTGCTGATCCGCGGCGGTCGTGTTAAAGACCTTCCGGGTGTGCGCTATCACACTGTTCGCGGAACACTGGACACCCAGGGTGTGCAGAACCGTAAGCAGGGCCGCTCCAAGTACGGTGCAAAACGACCCAAGTCCTGATGTCCCACACGGGTGTCTTTTATCGTTGCTACGTAGAACGGTAAGAGTAAGGCTGAGTAGCTGATGCTATCTCAGGGGTTCCTGAAGACCTTTTAATAGATAAGGGCTTATCGATGCCTAGAAGAAGAGTTGCAGCAAAACGGGAAATTATCCCGGATCCCAAATTCGGCAGTGCACGGCTGGCCAAGTTCATCAACCATGTGATGGAAAGTGGCAAAAAAGCTGTTGCTGAGCGCATTGTTTATGGCGCGCTCGATATCGTTGCCGACAAGTCCAAGGAAGAGCCGATCGAGATGTTCGAGAAGGCCCTGGAAAACATCCAGCCGATGGTCGAGGTAAAGTCCCGTCGTGTGGGTGGTGCTACCTACCAGGTGCCTGTTGAAGTACGGCCTTCCCGTCAGAACGCGCTGGCCATGCGCTGGCTCGTAGAATATTCACGGAAGCGTGGTGAAAAGTCCATGGCGCAGCGTCTGGCAGGTGAAATCCTGGATGCCGCTGATAGCAAGGGCTCCGCTGTTAAGAAGCGCGAAGACGTTCATCGCATGGCAGAAGCCAACAAGGCGTTCTCTCACTTCCGTTTCTAATCAGCCGAGGTTCATACAGTGGCACGCAAGACTCCGATCAAGAGATACAGAAACATTGGTATTTGTGCGCACGTTGATGCGGGCAAGACCACAACCACCGAGCGGGTCCTGTTCTATACAGGTATTTCCCACAAAATCGGTGAGGTTCATGATGGCGCTGCAACCATGGACTGGATGGAGCAGGAGCAGGAGCGTGGTATTACCATCACGTCTGCTGCAACCACCTGTTTCTGGCAGGGCATGGACAAGCAGTACCCCGAGCACCGTATCAACATCATCGACACCCCGGGACACGTTGACTTTACTATCGAAGTAGAGCGCTCGCTGCGCGTACTCGACGGTGCGGTCGTGGTGTTCTGTGGTTCCTCAGGTGTTGAGCCGCAGTCCGAGACTGTATGGCGCCAGGCCAACAAGTACGAAGTGCCCCGCATGGTGTTCGTCAACAAGATGGACCGTGCTGGCGCAGACTTCCTGCGTGTTGTTGCCCAGATCAAGAACCGCCTGGGTGCGAATGCCGTTCCCATTCAGCTGCCGATTGGTGCTGAAGAGGACTTCGCCGGCGTGATCGACCTGATCCGTAACAAGGCGATCTACTGGAACGAGGACGACGCAGGTGCTACCTACGACCAGCGTGATGTTCCGGAGGATATGGTCGATCAGGTGGCCAAGTACCGTGAAGAGATGATGGAAGCTGCTGCAGAAGCCAACGAAGAGCTGATGGAGCGCTACCTTGAAGACGGCGAGCTGAACATCGACGATATCAAGAAAGGTCTGCGTATCCGTACGCTTGCCAACGAGATCGTTGTTGCTACCTGCGGCTCCGCGTTCAAGAACAAGGGTGTACAGGCGGTACTGGACTCGGTTATCGAGTTCCTGCCGGCGCCTGATGAAGTCAAGGCGATCCGTGGTGAAGTGGACGAAGACGGCACCGAAGAGACCCGTCAGGCAGATGACGACGCTCCTTTCTCCGCGCTCGCGTTCAAGATTGCCACTGACCCGTTCGTTGGTACCCTGACCTTCTTCCGTGTTTACTCCGGTAAGCTGGAATCCGGTAACGCTGTTTACAACTCTGTGAAGGGTAAGAAAGAGCGTGTCGGCCGTATGGTTCAGATGCACTCCAAGGATCGGCAGGAAATCAAGGAAGTTCTTGCGGGTGATATCGCTGCGGCAATCGGCCTCAAGAGTGTCACTACCGGTGATACCCTGTGCGACGAAAACCACAAGATCATCCTGGAGCGCATGGAATTCCCGGAGCCGGTTATTTCCGTAGCCGTCGAGCCGAAATCCAAGGCGGATCAGGAGAAAATGGGCGTGGCCCTTGGCAAGCTGGCCCAGGAAGACCCGTCATTCCGCGTGCGGACTGACGAAGAGTCCGGCCAGACCATTATCTCCGGTATGGGTGAGCTCCACCTGGACATCATCGTTGACCGTATGCGTCGCGAGTTCAAGGTTGAAGCCAACATCGGTAAGCCTCAGGTGGCCTATCGTGAATGCATCCGCAAGGCTGTGGATGTGGAAGGCAAGTTTGTTCGCCAGTCTGGTGGTCGTGGTCAGTATGGTCACGTCAAGCTCAAGCTTGAGCCGCTGCCTCTCGACGATGAAGATGGCGAGAACTTTATCTTCGTGAATGAAATCGTTGGTGGTGTGGTTCCCAAGGAATACATTCCTGCTGTTCAGCAGGGTATTCACGAGCAGATGCAGAATGGCTGTCTGGCCGGTTACCCGCTGCTGCGGATCAAGGCCACGCTGTACGATGGCTCTTACCACGACGTGGACTCCAACGAGATGGCGTTCAAGGTTGCTGGCTCCATGGCCATGAAGAAAGGGGCGCTGGAAGCCAATCCGGCCCTGCTTGAGCCGCTGATGCGGGTTGAGGTTGTCACTCCTGAAGATTACATGGGTGACGTTGTAGGCGACCTTAACCGTCGCCGTGGCCTGGTGCAGGGTATGGAAGACGGCCCTTCGGGCAAGACCATCCGTGCCGAGGTTCCGTTGTCGGAGATGTTCGGTTACGCCACTGATCTGCGTTCTGCAACGCAGGGTCGGGCGTCTTATGCGATGGAGTTCTCCCGCTATATGGAAGCTCCCTCGAACATTGCCGAAGCGATCATTAAAAAGGGTTGATCCCCAGGACTTAAGAAACAGGAAGAGGTGTAACCGTGTCTAAAGCAAAATTTGAGCGTAACAAGCCACACGTAAACGTGGGCACAATTGGTCACGTAGACCATGGCAAGACCACGCTGACAGCCGCGCTGACTCGT
>HotLOscill_hetero_coDRAFT_1000561_pt1 | contig 15455 bp, 13 predicted proteins | sample HotLakmetagenome_2_FD_10650 | JGI IMG/M metagenome (IMG submission 10650)
TTCCCTATTCCCTATTCCCTATTCCCTATTCCCTATTCCCTATTCCCTATTCCCTATTCCCTATTCCCTATTCCCTATTCCCTATTCCCTATTCCCTGTTCTTCGGGCTGGAGGAAAGTTGTTTATTGAGATTTACTTGCAATAGTTTCTGAAGTCGGCTATGATACAGTCGTAATTGACCATGAGTTGCAATGACTGACTTCAAAGCCGGGCAAACGCTCTAAGATGCTAGACATATACAGCAGGACATTGTTTTGAGGCAAAAAGATTACATCAGATAAATTTTTTTTCCTTAAATGTCAATGTTCTATTGTCAACTTATGTTGCTTTGACTCAAGCTGACGCCAAGAGTTTGGGTGGAGTAAAACCGATCCGTCTTGGCTTGCAGTCTAGCCTGGCTTCAGGAAACCTCACACCTCTTATGTCATGAGCCGGGGATGGAGGTGAATCTCTGTCCCTATTTTCTATTTTCTGTCTTTTCGTTCTGTTTTTGTTCTCCGTTTGGAAAATTGCCGTGTTTGCTACTAAAGAGCCTCGGATTGCTTATCCTCCTGTTCAACTGCGTCCGTTCCGTCAGCGGAGTTTTATCCCTTCCCAAGACGATAGTCTTTGGAAGATCACGGCTGGTGTTGTGCGTAGCCTCACCTGGACTGATGCAGGAACGCCAATTAGCTTGGGGTTATGGACCGTCGGAGATGTGGTGGGGGTAGCTCTGTCTCGGGTGAACCCCTATGAACTCGAATGTCTGACAGATGTGCAAGTGCAGGCGATTCCGCGATCGCATTGGCGGTCAATTACAGACCAGTTAATTGATCATGCCCAAGAATCGCAACAGCTTCTTGCCATTTTACGTCAAGAACGCATCCGCGATCGCATCTTAGCCTTTCTGCGATGGCTGTCCTATAAATTCGGTCGTGAGAGTGCTAACGGTCGCGTGATTGAGTTAAAACTCTCCCATCGGGCGATCGCCGAAATCCTGGGAACCTCCCGTGTCACCGTCACTCGGACTCTAGGACAACTTGAGGAGGAGGGACTGATGCAACGGACTCGCGACCATTGGACTCTCAGCCCTGACGTTTTAATACCATAACTATCGACAACTATAAAAATATCTTGGCAAGAATTGTTGAGACAGTCATTCGTTAGCCGCGACTTTGTCCGGTACAGCTTCTATGGCAAGATACATAACGTACGGTCGGTCAGTCCTATGATAAAACCGTCCGTCGTTTTTGTTGGGAACTATAGAGCAAACACATGTCAACGATTGAAGTCGGCAGTCGCGTCCGCGTCAAAGAATCTGTCATTGTCTACCATCACCCCGAACATCGCAACGAACCGTTTGACATGAAAGGGAGTGAGGGGGAAGTCCTGAACGTGATTGAAGAGTTGGATGGAAAGCCGATTAGTGCCAATCTTCCGGTTCAAGTGCTGTTTTTGGTGGGTAAGAAGAAGTTACGTGCCCATTTTCGTCCCGACGAAGTTGAGGCGGTTTCCTAACTCTCTTCTAACCCCATGTCGCCCTTGAACAGCCAAAGCGTTGGCGGAATGACGGTAACGTTTCATTACCCCGCCGCCAGCGATCAGCCGTTAGCCTTGGTGGTGTTCCTCAAAGGATTAAACGTCGCCCCGAGCCATTACTCCTACTATGCCCAACGCTTGGCACAGTATGGCTTTGTGGTGGCCCTACCTGACCCCGAAACTCGGTTACCTCGGCGGGAGGAGTTGTTTGCCACCACGGGGCTACTGGCGGACTTACAGGCGACCCTACGACGGGAAACCGAAAATCCCCAGTCACCCCTGTTTGAACGGGTTAATCCCGAGAAGGTGGCTCTGTTGGGCCATTCTCAGGGAGGGATTGTGGGACTCGATGCAATTGTGAATGCTTCAGCCGTCTCCTTTGCTTCAGGGGATTACAGCTTACCGCCTCAATTGAAAGCAGCGGCGTTTTATGGGAGTTTGTTGGAGGTTGAGTTAGATCTAGAAAGCGACGGCGATCGCCCCCTCAATAGCCAAGGATTACCTCTGGCCCTAATGGCGGGGAGTCGGGATAGTCTTATGCCCGCCGCCGAAGTCCGAGCGACCTATACAGGGCTGGCCACTCCGCCTAAACTCTATTTAGAGCTAGAAGGGGCTAACCACTATGGAATTACCAATGTTAATAATCCGCCTCAGGCCCCGTTAGATCCTCGTTTACCGGATTTACCTCAAGAGATTGCCCTAGATACCCTCGCTCGCTGGAGTGGGGTGTTTTTGCGGGCCTGGGTGCTCTCTGATGCGATCGCCCGGGACTATCTCGGACAGATGTTAGGGACAATAGATCCCGTTGTCTCTCTCGAAGGAGAATTTTGAAGGAGCGTTTAAACATTCACAGTTAGCGATGTTTGAGCCAGGAAAAGATTTCAGCGGCACTTAAATTAAGAGGAGGGATGGGGTCTGGGATCGGTAGACTGGCCTCGCTGTTCTGGAAGACTTGTGGCTGTTGCCCAGCGGGATAGACCAAAATGGTTTGACTGCTCGGATCGATGAGCCAGCCCATCTCAGTTCCATAGTTGAGACTGTGCAGGATTTTATCAATGACAGGAATTGTGGCTTGATTAGGAGAGAGGATTTCGATGAGCCAATTGGGAGCGAGGTTAAATTGGTTGGCCACATTGCCTTGCTCATCGGTTGGAATGCGGTCCCAGGTGAAAATACCGATATCGGGGACAATGACGCGATCGCCAACAATACAGCGTATTTCAGTGTAGGCCCGGGCAATCTTTTGCCGTTTGGTGGCCGCATTAATGGTTTCGGTTAAATCCACCTGCAAGGTACTGTGTTGTCCTTGAGGCATCGGTTTTTGGGTGACTCGCCCTTGCTTATATTCGCTGGCGGGTTGAGTTTCTGGGTATTGTAGGAATTCTTCGAGGGTTAGGGATTTTTCGTCAAGTCTGATCATGGGGGACTTCAATCATACCGGGGGTTGACAGGAGTGGTTGCGGTGGTCTTAATCCTTAATTTTAATGGTGGGACTTCTCCTGTGTGGTCCCTCCCGTAAGTGGGGTCTCGATCGCCGTTGAGCGATCGCCGTCAGAGTTGGGCGTGATAGACTTCTAGGGAAAGATTTAAACTGCCCGGACTCTCGTAATGACCGCCAATCCCGACGATCGCCCTCAATCTTCTTCCTCAACGCCCTGGTGGCGATCGCAGGGGGAAAATATCCGCCTGATTCTGATTGCCCTCGTCATCGCCTTACTGCTGCGAACCTTTGTCGCGGAACCTCGCTATATTCCCTCTGACTCGATGTTACCGACCTTAGAACAAGGCGATCGGCTTCTCGTTGAGAAAGTCTCCTATCGTTTTCAACCGCCACAACGAGGAGACGTGATTGTCTTTAGTCCCCCAATCCAACTTCAGCGACAGGGGTATCAGACCAATCAGGCCTTTATTAAACGAGTGGTGGCTCGTGGCGGCGATACAGTACGGGTTGCTAACGGACGAGTGTATCTCAACGGAGAACCGCAAGTCGAACCCTATATCGCAGAACCACCCCGATACCAATGGGGGCCAGCAACAGTTCCCCCCGATCGCCTCATGGTGATGGGAGACAACCGCAATAATAGCAATGACTCCCACATTTGGGGCTTTTTACCCGTTGAAAATGTCATTGGGCGGGCAGCGATTCGCTTTTGGCCTCTTGAGCGGGTTGGGGAAATTGGGGGGGAATAGGGAATAGGGAACAGGGAACAGGGAATAGGGAACAGGGAATAGGGAACAGGGAATAGGGAACAGGGAATAGGCAGAACCCACCTCTGCCCCTCCCAGGAGGGGAGAACCCACGCTCCCAAGAGGGGAAAGATGTAGGGGCGTACCTTTATGGTCGCACTCTTCGGGCAAGGGGCAAGGGGCGTGACGTGTTCACGGTTCTTCTCGTTTTAGGCGTTTGTTGATTTGGGCGATCGCCCCAGTCAATAACGCTCCCCCCATCAGAAGACCGATCGCAGGGGTGAACACCGGTTCCCAGAGGCGATACCAGAGATCTAACCCCAGAGAGAGTCCGGTTCCTCGGCCGACGACGGCTAGGGCTAACCAGAGTAAACTTGCCAGAACAAAAAAGAAGTTCACCACTAAGAGGGTGTTGAGCCAGTTTAAAAGAGTCTGCATTGGCTTAAAACTAGAGAAAAATAGACAATTGAAGTAGGACGACAAAAACGGTCAAATCGAGACACCACTAGACGCAGGGTTTCAGAGCCTGTAAACGTCCTGGTTTGTGTGACTAAATTATGTCAAAATCAATAGCGAACACGAGGGTCAATCCAGGCATTGAGGAGATCAATCAGAATACTAATCCCGACCACGATCGCCCCAAAGAAGACTACCAACCCTTGAACCGTGGGATAATCTCGGGCGGAGATGGCTTCGTAGAGACGACTGGCTAAGCCGGGCCAAGAAAAGGTCACTTCCGTGAGGATGGCCCCACTCAGGAGGGCGGCGAAGGTTAAGCCTAACACTGAAATTGTGGGAATCAGGGCATTTTTGAGGGCGTGGTTGACCAAAATACGCCGTTGCGGGATACCTCTGGCTCGGGCGGCTTCGACATAATCACTTTTGAGGGTTTGTTTGAGATTCACCCGTACAACCCGTTCAAAGATACCACTGAGGAGAATCCCTAGGGTGAGGCTAGGGAGAGCGAGATGGTATAAGGCGGCAAAAAACTGTTGCGGATTTAGCGTCAAGAGACTGTCGAGGAGATAGAGGCCCGTGATTGAGGTGGGAGTGGGAACGCCGAGGGGGAAACGGGTTCCTAGGGGAAACCAGCCGAGTTGTACGGCAAAAATCAGTTGTAAGACCATTCCCATCCAGAAAACGGGAACCGAGTAGGTCAAGATGCCAAACAGCCGTCCAGCGGCATCCCAGGGGCTGTTGGGGCGCGATGCGGCTAGCATTCCGACGCTAAAGCCAACGAGAATAGCCACGAGCATACTGGCGAGGGCTAATTCGGCGGTGGCGGGGAAAAAGTCCCGGATGATGTCCCAGACGGAGAGGCCGCGACGGGCGGCGGATTCCCCTAAATCGAGACGGAGGAGGGAGCCGAGATAGCTAAAATACTGTTGCCATAATGACCCAGATAGTCCTAACTGCGATCGCAACTCCTCTTTGAAGGCTTCAGGGGCTCGGGGGCCAAGAATCGCATCTACGGGATCTCCGGGAGTGGCTCGCATCAGCCCGAAGACGCCGGTGGCGATCGTCCATAGCATCAGTGGGGCCAATAGGAGTCGTGTTAAAACGTAGGCTTGCAGGGCGCGAGAACGGGACACAAGACATTCGGGTTGAGGAACAATCGCAAATCGTCTCCTATCTTACAGTCGAATTGAACCAAAGTGATATGTTGGGCAAGTCTTGCGGTAAAACGCTTCAATGGCCGTGGGGCAAGGATAGTTTAGTTTATTTTTGGAGGGATTTCGTTAAACTTTGAGTATGGGAGCCGTCATACTGTCGACCGGTTTCGTGTTTTGATATTTTTTGGGAGATCCCCTTACGGTTAACTTGCCATGACTGACTATCAATCAATGTCTGCCTCCTTATCTGTACAAATGTTAGAACGGCCGGGTGTCGATCGCGTGTTTGAACGGATGAGTGAAGCCATTTGGACGATTGACGCCTCCTCTGGGAAAGTTCTCTATCTTAATCCCTCGGCTGAACGGTTGTATGGGCGATCGCTGTCGCAATTTAATGAGAGTGGCCAGGGTTGGTTTGAGCAACTCGATGAGGGCGATCGCGATCGGATTCGCTATATTATCGCCAGCCTCGAACAAACTGATGAGACGGCAGATTTGGTGTTAGAGTATCGTATTCGTCGTGGGGATGGTGAGTTTCGCTGGGTATCGAGTCAAATTTGGCAAGTGGCGACGGAACGAGGGTTGCGATTACAGGGAATCAGTACCGACTTAACAGAGTATCGACAAATTCAGCAGAAAAAACTTCAGTTTGAAAAATTAGCAGCTAATCTGCCTGGAGTCATTTATCAATATGCTTTAAACCCTGATCATTCCTCGGGATTTACCTATATGAGTCCTGGGGCGTGTAAGGTGTATGAACTCGATCCTGAGCAAGTAAAAGAGGATGCAAGCCCAATTTGGGAGAGAGTACATCCTGATGATTTGGCTGAGTTTCAAGCCTCCATTACTCGTTCTGCCCAACAGTTAACGCTCTGGAAACATCAATGGCGACAATATACCGTATCGGGACAACTCAAATGGCTATCAGGAATTTCTCAGCCTGAACGTCGCAGTAACGGTGCAATTATTTGGGATGGAATTGTCTTTGATATTACCGAGCAAAAGCAGATTGAAGCTGAACGCGATCGCTTTTTTGATTGTGCTTTAGATTTATTTTGTATCCTCAACTTTGAGGGTTACTTTAAACGTCTTAACCCAGCCTGGACAACTCTAATGGGATATGATACGGATGAACTCAGATCCCAGCCTGTCTTGGAGTTTATCCATCCCGACGATCTGGAAAACAGTCAAGATCAGATGATCAATGTTCTTAAGGGAGATAACATATTCGGCTTTGAAAATCGCTTCCGCACCAAATCGGGTGTGTACCGTTGGTTGTCTTGGACAGTTGTCTCGTTTCCGGAAGAGGGTATGATGTATGCGATCGCCCGTGATATTAGCGATCTTAAGCAAGCTCAACTGGAGCGAGAACGATTAATTGCGATTATTGACGCCTCTCCTGATATTATCAGTAGTGCTGACCTAGAGGGCAATATCACCTATTTTAATCGTGGTGGACGCAAAACATTGGGACTCGACCTTGATGAAGATGTTTCGGTGTACCATATTAAAGACTTTCTCACCCCAGATTTTCTCGAAGATTGTCAAAACTGGGTGATTCCCCAAGCCTTAAGACAAGGCTCCTGGCAAGGACTCTCTAAGATACGCTGCCAGGATGGAACCCTAATTCCCACCTCTCAGCTTGTCATTTCTCATCCAGAAACCCCAGAATCTGAGGCCTATTTGTCAACGATTATTCGTGATATTTCTGATGTCGAAGAAATTGAGCAAAAATTGCGACAAAAAGAGGAGTTTCTACGGACAATCTATGACAATCAAGGTAACATTGTCTTTGTGATTGACGTTGGAGATGATGGCAGTTTTCGTTTTGCAGGTTGGAATGGGTTTGCTGAGCGACTGATTGGTATCCCGTCAGATGACGTTACTGGAAAAACACCTCAAGAGGTGTTTGGGAGCGAAATCGGAGAATTATTTTTAACAAATTACCGGAACTGTATTGCAGCGGGAAAAACAATCACCTATGAGGAAAGCTTCACACACCAAGAACGGCGAGTTTGGTGTCAAGTAGTGTTAACGCCGTTATTTGATGGAAAAGGAACCATTGAACGGATCATTGGCACGTCAACAGACATTACGGAGCGTAAAGAAGTTGAACTCGCGCTACAAGCCTCAGAAGCCAAGTATCGCTCTTTAGCACAGCAAGAAAAACTTGTCAATCGCCTGGCTCAACAAATCCGACAATCCCTCGATCCAAAACGAATTTTGGAGACAACGGTACGAGAATTATATGTCTTATTGGGGGTCGATCGCTGTTATTTTCTTTGGCATCATCCCCAGTCCCCCGATTCGGAATTGAAACTAGCGGCTGAAGCGAAACGAGATGAATTACCGAATCGCTTAGATGACTATCCCAGAATTTTTGCTGAGTTGTTGACGACGCTGTTGCAAGCCGGGGATATGGTGCGAATTGATGATATTTCTGAAATTGAGGATAACGGCTTACGGGAGGGATTGCAACAATTTGGCTATGCGTCGTTACTGTTGTTTCCTATTGAGACGGGACAGGCGAATGTGGGAACCTTAGCTTGTACCCGAGAAATTAGCCCACAACCCTGGTGCGATCGCGATATTGAGTTAATCCGTGTCGTTTGCGATCGCCTAGCCATCGCCATCCAGCAAGCATTACTCTATCAACAATCCCGTGAAGCCGAACAGCAGGCTAAGGCGAAAACCTTAGAACTCGAAACCACTCTACGTCAGTTACAAACGACTCAAGCCCAACTGATTCAAGCCGAGAAAATGTCCAGTTTGGGGCAATTGGTGGCTGGGGTTGCCCATGAAATCAATAATCCCATTAGTTTTGTCTTCGGCAACCTGATTCACGCCAAGCAGTATAATCAGGATTTACTGGAGCTGTTGCAGTTATATCGACAAACCTATCCCCAAGCAACCGTTGAGATTGAGGAGTTGAGTGCGGCCATCGATTTAGAGTATCTCATCGAGGACATCCCGAAGCTGTTTAACTCCATCGAAACAGGGGCGGTGCGGATTCAAGAGATTGTGCGATCGCTGCGAACCTTCTCACGACTCGATGAATCAGAGGTTAAGGCCATTGATTTACATGATAGTCTCGACAGTACCCTCACCATTCTCGGTAGTCGCTTACGGGCCGATGATCGCCGTCAGGAAATTCAAGTGATTCGTCAGTATGGGGAGTTACCGCCCGTCAACTGCTACGCCGGCCAACTCAATCAGGTGTTTATGAATCTCATTGCCAATGCGATCGACGCGGTTGAAGCCCGTTGTCTCGAACAGCCTGAGGGGGAACCCGGACAAATTGAGGTGATCACCCGATTAACGCCTCAGCAACGGGTACAGATTCAAATTCGTGATAACGGAACCGGGATGGATGCCGAGATTGGCGATCGCATTTTTGACCCCTTTTACACCACCAAACCGGTGGGGAAAGGAACCGGCCTCGGGTTATCGATTAGTTATCAGATTGTGGTGGAACGCCACGGCGGAACCCTCATTTGTGAATCGACCCCCGGCTGTGGTAGTACCTTTACGGTGCAAATTCCCTGTCATTGCAACCTGTCAGCTTCTATTTAATCCTTGACTGCTTAGATTTATGGTAGTTTCAGCTCTCAAATTTGGTCTGAGTTGGGTTTGTCTTCTCGGGAGTTTCGCAGCACTAATGATTGGGCCGCGAGGGGCGATGGCCCAGAACGGGGCTGCTGAGTCATCTGCGTCCGAGTCATCTGCGTCCGAGTCATCTGCGTCCCCAACCCTTGCCGATTATGAACGGGGACTGGTGGTGTCCGCTCATCCCCTGGCCAGTGAAGCGGGAGTGGCCATGTTGCAGCAGGGGGGAAATGCTGTGGATGCGGCGGTGGCCAGTACCTTTGCTATTTCTGTGGTGGAACCGTTTTCGGCGGGAATTGGTGGTGGCGGTTTTTTGCTGCTGTACGAGGCGGCGATGGGGGAGGTTCGCAGTCTCGATTTTCGTGAACGAGCACCCCAGGCGGCCACTGAGACGATGTATCTTGATGAGTCGGGAGAACCGCAATCTCGGGCCAGTTTGGATGGCCATCAGGCCGTTGGGGTTCCGGGAACGGTGGCTGGGTTATATGAGGTGCATCAACGCTATGGGAATTTACCTTGGCAAACGGTGATTGAGCCGGCTTTACGGTTGGCTGAGGATGGGTTTGCAGTTCATCAGCGGTTCGTGGATGCTGTCGATCGCCGTCAGGAGGTGTTATTAGCCAATCCGGCGGCTAGGGAGGTGTTTACGCGAGAGGGAACGTTTTATCAAGTCGGAGAACGTTGGCGACAGCCTCAGTTGGCCCAAACCTTGCGGCGTTTGGCGGAGGAGCCTCGGGATTTTTATGAGGGGGAGATTGCGGCGGCGATCGCGGCGGATATGGCGGCTTTTGGGGGATTGGTGACGCAAGAGGATTTGGCCGACTATGAGCCGATTTGGCGAGATCCGCTCTGTGGTGAGTTTCGTGAGTTTGAGGTTTGTGCCATGGGGCCGCCGTCGTCGGGTGGGGTGCATCTGTTGCAGATTCTTAATTTGATTGGCGATCGCCCTTTGGCGGTGTTGGGGCCAGATCACCCGGATACGGTGCATTTTTTGGCTGAGGCGATGCGGATTGCCTATGCTGATCGGGCTGAGTATTTGGGAGATCCCGATTTTGTGGAGGTTCCGGTTGAGGCGTTAACCAGTGCCGCTTATGCTCAATACCGTCGGCCGCAAATTGATGAGGAACGGGCCACGCCTTCGGAACAGGTGACGGCGGTGGACCCATCGCAATTGAGGAATTTGCAGGAGTCGCCGGAAACGAGCCATTTGACGGTGGTGGATGGCGATCGCAATGCTGTCAGTTTGACGTTTACGGTAAATGGTGGTTTTGGGGCCGGGGTGGTGGCTGAAGGAACGGGGATTCTGCTCAATAATGAGATGGATGATTTTGCCATCGCCCCTGGGGTGGCGAATCTGTATGGGTTGGTGGGGGGCCAGGCTAATGCGATCGCCCCTGGGAAAACGCCGCTGTCGAGTATGACGCCGACGATTGTTTTGCAGGATAACCAGTTGCGGATGGCGTTAGGGTCTCCGGGGGGAAGTACGATTATTACGACGGTGTTGCAAGTGTTGTTGAATGTACTGGTGTATGAGTTGGATGTGGCGGCGGCGATCGCGGCCCCGCGTTTTCATCATCAATGGTTGCCGGATCGCTTGATTTTGCAAGAGGTGGGGTTTGCCCCTGAGACGGTGGAGACTTTACGTCAGCGGGGCCATGCGATCGAACAATGGCAGGGTTGGGGCAATGCCAATGCTATTGTGGTACGGCCAGATCAGACTCTGGCCGGTGCGGCTGATCCACGGGGGGACGGTGCTGCGCTAGGCTGGTAGGGCGAGTTTCCCTGCCCTGCTTTTTTTATGCCCACTGAACTGATTACTCTGATTGCGGCTTTGGTTTTGGCTTGGTTGGTGTTTACCTGGCTGATTCGTGTCATTCAGACGACTTTGTCGACGGCTTTGTCGGTGGCGGCGATCGTGCTGTTGTTACAGTTGGTGTTTGGTATCGATCCCACGGCCTTGTGGCAGGAAATTCAACGGGTTGGGGATTTGCTTCTTGATGGGGTTGAAAGCTTTTGGCGGCCTGAGTGAAGTTGGGGGCGATCGCGGCTTAAAATTACGTTTTTTTTCCTGTTGTCTCTACCATATTTTTCAAAAAATAGGTTTTTTTGCAACAATTTATTACATTTCTGAGAGATGAATGGCGAAGGCGGGGATGATGAGGGGAATCAGGTCGATTGAGTCAAGAAGGGACAAGGGTTTGATAGAATCATAAAACTCTCATTTTTGGCGATCGCCTGTAACCATCGCCGTTGAATCAGGCTCAGCCGCAGTTTCCCTTGAAGTTTTCCAAAGGGTGCAGGTCTGCGGTATCCTCATGACGGTGGAGTGAGACCACCGCCAATCCTGCTAGATTGACGCACAGCATCTGAATTTATCGACGAGACATAAGAATAACCATGAGATATCGTGCTTTAGTTGCCCTACTCCTCGCAATGTGCGTTGGGTTTCTAACCGCTTGCGGCGAAGAACCCATCAGCCTATTAAGCGATGAAACCTACACCTACGATCAGATTAGAAACACCGGACTTGCCAATAGTTGTCCGCAGCTTCCTGAAACCGCTCGGGGGTCCTTTGACCTCGACAGCGAGAGCGACTATATTCTGACGGATTTATGCCTCGAACCGACGAGCTATTTCGTGAAAGAAGAGTCGAGCAACAAGCGGGAAGAAGCGAAGTTCATCGGTGCCAAAGCCTTGACTCGTTATACCTCATCTCTCGACCAAGTGACGGGAGACTTAACCCTGGATGCTAACGGGGTTTTAACCTTTGAAGAACAAAGTGGCATTGATTTCCAAGCCATTACCGTGCAACTTCCCGGTGGTGAACAAGTGCCGATGCTGTTTACCATTAAGAAGCTAGTTGCCACCACTCCTGAAGGACAAACGGGAATCAGTACTTCGACCGATTTAACGGGAGATTATATTGTCCCTTCCTATCGCGGTGCGTCCTTCCTAGATCCCAAAGGTCGAGGTCAAGCTACTGGTTATGACAATGCTGTAGCTCTGCCTGCTGCTGCGGATGATGAGGAAATCATGCGGGAAAACGTCAAAGATACTCCTGTGTTGGACGGGAACATTTCTCTGCAAGTCTCGAAAGTTAACAGTGAAACGGGAGAGATTGCTGGCATTTTCGAGGCGATTCAAGCCTCGGATACCGATTTAGGTTCGAAAGAACCCGTTGATGTGAAAGTTCGCGGTCTGTTCTACGGTCGGGTTGAACCCAAGGTCTAGGCTTACCTCGACTTAGCGGGTTCGGTTAACGGTTCATGTTAGCCATGTCGGGACTGTCCAAACGTAGAGATTGGGCAGTCTTTTTTGTGGTCTTGGTCTGGGGATTGCGGGCAAGGACGGTTAGATGTATTGGTACGATGGAGCGGTTTGTGCGGGGGAGAGGCTGGAGTTGACGGTGACTGAACCGGGGCTGTTGTATGGAGCGACGACGTTTACAACCTTGCGAGTCTATGAGCAGACCTTGCATGACCCTAGAAGTGATTGGCCGGCTCATCGGCGGCGGTTGGAGGAGGCGGTAGCTGAGTTTGATTGGCTGAGTCCGAATTGGCACAGGTTAGAGACTGGGGCGCAACAGATGGCGCAGCGGTTCCCGGTGTTGCGGCTGACGTTGTTTGCCGATGGCCGGGAGTTGATTACGGGGCGAGGGTTACCGGGAGATTTGCAGCAACGACAGGATGAGGGAGTTGTGGCCTGGTTGGCGGAGGGGTCTGGGTTGTCTCGCAGTTTGCCACATCGCAAGACGGGGAATTATTTGGCTCCCTGGTTGGCGTTGCAGCAGGCTCGCAAGCTGGGAGCGGTGGAGGCGATTTTGGCCAATGAGAGGGGGGAATGGCTCGAAACCAGTACGGGGACGCTCTGGGGTTGGCGTGAGGGACAATGGTGGACTCCCCCCTTATCGGCGGGAATTTTGCCGGGGGTGGCGCGAGCGCGGATTTTGCAGTCCGCCAGCCGTCAGGGGATCAGGATTGGTCTAATTCCTTGGTTAGCCAGTCAAGTGCGAGAGTTTGAGGTGCTGGCCTATAGTAATGCGGTGGTGGGGGTGGTGCCGATTCGTCGGGTGCTGCGATCGCATCAGGGCCGAGAAACCATCCTGCTACAGAGTCTCGAAGGACAACGCTATGATGGAGGACAGACGGCGATGGCTGAGTTGCGATCGCTGCTGCGATCTCGCTGATCCCTTGAACTCATCAGCATGAGGGCTGCTGGCTCCCGTCCAATTCACAAGGACTTTGCACGATCTGGAGGCTTTAGGTTAATATAAGTTAACACAAGGTCTCATAAAATCTCAGATTCGAGCATCATTACAGAAATTATCAAAGATAGGAGGATTACCCCCGGTGAATAAACAGTGGAGAAATAGAGGGCTATACGTACTACTGGTGATCGTGGTCATCGCCTTAGCCACGACGTTTGTAGATCAACAGCCCCAAGCTCAACAGACAGCTAAATATAGTGAGTTCATCCGCGCCGTCGAAAACGGCAAAGTCGAAGGAACTGTGGCCATCAGCGCCGATCGCAGCGAAGCCACCTACACGAATCCCGACGGTAGCGGTAAAGTCGTGGTCAACTTACCCAACGACCCGGAACTGATTGATATCCTCACAGAGAATAATCTCGATGTGCGGGTTCAACCTCAAAGTGATGATGGTGTCTGGTTCCGCGCTCTCAGTAGCCTCTTCTTCCCCATCTTGCTACTGGTGGGACTATTTTTCTTGTTGCGCCGCGCTCAGTCGGGTCCAGGTAGCCAAGCGATGAACTTTGGTAAATCCAAGGCGCGGGTGCAAATGGAACCGCAAACTCAAGTCACCTTTGGGGATGTGGCTGGGATTGAACAGGCCAAACTCGAACTGACGGAGGTCGTGGACTTCCTGAAAAACGCCGATCGCTTTACGGCTATTGGTGCGAAGATCCCCAAAGGAGTTCTGTTAGTCGGACCTCCGGGAACGGGTAAAACCCTGTTAGCACGAGCGGTTGCTGGTGAAGCTGGGGTTCCCTTCTTCTCAATTTCCGGGTCTGAGTTTGTGGAAATGTTCGTCGGGGTTGGTGCATCCCGTGTCCGTGACCTGTTTGAACAGGCGAAACAAAATGCGCCTTGTATTGTCTTTATCGATGAGATTGATGCTGTCGGTCGTCAACGGGGTGCTGGTTTAGGCGGTGGTAATGATGAACGGGAACAAACCCTGAACCAGTTGCTGACGGAGATGGACGGCTTCGAGGGCAATACGGGCATCATTATTATTGCGGCCACGAACCGTCCTGATGTCTTGGATGCGGCTCTGTTGCGTCCGGGTCGTTTTGACCGTCAGGTGGTGGTTGATCGTCCTGATTATGCCGGTCGCTTTGAGATTCTCAATGTCCATGGTCGCGGTAAAACTCTGGCGAAAGATGTGGACTTGGAGAAAATTGCTCGCCGCACTCCTGGTTTTACCGGGGCTGATTTGGCGAACTTGCTCAATGAAGCTGCGATTCTGGCGGCTCGTCGCAATTTGACGGAAATCTCGATGGATGAGGTCAATGATGCGATCGACCGGGTTCTGGCTGGACCGGAGAAGAAAGACCGGGTGATGAGCGAGAAACGCAAGAACTTGGTGGCCTATCACGAAGCCGGCCATGCTCTTGTCGGTGCGTTGATGCCGGATTATGACCCGGTTCAGAAAATCAGTATCATCCCTCGGGGTGCTGCGGGTGGCTTGACTTGGTTTACTCCGAGTGAAGACCGTATGGATTCTGGGTTGTATTCCCGTTCCTATCTGCAAAATCAGATGGCGGTGGCTCTCGGGGGTCGTCTGGCTGAGGAGATTATCTTCGGTGAGGAGGAAGTGACCACGGGTGCGTCGAATGATTTGCAACAGGTGGCTCGGGTGGCTCGTCAGATGGTGATGCGCTTCGGGATGAGCGATCGCCTCGGCCCGGTGGCTCTGGGAAGTCAGCAGGGCAATATGTTCCTCGGTCGCGAGATTTCCTCGGAACGCAATTTCTCGGAAGAGACGGCGGCGGCCATTGATGAGGAAGTGAGTAAGTTGGTGGATGAGGCGTACAGCCGCGCCAAGCAAGTCCTCACGGAAAACCGCTCGGTGTTAGACCAGTTGGCGAAGATGCTGGTTGAGCGCGAAACGGTGGATGCTGAGGAGCTGCAAGAGCTGCTCTCGGGTAGTGATGTGAAGATGGCGGCGATCGCCTAGTCTCACTGAGTTGGCTCACTCATGAGCATGATGAAACCCCAGTCGCAACAACTGGGGTTTTTTTTGAACCGATGGGCGCAAAATTATTTTGTGGCAGGTTGGATGTTTGACTTTAACTAATCCTAGCCAAGCCCCTCCCGCCTTTCCATGGAGTATTAAGCTGATGGGATTAGTATAACATAAATTCTGAAAATGTTGGAAAAATTTGTCGGGGTTGTAGCAAAACTTAACTGCAATTTATCTTAAATGTCAAAAGAAGACTCCCGTTAGAGCCGAAGGCTTAGCGGTGAGATGAATTTTGACTAAAAATATCTGGTAGAATTGTGGAGCCAACGCA
>HotLOscill_hetero_coDRAFT_1000571_pt1 | contig 15315 bp, 20 predicted proteins | sample HotLakmetagenome_2_FD_10650 | JGI IMG/M metagenome (IMG submission 10650)
TTGCCTTGCCTTGCCTTGCCTTGCCTTGCCTTGCCTTGCCTTGCCTTGCCTTGCCTTGCGCTGTTAGCGTGTGGAAGTTGTTGGGGTGTTGAATACCTCAATTCCCCAACGCGCTTTAATTAATTGCATTCCTAGGGAAAGCAGCGTTACTTAAATAAGGATGATTATGAGATTAGTTTCGAAAATAGGGCTCGTTTTAACAGGGATTTTAAGTTTATCAGCTCATGCAGAATCATTTACCCCCGAAAACTATATTGCTGTGGGTAGTTACCACGGCACAAATACGAATGATGTCGGTTTTCATGCGGGTTTCAAAGCAAATGACAAGATTGGCGCTCGTATTTCAGCCTCTCCGCTTTATGGCGCCGTTTTTAGAGGCTCGGTAGATTACCATTTGTCAGAGCACTTCATCGCATCTGTGGGTGTCTCAAGCTTTCATATTGACGCGGCAGATTTCACTGAAACAGGGACGTACGCAACCATCGGTTATTTCACAAGGTTTGGTGAGAGCTTCAATTTCGGCGTTGAATTTGGATATGAAGATACGTTTACAGGGGCTACGTTGTTTGGATTTGACTTAAATTACGACTTCTCAGAGAGTTTTTACGCTGGGTATAAATTTATCATGCGCTCAACGAATGATGCGTTTGATACAGGCTCCTATTACATCCGCTATCGGTTTTAATGGCTTGCTAGCAAGATATGCAGGCGCCGTTTTGCGGCGTCCTTTTCCCTTAAAAGCATTTAATGCTGGACTAAAATTGAAATGATTTTAACGAAATCAAAGCTGTCGTTGACTCGTGTAAGTGTGATTATGATAGCTCTATTGGTTTTTTTACTTTACGTAATGCACGTTAACGGAATGCTAATTTTCTCACTGAATGTCGAAGCCATAGAGGGATTACCGCCCATTTATTTCTCCTTCGCTATTTTAGTGCTAGCTCTTTCTTATATGTTCGTGAGCTACGTAATTAGATACTTTCAGTTACCACACAAAATAATTGTGGATTTTGAAAAGCGACAAGTTATCGATGGAGAGGAAAGCTCCTATTAAAAAGTTTTATCCGAGCCAAAGTGGTTGGTTTCTCGAAAGAAAGTGAGTATTTTCTAATCGAGTTTCATGGTTTAGACCGACGACTTTTAATGCTTCAGCAAATGTATAAGTCGAATAAGTCTATCAAGACATTAGCAAACAAATATGGCGTTATCGAGTTTGTTAAGCCATCGGCATATTTTCTTAGTAGTTTCGGGAAAAGGCGTTAACAGTCCTCTGCAATGGCAGAGTGGCGCGCCAAACCCGTGCAATACACTGAAAATCTTGATGAAAGGGAGTATTTATGAAGAACAGTAGATTAGTGAGAGTGTCGAATGAATCATTCAAATGAAAAAGAACTTTTAGAAAAATTGGTGGCAGGACAGAGAAAAATGAACCTGAATATTGCGTTTTGGGGATTCCTGATATGCGCAAATCTATGGCTGATTAAATGGGATTTGTAGCATTAGCTGTTTGCCGGTAATTTCTAGCAAGCTGATAATGCCCATGCGCAAACTAGAATATTTGGCTGCCAAGTCTTGGTTAAATAGAGGCGTGTATTGAAACCTCTAGCAGGCAAAACTTGGCGTCATATTATGGCCTGAACACCACTGACTTTGAAAACGAGATTGGCAAAAAGAATCTTACCTGAGAACACATTACCAAGTTGGCGCAGCGTTTCGGCGTGAACCCAGCAGTATTTTTTTAGCCTGAGAAAGCGCGGCCTGACTTTGAACGATAACTTCCGCGATTACCCACTCCTTTTTATCTGAAACCAGCCGATGATTTAACTACACTCAAAATTCCAATTACAGGGAGTGTTTATGGGATTTGCAATGATGCTGTGTCGGGCGCAGCAGGGCATGGAGGCGCCTGAAGTGCGAGTGGAGGTGAATACCGGGAATGGTTTGCCGAGTTTTCAGATTATCGGTATGCCGGAAACAACCGTGCGGGAAGCAAAAGACCGTGTGCGTACCGCCATTCAAAATAGCGGCATTAAATTTCCGGTGGCGAAAATTACAGTGAATTTGTCGCCAGCGGAGCTTCCCAAACAGGGGGCGAGGTTCGATTTAGCGATTGCGTTGGGTATATTGGCTGCAGAAGAAGCGCGGACGCCCCCGCAAACACCCATCGAATGTTATGGTGAGTTGGCGCTCGATGGCTCTATTCGGGCTGTTGTTGGTTTGTTGCCTGCATTGGTGCGTTGTCAGCAAGCAAATCGGCGTGCTTTGGTGTCGGCGCAGAATATAGCGGATGCCTCGTTGTTACGGGATGAATTTGTACACCCAGTCTCCCATTTAAGTGAAGCTATTCACCATATGAGCGGGGAGCACCAAGTTGCTATTTTAAAGCCACAAGCACTGGTGCATAAGCCCAATAAGCAAGCCGAGCTCGCTGACGTGCAGGGGCAAAGCTTGGCAAAGCGGGCGTTGGTGATTGCAGCCGCAGGTGGGCATCATGTGCTGTTTGTGGGGCCACCGGGCACCGGAAAAACTATGCTGGCCAAACGGCTTTCTGGGCTGTTACCGCTTCTTTCCGAGCAGGAAGCGCTTGAGGTGGCTTCAATCCAGTCGCTAAGTGGCATTCCTTTCGAGGAAGCAAACTGGCGGCAACGCCCCTTTCGTGCGCCTCATCATAGTTGTTCGGGAACCGCTTTGGTGGGAGGGGGCTGTGAGATACAGAAATAAATGATAATTTATAGAATAAAATGATACTGAAACAGAAGGTATACTTACGACCAGTACAATTTCTCTCTCCATAAGGATTGCGTGAGCATTACACTGCTCCCGCGAATTTTGGTACGAAACTCTTCTTGAATACCCGCATTTAGCTATTGGTGCTCCTCTAGGAGGGGCTAAGACGGGAAAGACTCCTTAGCCGCATTGCTGGCCTTAGAGTGGTGCTCCGAGCATTCCCTAGGTAAATACAAATGTAAACATGTATGCAAAGTTCTCAACTGGATATGCAAAACTCAACACATCACTGCACCTTTGTGTGAATGGAGTAGATGTAAAATTGAACCAATTCCGTAGATGCGATTTTAGATTCCGATCCAGTCATCTAAGTGACATGCGCCAAATTTATTTAGGTGGCTAGGTCTACTGTTAAAAGCTTTGGGTTGAATAATAACTCTTGACTGCGAATTCACATAAATTTTTGGAGCTAAATTAGCTCTACTCTTCGGAAGGCTGGTTGATGCCAAAATTTCAATCGACGGTCGAAAGACCAGTTGTGAGATAGGATTAATCGAATAAAATCATTCGAAATAACGAATATTTAGATTGACAAAATAGCTAATTTATGAGACATTATGCAGGTTCGGCAAGTGCCGAATTACACTAGTGTATGGAATCTACTGATTCTATATTAATTACAATAGAAACAAGGAATAACGTTATGAAATACGAAAGTCCTCAATTTAACCATAACCAAGCAGGAGAATATCAATATGTCAGGAAACGATTGTAATGACAACCAAAATACTTCACAAAATGAATTGAAGTCGCTTTTATCAGGGGAGCAACTCAATTTTCCTTGTTTATGCGGAGTGCGGCGGATTTTAGTGGTAGACGATCCCTATGTCAAGCAGCAATGGGAAAATAATTTATCACTGAAAGCTCAACTTGATGTCATGGGGGTGCTTTTAGCTTTAATGCATGATCCTAGTAAGTTGAGTGATTTTGATATCGACGTGCTGGATGCCATAACTCAGTACGGAGCAAAATACGACAACGAATATGGCAATGAATGTGAACTAGTTTCTCGTTCGAATGATTTGTTTATTTTACATGAAAAATCAAATCGTGTTCATGTTGCGGTAACGGTCAAGATGAGTGGTGAGGTTGTTATTCTCTACACTTGGCCTTTCAATGAAAGTGATGATGCAGGCAAGGCTTGTAACAGAAAGCCTTGCGCTGCACTTAGTATCATTGAATCAAGGTATCACGCACTAAAAGGGTAATTAGCCCTGGATAAAGCCGTTACGTTGTGGGGCGTAGCGGCCTTTTTATCATTTCAGTGCTTTGAGATGCGGTAAAGCAATCGGTGTTACATCCAACACATAGCCAACTTTATATGTAAGCTCGATTAAGCGGTCAACACTAAATTGGCTTAGTCGTTGATTTTTAATCAGGCTGACGCGCGCTTGCGTTATGTCAAGAAGTTTGGCTGCTTCTTCTTGCTTTAGATGTTTTATTTTATCATGAATGAAAATCATTAATCGGCTTTTTAGGTCCGCTTTATAGTATTCAAGATGATCAATGTTCAGTTCTGTAATACGAGTAGCGGTACTAATGTGCTTAGCTCGCGCAATATCAAGACTTGCTACATTGTTGGCATCTTTCATGGTTCCTCTCCATTTTCTAGCTTAGGGAGCGAATCGATTCCCAGTGCCTTAATCTCTTTATTAGAGACCAAAAACCAGCCCTGATTTGGACTGGCGATTCGACAATGTGGAATATACCACTACTCGAATAATGATTGCAACCTATTTGGTTGTTTTTTACACTCATACGATTCAAGAAGTAAAGGTGAGTTAGACATCGTCTTGGTGGCAGGGTATGTTGCATCTAATGTTGGGAGGTTTGATTATGTAGTAGATTATATACTTTAAAGTCCATAGTAGTTTGAAAACAGACTTTAACGAATTGTATGGATAGGATAATCGAGATGCTTGCTGAGCGAAGTGCTTATTGCGAAAGAATTAGTGGAACCAATAATTTCGCAAACTGATAAGGGTGAGCAATCCGCTGTTTATACGTAGTCTTGATTTCTTAAGAAAAATATTCTGAATATTTTTCTCCAATAGTATCGGGTAATACATGACCTAGCTCTCAAAAAGGATGTAAGACTAAAACTCGTAAACTACATCTATGATGTTATAAGGCGTTGTTAGTGTCAGCAGAAGGTTTCCAAAGATGGACATAACGGAATTGTCTGTAGATGTGACGTTACTCATTGTTAGTCTTGTATTGTTCGTATGTGCGGCTACAAGCGTCAATGTACAAATAAAACGCAGTCGATATCGCGGCAGGAAAGAGCAAGTCTTCATATGATTGTAGTTCCGCCAACACTGGATAAAGTAACAGCACCTCGACACATATAACGCAAGCAGCCGTTACAATCAGAATAAATATGCGTTTAGGAATGGCGCTTCTCCAAGCTTTATCAAAGAATCTTCCCATTAAAAACTTGGCGTTAAAATTCATTAGAGCAAGAGCTAAAAGTGCTAAAGAAGCGATTGCAGCTGGTATTGGATGAATGAAAAAATCAATTCCGTATGCAGCAACAAATAAAACTACAACACCCATTAAAACTCTAAATTGGATTTTTGCAGCTAGCGCATTTGCATGAGAGTCTAGTTCAAACATATTTTTCTCATCTTGTGCTATAAAATATATCTATAACACGCTCTCGCATAACCGCAAGCTTTCTAGAGGATGTTTACCAAAGGTGTCAATTTCTATAATAAATGCAAAATTCCCACAATAGATGCTAATGAATTATTTTGAATGAACAATCCTGCAAGGCGATATATAGATGAGTGTTTTAAGAATATGAAAACGGAAAATTATGTTATTGAGTGCTTATGTATGAAAAGTTAGATATTTAAAAAAACTTCGGCGGGAAGGCGCTGAACTTAAATTTTCGTCACGGGGACTATTATAACTGTTGGACTAGAGACATCCTCATGAACTTCGCCTGAGAACATACCAAAAACACCTATTACAGACAGTACAAGTAGACATAAGGCGCTCAACACTAGATATAATTGAGCTGCTCGAACAAAATCTGCAATATGATCAACAACTGCATTTTTCTCAAGCGCCTCATAAAGTCTAATGCGAACTAACGAGTCCAAATCTCTATGAATTACTTTCTCTGAGTCTTCATCAATCAAAAAATTTGGTCCAATCTTTTTATAAGAATGAAAGCTGAGAGCACGAAAGCATGCTATAAACGCAAACGCGATTAAAAAGGCAATAGCTGTAAAAAGTACTTGGAACAGCCCCTCATAAACGCCGTTTACAGATACTTTTTCTAATGGCTGCGTCCACATTAAAATAAGCAATGGACTGAAAACGCCTAAAGTAGCGAGCATCAATGAAGCTTTCCTTTCTACCCGCTCCATTCTCTCTAGAGAGTCTTGATAAGTCCATTGAGCAAACTCCAAGTGTTTCTTACCAAACTTCCCCTTCGGATTCTTGGAGCTAATGCCACTCTCCGCTTTATTTTTAAAATCATAAATACTAAAGGTATGGCAAAAAAGGAACCATAATACTTTTAACGCTCGTTTTAAAAGTGAATAGAAGCCACATAAGAAGGCTCTAAATTGGATTCGTGAGGGTTTGGGCGACAAATATCTACTAATGTTCATATAGAACCTGCTCAAAAGCGTCCCGCATCGACAAACCTAGTGCGACGTCTAACCAAGCCCATTCTCCAGCCGGATTTACCTCCAAAAAATACCAAACGCCCTTAGTATCAATTACAAAATCAAATGCGCCGTAATTCAGTCCAAGACGCTTCATTAACCTAAGACATTTTTTTTCAATTCCTACAGGTGCTTGTATCGACAGATACTTACAATGGCAAGACTCTTTCCTCCAATCAAGCTGAGCTTCAGCTTCCTGTTCTATACTTACCGTAAAAATAGAAGAACCTATTACAGTCAAGCGAACGTCTTTCTTATCGACTACAGCTTTCTGGTAGATCACTGGTGATAACTCCACCGCCTCTCTCTCTAAGCCTTTGTGACTATCCACCAACGTTGCATAAACTGAATGAGCCCGTTGATTCTCTAATACTAAACCATGCGAAACTGGCTTAGCTACAGCTTCTTCACCTAACCTGGAGAGAAAGGATTCTACTGCTTGAAAGTTATTAGATATCACAGAAGGCAGTACATTGAACCCTTCTTTCTGAGCAGCTCTCAGCTGCAACACCTTTCTTTCAGCTAACTCGGTCTCGTGGAGCGGATTAACCCACCTAACTCGCTCTCCCAAAGCTAATAAAAGGCCTTCGAAAGCGTGTCGAAACTCTCTGGCTCGAAAATTTCTATAAGGACCATTAAACACTGGCCTAATAGCCCGACGGTATAGAACCGAGGTGACACTCAAAAAATCTACCTCATGAGAGTTATTCCTAATCGTACCTCCAAATTCGTTTCCGGCAATACTCACGTTTATCTGATAATCGCTAGCAAAATCCGAGTTAAAGCGAAAAAATGGTAAATTTCTCTCATCTAGATGTCGTATCAAGTAATCGACTGAAACGTCATCTGAATTTGTTATTATCAGTAGCATGCATGCGTCAACTTATGAGAGGACATCTGAACCTTCGCCTGTATTGGTTTGTATAGTCTCGCCAAAGTCTGAAGAACATAAGATCTCTGATTGATCTGTACCCTCTCCCGTTTCAGTGATTAATGTTTCACCGAAATCAGATGCTTGTATCACCTCCGATTGATCTGTACCTTCACCTGACTTAGTACAAACTGTTTCTCCAAAATCTGATGCGGAAATCTGTTTTGTTCGGTTTTCGAGTACTACATCAACTAACGCTCGACCAGACTTCAAATCAATCCAAAGCTGCTTTTGAGAATCATAACGAGCGCTCGTTGGGAACTTGGCTACCTGTTTCAACGGTGTGGCTTTAGAAATTAAGTAAGGCAACATAATCTTTGCTCCATTATCTCGATAGCACTAAACGTAAACTTTTTAATTACGGCGTGCAAGTTACGCTCGGAATTTCTAATCCTGAATTGATTTGTTCAACCTTAATGCCAGCATCAGATTCTTTAAAGTTCGAGATTATCTGTGTTTCAGCAAATCGTGATTTTTTCATAGTAGACTCCTGCTGTTTCTATCGCAGAAAGCGCTAATTAAATCTGTCTCAGTTTAGGGGAAGTGTACATTAACGTTTGTCGAACTTAAGGTGTCAGTTCCCACAATAAGATGTAACAAATCATTCTGAACGACCAAGTATGCAAGCCGTTTAAACTTTACACGTTAAATGCCAACGAATATCAACTGCATTTCGAACATTTCAGAGCTAGTGCCCGTTATATAGTTAGCACAAGCGTGGAGTTTCATTGTGGTAGAGTTCCAATTTGAAACGTAGACTTTTTTACAGTAGACAACGCAGTTGTTTGCAGGCTTCATGTTCAATTTAAAGGAAATGCGATGCTTGACCCCGAAGAGATTCAAGACAAAAAAATATGTTTAGCTTGTGTAGAGGAAAATTACTTGAGTTCGGTAATCCAATCAGGCGGAGTCGATGGAGAGTGTTCCTTTTGTGGAGCTAAGCAACGATGTATTGATTTATACTATCTTAGTGCCATCATCCAGGCCGCGTTTGAGAGGCATTTCATCCGCACGCCGGATCAACCAGATGCATATGAAGCTGCGCTTATGGCGGATCGAGATAGTGCCTATGAATGGGAGAGAGAGGGACAGTCTGTTGAGGAGTTAATAGAAGAATATGCGATGATGCCTCCGGAGGCCGCATTGACTCTTCAACAGATACTAGAGGAAAGGAATTACGACCATTCACAAGCTCAAATCGGTGAAGAGCTTGAGTTCAGTGAGGATTCGCGGTACATCGAGAAAAAGATTACTGGGGCACATTGGAAACATGATTGGGAAAAGTTCGAATCTTTATTAAAAACTAAGTCTAGATTTTTTAATAAAAGTGCTGAGAATCTTTTAAAAGATACGTTCAAGGATATTCATCGCCTAGATACGCTTAAAGGTAGATCGCTTATTATTGATGTCGGTCCTGAAACTAATTGTGAATCACTATTCAGAGCCAGAGTGTTCCAATCTGAGGAAGCATTAAAGGAAGCGATGTGTCGTCCAGACATTCACCTCGGCCCCCCACCTTCCCCTATAGCGAGAGCTGGAAGGATGAATGCGAGAGGAATAACCGTATTTTATGGTGCGACCAACCTGAATGTGGCAATTGATGAAGTTCGTCCTCCCGTCAGAGCTCAAGTGTTAGTCGGTAAATTTACCATTTCGCGAAATCTTAAGTTACTTGATTTGACTGCTCTTGAGACTATCCACGAGACCGGTAGCGTATTTGACTCGGATTTCGCAAATAGGTTAGAGCGCGCTGAGTTTCTTAAAACCCTTGCTGGGCGTTTGACTAGACCTATAATGCCTGATGACGAAGAAATCGATTACATTCCAACACAAGTTATAGGAGATTATCTAGCTGAACAGTTCGAGCCCTTTATTGATGGCATTATGTTTCCTTCTGCACAATCTTCTCACAAAGGAGTAAATGTCGTATTATTTCACAAGGTTTCAGTGGTAAAAAAACTTAGAGCGCTTCAAGACTATTCTTTATGGGCTTCAGTTTATCAAGTACATGACGATTGGGAGCAGGATTATTCTGTTTTCAGAGACTCTAAGGTTGACCGAGATCCTGAACAAGATGAAACTTCAATACCTTCAAATATTGTTTCTTCATTAGGCCTAAACACAGAGGTAGAGCAAGGTATTTTGGAGCTAGATATTGATTCGTTGCAAGTTGCAATTATTGAGAGTGTTCAGCATCAATTGGAATTGCATGATGTGTCCTTTAATTTTCCGCTTTCTAAAACTGATCGCGCGAGTGCAGTGGTCAAGAAATGATGTGTGGATTGGTCAGAGACATACCGCCGCATACGATCGCGACTCTTGACTCCGAAAATCAATCATTCTTTCTGTTTTTTCCCGAGCTGAATGATGGAACTAAAAACTAAAACATTACTAATGCCTCAATTATTGTGAAAGATTAGAACTAAATAAAATGTTAGTGGCCGTTATGTTTACGTTGAATATTTATTTCGGTTCGATGACCGGTAGTGTATCAACTAATCATGATCAGGTTCGCCATGCCCAATAAAAGGAATAAGAACTAGCTGGAACGCGACAACAAAAATCTTCATGCTTAACTAGTGGAGAGCTATACTTTCTGAATAAGGCTAATTGAGAAGGCTTTTTTGTGGAGATTGCGTGATGAAAAGAAAATCAGGTAGCTCGAGCATTAAGTGGGATAATCGAGAGCTTGGGGCGTCCGAAGAATATGTCGGGGTGGTTGAAGCATCAGACGAGATTGAAGATGCGCTGAATGAAGCTTGTCGGCTCACAACTGTTTCTCTTCGCCTCGAAGATGAATTGCTATCAGAACTGAGATTTATTGCTGATTGTAATCAGGTTTCGCATCAAGCTTTAGTGCGCCACTTACTCAAGAAATTTGTCGTTAGTCAAAGTCAGATATAACCACGAAACCACATCAACACGGATAAAGCGATTACTAGCAGGCTCTAGCCAACTTCTCTGACTAAAATCCGCCCCAATATGCAACTTCTAAGTCTTCGATTAGAAAGGGATTTTCTATTAAATAAGTTTCAACGGGTTTTTTGATTTGAAGCTCAATACAATCTAACCTGCCTTTTCAGACTCTTCGTTGCTAATTTGGGTGTATATCTCTTCACGATGCACAGACACATCGTTTGGTGCATTAATGCCTACGCGCACTTGATTTCCTTTAATACCCAGAATAGTGACGGTGATGTCATCACCCACGATTAATGTTTCGCCGATTCGTCTTGTTAGAATTAACATACAGCCTCCATTGCTTAAATTTGGGTTCGTCTGCCAGCGAATTAACGTGCGCGGCATCGGTGGCTATTAAAGCCTATTGCAAATGCAGACGTCGCTCAACAGGATAACGTGTAAGCTATCGCTGATTTATACCTCTTTCTTTTTTGCTTAGCTTTTGTATCCCCATTCATTTACCTTGTGACTCTCTCACTTTCGTCTCAATCACTTCGAAACATGGCTCACAGAAATCGAAATTGAAGATCCCACCGTCACGTTTTGAGCCGTAGCCAAACGATGCCGTGAGCTTGGCATAGTCAGAAAAGTTGTTGGCGTTCTTAATATGCTTCTTTATTTCACTAGGTATGACGCTTTCGCCGCAGATATCGCAAATAATATCTTCTACAACGGTTGTTGCCTGGTTCATTTCCTTCTTCATACAAATGCCTTAGGTTGAATTGGGCAAATCAAGAACGAACAAGTCCTTGTAGATAGTCATTGAGTTCATACATCGCAAGTAGCGAGCCGCACGTCAAAATGTCTAAAGGCGAATAACCATCAAGTGATTTGTGCTTGTTATGTATCCATTCTCTGCGGTGCTGCTCTTGGAGAAAAAGAGCTTTTAATGCGTCATCGTAACTTGCAACTAGAAAGAGACGCTCTCGTTGGTCTGGCGTTAACCGTTGGTCGAGCTCTTGCTCTGGAGCTTCTATCGTTTGAATTGAAATGCCTTCTAGGATGTTTGCCCAAAGCTCAGACTCAACGTTCCACTCCTCAAGAATGTGTTTAAACTGGGAAATTGCCACTTGGTCATCGTTCAATGTGTAAGCGTTGTTGCGCTCATTGAACACTATCGGATTTATACTCATAGCGTAACTCATTCGTCTATTCCCCAAGAAAACACACTGATACCTTAGAACTATTATGCTGGAACGGCAACAACAGTGCTATAACGTCGCTATCATTAAGGCTTTTTCTAGCAGCCTTACCCCAGTTAGTCTTGGGTGAATAATCTATTATCATTAACAAGAACTTGCAGTTCAGAGATTGGTTTTAACAGTAGCAGCTTCAGTGAAGTGGTGACGTAAGTGCCGGTACCGAGAAATTACTATCATGCGACTGAGCAATTCGAAAATTTCATGATTGATGCAAGAGATGCGGCAGATCTACAAACCACAAATATGGCTTGGAATATGGTTGTAGGGGTTCTAGAATCTTTTAGAAGGCGACTCAAATTAGAGGATGCAATTGTATTTGTAAACCATCTTCCCTTGGTATTCGAGCGCTATTTGTAACCGAATGGGCTCCCTATGAAGAGAAGCGAGAGTTTGCCGGTGAAGACTCTTTGCTTGAGGAAATTAAAAGCGTCCGAAATCAGCACAAACGCTCGCCCGATAAACGCCAGTTTCGTAACTACACGTAGGTAATGCCTAGAGATCGTTTCGCCCAATCTAAATCCCTAGCCTTCAATGCACAGATAACTAAAAAGTAATGGTGTTTACCCGCGGGCTTAAGATAATTGTGCAAGAACGTGCTGCATCAAGCCTATATGAAGAATATTTTAAGAATAATATCAGATACCGAGGTATTCTAAGCAAGGCATAAGCATCCACAATAGTTCTAAGACACATTAAAACTCGCTGCACCTCCCATGTGTCGTGGCTTTCATTAAGTATGAGTTTAACCATTCCCGCCCCTTTGACCGTCTTGGCATTTACCTGATTATTCTCTCACAAACCGCAAAGATTTCCCGTATGTATTTGAGTTCTTAAAACCACTTGACATTAAGCGCTCAGTATACAACAGTTAAGAGGTGCTTGCGATTTAGATCGCTTTGAACTAAGATCTCGGCGCTAGGCTAGTAGGGAATTGGCCAAACAAAGCAGTAGAGTGTGTTTATACAGACAATTCTATCTGTGGGGAGAATATTATGGGTCTATTATTTGTCGCAACAATGATTTTGATTGCGATTTTTTTCGTTCTTAATGTAGCCTTGATTGCGAAAGGCCGAAGTATGAGAAAAAGAGAAACAGAGTTGCAAAGAAATGGCGTTACTGCCTACGGTTCAGGTTTGTGTCATGGCATGGTTATCGATAGACAAGATGTTAATAAGGTGATACCTGATAGCAAGAAAAGTCAGGCTTGGTATGCGAGACTCGTCTAGAGTTGTTTATTTTAGCTGTTAACTAATATAGAATCCCGCTAAAAGCGGGATTTTTATTTCTATGGAAAAATTTGAATATATTGGCTGGACGCCCTGCCTAAATGGACATCTTGACTTCGGTTTGACTCGTGTTGGGATCAAGGGGACATTTAATGGTGGAAATACATTACCCGATCTAAAAACAATTGAAGAAAACTTTTCTAGCTGTGAATTAGTTGATCACCATGCCCGTTTGATTGTTCTCCAATCTAAAGTTGATTGGAGAGACAGTTTAGAATACGAAAAAATTGACGGCTTCTTCCGCGTATTTGTAACAGCCACAGTTAATAACTCTGATGATATGGATGAGAGATTTCTAAGTGGGAGTATATTAATATACCCACTTGAGAATGAGCCTAGCGATATTGAAGCAGTCAGAAGCATGCCCATCCACGAGTTTTCGCACCAGATTCAGAAGGAAAAATCCAAAAATAGCTTTGTTCGGCTGCATGAACTGGTGAGTGCGCCCTCTAAAATAGATGGTCTTGAGAAGAAAAATTTAACTTGCAGCCTTAAGTTTAAAATGGAGCCAAATGGCTTAACTTTTCTGAAATTACTAGAAAGCTGCTCGCCAATAGATGCTAGAACGAAATTTGTTTTTGCGAGACAAGCTTTCTATTATTTAAAATACAGTGTGCATAATCACCGCCATCATGAAGATACTCAAGACTCTCTCACGACTATCGTTAATCTTGAAAACGCAGCTAAGAAAGAAATTGCTCTAAAATTGGTTTGCCAGCTAAAGAGGGAATTGACGAATCTTGGACGTATACAGAAAGTAGATAAGAAAGAACATCCCACAAATAATACTAGCGGAATATTGGCTTACTCTAAATCACTCTTGATTGCTCTGAGAAACAGTGATTATTTAACGGAAAAGGAATTCGAAACCCAGGTATTTCTGTTAGATAATATAAAAGAATCTTTTAACTCTCAGTCCTCCGAAATTAGGAAGCGTCAGGAATTAATCAACCAAGCAAAGTCCAAATCTAAAATCTGGATAGGTCTGATTCTTGCTTTCATTTTCGGAGTTCCGAGGCTATTGATGACATTTCCTGATGAGCATAAATTCGAAATTGGTAAGAGCTTTGGTTATAGTTTACCTATATTGATTATTGTAACTTGTGCAGCAATTTATAGAGCCAATATTGAGTATTACAAAGTTGTTGATGACCCTGCGAAATCCGAAGCTCTTTATGACGGCAGGAAATATATTAATAGAGCTGTGTCAAGTGTGGTAGTAGCTGTCGCAGCGGCGATTTTGTACTCTCGGCTATATTAGGACGTATATCGCAGTCTGATTAAGACTGCAAGTGCTTGATAATTATAAATATAGTTTTTAAGATAGGCGTAGAGGTTAGGAAGCCCCCGACAAAAGTGACTCGGGAGATTTTTATGTACTCAAACCAGAATTGTAGAGCTTCTGAGAGGAAAGTCTTCGGGTTGCACATGCTTCATATAGCTACAGAAAAAGCTAAGAAAGAATGCAGGGGCCACGCTAAGATTCGTCTCCCAGTTAGATGATATTTGATAAACGCTGATTAAGTCGGCATTATGCTGGCTTTTTGTACTTAATACACAGCTGTTCTTTTGAGGTAAGCAACAATTTGTTTGTAATTGCGAGTTAAGTGTTAATACGAATGTGTAGAAGAGAATCTTTTGTTTTTTAGACTTAAAGTGATAACGAGCATGCTTTCACTGCATTTGTCAATTCCCCAAATAAGCGCTCTGAATGAGGGGCAGGAAAGCTTGTGGTTCTCTTATTGGTGAGGGGGCAGATTAAACGGACCGCTATCCTTAAACTGCCGGTCAACAACTTTGAGTAAAGTTTCCCATTGGGTGAATGGCAGTTTGTGCAACTTAATGATAGGTAATTTCTGCGCTTCGCTAAGCAAAGCGTTGCAATTCCAGCAGTGGTTCATATTGCCGGCCTGAAGCAGGTTAGCTTTTCTTAATTCAACTCGATGGAACGTACCGGGCTGCTGACACTGATAGCAACGGTCATGCAGCATCATTAGATGTTCCTTCTAAAATCTGTGTGGTGGTCACTGCCTTAAGCAGCAAGCGCTAGTCTATTAATCAACCCTCCTAACGTCCAATAGTAAACTACTTGTTCTAAAACCTAAGAATAAATAACAAAAATCATATTAATATCGCCTGCATCTGTTGCTAAGATGTAATTCTCCAGCGTCTTCTATCACTGGATTTTTGTATATGTAATTTAATCAATAATCAAAGGAAATTAGGATGAACTTCAAAAGGACAGCCTTATCAGTAATCGTGGGTACAATTGCTCTTGGCGTGAATTATACGCCTGTTGAGGACTTGGACAATAATCCCGCATCGTTCTTATCAGGAATATCTTGGGGAAAAACGGCTAACGCAAGCGAGCAATGCTACACGGAATTGGGCGGTGAATGCGAAAACATAACCATTATCTACGAGCCACCTCCGGAGTTTTGGTATCCAGATCCCAATTATGGCTATCC
>HotLOscill_hetero_coDRAFT_1000592_pt1 | contig 14813 bp, 16 predicted proteins | sample HotLakmetagenome_2_FD_10650 | JGI IMG/M metagenome (IMG submission 10650)
CGGTGTCGCCGTAAACGGTACCGAAAACCGCGCCGCCTGATCAGGCCGTATCACCCAAAATCCCGCATAGCTCTGTTTTCCCCTCACGACGACGTTGCGAGGGGGCCATGCCGAGACGGAAGCAAGCGAGACGAACGACAGTGAGGGACATACGCACGATCCTGCGCCTGACCCATGAACAGGGTCTGTCAGTGCGCGAGATTTCGGAACGTCTGAAGATCAGCAAGACGACGGTCTCGACCTATCTGCTACGCACCCGCGAGGCGGGTCTGACGTGGCCACTGGCGCCCGAGCATGACGATGATGCCGCGCTCAAGCGGCTTCTGTTCGGACGCACCGGTCGACCGCCACGCGATCGCAGCGAACCGGATTTTGCGCTGATCTCCCGCGAACTGAAGCGCAAGGGGGTGACCCTGGCATTGCTGTGGCAGGAATACCGTGCTGCCCATCCCGACGGCTACGGTTACACCTGGTTCTGCGAGCGCTACGCCGGTTTCGAACGCCGGGTGAGCGCGACCTTCCGCAACCGCCATCGCGCGGGCGCGGTGATGCAGGCCGACTATGCCGGCCAGACCGTGCCGATCGTCGACCCCGCTACCGGGGTCATTGATCAGGGCCAGATCTTTGTCGCGGTGTTGGGCGCCTCCAATTTCACGTTCGCCCGCGCCAGCCTCAGCCAGAAGCTGCCTAACTGGATCGAAAGTCAGGTGCGAGCGCTCGCGTTCTTCGGCGGCGTTACCGAGACCATCGTCTGCGACAATCTGAAGGCCGGTGTCGTCAAGCCGCTGTGGTTCGAGCCGACACTGAACGCGACCTTCTCCGCCATGGCCGAGCATTACGACACCACAATCCTGCCGACCCGCCCCCGCAAGCCCCGGGATAAGGGTAAGGTTGAGGGTGCGGTGTTGATCGTCGAGCGCTGGATTCTGGCCCGGCTCAGGAACCGGACATTCTTCTCACTGGCGCAACTCAACGCCGCCATTGCCGAACTGCTGGACGAGTTGAACAATCGCCCGATGCGCCATATCGGCAAGAGCCGTCGCGCGCTTTTCGAGGAGATCGAGCAGGCTGCGCTTGGTCCGCTGCCGGCGACGCCGTTCGAATATGCCGAGTGGAAGACCGCCAAGGTTCATCCCGACTATCATATCGAGGCCGACAAGACGTTTTGTTCCGTGCCGCACCGGCTGATCGGACGACACGTGAACGTGCGGCTCACCCACCGGGTCGTCGAGATCTTTCATGATCACCAGCGTGTCGCCAGCCACGTTCGCCGCTCTCAGCGTTCGGGCCACGTCACCGTAAACGCCCACATGCCCAAGGCCCATCAACGCTATGCCAACCCCACACTCAACCAGATGCAGGCCCTCGGGCTGAACGGCATGGATGGCCGCCGCATGGCGCGAACTGGCCGATCAGGACAACGCCACCGAATTGGGCCGTGACGAATGGCTCGGTCTGATGCTCGACCGCGAAGCCGCCATGCGTGCCGATAAGCGGGTCAGGAACCGGCTCGCCGCCGCCAAGCTGCGCTTCCCCGAAGCCTGCGTGGAAGATATCGACTTCACCACGCCCCGCGGGCTCGATCGACGCAACATGATGGCACTCGCCCAGGGCGAGTGGCTCAAGGCTCACGAGAACCTGATCGTGACGGGCCACACCGGCACCGGAAAGTCATGGCTGGCCTGCGCAATCGGACGCCAGGCCGCCCGGCTCGATCATACCGTCCTTTACGTTCGCGCTCCGCGGCTGTTCGAGGATCTCGCGCTCGCCCGTCTCGATGGCCGCTTTCCGCGGCTGCTCGACAAGCTTACCCGGGTGCAGCTTCTCATCCTTGATGACTTCGCAACGCATGCGCTGACCGATCAACAGCGCTTCCACCTGTTCGAAATCGTCGAGGAACGCTATCGGCGCAAATCCACTATCGTCACCGCTCAGACACCTGTGGCCAAATGGCACGATCTGATCGCCGACCCCACGGTCGCCGATGCGATCCTCAACAGGCTCGTCCACAACGCACATCGAATCGAGCTCAAGGGCGAGAGCAAGAGGAAGCAGAAAAACGCCCCCTCTTGACCGTCAGCACGAATACCGGGATCAATCACCTATCGACGCAACCAGGCACACGAGGACCATCCNCCGCCAAACTGTCCCGACATTAGCGAAACAGCTGTCCGGGATTTAGCGGATTCACTGTCCGGGAAATCCGAAACGCGCAGGTGTTTTCCGGCAAGGCCGAGGCTGCGGAGGCGAGCCGGGAGGCCGCCAAGTCGAGATCATCGTCTGATGCACCCCCGTGCCTGGCCGCCAGCTGCGCCAGCGTCAGCTCCCCCTTCAACGCTTCAAGAGCCACCTTCGCCTTGAAATCCGCCGCATACCGCTTCCTCGTGTTCGCCATCGATATCGTACTCTCGTCAGATCGATACCAGCTTATCTCCCGGTCCGAAATCCGGGGGCCACCTCAAAGCCGTCCTGGCCTTCTCACCGTTCGGCATCGAAAGCCTTCGCGAACTCATCAAAATACTTCGCGAAGAAGGAACCTTATCCCCCACGGCCCTCGCCGGGTGATTACGGTCGAGTGCCCGAATCGCTGCTTGCTCAATAGGATCCTCTCCTATAAATCATTGAGGGCTTTGTGAGCGCGATTTTCCCCAACGAGGCTAACGGGAATATGGATCTAGAGGAATATGCAAACAGCTTCCCATCGATGGGTGGGACTAAGATCGGCTCTTTTCTGAGAGATTGCATAGCGAAAGCCCCGAGCGGTATGGCTGCGGTAGAACTTGGTGCGTGGCTGGGTGCCGGAACGGCTCAAATGGCATTGGCGAGCCGAGAACGGGGAGAAGGTGATCACATCGAGATTTATTGCTACGATCGGTTTGAAGCTAACGAAGCCGAAGTCGGCAAGGCAGAGAAGAGGGGTCTGTCTATCGAGGTAGGACAGGATACGTTGCCTTTTGTTCGTGAACGCTTGCAACGTTTTGGGGTGCCTATCTACTTCAATAAATGCGAGATTATTGATGCCAAATACGCAGGCCCTGAAATCGCCCTGCATGTTGATGACGCCACGAAAGGGTTTATGCCTTTCACCAAGTTGCTCGTCGAGTTCGCCCCACACTGGGTTGCGGGAACAACGGTTGTGGTTTTGATGGATTATGGGCTTTGGAAGAAATCAAAACAAAGGAAGCATCGCGAGCTACAATTCATGATCGAATCAAATTCTGATTGTTTTGAGAGAATTGACGAGGCCTGACCCGGGTCTACCGTATCGTTCCGCTATCTTGGTGGGCTCGACTTTGTCCGGTTGCAAGAGTTCTTCCTGCTTCTTAAAATTGAAGATAGCCTCAAGAATATCGAGAAACGTCAGGACCAGCTCTTACGTGAATCAAGTAGTTTTTCGACTAAATACCCAATTAAAATCAGTAATATTTCTAAATTACTGAGAAAAATATTTCGTTAATATATAATATTAATTTTTTTTTAAATATTGTTGATAAATTATTTTATCGAATTTTAGTATTTGATGATTGGAATTTTTTTGCGAGAATTCTGTTTAATCGATTGGCTTACGTGCTTTTTATGTTTGATAATCTACTGGATATCCCCACACGCGCCAGAACTTAGTGCATGCTAATTTTGCATAGTGGATATGTGGCTTGGGGCTGGAGCTCGATCGGGTTACTGTGACGACGTCGTCCGAGCACTTGTAGTGGCCAACATGCCGATCCGGCAGAGCGGGGTGGGGTAATGACAACTGGGCAATACGTCGAATCCGACGCAGAGCGCGACCCTGATTGCAATCAGCGTCTCGATCTCCTGTGCGTGCTACCGCATCTAGGGCCCGGCGGTGCGCAGAAGATCGCCCTGATGCTCGCGAGGTACTGGGCTGCGCGGGGGTATCGCGTCGGTGTGCTGACGACGTTAGACAGGCCGGCGGATGCACACGAAGTGCCCGAGGGGGTGGTGCGCCTTCGCGGGAGAGTGGTATCGACCATGCCGCCAGGAAAATACGCGCAGGGTGACGACGAGATGTCACCCGACGACACGCGCCACGAGGAGCGCGCGCCGCATCCCATGGCGCGTCTGCTCGGGCGCTCGCTGACATTCGTCGGCCGATCGGGGATCTTGGTCGTGGCCCTGTCGGCAGCCGCGCTCGCCACGATCACCTCGCGTGATGCAAGGCGCCGGAGGGAGCGGCGCAAGCGTATCCGGACGTGGTCCGGCGCGGCGCGGGCGATCATGCATCGCGAATGTGCGGAGATTTTTTCGATCAGCGATGCCGCCCATGTCTTCATGCGCAACGCCCGCCGCGGCGTCGGGCTTCTGGAAAGGACGTTGCGCGCGAGGCGTTTGGCCAAGGCTCTAGAGCGGGCACGCCGAGAGCTCGCCGACGCCCCGCCCGACGTGGATCTCGCCGAGGCCACCGAATTTGTTGAGGTCGCCAATGCCGTCGATCCGGGCCTCACCCGGGAGATCGACCGTGCCATCAACGCGGCGCTGACCCGATCGATGGAACAGCGGGTTGAAGCGATCCGCGATGTCCTCGTGACGACGCGCCCGGCTTGCGTTGTCGCCTTTCTCAGTCAGACCTGCATATCAACGCTGATCGCCTCGCGCGGGCTCGACATGCGGGTGATCATTTCGGAGCGTAACGATCCGGCGAGACAGCCGCTCGCCGAGCCCTGGGACATGTTGCGCCGGGCGGTTTATAACCGTGCCGATGTGGTGACGGCGAACTCGCACGGAGCGGTTGATTCTCTCGCGGAATTCGTCCGGTCAGCAATACTCTGCTACGTGCCAAACTTCGTCGAGATACCGGAAGTCGATGCGTCCGTCGAAAAAAAACCCATTTTCGTCTGTTGTGCCCGTCTCGTGGAGCAGAAGGCGATCGATGTCGCGATCTTGGCCTTCGCGCGCATCGCACAAGAGCATCCCGAATGGGAGCTCCATATTCTCGGCGACGGCCCCCTGCGCGAAGAGTTGGAGGAGATGGCGCAAGCCCATGACGTGCGCGAGCAGGTGGTCTTCCATGGTTTTGTGGAGGATCCGTTGGCCCATTTCCGCGAGGCACGGGTCTTCGTCCTGCCGTCGCGTTTCGAGGGCACACCGAATGCGCTGCTCGAGGCCCTGTCCTGCAAAGTTCCGACGATCGTCAGCGACAGCTCCCCTGGGCCGCTCGAATACGTGACCCACGAGGAGACGGGACTCGTCGTCCCGACCGACGACGTCGACGCGCTGGCCGACGCGATGCGCCGCATGGCGAACGGGGAGGTCGATCAGGCGACCATGGCCCGATGCGCTCTCGAGCGCCTGCAGGTCGTCGCCTCGGATCGCGCATTCGCGATCTGGGAAGAGATTCTGGCGATGCCGGAGCGTGGAGATGGGGGTTCGTCGAGTGAAAGACCGCCTCTCACGTGATCAACCAGGCCGAAAATAGAAAACCGATTGATGGCAGTTACCCTTTTCGCCAAATATAACCCCTGAAACTTGCTGCATGCTGCTGCCATATATTCTGCGCTCTAATAAAAAACCATTCAAAAATCCAAACACTTGCAATAATAAAGGCAAGTAACATATTTGGTATTGTCATTGCAGAATATCTCGGGATGAAATGAGACGTTAATCCCAAAAATGCTAGCGCGCCGACAGGAAGAATGGTTATCGCTATCATTGTGGGGTTGAATCTGAAAATTCCGATCAAAAACAATGTCCATAAAGCACAAAATCCTAAGGCGTTAAGCGTTGTAACCGCATCTGAGCTGACGCTCTGCGACCGAAATGACCACATTCCCCGCCACATGAAAGCAATAGTTGTCTTCAAATGCTGAATTGGATTTTGCGATATTAGCGCAAGCGCTTGCTGTTGCAAAGCCTCATCAGCGCGGTGCGCTGCATTGTCGACACCCAGCTCTTGATAGTACTCTCGCAGTCTCACGCGTTCAGCCCTCGCCGCGCGATAGAAGGTTATGGCGTCTTCCGCGCGCCCCATACGTTCCGCTTGCAGATCGGCTGCAGCGAAAGATGAACGACTGCGATTAAGGCGTTTGAGCGGGCCATCGATCTCAAGGTCATCGCGCGAGTATCCCATATTGTCCTCGAGCCAATTACGAATCGGCGAAGGGCCATAAACGTAAAACGCGCCTCGCCACTCCACGTCAGTCATGTCGTTCTTAAACGCGCGCACCAGCATTACGACGCCACCGCGTTGCGTAATCTCAAACGATTGGAAATGAATGTAGTTTCGGATCATCCAAGGGGACAGGACGATTGCAGTCGACAGAACCATTGCGCCAACAAGTGCAAATGATCTAATTCTGGTTTGAAAGTAGCCTGTAATACAATAAAATATAATAAGATAAACAATAAATCCAATCGCGACATAAAGAAACAGCGCTTTTGTAAGAGATAATAGTGCAAGTGAAATGCCTGCGATGCAAAACCATAAAAATCGTCCAGTCCGCAACGCCAAAATGATAAATGCTGAACTCCAAACGAGAAGTGCCGCTGCATGCAGCTCTGTCATCAAGCGATCTATAATTCCAGGATTATCTACGAAAAACAAGTTTGTCATATAGACAGAAACAGCTGCAACTGCTGCAGCGAGAAACTTGTTTGGTATCGATACATAAGAAACAAGCATGATACCAAAATATAATAACAAGACCCAAAACAGAATATGTGACTTGGCAGCGATGACTGCTTTTCCCTCATTTATTTCGTCGATACTTAACTCTGAAGAAAGAGCGGGATGAGCGAGTATATGGATTGCAAGTGAAATTATTGGGAGCGGTTCTCGATAATTCCCCGCCTGAGGTTCATCTGATGTTGAATGGCTAATAACGCCATTAAATGCGAGATTATAGGCAGAGTGGAGATTTTGGCGCGCATCGGCTGAGTTTGCTATATCTGTTATTCTTCCATAAAGTGAGAACGTGAGCAATATAATTGCTGCTCCAACAATCATGAAAAGCCAGTATTCGGCAGGAAATCTGTTAACACAAGCATCTTTTGAGCGAAGCATTTTCCAACTTTCTTCGAATTCAGCGCTAAACTGGCCAGCCAGATCTAAGATTTTAATTGACTTGGCATCGGCTGAATTAAGCGCAAGCCATTTACGAGTGAGCAATTCGCATTTTAAAAATATAGCGCAATTTTGGGGTCGCCGTAAATCCAAAAGGGGAAACGGAAGTTCGGGATCACTGGCGTGGCCGCGCCTCCTTACGCCCTGAAAAAGTGCCCGAAGGAAAAGACGAGAAAATTCACATGGGCCACCTCAATGAGTCGCCGCGCCCAAGAGGCGTTTACGCAAACTGCGGGGGTCAAGACGGATGCCGCCTTGCGCTCAAGCGGCAGCAAAATAGCCCTTCGCAGTCGCAAGGTGTTCATCCTGCTACGGCATGTTTAGGAAGGCTCACCCTATTGCGTTGGGAGTTCGGTTCGACATCCAAAATGCGAGTGCGGCAACGATTGCGTCCCCAAACGTTGTTACCAATCGGTGTGCCAATGCTGCGGCGACGGCGACTTCAATGGGTAGGCTACTGCCGAGGCTCGCTATCAGCGATGCGTCCCGCACACCCAGCCCTCCGGGTGCGCCAGGGACGACGTAACCGACGACCCATGCGATCGTCGTCACGGCGACAATCCAGGCAAGCGCTGGGGCCTCTAGCACCAATCCGTTTATTAGGGCGGCCATAAGCGCGCCATTCCCGATGAAAAAGATTACGTAAAGAACGAACGCTCCGGGTACGGCCGCCACGGCGCTTGTCAGCCTGCCGCCGGCGCGTCGGATAAAGATCACACCAATTGTGATCCCAATGCAAGCCACGGAGGCAGTGATCGCGAAGAAGCCTAAAGGACTAATTGCTCCCACATGGCGTTTGAGGTTTTCCGCGAAAATGCTATAGCCGAGCGCTGCCGCGACAGCCGCTGCCGCAAGCAAAATAACAGTGAGGTCTATGACTTGCGCGAGCCCAAGAGATCTATGGCTAGCGCCCTTGCTACGCGCGGCCTGATAGCGACCAACAAGATGCAGCATGTTCGTCGGCAGATATTTGTATATCTGGGTTCGACCGCAAATTAGCAGACAAGAGCGAACGCTGGGCACACCATTGCTCGCGCCTCGTAGGACCAGTGTCCAGGCGAGCGCCACAAGTTGTAATAGAAGTGCGTAGCCAAACGAAGAAAGCGTAATCCGAAACCATGTCGAAGCACCAAATGGTGATATTTTTTCGCTCTGAATCACTTGGTGAATAGCGAAATAAACAAATGCGAAGGAGCCGACGAGGGCGAGCCTAGCTAGCCATTTGTAGACCGGCCGCAGTCGGTCGCGCTTAAAAACGCTCGCCATTATGCGCATACCTCAGCTTCGTTTTGGACGGCAAAGTACCATCGTCCACGGAAGCGGTCGCCTAACCTCGACAATATCGACATAATCTTCAAGAAGCGCCAAAAACTTCCGGCTACTCCAATGCTGAATGTGACCTGGTGTGTTGCCTAGGGAGCCCAAATATTTTCCTCTGGCGACATTTAGAATCCGCCAGACAGGTTCGCGTGGAACGCTTACCAGTAGCCACGAACGAGACATCCGCCCCAAGACACTCAACGCCTGACCGACGTCCGGCAGATGCTCCAAAACTTCACAGCAGACCACAAGATCTGCCGATACATCAATTGGATTCACGTCGTAGATATCCGCAACTATGAAGCGTTTACCAAAGCCTTCGGCGATACTTCGGTCGTTTGCAATATCTATAACACTCGACTCCAAGTCGCTTCCAAAAACATCAAAGCCGCGCCGCAACAATTCCATGCTTAGCTCGCCCTCGCCACACCCAATTTCGTAAACTTGCTTGACATGAGTCCGCAAGACTAAGTCAACAAAACTTGCCCGAAAGCCGGCAACCATTCGCCGGGCAATTGGGTTGGGCGTATTATACTTATCGTATAGATTTCCAGGAACGTTATCGTATGCTTGTTTTTTGACCATTGACTGACTCTCCGCAACCCAGTTAGGGATATCGATCGATCTCAAAAACAGACGCAGCAAAGCCCGCCGCCGCTGACTTTTCTTGTCGGTTTGATATCAATGGATACTAGACAATAGTTTTTCCAATTCAATCTTGCAGTTCCCTGTCTCGGGCGTATACAGCGAGCTGATTGGCGCCTCCGAGGAAGCGCTGATAGGTCGCCAAGGTAAGGCCCGCTTCTCGTCCGACACGCTCAAGGGCTCTCCGGTCGAGAAGTGTCTCGTGTTCCTCATTTGCAGCGCGGCTGAACAGTCCAATGCGAGCTCCAATGGTGTGAACCCATTCGAGGGAGGGATGCGGAGTCGTGCACACGATCCTCGCCGCCGCTGTGTCGGCCAACCGGCCCGCCAACTCGCAGAGGAATTGTCCAGGATGTGGCACGTGCTCAATAACGGCCAGAGCTACGACGGTATCAAAGTTCTCGCCGGGCGGCGGAAGTTCTCCAACAAAGCGATGCGCCGGGAACAGTTGCCGCGCAATCGTCATGGAGGCCGAGTCGATCTCTACTCCGAGGTACCGGTCGGGCTCTACCAACTCGGCTAGGGAGCCTGATCCGCAGCCGACATCGAGCACACGACCCGAAAGATGGGGTCGCGCTGCACGAATCCTCTGATTCTTAAGGAAGGGGGAGAAGAGGCCTTCGCTTCCCTGATCTGCCATATTGCTTTACCTCGGATCTGTCAGAAATGGTTCATCCTGGAGAACGCTGTTTAGACAATTCATGCGCGAAATCGACTGACCGCGCTAGCGAGTGCGCCGCACCAGTCTGTGAAGCGTGTTTTTCGCTCGCTAACGAAACGCTACCTCGCCGCGCGGTATACCGCAAATCCTCCAAGATCCGCCGATTAGCAGCGATCAAGTCCGCGAGGAAAGCGACGAGAATTGTCTGGAAGCCCATGCCGAGCAGGACCCCGGACAAGATCAAAGATTGTATGTGCCCAGATCCGTCGCCGGTCAGATAGAAATATACAAACCGCAAACCGATCAGGAAGCCAACCGCGAAAAGAGTCATACCGAGCGTCGCGAAGAAACGGAATGGTCGGTAGATTACAAAGATGCGCAGCATTGTCGCGATGGAGCGGCAGATATAGGATGGAATGCTCTTGAACAACCGCGATGGTCGCAGGTCCTTGTTAATGCGAACCGGCACAGATGCAATCGTGATATTTTTTTGCCCGGCTTGAATGATCGTCTCAAGTGTGTAGGTGTAATTGCTGAATACCACCATCCGGCAGGCCGCGTCGCGAGACATTGCGCGGAATCCGCTTGGAGCATCAGGAACCTTGGTACGGCTCACCGAGCGTACAACCCAACTACCAAGCTTCTGGAGGAATTTTTTTATTGGCGAGAAATGTTCGATAGTATCAATCGGTCGAGCACCAATAACTAATTCCGCTCTATTCTCAAGTATTGGCTTAATAAGCGCCGGTATATCAGCGGCTTCATACTGATTATCTGCATCAGTATTGACGATTATATCGGCCCCGCGCTCAAGGCAGGCGTCTATTCCAGTCATGAATGCTGCGGCTAAACCTTTATTTTGTATGTGCCTTACAATGTGGTCTACGCCGTTAGCCTTGGCCACGGCAGCAGTATTGTCCGCACTTCCATCATCGATTATAAGCCATTCTACTGCATCAACTCCATGGATGGTACGCGGCAAGCACGACAAAGCTGCAGGCAGCGTTTGCTCTTCGTTGAAACAGGGTATTTGGATAATCAGCTTCATATTGCTACTTTCTTATACCAAGATCTGTAGATGGGCGCCAGCTGCGAACGTCAGCTCACATGCATACGCTCGATCATCGATGGCCAAGGTGCTCTTCGTTACCAGTCTGCTCGGGACGGGCAGAACTTGCCCGCCTTCGCAGTGGAGGGCCCTCGTAGAATTGGCTGATCCATGTCACCGTTCGTCACGGGCCAACTTTGATTCAGCATAGCATGCCGACGTTATACTGCATGGGCAATTCCGGCATCGTTCTGATCTGCGCGACAAGGCGGACGAAGATGTGCTCGCAGCCCCCGGTGTGGCTGCGCAGCGCGCAGACCGGTACGAACCGCCGCGCCGAGGCCCTGATTGACCCTGTGCGCCAGCACCCGATCCGCGCCAGCGCCGCGCGCCAGATCTCCCGTTCCGTCTGCTGAACCGTCATCGATGACATAGATGCTGAGCGAGAGCCCCACAGCCTCGATTTGGGACGATATCCTTCGAAGCCCGCCGACCGTATCGGCTATAGTCTCCGCCTCATTGAAGGCAGGCACCATAACAACGATTTTCTTCAGCCCCATATTGCGCCATCATTGTTGCGGGTGCCGAAGAGCGTCGGACTTGCCCGGAGGTAGTCACCAAGAGTGTCGAATTCCTAATACTAGGCTCTGAACGTGCGTTCTGTCAATGCGAGTAACAGTTCACACAATGACAAGATGTCCACTCTTATGCCCGTGGTCAAGAATGAAGAACGCGCTGTTTTCGCCCATGCCTTGCGCAGGATAAAATTGCCGATCAACGACGATCAGATCCTGCGCAGGGACGGGGGCACGAGCCGCTTGATCTTTACCCTTGACCACGGTCATAAGAGTGGATTGACCGATACATATGCGTCCTGAATCAGGAATCCATTTGAGCGTGTCGCGTGCGAGTCTGCGGCATGCTAACAGGAATTTCCATCACGCTCAGCGACGACGACAGACGCCGTCCTGAGGCCATCACCGCAGACCGCAACGCGCCGCAGAAGCATGTTTGGCGCGCCCGGATCGTGCTGCTGAGCGGGGACGGCGCCGGCACGAACGCGATCATGGCCGCGACCGGCACGGCGAAGACCACGGTCTGGCGGTGGCAGGAGCGATATATGGCGGAGGGCCTCGACGGCCTTCTCCGCGACAAGACCCGACCGCCCGGCAAAGCGCCGGTCCCGGACGAGCGCGCTGCGAAGGTTGTCGAAATGACGCTGAAGCCGCCACCACACGAGGCCACCCACTGGACTGCGCGGGCGATGGCGAAGGCCACCGGCCTCGCTGTCTCGACGGTGCAGGGGATCTGGAAGTCGCATGGTCTGGCGCCGCACCGCTGGCGCAGCTTCAAGCTCTCCAACGATCCCGCCTTCGCCGGGAAGCTTCACGCCATTGTTGGGCTCTACGTCGCACCGCCCGCCCATGCCGTCGTCCTCAGTTTCGACGAGAAGTCCCAGATCCAGGCGCTTGACCGCACACAGCCGGGCCTGCCGATCAAGAAGGGCCGCGGCGCGACCATGACCCATGACTGCAAGCGCCACGGCACGACCACGCTCTTCGCCGCGCTGAACGTCCTGACCGGCGAGGTGTTCGGCCGAAACATGCAACGCCACCGGCATCAGGGGTTCATCCGCTTCCTCAACGCCCTCGAACGCGACATCCCGGTCGGGAAGGTCATCCACGTGATCATCGACAATTATGCCGCTCACAAGCACGCCAAGATCCGCGAATGGCTTGCGCGCCATCCCCGCTGGACCTTCCACTTCACGCCCACCTCCAGTTCCTGGCTCAACGCCGTCGAGGGGTTCTTCGCCAAGCTCACCCGCAGGCGCCTCAGGCATGGCGTATTCCGCTCAGTCACCGAATTGCAGGCCGCCATCAACCGGTTCATCGCCGAGCATAACGAGCAGCCCAAGCCGTTTGTCTGGCGAGCCGACCCGAACGCCATCATCGCGGCACGCTCACGAGGGTTCCAAGCGTTGGAGTCAATGCAGTAGTATACGTGTCAAAGGGTTACCCCCTTCTCATCGTGACGGCGGATGCCTTCAGCGAAGAAAAACCGAACCATATGCGCGCGCTCGGCGCCGAACTGATCCTGATCCCGAGCAATGGGGGAGGGAGCACCAAGGCGTTGTTTACGGAAATGATCGAGAAGGCGCGCGAGCTCAGCGAATTGCCGGATACCTATGGCACCGATCAGATGAACAATCAGGACATGCTCGCCGGATACAATAAACTGGGCGAGGAAATCTGGCAGCAGACCGGCGGGCATATATCCGCTTTCGTGCATTCCGTCGGGAGTTGCGGATCATTGCGCGGCGTCGCCACCGAGTTGCGAAGGTGCGATCCGAATATTTCGGTGATTGCGGTTGAACCGACAGAATCTCCCGTTCTGTCGGGCGGTCAACCGGGCAGTCATTCGATCGAGGGGATGGGAGCGGGATTTATCGTCAATCATTGGGACCCGGATCTGGCCACGGAAATCGTCACGGTATCGACCGCGGAAGCCTTCGCAGGCGCCCTCTCTCTGGTGAAAGCGGAAGGCATATTCGCCGGGCCATCTTCAGGGGCCAATCTGGTCGCCGCGCTGCGCGTCGCCAGGCAGCTGCCACCGGATGCGGCGGTCGTCACCCTTCTTCCGGACTCCGGGTTCAAGTATCTCAGCACGCCGCTTTACAAGCAGACCGGCTGACCCGGAGCCCTCTTGCCTGTACCGCGTACCCCTCAACACCGGTGAATTGAATTGTCCGAACCGCGCCTGAATCCAGATCCAATTCCAAGGGAACGACCGGACCCGATCAGATCTTTTCGCTCCCGCGTTGTTTGACCTCGCCTCAGCACGTTCCCCCTTCCTGCACCGGGACGCAAGCAAGACCAAGGACCTCACGATGACGATCGCTCCGACACTCGATACGCTTCGGGCAAGTTTGCCCGGCCTGTGCGAAGAAGCACGTCGCCGCGGGCGGGAATTCGAGGATTCTCGGCAGCTTGCCGATGACTTTACGGACCGGCTGAAAGCTGCGGGCGCCTATCGGATCTTGTACCCGTCCGAGTTCGGTGGCCTCGGGGGGGCGCTTGTCGACTGGTTCGATATGGGTCTGGCGCTTGCCGAAGCCGATGCCTCGACCGGATGGACGGTGATGCATGGTGCCGGTGCCAATGCAATTGTCCAGTCACTCGGGGACCGTGGCTTTGCCAGGGACGTCCTCTCCGATCCCGGCGCATGCTGCGCGTGGAGCAACGCGCCATCTTCGGTCCAGGCGGAGAATACGGCCGACGGTCTTCGCATCAGCGCACGTTGGAGTTATGTGACAGGTTGCATGGCCGCGACCTATGTCGAGGTCTCGTGCCGCTGGCCGATGAAACCGGCGCCATTCGGCCCGTGGCTGCGCTCGTCCCGGCCTCTTCTGCACGCATCGATACGACCTGGGACGCCATGGGTCTTTCGGGGACGGGCAGTCATGACGTTATCCTTGAAGATGTGACGGTTCCTTATCGAAACACCTTCGAATGGCCGGATGGGAAGGCGATCGGTGTTTTTCCCTGGGCCATATGCTCGCCCGGAATATGGTTCATTTCGACCTCTGCCACGGTCGTTCACCTGGGACTGGCGCGACGCATGATCGATGAAGTACGGCGTGAACTTGGTGGAAGAAGAGACCGCCACTCGCAGCAGCCCTTGCTTTCACATCCCGCCATTCTGCGCGTGCTGGAGAGAGCCGAGGGCACTTTGCAGCTGGCGACCGCCGGAATGCGCACGACGCTTTCCGAGCTGTGGGAACGCGGGAAGACGGGGGTACCGCTTTCCGAGGCTGAGCGTCTCATGGCACGCAACACGACAACGGCAGGCGTTTACCTCGGCACGGATCTCGCGCGGGCCGTATTCGACGTCGCAGGCACCTCGGCAATCCGGCGCGGCGGAGAATGGTAGCGTCCAAGGAGCTGGTGTAATTTCAGTGCCGTCAACGGTGTGATCCTGGGTGGCCATCGAGGTGTATGGTCGAGGTGGAGTTTGCTGACTTCAACCCCGGACCACATGGAGACCCCGATGACCAAGAC
>HotLOscill_hetero_coDRAFT_1000596_pt1 | contig 14790 bp, 12 predicted proteins | sample HotLakmetagenome_2_FD_10650 | JGI IMG/M metagenome (IMG submission 10650)
ACAAGGAGGAGATCGATCCCATCCTCAGCATAACCACAAAAGCCGCCTGATCATGACCTCAGGCCATCCAGAAAATTACACCAGCTTGACGGACGCGACCCTCTTTCGGCTTTGAACGGGCTACGGTTGTCGCATTCAGTCTCATTATTTCTCACCCTGTCCCATGCGTTTAAGGCACTCAATGCGGACTCGCTTGAGCGGGAACGTCATGATTTTGGGTGATATGCCAATGGCTTCCGATTTTTGGCCTTCCTCCCCAGCGGGGAGGGAATAAGGCTGGGGAGAAGCGTTGATGAAGATGATCAGCGTCGATGAGCCCGGAAGCCGGATTCTCCCCACCCTTGATCCCGTCCCTCAGGAGAGGGAAAGTGCGCGCCATGAAGTGCGCGTGAGAACGCCTGATCGGCGGGCCTTTTCGCCACACGCATGACACAAGGCTGCGTGATAGCAGGGATTGTACGCGCAAGCCTGCAAGGGGCCGTAACATGCGATCTGCCTTCACGCCGCCGGCGAGCGTCAGATGGACCCATGACCGGGCCGAACTCTGGGCCGACGGGGCGGTGCATGTGGCGGGGCTCGTCGCCGCGCTGATCGGCGTCGCTTTTCTGATGAGTGTCGCCGCCCCGGGAGCGGAAACGGCGCTTGCCATCGCGCTGGGTATCTATGCAGCCGGCCTCGTCGCCGTGAAGGCGATTTCCGCGCTCTACAACATGTGGCCCGCCTCGCGCGTGAAATGGGTGCTGCGCCGCTTCGACCACGCGGCGATCTACCTCCTGATCGCAGGCACTTACACGCCTTTTCTGGTCCTGCTCGACGACCGCGGCAGCGCGACGATCCTGCTGGCGGTGATCTGGCTGATCGCAGTGATCGGCGGCGCCCTGAAGATCGGATTGCCCGGGCGCTTCGACCGGTTGTCGATCATTCTCTATCTCGGGCTGGGCTGGAGCGGCCTGGCGGCGGGGGGCGTCGTCTACCAATCGCTTTCTGCGACGACACTGACGCTGATTGCGGCCGGCGGCATCGTCTATTCCACCGGCGTGATATTCCATCTGTGGAAGGGATTGCGCTTTCACAACGCCATCTGGCACGTCTTCGTGTTGGCCGGCAGTGCGCTGTTCTATGCGGCGATCTGGGATGCCACGCTGGCGCGTGCCGCAGCCTGAGGGCCTGCTCAGCGCTTCTGGCAGAGCGGGCAGTAGAAGGTCGAGCGGCCCGATTGCACGATACGCGTCACCGTACCGCCGCAGCCCGACGTGACGCAGGGCTTGCCCTCGCGGTCATAGACACGGAAAGCGTGCTGGAAATAGCCGAGCGTGCCATCGGTATGGGCGAAGTCACGCAGGGTCGAGCCGCCGGCAGCAACAGCCTCGGTGAGAACGTCGCGGATCGTTTCCGCGAGCCGATGCGCCGAAGCGCGCGGGCGCCCGGTCTTCGTGGCGATGCTGCCGGCCGGCGCTTCCGGGTGGAGGCGGGCGCGAAACAAAGCCTCGCAGACATAGATATTGCCCAGCCCCGCGATCAGCCGCTGGTCGAGCAAGGCCGCCTTGAGCGGGGCGAACTTGCCGGCAAACAGTTTCGCGATCATAGCGCCCGAGAGCGTATTGCCGAGCGGCTCCAGCCCCAGACCCTTGAAATGCCTGCATTCCGCGAGGCCGTCGAGCGGGACGAGATCCATATAGCCGAAGCGGCGCACATCGTTATAGGTGACGCGGGCATCGCCTTCGAGCGAGAAGATCACATGGTCGTGGATCGCTCCGGCGCCCGGCTCGCGGTGGAACGCGCCGGGGGCGACCAGGGCCTCCGGCGTCTCGATCAGGAAGCGACCCGTCATGCCCAGATGCATGATCAGCGCCTCGCCTGTGGAGAGCCGCGCCACCAGATATTTCGCCCGGCGCTCCAGCGAATCGATCCGCGCGCCGGTGAGCCGCGCGGCGAAGCGGGCAGGGAAGGGGAAACGCAGATCGGGCCGGTTCACCCGCATCTGCGTGATCCGCCGCCCTTCCATGGCAGGCTGAAGCCCCCGCCGGACCGTTTCGACTTCAGGCAGTTCCGGCATTGATCCTTGCCCCGTGACGAATTTCCTCGCCGCCTTACATAGCCAGAGGCGCGTGGTTTCGCTATCAGATACGCGTGAGTTTGAAGATCGGGCGGGCGCATGAGCAACGACACCACGCATTTCGGCTATCAGGATATTCCGCTGGAGGAAAAGCAGGGGCGCGTCGATGACGTTTTCCGCTCGGTGGCGCGGCGCTACGACATCATGAATGACCTGATGAGCGCGGGGCTGCACCGGCCCTGGAAGGACGCCATGGCGACCGCGCTCTCGCCCTCGCGCACGCGGCCCTTCAAGCATCTCGACGTGGCCGGCGGGACCGGCGACATCGCCTTCCGCATCCTCGATCGGGGCGGCGCGCAAACGCATGTCACGGTGCTCGACATCAATGGCGACATGCTGGATGTGGGGCGCGAGCGCGTGCCGGCGCGGCATGCGGGGCAGGTCGATTTCGTCGAGGCCAATGCCGAGGATCTGCCGTTCGAGGATAAGAGCTTTGACGGCTACACCATCGCCTTCGGCATCCGCAACGTGCCGCGCATGGAGCGCGCGCTGTCCGAGGCGTTCCGCGTTCTCAGGCCCGGTGGGCGGTTCCTCTGCCTCGAATTCTCGAAGGTGGACATGCCCGGTCTCGACAAGGTCTATGACCTCTATTCCTTCAATGTCATTCCCCAGATGGGAAAGATGGTGACGGGCGATGCCGAGAGCTACCGCTATCTCGTCGAATCGATCCGCCGTTTCCCGTCGCCCGGGCTTTTTGCCCAGATGATCGAGGAGGCCGGCTTCAGGCGCGTCACCTGGAAGGCGATGACCGGCGGCATCGTGTGTCTGCATTCCGGCTGGAAGATCTGACGTGTTCGGTGCGCTGGTTCATATCGCCCGCAATATCCGGGCCGGCTATGTGCTCGCCCGCGAGGGCGTGTTTTCGCGGGTTGATCCGCATCCACTGCCGCCGATGGCGCAACTCGGGCTGAAAATCGCCCGAATGTTCGAGCGAAGCGGTGCGGAAAACGACCCGGCGCGCATGGCCAAGGCCATGGCGCGGCTCGGGCCCTCCTATGTGAAATTCGGCCAGTTCCTTGCCACGCGCCCGGATATCGTCGGCTTTGCCGCTGCGCGCGATCTCGAGGCCTTGCAGGACCGTATGGAAGCGTTCCCGCAGGAGCTTGCGGAAGCAACGCTCACCGAGACGCTCGGGCGTCCGATCAGCGCGGTCTTTGCCGAATTCGGCCCGCCCGTCGCGGCAGCCTCGATCGCCCAGGTGCACAAGGCGTTGTTGAAGACGCGACAGGGTGACAAGCCCGTGGCCGTGAAGATCGTACGGCCCGGCATACGCGGACGCTTCGCCCGCGATCTCCAGGCAATGCGCTTCGCCGCCCGTCTCGCCGAGGCGATCTCGCCGGAGGCACGCCGGCTGCGAATGCGCGAGGTCGTGGAGACGCTCGCACGTTCCGTCACCATCGAGATGGATCTGCGCCTCGAGGCCGCCGCGCTCTCCGAACTCGCGGAGAATACCGAGAAGGACGAGGAATTCCGCGTTCCGGTTCCCGAATGGGATTACACCGACCGCGATGTGCTCACGATGGAGTGGATCGACGGCATCAAGCTGAACAAGCTGGAGGCGATCGACGCGGCCGGGCATGATCGCGAAGTGCTGTCGCGCGTCGTGCTGCAGAGCTTCCTCCGCCAGGCCATTCGCGACGGGTTTTTCCATGCCGACATGCATCCGGGCAATCTCTTCGTGGATGGGCAGGGCAAGCTCGTCGCCATCGATGCGGGCATCATGGGGCGGATCGGATTTCGCGAGCAGCGCTTCCTCGCCGAGATCCTGCTCGGCTTCATCCGGCGCGATTACCTGCGTGTGGCGCAGGTGCATTTCGAGGCAGGATATGTGCCCAGGCATCATTCGGTGCTCGATTTCGCCCAGGCGATCCGCGCCATCGGCGAGCCGATCCACAACCGCCGCGCCGATCAGATCTCGATGGCGCGCGTGCTCGGGCTGCTGTTCGAGATCACCGCGATCTTCGACATGGAGACGCGCACCGAGCTCGTGATGCTGCAAAAGACCATGGTCGTGGTCGAGGGCGTGTGCCGCCATCTCGACCCGCATCTCGATATCTGGAAGGTCTCCGACCCGGTGGTGCGCGAATGGATCGAGCGCAATCTCGGCCCCGTCGGCAAGATCGAGGATGCGGGCCGTGGTCTCTCCACGCTCGCCGGTGTCGCCGCGCGCGCCCCGGAAATGGCGCTTCGCGCCGAGCGGCTTCTCACCCAGCTCGAACGCGAAACGGAAAATGGCCTCAGCCTCGCCCCGCGTTCGATCGAGCGCGCCGGCGAAGCTGGCGCATGGCGTTCGCGCTTGCTCGTGGGTGCGCTATGGGTCATCGCCATCGCGCTGGTGGTGGGGGTGGTGAATGGCGGGTGAGGATTGTGTTAAGGCGTGATCCGCCATCATCGGGCGCGATTCGGGGGTGAGGGAAGCGACGCGATGACGATGATCTTTACGATCGGCTATGAGGGCACCGATATCGAGCGCTTCGTGGCAACGCTGGAAACAGCGGGTATCCGCCAACTCGCGGATGTGCGTGCCGTTGCGGTTTCGCGCAAGAAGGGTTTTTCGAAGACAAAGCTGTCGGCGCGTCTCGCTGTGGCTGGCATCCGCTACGCCCATTTTCGCGCGCTCGGCGATCCGAAGCCGGGGCGGGAAGCCGCGCGCGCCGGGCGCCATGCAGAATTCTTGAAAATCTATACGAATCACCTTAGGTTGTATGAATCGCAGGATGCACTCGAGAATCTTGCGGATTATGTCGCCGATGAGCCGACCTGCCTGCTCTGCTATGAGCGCGATCCGGCAACCTGCCACCGCCTGATCGTCGCCGAGCGGATCGGCGAGCGCTTGTCGGCGGAGGTCTTTCATCTGTTTGCGGACAAGTTGGAAAAATACGGCCAACATGCTTCAGCAATCCCGCGCCCTGATCCTCGTAAAGGCCTTGCCGCAGCCGAGTAAGAAGCACAAGGAAACGGTGTGCTGCGCGGGCGTGACGGCGGATGGTTCGTGGAAGCGGCTCTATCCGATCCGGTTTCGGCAACTCGATGAGGGCAGTACGTTCCGCCGTTGGGATTGGGTCGATTTCGAGTACGCGCTTCCGCCGCAGGACAAACGCCGCGAGAGCTGCAAGGTCTTTGAGGATCGCATCCGCGTTGCCGGGCACATGAAGCAAAACGAGCGCGCCCGTTTCCTCAACCCGCTGATCGTGCCGTCGATCAATGAGGCTGCGGCCCGGGGAATGTCGCTGGCGCTGATCAGGCCGCGCCGGACATCGTTCCACTTCAAACGAAAATCAGCCGAGCGTATTGCAAGGGAGCGCGAGCATTTCGCTGCGGTCGAGCGGCAAACGAGCTTCCTTGATGCCGATCTGAAGGCGCTTGAGCCGACGCCATACGACTTCCGCTTCCGTTTCGAGGATAGCGGTCGCCGGCGTCATTTCATGTGCGGCGACTGGGAGGTGCACACGACCTTTCGCAAACGCCGTAACGAATATGGCAGCGACGAAGCGGCGCTCAAATGGATGGATGAGAAATTCAACGAGGAGTATCCACGCAAGGGCATGGCCTTCGCGGTTGGAAACGTCGCAAAGCGGCCCCAGACCTGGATGCTGCTGGGGGTCATCCGGCTCGATGAGGTCGCCCAGGGTGAACTGGACTTTTGATTCCGGATACGGCGCTTCGGAACCCGTCGCATGCCCGCCGCGATGGCAATGTCCCACTGATTGTGCAGAAATCGCCTTTCTCTTGAGCCCTGACTGCCGCCTCGTGCACAAACCCCCGCACAAGGCGGGGGAAACACGTTGCCGTGGCGTGTTGACATACCCGGGGGGTGGTGCTCGACTTCGCATGTCAGATGATACGACATGCCTGTGTGCAAGCATTCCAATCACAACGAGGGGCGCGCAGGGCAATCATCATGCGGAGGAGTCGACAATGAATGAAATCAGGAAATCCCGCCCGGCAGAATCATCGCTCGGGCTGCTCAGGCGGTCGCTCCTGGGCATGACGGCGCTCGGCGTCGCGACGGTCGGGCTCGGGGCCCTCGCGCAACCCGTCGAGGCGCAGACGCTGCGTGCGGTGAAGCACTCGGATCTGCGTGTGCTCGACCCGATCATCACCACTGCCTACATGTCGCGCAACCATGGTTACATGGTATTCGACACGCTGGTGGCGCTCGACGCGAATTTCGAAGTGCAGCCGCAGATGGCGGATTGGGAGATCTCGGATGACGGGATGACCTACCGTTTTACCCTGCGTGACGGGCTGATGTTCCATGACGGCGAGCCGGTGCGCCCCGCCGACGTGATCGCCTCGATCAGCCGCTGGGGTGAGCGCGATGGCATGGGCCAGGTGCTCATGACCTATATCGACAGCATGGAAGGCGAAGGCGATAACGTCGTCGTCATGAACCTGACCCAGCCCTATGGCCTGGTGCTCGACAGCCTGGCCAAGCCCTCATCGAACGTGCCCTTCATCATGCCCGAGCGGCTGGCAAACACGCCGTCGACCGAGGCGATTCCCGAGCAGATCGGCTCCGGCCCGTTCCGCTTCGTGCAGGACGAGTTCCAGCCCGGCGTGCGCGCCGTCTATCTCAAGAACGAAGACTACGTCCCCCGCGACGAGCCTTCGAGCTGGGCTGCCGGCGGCAAGGTCGTGAACGTCGATCGCGTCGAATGGGTGACCATGGCCGACGACCAGACGGCGCTTTCGGCGCTGCTCGCCGGTGAGATCGATTACTGGGAGCAGCCCCCGGCGGATCTTCTGCCGATCCTGGAAACCAATCCGGATCTCGTGGTGCGCAACCAGAACGAACTCGGCTACCAGACCATCGGGCGCATGAACTTCCTGCATCCTCCCTTCGACAACCAGCTGATCCGGCAGGCCGCTCTCGCCGCCCTGAACCAGCAGGATGTGCTCGACGCCATGATCGGTAATCCCGATCTCTACAATGTCTGCCCGGCCATGTTCGTCTGCGGCACGCCACTTGCCAGCGATGCCGGTGCGGAATTCGCGACCGAAAGCCACATGGATCGCGCCCGCGATCTGCTCGAAGAGGCGGGCTATGACGGCACGCCGCTGGTGATCATGCATCCAACCGATGTGGTGACCCTGCGCACTCAGCCTGTCGTCGCGACGCAGCTCCTGCGCGATGCCGGTTTCGAGGTCGATCTTCAGGCGATGGACTGGCAGACGCTGGTCGGGCGTCGCGCGAGCCAGGCCGCGCCGGACGATGGCGGCTGGAACATGTTCTTCACCAACTGGGTCGGCGCCGACGTGTTCAACCCGCTCGTGAACAACATGGTCAACGGGCGTGGCGCCGAAGGCGGCTGGTTCGGCTGGCCGGACGTTCCGGAAGCGGAAGAGTTGCGCAAGGCCTATGCCGAGGCGACTGATCCTGAAGAGCAGGTGGAATATGCTCGCCAGCTTCAGGAACTCGCCTATGACGAGGTGATGTACGTGCCCGTCGGCGAGTACATCGTTCCCGCATCCTGGTCCGCCAACCTTGAAGGGGTGCTGGACGGCCCGGCACCGTTCTTCTGGAATATCACGAAGAACTGACAAGCTTTCTCTTCCCCGGCCACCCTGCAAGAGGTGGCCGGGGTCGAAGCAATGTGAGCCCGCATGGTCGCGCGTCGTGAAGAGTGAACAACGCGTGTTCCGGGCATGTCCTTCCTCATCTCACGAGAGCGTCCGATGCTCGGCTATATCGTGCAGCGCATTCTCGCCGCGATTCCCGTCATGGGCTTCGTCGCCCTGTTCGTCTTCCTGCTCCTGCGCCTGACGCCGGGCGACCCGGCTGCGATCATCGCCGGCGACACGGCCACGCCGGCCCAGCTGGCGGCAATCCGCGAACGGCTCGGTCTGACCGATCCGATCCACATCCAGTTCTTCAACTGGATCAGTGATCTTCTGCGGGGCGATTTCGGCGTCTCGATCATCTCGGGTCAACCGGTGATCACGATGATCGCCGGGCGGCTGGAGCCGACCATCAGCCTGGCGCTGACGACGATCACCTTGTCGATCATCATCGCCGTGCCGCTGGGCGTGATCGCCGCCTGGAAGCAGGGTACGATCATCGACCGGCTGGTGATGGCGATTTCGGTGGTCGGGTTTTCGGTGCCGATCTTCGTCATCGGCTATGTCATGATCCAGATCTTCTCGATGCAGCTTGGCTGGTTGCCGGTTCAGGGCTTCCGCTCAATCACCGAGGGGGTAGGCCCGTTCGCGCAGCGCATCTTGTTGCCGACGCTTTCGCTGACGCTGCTCTATATCGCACTGATCGCGCGAATCACCCGCACCTCCATGCTGGAAATCCTGAACGAGGATTACGTGCGCACGGCCCATGCCAAGGGGCTCACCGAAACCCGCGTTCTGATGCGTCATGCGCTGCGCAATTGCGCCGTGCCGATCGTCACCGTGATCGGTATCGGCTTCGCGCTGATCATCTCCGGCGTGGTGGTCACCGAGAGCGTGTTCAACCTGCCAGGTGTCGGGCGCCTCACTGTGGATGCCGTTCTGGCGCGTGACTATCCGGTGATCCAGGCGGTGATCCTGCTGGCCTCGCTGGTTTATGTCGTCGTCAATCTCCTGATCGACATCGCCTATGTCTTCCTCGATCCGCGGATCCGCTACCAATGAGCACGCAAGTCGCCCCCACCAGTGGTTCGCCATCGCGCATGGCGCAGCTTCGCCAGGTCTTCTTCTCCAGCCCGATTGTGGCGTTTGCGTCGCTGATGCTGTTGCTGATCGTGCTTGCGGCGATCTTCGCGCCCTGGGTCTCGCCCTATGATCCGACGCGGCTTGCGCCGGCCACGCGGCTGAAGCCGCCGAGCGAATTGAACTGGCTGGGGACCGATGCATTCGGGCGCGACCTGTTCTCGCGTGTCGTCTATGGTGCGCGGATATCGCTGGTCGTGGGCGTCGGCGCCGCCGTCGCGGCCGTGCTGCTCGGCCTCGCCGTCGGCCTGATCGCGGGCTTCTTCCGGGCCCTTGATGCCATCCTGATGCGTGTCGTGGACGGGCTGATGGCGATCCCCAACATCCTGCTCGCCATCGCCATCGTGGCGCTCTCGGGCGCCAGCCTGTGGACGGTGCTGATCGCGATCACCATTCCGGAAGTGCCGCGCGTCGTGCGCCTGGTGCGCTCGGTCGTGCTCTCGGCCCGCGAGGAGCCCTATGTCGAGGCGGCTATGGCGGCCGGCTCCTCGACCTGGCGGATCCTGACGCGGCACCTGTTGCCCAATACCGTCGCGCCCCTGATCGTGCAGGGGACGTATATCTGCGCGTCCGCCATCCTGATCGAGGCGATCCTGTCCTTTCTCGGCGCCGGTATCAGCCCGGAAACGCCCACCTGGGGGAATATCATGGCCGAGGGGCGGATCTACTTCCAGATCAATCCCGGCATCATCTTCTGGCCGGGGCTGGTGCTGTCCGTCACCATTCTCTCCATCAATCTCGTGGGTGACGCGGTGCGCGATGCGCTCGATCCGCGCATGGCCAAGCGGGGGATCGACCGGTGAGCGATACGCTACTCGACATCCGCAATCTCGGCATCGGACTGGGTGGTGACCCGGGCTACGAGGTGGTCAAGGGGCTCTCCCTCGCCATCAAACCCGGCGAGACCATGTGCCTCGTGGGCGAATCCGGTTCCGGCAAGTCGCTGACTGCGCTTTCCGTGATGGGGCTCTTGCCCAAGGCTCTGGCGCCGACGCGCGGGGAGATCCTGCTCAAGGGCGAGAACGTCCTCAAAGCCTCGACGAAGCGCATGCGGGCCCTGCGGGCCACGGCCATGTCGATGATCTTCCAGGAACCGATGACGGCGCTCAGCCCTGTCCACCGCGTCGGCGACCAGATCGCGGAAGTGCTCGACGCCCATACGAGGCTCGATGGCAGGGCCCGGCGCAAGCGCGTGCTGGAGATGATGGAGCATGTGCATCTGCCGAATGTGGAGAGCCTGTATTACAGCTATCCACACCAGCTCTCGGGTGGCCAGCGCCAGCGCATCATGATCGCCATGGCGCTGATCCTGCGCCCGCAATTGCTCATTGCCGACGAGCCGACCACGGCGCTCGACGTCACCACCCAGAAGCAGATCCTGGCGCTGATCCGCGAATTGCGTGAGGAGCAGGGGACGGCGGTTCTGTTCATCACGCACGATATGGGCGTCGTTGCCGAGATCGCCGACGATGTAACCGTGCTGCGGCTGGGGGAAATCGAGGAGACGCGGCCGGTCGATGCGCTTTTGCGCGATCCGAAGACGGCTTACAGCCGTGCTCTGCTGCAGGCGGTCCCGAGTCTGATCCCGCGCCCGGCCCGCAAGCTCAATGACAGGCCGATCGTCCTGCAGACGACGGGTCTGGGCAAGACCTACGAATCGAGCGGCCTGTTTCGCAAGGGCCGCTCGGTGGTTGCGGCGAAGGATGTCAATCTCACGCTGCGCCAGGGGCAGACGCTCGGGATCGTCGGCGAATCGGGCTCCGGAAAATCCACCGTGGCGCGCTGCATCGTGCGGCTGATCGATCCGACGGAGGGCTCGATCCGGATCTCCGGCACGGAAGTCGCGGATATCTCGCAGCGCACGCTCAAGCCGCATCGCAAGAAGGTGCAGATCGTCTTCCAGGATCCGTTTCGCTCGCTCAATCCGCGCATCGAGGTGGGGGAATCGATCATCGAGGGGCCGACCAATTTCGGTGTGCCGCGCAAGCAGGCCATGGAGCGCGCGCGCGAGCTGATGGAGCTGGTCGGCCTGCCCGGATCGGCGCTCGATCGCTATCCTCACCAGTTCTCCGGCGGCCAGCGCCAGCGCATCGCCATTGCCCGCGCCATCGCCATGGATCCGGATCTGCTCGTCGCCGACGAGGCCGTCTCGGCGCTCGACGTCTCGGTCCAGGCGCAGGTGCTGGAACTGCTCGACGACATTCAGAAGCGGCTCGGCATCGGCTTGCTCTTCATCACCCACGATCTGCGCGTCGCTGCCCAGATCTGCGACGATGTCATGGTGATGCAGCACGGCAATGTGGTGGAATACGGGCCGGCGGCGACGGTGCTGGGTGATCCCAAGACCGATTACACGCGCGCGCTGATCGAGGCGGCGCCGGGGCGCGACTGGGATTTCGGCAATTTCCGCCCGGTCTCGGAGACACTCGCCACGCTCAAGCAGAAACAAACATAACGAATTCCCGGGAGAGAAATCATGGATATCAAGGCACTGCCCTTCGACGCGGATGCGATGCTCGAAGGGCTTCGCCCATGGATCGAATGCGAGAGCCCGACTTGGGATGCCGCCGCTGTCAACCGCATGATGGATCTCGCTTCCTGCGAACTCGCCTGCATGGGCGCCACCATCGAGCGGATTCCGGGCCGGATGGGGCTCGGCGACAGCGTGCGTGCGCGCTTTCCCCACCCCGATGCCGGCGAGCCCGGTATCCTGATCCTCGGCCATCTCGACACGGTGCATCCGGTCGGCACGCTGGAGAAACTGCCCTTCCGGCGCGACGGGGATATCTGCTACGGGCCCGGCATCTGCGACATGAAGGGCGGGAACTATCTCACCCTCGAAGCCATCCGCCAGCTCGCCCGCGCCGGTATCGAGACGAAGCTGCCGGTGACGATCATGTTCACCCCCGACGAGGAGATCGGCACGCCCTCCGTGCGCGATCTCATAGAGGCGGAGGCTTCGCGCGCGAAAGTGGTGCTCGTGCCCGAGCCCGGTCGCGACAAGGGCGGTGTCACCTCCGGTCGCTACGCGATCGCGCGATTCAATATCGCCACGATCGGACGTCCCAGCCATGCCGGTGCCCGGCTTTCCGACGGGCGCTCGGCCATTCGCGAGATGGCACGGCGCATCATCCAGATCGAGGAGATGACCACGGAGGCCTGCACCTTCTCCGTCGGCGTGATCCATGCCGGGCAATGGGTGAATTGCGTCTCCTCACGCGCCGATGCCGAGGTGCTGACCATGGCCAAGCGCCAGGAGGATCTCGATGCGGGCGTGCAGAAGATGCTCTCCCTCGCCTCATCGGGCGAGGTCGTCTTCGATGTGCGGCGCGGCGTGACGCGCCCGGTCTGGGAGGTCGATCAGCGCGGGCTCGAACTCTGCGCCATGGCCGAGGATTTCCACAAACAGGTCGGCATGCCGTTCTATCACGAGAGCTCCGGCGGGGGCTCCGACGGCAATTTCACCGGCGCGATGGGCATCCCCACGCTCGACGGTCTCGGCGTCGAAGGCGCGATGATGCACACGCTTCAGGAGCATATTCGCATCGAGACGCTCGCGAGCCGCGGCCGCGTCATGGCCGGGCTGCTGGCGAGCCTGTCCTGAGCCGGGCAGGGGCGGTGAAGCCGCGCAGGTAAGCGGCCACCTCCCGTCGCGGGAGGGGGCGGGCGATGAGATAGCCTTGCGCGTAATCGCAGCCCTGTTCCTCCAGAAACTGGTACTGCGCGACGCTCTCGACCCCCTCCGCGACGGCTTCCATGCCGAGCGAATGCGCCAGCGTGATGATGGTGCGCGTCAGGATCGCGTTATCAGGCTCACGTGCGATGTCGCGGACGAAGGACCGGTCTACCTTGAGGCAATCCACCGGAAAACGCTTGAGATGGGTCAGCGAGGCGTAGCCGGTTCCGAAATCGTCGAGGGAGACGCGGATGCCGTGGGCGCGGAGGGCGGCGAGCGTATGGGCGATACAGTCATCGCCGCCATCGAGCAGGACATGCTCGGTGACCTCGATTTCGAGCGTAGCCGGCGGCAGGCCGTGCTTGTCGAGAAGGCCCAGCACGCGCGTGACGAAATCGTCCTGACGCAGCTGCATTGCGGCCACGTTCACCGCCACGCTGCCCGGTGCGAGACCGGCATCGACGAGATTGCGGATGGTGGCGAGCGCCAGATCGAAGATGCGATAGCCCAGGGCCACGATCAGCCCGTTCTCTTCCGCCACCGCGATCATCAGCGGCGGCGGGACCGGTTCACCCCCGCGCTGCCAGCGCACGAGCGCCTCGAAGCCGGTATGGCGGCCATCCTTGAAGGATGTCTTGGGCTGGAGCGCGATCTCGATTTCGTCGGCGAGCAGCGCCACGGCGAGGTCGTCGGCGATGGCGCGGCGTTCCTCCAGCTCGGCCTTCATCGCGGGATCAAACAGGCAGAGCGTACCGCGCCCGCGCGCCTTGGCCTGATAGAGTGCGATATCAGCGTGCTTGAACACTTCCTTGGCGGTGCGCGCATCCTCGGAAAGCAGGGCCAGACCGATGCTGCAACGGGGCGCGACGCTGCGGCCCTGGATGCGCACGGGCGCATCGAGCGTGGCGAGCAGATCCTCGCCATAGGCCTGCGCTTCCGCCATATCCGCCAGACGCGGAACCACGATGGCGAATTCGTCACCGCCGATCCGGGCCACGGTTTCGCCTTCGCGGGCATAGGCGGATAACCGTTCGGCCAGGGTGGTGATCAGATGATCCCCGGCATCATGGCCGAGCGTGTCGTTGATCTGCTTGAGATTATCGAGATCGAGGAAGAACAATGCACCGCAATTGCCATCCTTGCGACGCGCGCGCATCGCGGCAGCCAGCCGTTTTGCCAATGCCTTGCGGTTGCCGAGCCCGGTCAGCGGGTCCCGCTCGGCCTGTTTGCGGATGAGCGTCTCGGCGCGCTTCAGCGCAGTAATGTCGGTGCGGATACCGACGAGATGGCCCGAGGGCGAGCGGCTTTCGCGCACCTGCACCCAGCGCTCGTCGCCGGTATCGCGCAGGAAGGTATGACCGCTTTCCGCGTGCATGCGCATGCATGCGTCGATCCAGGCCTTCTGTCGACCCGGACTGTTGCCGGCCTGCGGAAACTGGCCTCGGGCGACCCCCATATGCAGCATTTCCGCAAAGCTCATGCCGAGGCGAATGCCATCGGCCATCTTGGGATAGGTTTGCAGAAAGCCCTCATTCCACAGGATCAGCCGGTCATCGGCGTCGAAGGCGGCGATGCCGTCGGGAATGGCCTCGATCACGTCGCGCAACAGCGTCTCTGCCCGGGTGCGGGCCTCGATCTCCGCCGCACGCTCGGCTTCGGCAATCTTGCGCTCGGTCACGTCGATGCGGATAGCCAGATAGCCCTTGATCTGCCCGTCATCGCCCTTGATCGGCGCGATGGTGCTGTCCACCCAGTAGAGCTTGCCGCATTTCGCGCGATTACAGATCTCACCGCGCCAGGTCCCGCCTGACGCGATGGTGCGCCACATGGTGACGAAATAATCTTTCGGATGAACACCCGAATTGAGGACGGCATGGGTCTTGCCGACCAGTTCCTCACGCGTGTAGCCGCTGATCCGGCAAAAGGGTTCGTTGACCGCGGTGATCACGCCGCGTCGATCGGTGATCCCCACGATCGCATGCTGGTCGAGGGCCGTCTGATAGGCGAGCAGTTCGGTCTCGATGCGCTCCAGATCACTGACGGCCCGTGCCATCCGGCGCGTCTTCTCTTCCCAGGCGCAATCGAGATCGATTTCCTCCATCGACCGGATATCCTCCTCTCCGGCGCCTGAGTGAATGACCGAGATATTCCGCATGCGTGTCGCCTCGTCTGATCTGTTCCGGACCTTGGCGCGTGAGCTCAGATCTTGCGCACCTGTTCGATGAAATCCGCGACCGCCCGGGCGACGCGCTCGCATTCCGCATCGACCGTCGAGGCACTTGTTGTCATGCTCTTT
>HotLOscill_hetero_coDRAFT_1000621_pt1 | contig 14116 bp, 17 predicted proteins | sample HotLakmetagenome_2_FD_10650 | JGI IMG/M metagenome (IMG submission 10650)
GTTGGCTCCACGATTCTACCACATATTTTTAGTCAAAATTCATCTCACCGCTAAGCCTTCGGCTCTAACGGGAGTCTTCTTTTGACATTTAAGATAAGATATTGACTCCAAGATCATCCACATCAAAGCAGTAATCCCAACACCCTATGGCTCAGCAGTATCGCATCACTCTGTTACCCGGCGACGGCATTGGTCCCGAAATCATCACCGTTGCCGTCGAAGCCTTAACCGTCATCGGCAAACAATTCGACTTAGACTTTAGCTTTCAAGACGCCCTCATCGGCGGTTCTGCCATCGATGCCACAGGAACCCCTCTCCCCGACGAAACCCTCGAACTCTGCCGCAACAGTGACTCGGTGATGCTGGCAGCCATCGGTGGGTACAAATGGGATAACTTACCCCGCCACCAACGCCCCGAAACCGGACTCCTAGGGCTACGGGCGGGGTTAGGCTTATTTGCCAACCTACGCCCCGCTACCATCTTGCCTCAACTCATCGATGCCTCGACGTTGAAACGAGAGGTAGTTGAAGGGGTTGATATCATGGTGGTTCGCGAACTTACCGGCGGTGTCTATTTCGGCCAACCCAAAGGAGTGTTTGAAACCGAAACGGGCGAACAGCGGGGGGTGAACACCATGGCTTATACCGCCTCAGAAATCGATCGCATCGGGAAAGTGGCCTTTGAAACGGCCCAAAAACGGGGCGGAAAACTCTGTTCCGTCGATAAAGCCAACGTCTTGGAAGTCTCGCAACTCTGGCGCGATCGCATCATCGCCCTATCCGCCGACTATCCCGACGTGGAACTCTCCCATCTCTACGTCGATAACGCCGCCATGCAGTTAGTACGCGCCCCTAAACAGTTTGACACCATCGTCACCGGCAACCTCTTTGGCGACATTCTCTCCGACGCCGCCGCCATGTTAACCGGCAGTATTGGGATGTTACCTTCGGCTAGTTTAGGGGCAGATGGCCCCGGCGTGTATGAACCCGTCCATGGTTCAGCCCCCGACATCGCCGGCCAAGACAAAGCCAATCCTCTGGCTCAAGTGTTGAGTGCTGCCATGATGTTGCGCTACGATCTCAATCAACCTGAAGCGAGCGATCGCCTCGAAAAAGCCGTCATGACCGTGTTAGATCAGAACTATCGCACCGGAGATATCATGTCTGAAGGCATGAAACTCGTTGGCTGTAAAGAAATGGCCGATGTTCTCCTGGCCGCCCTAGAAAACTAGCCCCACCCCCACATCGGAAGCCGAGTTTCTCCGAGAAACCCGGCTTCTCGCCGACTCCCATCCCCATGAAACATCTCTCCCTTAACACCATCCCCCCAGAAGGCGTCTCCCACAATCCCAACATTCGCAAACAAGTCATGTTGCGCAACGGGGATTTGCCCCATTTAACCAACTTTTCCCAAGCCCGATTTGCCCCTGGACAAATCGCCCCCGGTCATTGCCATGACAATATGAGTGAAGTCTTCTTCGTCGAATCCGGTTCAGGAACTATTACGATTGACGGACAAGCCTATCCCCTCGAACCCGGAACCTGTGTGGCTGTAGATATTGGAGAAGTCCATGAAATCGCCAACACTGGAGAGGGAGAACTGGTCCTGACCTATTTTGGTTTGCAAGTTAACCGCTGAATATCCTAGGCTGAAGCTGGACTATCCATCACCCTGAACGCCAAACCTTAGAATGCCCATGTGGGAGCAAATCGCCGCCGAGATTAGCCAAGCCACCGGAGAACCCTTCAATATCTCCCAAAATCGCTCTGTTGGTGGAGGCTGCATCAATCAAAGCAGTACCCTATCCGACGGGAACCGCACTTTTTTTATTAAACTCAACCAGGCTTCAGCCCTAGAGATGTTCGTGGCTGAGGCGGTGGGGGTTAAGGAAATGTGGCAAACGCACACCATTCGCGTTCCTAAACCCATTTGTTGGGGAACTGCTGGTAACTCTGCCTATTTGGTGATGGAATATCTGGAGTTACAAGGCCGGGGTGGGGGATCTCAGGTGTGGCAAGAGATGGGGCGCAAGTTGGCCCAGATGCACCGAACCGGAACTCGCGATCGCTTCGGCTGGGATCGCAGCAACACTATCGGGGCTACGACTCAAATGAATCCTTGGACTGAGGATTGGGCTGAGTTCTTCGCTGAACATCGCATCGGCTTTCAACTGCGTCTGGCGGCCCGCAAAGGAATGCGCTTTACTGGGGCTGATGAGTTAATGGCGAAGATTCCCCAACTTTTAGCGGGCCATAAGCCAATTTCCTCGATTGTTCATGGTGATCTCTGGGGAGGGAATGCTTCGGTGACAGCCGATGGGGAACCGGTCATTTTTGACCCTGCAACCTATTACGGCGATCGCGAAGTCGACATCGCCATGACAGAACTGTTCGGAGGCTTCCCCGCCGCGTTTTACCAGGGCTACAACGCCGAATGGCCCCTAGACGAAGGCTACGATCGCCGTAAAACCCTCTACAACCTCTATCACATCATCAACCACTACAATCTCTTCGGCGGCGGCTACGGCAGTCAAGCCCAAAGCATGATTCGCACATTATTAGGATAAACGAACCGAGAGCAAACCACTACCAGTCCACCCTCTTGCCCCTTGCCATCCCCTCTTGGGAGGGGTTAGGGGTGGGTTATGCCCCTTGCCTTCTTCCCCCCTATTAACTATTCNCTATTAACTATTCACTATTAACTATTCCCCGTTCCCCGTTCCCTCACTCCACCGTATAGCCAGCTTCAGTAATCACCGACTTCACCGTCTCATCGGGCTGTTTTGTCTCAATAAAGACCAACTTCGTCTCTAAATTGGCGCGAACTTCGGCCGTCGCGTCCAACTTCTGAATCGCCTGAGTAATGGTACTCGCACAAGCCGCACAAGCCATATCCGGGACTTTTACTTCAATTGCCATCGTTCACAAACTCCAAATCTTCGGTAACACCATCTTTAACACCATCTTAGGATGAGACGGCCGCCAGTTGACTCTTCAGCAGTCCTTGAAACAAGCCTAAGCCATCGGTTGCTCCCAATTGTGCGTCGGCGGCCCGCTCGGGGTGAGGCATCATGCCTAGCACATTGCCTGCATTATTGCAAATCCCTGCAATATTATTTAATGAACCATTGGGATTTCCCGCCTCATCCACCGCACCCGAGGGACTACAGTAGCGAAAGAGAACCCGGCCTTGGTCTTCGAGTTGGGCTAAGGTATCGGCATCAGCATGATAGCGTCCTTCGCCGTGGGCGATGGGCAAGGTAATCTGGGTCCGATCGCCATAGCCTTGAGTCCAGGGGCAATCATGACGTTCAATGGTCAGGGGGATGCGATCGCAGATAAAATGCAAATCCCGATTGCGAACTAAGGCCCCTGGGAGTAATCCCACTTCCGTGAGAATTTGGAAACCATTGCAAATGCCTAAAACAGGTTTACCGGCCTGGGCATGATCGAGAACTGATCGCATAATGGCCGAAAAGCGAGCGATCGCCCCACAGCGGAGATAGTCCCCATAACTAAATCCTCCTGGAACCACCACCACATCGATATCCGACAAATCCGTATCCTGATGCCAGACTTTGCGAGTGGGCTGTTTGAGGATATCTTGGGTGACGTAGACAACATCGCGATCGCAGTTAGAGCCAGGAAAGACAATGACACCGAATCTCATGCTGTTACTCCTTCAGATAGTGATTCTGTCACCGCCTGAACCTCAAAGCGATAGTTTTCAATGGTTGGATTAGCCAGTAGGCGATCGCACATTTGATCCACCTGTTGCTTCGCGTCAGCGTCATCCGTCGCCGTAACCGTCAGTTCGACATACTTTCCGATGCGGACTCGTTCAACTCCTGTAAACCCGAGTTGTTGTAGTCCCGACTGCACCGCTGTCCCGGCCGGATCTAACACCGAAGGGCGCAGAGTGACATAAATTTGAGCTTGATAAGTTTGACTCACGGCAATGATCAAATGCTTGGCACAATGGTAGTAGAGGGGTAGTGGAGAGCTACCTAATCTACGTTACCGTATCGCGTCCCCCAACGATCCACATTTAGCTCCTGAGATTTTGTTCATGAAAACCCGTCGCACCCGTTCCCAAGAAAAAATTATCACCTTGCTCAATACTCAAGGGCGATCGCTCTCCGCCCAAGATATTTATGTCAAATTACGCCAGCAAAAGCAAAGTATGGGGTTAGCGACGGTGTATCGTTCTCTGGAGTCCCTCAAACTCGAAGGGTTAGTTCAAGTGCGCACCCTCGCTAGTGGTGAATCCCTCTATAGTTCCCGCCAGCAAGACAAACATCATCTCACCTGTCTCCAATGTGGGACATCGATTCCCATCGGGGAATGTCCCGTCCATGATCTCGAACATCGCCTACAAGACAAGCATCAGTTCAAGATTTTCTACCATACCCTAGAGTTCTTCGGACTCTGTGACACCTGTCTCGAACAAGATCCCCCCGATTAGGCAGATCCCTTAACTGTGATCTTAATCACCGAGACTGGGGGAAATGACGCACAGGGGACCTAGCGTTCTCATCACCCTTCAAGGCTTAGGGGTATCACCGAGTTTGACGAAATGCGTCACGGTCGTGACGGAGCAGATCGCCGATAGTAGTGTTGACCCCATTGAACTCTCGGTTAAGATGATGCCCACTCAATTCAAATTTCCCCATAACTCGGTTGATGATCTATTTGCTCACATTTGGCAATCTGGGTATGTCAGCCTTCAGGCCCGCCATGTTCTGCGGAATCTCCTATTGGAAGAAGCCTACACCCAAGACGAGCAAGCCACCATCGATCGCCTACTCTATGCTGTTCGACGAGGCTGGCTCAAAGTCCAGTCCTAGGTTGCCTTTTACAGCTTATCTCAGACATTACTATCTCGTTGATAACAGCCCGACTGGCTTCTGTTATCTCCCCAAGAGTCCCCTGAGTGGGGCGATCGCCAAAAAAAGGGACAGCCCCAATCGAGGTTGTCCCTTCTTCAAATTTGTTTTGTTTTCAAGTTTGTTTTCAAGCTTGCTTTCAAAGATGCGGAACCCGGGACTTGAACCCGGAAGTCCTAAGCGAACACTAGAACCTGAATCTAGCGCGTCTACCAATTCCGCCAGTTCCGCGTATTTAGGGTTTGCGGCTTTTTCATCCGCGATTTACCATTATTTAGGATGTTATGGAATTTGTCAACCCCATTGAGCAAGTTTCTTGTCAGGACGGGTCGCTGTTTCGCTAAAATTGAAAGCAACTCGCCAGGGTCTTCGCCGAGAGAGCGTCTTGACGGAGAGGGTGAGGGAGGCTCATTATCGCTGACACCCCCCTCTCAGGTCAATTCAGGTCAATTCAATTCAGGTCAATTCAATTCAACTTGTCCATTAATGAGTCATGACAAGTCAACCCTCCTTTATTTCGCCGCGTCGGTGAGTTGCGTCAACACCTGATTAGAACGGTTCACAAACTGCTTCATTCCGTCGGCGTCAAAGCCTTTCTGAGACATCAACGCCAAATCATAGACATGATGACAAATCAGATTGGCTAACTCCGACGAAGGCGAACCCTCACTGGTGACGATTCCACCCTGGGCGATGTTGGCCAAATTCTGAATCATCGGGTGTGCGGTGTTCACCACCAAAATATGCTCATCGGGGAAGTCCGACTGTTCCTGCTGTAACAGGGCCGTCATATCCCGCAGACGACGCATGGCTTCGGGGAGTAACACCATAGCTGGGGGAGAGGCTTGAGCGTTATCCCCTTTCAAGGATTCGGTGCGAATGGTGAGTTTGGGTTTGTTGAGGGCTTTCTCAAATAGCTCTTTGACTTGTTCGCTGCGGGTTTTGTTGGTGTTGGGGTCAACGATTTCGCTGTCTGAGTCGCCGCTGACGAGGTTCTCATCGAGTTCTGAGTCAACTCGGGAGAACTTGACGTCGGAATGGTCCCGTTCGAGGTAGCTGATAAAGTGGGTATCGATGAAGGAGTCGAGGAAGAGAACTTCTAACCCTTGGTTTTTGTGGAGTTCGACATAGGTGGCTTGGGTGACAGAATCGGAACAATAGTAAACGCGGTTCTCATGGCGGTCTTTGTTGCGTTCGAGATACTCGGCGAGGGTGGTGTAAGATTCGCCGTTTTGAGTGATTCCTCCCTCGGCGGTACCGTCGTCGGCGTTTACATCTTGCCAAGCATCGCCTTCGGTTTCGACTTGTACGCTGGCGGTGTCGCTTTCACCTGAACTTAAGTCAGCGGTGGTTTTATAGATGATGATGTCCTCAATTTGCTTCCTGAACTTCTCATCGTTGATGTAGCCAAATTTGACAAAGGTGCTTAGGTCTTTCCAACATTTGAGATACTGGGGCTTGTCTTCTTTGTAGAGTTCTTTGAGGCGATCGGCCACTTTTTTGGCGATAAAGTCGGCGATTTTACGGACTTTGCGATCGACTTGTAGGGCGCTACGGGAGACGTTCAGGGGAATGTCGGGACTGTCGATGACGCCGCGCATGGGCATCAGGAATTGGGGGACAATTTCTTCGCAATGGTCGCTAACAAAGACATGGTTGCAGAAGAGTTTGATGTTTCCCTTGGTGACATCCACATCGGGTTTTAGTTTGGGAAAGTAGAGGATGCCGTTAATTTCAAAGGGATAGTCGGTTTTGAGGTGAACCCACAGCAAAGGTTCATCTTGGAAGGGGTAGAGATAGCGATAAAATTCTAGGTAATCGTCGTCGGTGAGATTGCTGGGAGATTTGCGCCAAATGGCAGGTTGTTCGTTGAGGATTTCCCCTTCAAATTCGATGGGGACGGGCATGAAGTCGCAGTAGGTTTTCACCAACTGGCGGATGCGAGGGGATTCGAGATATTCGGTTTCTTCGTCTTGGAGGGTGAGGGTGATGGTGGTTCCGACTTCTTGGCGATCGCTTTCGGTGAGTTCAAATTCTGGGGAACCGTCGCAAGTCCAATGGACGGCTTCTGCACCCTGTTTGTAGGATAAAGTATCGATTTCGACGGTTTTGGCAACGATGAAGGAGGAATAAAAGCCTAATCCGAAGTGACCAATAATGGGTTGATCGGCGCCGCCGCTATATTTTTGGACAAATTCTTCGGCGCTGGAGAAGGCAACTTGGTTAATATATTTTTTGACTTCATCGGCGGTCATGCCGATGCCGTTATCGCTAATAGATAGGGTTTGGTTGTCTTTATCGGCTTTGATGACAATTTTGGGATGGTCGGTGTCGCCATCAAATTCTCCGGCGTAGGAGACCATTTTGAGTTTTTCAATGGCATCTACGGCGTTGGAGACGAGTTCCCGCAAAAAGATTTCATGGGCTGAATACAGCGACTTTTTGATGATGGGAAAGATATTCTCGGTATGGATTGTAATGTTGCCTTTTTCGAGGACAGTCATAATAGTTTTATGAGGATTGACAAGGGAATAAAAGGGATGGCATAAGCCTATTCTGATCCTGACGGGAGTTGGTTAAAACGACAAGTGGGGAATTGCGAACTTTTCGTGCAATTCCCCAACGGGTTGAGTTCGGATTTCCTCACTTGGCGATGGTGACGGAGGAAATCTTAGTAATGGGTTCCGGTTTTGCGGTGGTGGACGGCGGTTTGGATGTCTGGCTCAAAGACGTTCCCGGCGGCGACGGTGGCGTAGACGAGCCAATGGTCGCCACATTCCATGCGCCGTTGCACGGTACATTCGAGATAGGCGATCGCCTCTTCTAAGATGGGTGAGCCATTCTCAGCGTCACGGGTTTCGACTCCCGCAAATCGGTCTTCGCCGGGGGTAAAGGGTTTGAGAAAGTGCTTCATTAGGCCTAAATGTTTACCTTCGCCGAGGATATTCAGGGCGAAGGGACTCCCTTGATAGAGGAGGGACTCGATCGCCCGCTCTTTGGCCACGGCCACGGTTAAGCCGGGAGGACTGAAGGTGGCTTGGGAGACCCAAGATGCTAACATTGCACTTGACAAGTCACCCTGTTTTGTGGTAAGCACGCACAGCGACCCCACTAAACGCCCAACGGCCTGTTCGACGTTGCTGGCAGGTTCACGGCGGCTACGGACTTTTTTGGCTTTACGGATGGTTTGGGCGAAGTCGGTGCCGGCTTCTTCGCAGGTTTTGAGAATGACTTCAGTGGGTTTGAATTTGACGCGGATGGGGTCAAAGGCCAGTTGATAACCGCCATTGCGGAGTTTGCTCTCCAAGAGGTCGATGGCCTCGCCACTCCAACCAAAGGAGCCAAACACGCCGGCTGGGGTGGTTTTGGGAACGGTGGACAGAACAATACCTAGGGCCGTTTGAATTTGGGTGGGTGCATGGCCGCCGAGGGTAGGAGAGCCGATAATAAACCCAGAACAGGTCTCGACAATCTGCTGGATGTCTTCCGGGGGGGTGACTTCGCAGTTGATGGCTTCGACGTTGACTCCGGCTTTGGTGAGTCCTCGGGCGATGGCCTGGCCGATGGTAGCGGTGTTTCCATAGGCGGAGGCGAATAGCAAGGCCACGGTAACGTCTTTATCTTTCTGTTCGGCACTCCACTGGCGATAGGATGCCGTTAAATCTCGCATTCCATCGCGGACAATGGGGCCGTGGGCAGGTGCATAGAAGCGAATGGGAGGAAGGGACGCCAGTTTTTCCAGGGAGGTGGCCACTTGGCGGGCGTTAGGCGCCATGAGACAGTCGAAGTAGTAACGGCGATCGTTGGCGTACACCGATGAGCCTTCGTCGAAGACTTGGTCGCCGCAGACATGAGCGCCGAAAAACTTGTCGGTATAGAGGATTTGGGTTTTGGTGTCGTAGGTGGCCAGTCCATCGGACCAGCGAGGGGTGGGAATGGGGGTGAATAACAGGCGATGGCCTTGGCCGAGGTTGAGGGTTTCTTCTCCCCGCATGACTTTGATTTTGGCGCTATAGCCTTCGTCGGCGAGGAAGGACCGCAGGGCGATCGCCCCTGGGTTGGAACAGACAAAGGTCAGTTTGGGGGCAATATCGAGCAAGGCTTTGAGGGTAACGGCCCGATTGGGGTTGACATGACCCAAAATCACATAGTCAATTTTGTTGACATCTACCCGGTCTTTTAAGGTTTGCAAAAAAATAGGGGTAAACGATTCTCCGGGAGGGTCAATTAGGGCGGTTTTGTTACTTTCGATGAGATAGGTGTTGGCGGTGGTTCCTCGTTGGCGAGCGTATTCGATTTCGAAGCGGAGTCGTCCCCAAGTGCGCGATCGCAAAATTCGCGTATTTTCGGCAATGGGTAAAACTTGTACGTCTCTCGGTTTGTCAGTCATGGGAGGAAGGGAACAGGGAACAGGGAACAGGGAACAGGGAACGGGGATAACCCACCCCTGACCCCTCCCAGGAGGGGAAGGGAACGGGGGTTTCCCTAGTTCTGGGGGGTTAGTAATGGTTGCCGACTTTGCGATGATGGACGGCGGTGAGGGATTCGGGTTTGGAGACGCGACCGTCTTCTACGGTGCTATAGACAATCCAATGATCCGAACATTCCATGCGGCTGGCGACGGTGCATTCTAAGTAGGCGAGGGAGTCAGCGAGTAATGGGGAGCCATTTTTGGCGGTTTGGGTGTTGACTCCGGCAAAGCGATCGGCACCGGGGGGAAAGCGTTTGAGAAAGTGCTTCATCAAATGCTGGTAGTTGCCTTCTTCGAGGACATTTAAGACAAAACTATCGCCAACTTGCATGAGGGATTCAATGGCTCGGTCTTTGGCCACGGCAATGGTTAAGCCAAGGGGTTTAAAGCTGGCTTGAGAGACCCACGAGGCGAGCATTCCACTGGTGATTTCTCCCTTTTTGGCGGTGATAATATAGAGTCCACCGCTTAAGCGACCGAGGGCTTTATCCAGGTCACTATCGAGGGCTTTCATCTTTTTGATGGCATCTTTGCGGGTCAGCAATTGAGCCATGTCGGTTCCGGCTTCTTCGCAGAGTTGATAGGTCCCTTGACTGGGGGTGTCGGTGATGCGGATGGGGGAAAAGCCGGGTTTGAGTTTGAGGTCGCGGAATTTGGTGACAATGGGGTCGATGGGTTCGTCGTCGCCGCCGTAACATTCAAAGATGCCAAAGGCTTGTTTCTCGTGAATGGCCGCAAAGAGGGTTCCTAGGGCGTCTAGGGTGGCTTTGGCGGTGTCTCCTGAGGCGGGAGGGGTTCCGAGGACAATTCCAGCGCAACGAGAGACGAGTTCGTGGACTTCTTGGGGATCGGCGGATTTGAGATCCATCATTTCTACGGCCACGCCGGCTTTGGTGATTCCGTGGGCGATCGCTTGGGAGAGGCGATCGCTATAGCCATAGTCGGAGATATAGAAGACGGCGACGCAAGTCTCGGCGTTGGCTTTTTCGTTACTCCAGTCCCAATAGCGTCCGGTGAGTTCGCTGACGTGATAGCGCAGAATGGGGCCATGGCCGGTGGCGATGGTTTGGATATCGCCGAGTTTTTTCATGCGTTTCATGGCGGAGATCACCGATCGCGCGTTGGGGGCCATGAGACATTCGTAGTAGAACCGGAAGTCGGGTTCGATGGGTTTGAGGTTCTCGTCGTAGGTGGCGTCGGAACAGTAGTGCATCCCAAACGCGTCGCAGGTGAACATGACCTGGGTTTTCTGGTCGTAACTGAAGATGGTGTCGGGCCAGTGCAGGTTTGGCGCGTTGACGAATTCGATGATATGGCCGTTTCCGAGATCGAGGGTGTCGCCGTTTTTGACGATCTGTTTCTCGAAGGGTTTATGAACCAGGTTTTCTAGGAATTGAATGGCGACTTTGGCCCCGACGACGGTGGCGTGGGGGGCCAGTTCCAGGACATCGCGCACGAGACCGCTGTGATCGGGTTCGGTGTGACTGATGATGAGATAGTCGATGTCTTGGGGGTTGATTTGTGCTTTGAGAGTATCGAGATAGAGTTGCCGAAATTTCTCGTGGGAGGTGTCTACGAGGGCGACTTTTTGGCCTCGGATGAGGAAGGAGTTATAGGTGGTCCCGTTTTGTAAGCCAAATTCAATGTCGAAGCGATCACGATCCCAGTCGAGGGAACGGATAGCAGTGGTGTCGGTGGCGACATCCTCGACTTGCATGGTGAGGCGTTTTTGGCTGGGAGCGGCGGCTACGACCATAGTGATGACCTCTCTTATTTTCGTTTTGTTATGGGTCTATTGTTACACACCTGTAACAATTTCAGGCATTAAAACAATCTATTGGTTGTATAAATGGAGGTAAGATGGTGGTTGATGTTATCCCCCCTGATGGTTGATGCACTGGCTGTTTTGGGCGTGTTTGCAAACTTTGTTCCAGAGGTCGGCCCGAGTTCCGGGGGGACCAAAGGAAAAGAGAACGCGATCGCCCATGGGGAGGGTTTGGATTTGCACCTTGCAAACTGGACAAGTTTGGCAATTTAACTCAGACATGGCACTAAAGAGGTTAGAGAATCGGATGCAGGGTTTCAGAACTCTCGTCGTTGAGGGGATTCATCTCCGAGAAGTCTTCTCCCCGTCCTGAGCGCAAAACGGCGGCTTCGTCTTCCATGGCGGCTTCGAGGTTGAGACTCTCGTCGTCGCTGTGGGGTTGGGGGTCGAGACGGTCTTCGTTGGGGAATGACTCGTCGTCTGAGGGATCTGTGCGCTGTAATAGGGGTGCGTCATCTTGGGAAAAGTCCTGAGACATCTCGTCGTCCTCCTGACCGGCTAAGGTGGGGGAGTCGGGGAGATAGGAGGGATGCTTGGGTTGATCTCGGTCGGGGGGAGTGAGTAAGACGGGATCGACTCCTAAGGAGGACTCAAGTGTTTCTAGGGGTTCGCTCATGGTTGTGGGGTAACGCTGATAACAACATCTTTTTAGAGATGGACGGGCGATCGCCTCAAGTTCATCTCTCTCGTTTGAATTTAAGTAGTTTTAAAGGTTTTGTTGAGGGTTTGGTCATGCAGACAACGAACTCAAAGGTCCGGGAAGGCTACTCGTCCGTTGCGCTCTATTATATCGCAGTCCTGTTCGGGGTTAGTCTTAAGAATTCTGCCGTGGGAAAGATTGACAGGCTCATACAAGGGTAGGCTATGATTGGCACTGATGAATCGAGGCGATCGCCATGGACGTTCACAGCAATCGTCACCAGTCCCTCTCTAAGGCAGAACAAGAGGCGCTTTCAGACCTAGCTAAACGAGCTAAGAAAGCGTTAGAGAATGGTGTGATTTCTCGCCAAGAGCGAGATGAAATTGTAGCGGAAATTTATGCTGATGGAAAGGTTTCCGTGGAGGAATGTGCAATCTTTCGCTCGATTCAGGAAAAGATTTGGCTTGGGGAAGTGATCATTGCTGAATGAAGGTGATTCAGTGATTGTTGCTTCTCTTTGGCAATTTTGAGTTGTCTTGACTGTTTAACACTTAATATTTGAGAGCGATAGTATTGACTATTGCCTTAAAACTTTATTTTTTGTGTATTGAATTGCATGATTTCGTAACATTACATTATTTCGTAACAAATAGGAGAATCAATTATGGATGGGCTAATGGTTTTGACCACTATATTGTGGGGATTCCTTGGTATTATTCTGCTTTACTTTGGCGTTCAACTTTTCGATAGACTTGACCCCATTGACTACCGTAGCCAAGTTGAACGAGGGAATCTAGCGGCTGGGGTCATTGTCGCGAGTATCATCCTGTCTTTGGCGGCAATTATCGTCAGTGTGATTATCACGTAACCGCAGTTAACGTATCAAACTCAGGATTGACGAACCCTAGACCGTAACAGACGGCTGTATCTGAGTAATTGCCATGACCCAAGAAGCGAACACCGATTATGATAGTCCCTGGAAGGAACTCCTAGAAGCAGATTTCCAACAGTTTATGGAGTTTTTCTTCCCCCAAGCGGCGCAACAAATCGACTGGGAACAACCGGTCATCTTCCTCGATAAAGAACTCCAGCAGGTCGTCCGCGACGCCGATTTAGGGAAACGGCTGGCCGATAAACTTGTGCAGGTGTCTCTCAAGCGGGGGGATGAAGTTTGGGTGTTGATTCATGTGGAGGTGCAGAGTCAACCCGAGTCGAACTTTGCCGAGCGGATGTTTTGCTATTATTACCGGATTCGCGATCGCTACTCCCGCCAAGTGGCCAGTTTCGCAGTTCTCGGCGATGAGCAACCCTCCTGGCGACCCCAACAGTTCAGCGATGAGTTATTTGACTGTCAAGTTGATTTCCGCTTCCCCATCGTCAAACTGCTGGATTACCGGAATCAGTGGGACCAGTTAGAAACCAGTGACAACGTGTTTGCCATTGTCGTCATGGCGCACCTCAAAACCCAAGAAACCCGTCATAATGGGAGAGAGCGCCAACGTTGGAAGTTTGCCCTCATTCGGGAACTCTATCAACGGGGTTTTGAGGCCGAGGAGGTCATTAGTCTCCTACATTTCATCGATTGGTTGATGAATCTCCCCGAAGAACTGGAACAGCAACTGTGGCAACAAGTTAATCGGTTACAGGAGGAACAACGTATGCAGTATCTGACCAGCTTTGAACGTCGCGCTAGACAGGAAGGTCTTGAACAAGGCATTGAACAGGGAGTTCGGCGAGGCAAGATTGAATTAATACGTCAACTGTTGAGTGAACGTCTGGGTTCTATTGATGCTCAGAGACAGTCTCGCTTAGACCAACTTTCCTCGGGTCAACTGGATGCTCTGGCGCGTCAACTGTTCCAATTCCAGAGTCTCGATGACCTGGATGGGTGGTTTGACAGCCTGGATTCCTAATGGCGAGTGCGTCCATCTCCTGGCCTTAACATCGGGGAAGATGGACGCATCATCAAGATTGAGAGGATGGTATCGGAGACATTAAACGTCGGTTTTGCGCCAGCCTTGGGCCGTTCAATTAGTTCACTTCGGAATAAACTCCTGATTGTTTGCCACTCGCCGCCTTCCAAGAAACAGGCTTGACAATGAGGGTGATGTTTTCAATCCCGACCACTTCCACAATCTCGTTGGCTGGAAAGGTTATATCTTCATGACATTTTGCTGACCACCATGTTCCCCGACATTGACACTCCCGCCGTTAAATCAAAGATTATAACGGGGGATTCTTGCTTCATCAGGTTTGTCTAGCCCCAGAGCATTTTTGCCCCGAAACCCCGTCCA
>HotLOscill_hetero_coDRAFT_1000628_pt1 | contig 13993 bp, 12 predicted proteins | sample HotLakmetagenome_2_FD_10650 | JGI IMG/M metagenome (IMG submission 10650)
AAGAAATTAGAAATCGTGGACTAACAGCCGTCGGGCAGACGGTGGTGGAAAATGTCTGTGGACTGGATGCAACGGGGAGTCTCGGTCACGAGGCTCTAGTTGGCACGGAACGAAGCAGAAATCCTGATTCGCGAGGATTGGGAATCCCCCACTTCAAAGACATCAAGCGTAGCGAGATGGCTTAAGTGGGGGAGGATGTCAACAATTTCACTGCTGAGGAGACAATCGGGGATAAGTCCCAACGACTGAAGCGCCTGTTCAAAGCCGAGGCGCAATCCCCCAATTCCCGCAAATAAATCTATGAATTTAACAGTTTTCATTTTCTAAAAAGTTTAGAATAAAGTGGTGTAATCTATTAAGTTCTGAGTTCGAAAATGCTAAAAGTAGGTGGCTATACCCATCAATCGTAGTCAGCGCAGCCTGGCGTTTAAAATTTCCAACCCCATCAATGATATAAACGATTTTATGACCCAAGTCATCAATGTTCTCAAATCTTGATTTAGCTTGACCCGCTTTACGCTCAATGGTGCTGTTTGTGGTTTCCTGAAAGCTAATTTCAATTGCGATATATTTTTCGGCTTTACTCACGACAATATCAAAATTTGTATCTCTTTTGCCGGTTTGCTGATGGCTCACCCCAGGAATTGTCGAGTTAAGTTTGACGTCAATATTGTGTTGACCTAATTTTGTTTGTAAATCCAGATAAATATGACGTTGTAAAAGTTGTCCCAACTCATCCTCTCATGACCCTCTCTCAGCTAACCCAGTCTACTCCAAACCCGATTAATGCCACGAGTGCAACCGCATATATAAAGATACTGATAAACGTAGTGATCAGTATCCGCCGACGTCTCATTCCCAAGAATTTAAGGGTAATAGCCATCACCCAGACCCCAGTCCAAGGTGTCATGACAAATACGAACCAGCCTCCCCACCGATTGAGATACCCGATGACTCGCTCAGATCGCAGACGCTTGAACCAGCTACGCAGCCGAGGAATACGAAGCAATTGTTCGTACAAGAACTCTATGAGCAATACTGGCGAAAAGTTGCCGAATAATGGCCAGAAAACGGAAGAAACAGAATCCAAACCGAGCGCCATTGCCAAGGGGACGGCGATGTATATTTCCGCAGCCGGAAAAAATCCAACGAACCAAGCAGATGCCGCCTTTTCAAGGTACTCGATCATGTTCACTTTCTCAAAGAGAATCAACTCCCTGAAATCGAAACTAACGTCCCCCCAATCTTAGAATAGACCCGATGGACATTCGAGCCTATCCTCTAATCCCACGCAGCCATCTCCCCCTCACTTGGGAACCACAAAATTCACCAACCGCTTCGGAACCACAATCACCTTCTTCACCTCCTTATCCACAAGATACCGCTGCGCCGCCTCCGACTCTCGCGCCAACCGTTCCAACGTCGCCTTATCCGCATCGGCCGGAACCTGGAGATTTCCGCGAACCTTCCCATTCACCTGAATCACCAGAGTAATCTCATCCAACACCAACGCCGTCTCATCCAACTCACACCACCCTTGCTGGTGAACCGAGTCGGAATATCCCAACATCTGCCACAATTCCTCCGTAATATGCGGCGCAAACGGGGCCATGAGTTTCACCAACGTCTCAACCCCCTCCCGATACACCGGGGAGTCCTGACAGTCAGCATCATTTAAGGCGTTGCTGAGTTTCATCAACTCCGAAACCGCCGTATTAAACTGATACTCATCCCGCAAATCTTCACTGACTTCCAAAATCGCCGTATGGATGGCGCGGCGTAAATCCTTCTCCCCTTTCGAGAGATTGGCCGTATCGAGAGGTTGACGGGGGATAGTCTGGCCCGCAAACTCCGTCACCAGTCGCCAGACGCGGTTGAGGAAGCGATATTGTCCCTCCACATCCGCATCATCCCATTCCAAATCCTTCTCCGGTGGCGCTTTGAAGAGGATAAACATCCGCGCCGTGTCCGCGCCGTATTTCTCCAAGACTTGCAAGGGGTCAACCCCGTTTAGCTTGGATTTGGACATTTTCTCGTAAAAGGCCTCCAACGGTTCCCCAGTTTCTGGGTCTGTGGGATGGTCTAAATCGGGGATAGTCGCGGCCGGGACATATTTCCCGGTTTTGGGGTTTTTGTAGGTGAGTCCCTGAACCATTCCCTGAGTTAACAACCGTTGGAAGGGTTCGTTAACGTTGAGGTTGAGGCGATCGCGCAAAAACTTCGTAAAGAAGCGAGAATAGAGAAGGTGGAGAATGGCGTGTTCAATCCCTCCCACATATTGGTCCACGGGAAGCCAATCGTTCACCGTCTCCACATCAAAGGCCGCCGTCTCATTTTGCGCGTCGGGATAGCGCAAGAAATACCAAGAGGAATCAATAAACGTATCCATCGTGTCCGTTTCCCGCTTGGCCGGGGTTCCACAGGTGGGACAGGGAACATTCACCCAATCCTCTAACTGCGCTAAAGGAGAGAGTCCCTTCCCGCTAAAATCGACAGTTTCGGGAAGTTGAACCGGGAGTTGGTCTTCAGGAACCGGAACTGCGCCACAGTTGGGACAGTGAACCACGGGAATCGGCGCACCCCAGTAGCGTTGACGGGAAATCAACCAATCCCGCAGCCGATATTGAATCCGCGCTTTGCCAAATCCGTCTTCTTCGGCGTAGTCAATGATGGCCTGTTTTCCTTTCTCCGAGGCGGTTCCATCAAATCGTCCCGAGTTGACCATTACCCCAGGGTCGGTGTAGGCTTCGCTCAACTCCATATCGGCGTTATCGGCGTCGTCGGGGACAATCACGACTTTAATTGGCAGATTGTTCTCTTTTGCGAATTTGAAATCTCGACTATCATGGGCCGGAACTCCCATGACTGCACCAGTTCCATATTCATAGAGAACGTAATCGGCAATCAAAATTGGGATTTCTTCGCCGGTGAAGGGATTAATAGCCGTTCCTCCCGTGGGAATCCCCCGTTTGGGTTTGTCCTCGGCGGTTCGGTCGATTTCACTTTGTTGGCTAACCTCTTCGATAAAGGCCTCGACGGCTTGGCGACGGTCGGGGGTCGTCACCTGTAGAGTGAGAGGATGTTCTGGGGCCAAAACCACGTAGGTTACGCCATAGGCGGTGTCGGGACGGGTGGTGAATACACCAATTTTGTCGTCGCTGGGGTGTTTCTGGTCATCGAGGATGGGAAATTCGAGATAGGCGCCGGTGGATTTGCCAATCCAGTTTTGCTGCATCAACTTGACGCGATCGCTCCAACCGGACAAACTATCTAAATCGGCTAACAGTGCATCGGCATAGTCGGTAATCTTGAGAAACCACTGTTTGAGCAGTTTCCGCTCTACCTTCGCGCCACTACGCCAAGACCGACCTTCATTATCCACCTGTTCGTTGGCCAAAACCGTTTGGTCAACAGGGTCCCAATTCACCGCCGACTCTTTCTGATAGGCCAGTCCCGCGTTGAGGAATTGCAGAAAAATCCATTGCGTCCATTTATAGTAGTCGGGGGAACAGGTGGTCACTTCCTTGTCCCAATCGAAGGAAATCCCCAGACTCTGAAGCTGTTGACGCATCTGGTCGATATTTTGGTACGTCCATTTGGCGGGATGGACTCCCCGCTGAATGGCCGCATTTTCCGCCGGGAGTCCGAACGCATCCCATCCCATGGGGTTCAGGACGCGATATCCCTGCATCCGCTTCTGTCGCGCAATCACATCGACGATGGTGTAGACGCGCACATGGCCCATATGCAGATTCCCTGACGGGTAGGGAAACATCGAGAGTGCATAAAACTTGGGTTTATCCGGGTCATCCGGGGTGACGCTGAGTCCTTGTTCGTCCCAGATTTTTTGCCATTTGGCTTCGATGGATGCGGGGGTGTAGCGAGACTCCACGGAAACAGCTCCTAGCTCAATTCGTCTTTACAGTGCTTTTTTATAGCGCCTTTTTATAGCGCATCGTCCATTCTGACATATTCTGGGGGGCCTGTGGCGGTTAGGCTTCCCAACCCCAGAGGCTACGCACCACCCAGAAACCAATCAACAGGGCGATCGCCACTGTATCAAACCATTTTAGCTGTCCATCATGCCAAATGACGCGATGGCGATTGGGACTGGTGAAGCCGCGTACGTCCATCGCAGCCGAAATTTGTTCGGCCCGCAGCAGTAGATTTTGCAACAGACGTTCGGCGATAATCAGCCAAATCTTGGCGGTTCCCCGAAACCCGAGTTTTTTCCAATTGATGGCCCGAGTTTGCACGGAACGGCTTAAATTCTGGATTTCCTCCAACACCAGGGGGAGAAATCGCAACGACAGCGTCAGGGTAAGTGCAATTTCGGTAACGGGAACCCCAAAGCGGCGTAGGGGTTGCATCAAATCTTCTAAACCATCGGTAATGGCTTCGGGTGCGGTAGTTAGGAGATAGAGATTAGTGCTGTAGATGAGGGTAAACAGCAAGGTACTGATGCGAATCGCCAGAGATAGGGATTGGCGAGTCACCTTCAGGGGAGGTTGTTCGAGGAGAATATAGCGATAGTCCGTCGGTTGAGGGAGTTCTTCCTCGTCCTCGGCTGAGGTTTCAGTTTCAGTCTCCGCTGTTCCCCAGCCGAAGGGGTTATACCAAGGATTGCGAGAGTCTTCGGGGGGAGGCGAAATCTCTTGCTGAGGGAAGTTGAGTTCATCCTGGGGGAGTCGGGGTTGATGGGTGTTGGGAAGGCCATCAGGGGTAATAGACCCAACGATGAGAATCGTGCTACAGATAAAGAGTAGCCATCCCATCTGTTGTCGCCAAACCCGCAGCGGAATCCCCGCCGCTAGGGTGAGGAAAATCAGCAACACCACTAACCCCAGCCGCCAAACTTCGTGCGCGAGAATTGGGGTTAGCAGGAAACTCATCAACCAGGCGAGTTTGACTCGCGCATCCAGGCGGTGTAGCCAGGTGATGGGTTTTTCCAGGTAGAGTCCGAGGGGGAGCGATCGCAGTAAATCCATGCCAAAATTGTAGCGGATTGCCCTGGCAAATTATCCCCTATCCCGAGAGTTGTTCCCGACGGTACACCCAACGCGCGAACATCCCCGCCACAACCGTCCACCACAGCAGCCAGAGAATATGAATCCAATGGTAGCCGTCAAAGCGGAATATATTTTCTAGTTCAATTTTTCCCATCCAGGCTACAAGTTGGCCATAGTGATAGGTGGGGAGGAACAGAACCACATCGCCAACCCAGGGTTTGAAGGATTCAGGGACTAACTCAGAGACGTTGAAGCCAAAGCTAACGGCCATCATGGCAAGAAACGCCAAAATGGCCCAACTGAGAGATTCAGTTTTAAACAGATATCCCAAGCTAAAGCTAAAAATCGCGAAGGGAACCACCCCTAAGACTAGGATAAAGCTCAGGTAAACCATCCAAGGTTCCCAACTGAAGGAACTGGTTTCGCTAAACTGACTCGCACCCCAACCACTGACAAAGGCGAATCCCGTCATTAAGGAGGCGAAGACGAGGAAGTTCCCAACTTTGGCGGCTAGATAGGTGGTGAAGGACAGAGGAGTGATACGCAATAACTTCAACCAGCCGCGATCGCGTTCTGAGGCAATCTTAACCCCAAACTGACTCACACAGACAAAAATGACTAACCCCGCCAGAGAAGCGGCGACCAAGGATTGAAACTGGTCTGGGGTATTCTGTTCAATGTAGACTCCCGCCAAAATCGCCAAGCCTAGGCCAATGACAATGGTGCTAACTTGACGAAAGCTTTGCAGCAGTTCTACATAGAGTTGTCCCCAAAAGGCTTTGAAACTAAAGCTTCCAGGGTCAGATTGAGCGGTTGACGACGGTTCAGCTTCAGAACTGGACTCGGAGTTACCTTTTGCTACCTCCTCTAACTCGGTGCAATAGTTGAGAAGCGCCTGATAGCGAGGAAATTCTTGGATTTCCACCTCCCCATTTTCGTTGCTTAAGCGCACTTCCCGCGTCACTAAATCGGCAATCTCATCACAATCCTGTTCACTGTGACTAATCGCCAAAATGGTTTTTCCTTGGCGGTCAAATTCCCGCACTTGTGTCCAGAAATTCGCCCGCGCCTCGACACTTAAGTTATTCGTCGGCTCGTCAAGAATCAAAATATCAGGATTTCCGACAATAGCTAGGGCAAAATAAAGGGATTGAGCTTGTCCTCCTGCTAGACTGGTGGCGTAATCATTTTGTTTTCCTGTAAGGCGCGATCGCTCAATGGTTTCATTTAACTCGAATGGCTGAGGATAATAGCTTTGAAACAAGCGAATGGTCTCTTTTACCGTCAAGCCTTCGACGGGTTTTGCGCGTTGCAGCATCGTCCCCAATTTCAGATGTGCTTTCGGGTCTTTAGGGGATTTACCAAAGATTTCTATTGACCCCTCATCAGGAACTTGCAAGCCACAAATTAGGTTGACCAGGGTTGTTTTGCCGGAACCATTATCACCCCGCAACAAGATAAATTCACCCGGCAAAATATCGAGATTTACAGCATCCAGAACCTTTTGTTTTTGCTTATTGATAACGTAAGTTTTCGACAAATCTCGGATTGTTATGGCAGTTTTCATGAGAAAAGTATCCAGAATTGGCAAGGAGTTGAAGTGAGATTAAAGCATCTGAAACCAGCCTAGGTTTTGCAGTACAAACCACACGCCAAGACCCGACAAAAGCGCAGGTCCCAAGGAAATGGGAAACATACTTAGCAAAATCAAGGTGACGGCTCCACCGATTAGAATTTCTGGACCAATTGTCCCTCCTGGCGTACAAGTTGAGAAAATGCAAATCTGGCTAGAGAGTAAACTGGTGATTACAAAAAATATCGCCAATCCTGCAATGATTTTCGCTAAACTTTTCGGGATTCCCAAGATTTTATCTGAGTCATTCATGAGTCGTTCTCCAATTGTGTTTAAGTTCTGGTTAAGGAGGGGTCTAATTCACCTTATCAATCAACCAACAGAATCCAGTCGCCGCTGCACTTCCCGCCAAAAAGGCAGCGGGAGGGGGAACCAATAAGGCGGTTGTTCCGATGGTTACAATAGTCCCAATTGCTATAGCGGCTTGGGGGGAACATCCTGTAGATGTCTCCTTGCTGTCATCTTTATCTTCCTCTACATTAACCTTCTGGTTAGTATTGTTATCTGAGTCAGTCTTGGAACTAGAAGAAATATTAGAGTTGCATTTATCACGAGCAACTTGCTGATGAGTTTCCCAACTAATAATCGGATTGCAACTATGTTGACGTGCCAAGGTATAACCCATCAGTCCAATTGTACAGAGCAAGAAAAATAGTAAAAGTCGAGAACGTATTTTATTCGATGATAGATGATTGCTTGAGGAAACTTGTGACGTCATAACTAGAGTTCCTTACTTAACATGAGTCTTAGTCGAATTTCCTAGGTTTTATCAGTTCTATTCGATTAAAAACAAAATTCTGGATGGTCTTAACTATGAACTTTTCCGGACTCACTCAATCTAACATCAATTTTAGTCCAGGGAAATCTGTTTAGTTCAACTGTAATATATTTTTACTATTTTTAACATCGGTTAAATGTAAAAGTCCATCCCCGAAATAAGACAAAGTTGTTAGGGAAACATGACTTACCATACGCTACACTATAGTGATTTGCCAATCGTTGAGTTACCCTAAAATTGAAGTGTTTTGAGATAAAAATGATTCTTTAGTCAACCTTCGCCGAAAAAAACAGCAGCCCTGAGGCTGCCGTTTCAAATGAGTTATGCGAAGAGCGAACTGAGAAATTCGCGCGAAGTAGAGACGATGTCAGTGACTGAAACCAGATATCGCCTGTCACAGCTCTACATTTCAAGAATAAGCTGGACGACCCTTTAAAGTCTCGGAATCCATAGTAGCACCGATCGCCCCAAAACACTAGCCCCGGCGGCGACGATACCACTGAGCAAGGCGTTTTGGGGAAATTCCCAGTAAATAGCCCAAAACAATCAATTGGTTGAGCAACATCACTTGTAGCACCCCCAGACGTTGCCAACGTCTGGCAGAGGTGACGACAGCAACCGGAGCGATCGCAATTCGTCCCAGTCGTTGCAAACGACGGACCAGTTCAAAATCCTCCATCAAGGGTAAATCAGGAATCCCTCCCAATTGCAGCAGTTGTTGACGAGAGAGAAACAAGCCCTGATCCCCATAGGGTAACTGCAACAGGCGCGATCGCCAACGCACCCCCCATTCCACCCAGCGCAACCCCCTCCCCTCACCCGCCACACGCAACTCAAACGCACCGGCCACCCCATCGCAACCGCGCAACAGCTCCCGAATGACCATATCAAACCCCATGGGAACCTGGGTGTCCCCATGAAGCAACAGCACCACTTCTCCCCGCGCCACCCCTAAACCCACATTAAACTGAAGCGCCCGTCCCCGAGGCGATGACAGCACCTGAACTCGTCCCTCAGCCAACCCATCTCGGGCCATCTCCTGAGCAATCTCAACGGTATTGTCATGACTTCCCCCATCCACGACAATTACCTCGATATTCTCCCCCGTCAACACCTGAGCTAACGTCTCCCGTAGGCCCTCAGCCTCATTCAACACCGGTATAATCACCGAAATCATCGGCTGACACTTGCCACGAGCCTGATCCCAAACCCGTAACTCCTCGGGAACATCCACATCCGACAACGGACGCAACAGATGAACCGTTAACCCTAACGACTCAATTCGGGCTAAGGTTTGGCTCAAGACGCGATCGCTGCCCCAATCAACCCCCGAACATAGCCCCTCCAACGCCTCTACCTGAGCCGACTTGAGAGCCATCAGATAATACCCACCATCAGTGGCCGGCCCCAACACCACATCCGCCTCATCTAACCCCCGCATCGCCTCATCAAGAATTGAGGCATCCAGATTAGGACAATCAATCCCAACTAGGGCCAGCCGCTCCATCCCCTCAGCAAACCCCTCAGCAAAAGCCCGAATCAGGCGATCGCCCAAATCCCCAGTTCCTTGCGGCTTCACCGACAGATCCTGGCCTAACCAGCCTCGAACCCGTCGAGGAGTCGCCCCCACCGCACGAACTTGCAGCCAGCCCCCGGATCTCTCCCGCCAATCCCGTAGACGATCAACAGTGTGCCGAGTCATTCTCTCCTGTAACCAAGCGGCCCCTCTAGCACCCAAAGCGGGAATCAGACGGGTCTTGGTGCGGCCCGGTTGAGGATAGCGGGTTAAAACAATCGCTCCAACAGACCCTGCTTCACGGTTTGGGCGATTGGTATTCACAGTTTTCATCATCACCTGTAGTCTATAGTTACCCGGAGTTCCCCTGGGTGTGATCCTCGCGCTCCATCGACTGAGCCAGACATCTCAGCTAAACGTTAAACCATAAATCTGAGCCAGTCATTGCTCTAACATCTAAGATCTAATATCTAAGATCTAATATCTAAACAACTTTTTTAGGAAATCTGCGATTAAGCCTTCGACATTCGGCTAAGATCGCATATATTGAAAGGTGTTTTAAACACGCTCCGGCATTGGCAAAAGGCATGGCGAATCAACAAAGCGACCCCATTAGCATCCGGTTTGATGAGGAGCAGGCCTCCGAGCAGCTCCCCAACATCCCTGCATCAGTTGAGGACGCGGCAGAACCGGCCTCTCAACACAAGCCCCAAGCGACCCCCTCAGAAACCGCTTCGATGCCCCTCTTAGCTCGGGCCGCCTTGCTGCCTGGGCAAGCCTTAAATCGATTATGGGGTTGGCATCTGTTCTGGTTCCTAGTTCTAGTAGGCTTTACCAGCACTGCGATCGGCGCCTTGACCTGGTTATTCTCCATGCCCCCCGTCACCGACTGCCGCACCGTGTCGAGAATGGCCCCTGAACGCGCCCGACTCTATTGCGCTCAACAAGCGGCACAATCTGGGCAAGTCCCTGAAATTGAACAAGCCATCCGCCTGGTGCAAGAGTGGCCCGAAAGCCATCCTCTATATCGCCAGGGACTTCGCTTTACGGAACAATGGTCGAAGATGCTGATGCAGCGGGCTAACCAGGAAGTGATTGCTGGCAATTTGCCCGTCGCGATTGGCCTGCTGAGCCGGATTCCTAGTAATAGCCCCCTGTATAACGAAGCCCAAACCACAATCAGTAACTGGGATCAAGGTTGGGAACGAGGGCAACAACTCTACAGCCAGGCCATAGATGCCTTGAAAGCCGAACGCTGGAACGAAGCCGAAGTCCATGCCCAGCGATTGGCCCGGATTGGCGATCGCTACTGGAGTGGCGCTCGCCTCGATACCTTAATGGCGCGAGTCGCCGCTGAAAAAGAAGGACGACGACGACTCAAGCAGGCTCGCGAAGGCATTATCTGGGAAACCCCCCAAGAATACCAGGCTGCCCTCGCTCTGGTGATCAACATCGCCCCGGAAACCTTTGCCCGAGAGGATGCCCGAGAGGACATGGACAAATGGAGTGCAGAGGTGGTTGATCTGGCCATTCGTCAACAGATCGAGGGTAACTATCAACAAGCCTGGGAAGCGGCCCAGGTCATTCCCCCGGAAGCCAGCGTCTATGAAACGGCTCAGGAAGTACGCTTGTTTGCCCAAACTGAACGCATCCTCAACGCCGAGAACCTCTTTCAACAATCGATCGGCGGCAATATCCTTGCTCTATTAGAAGCTCAAGACTTGGCTGAAAGTCTCACCCCAGAGCATCCCCTCTACGACTTAGCCCAAGCGCGGATTCCCCTCTGGGAAAACCACCTGCAAGATCTCTATCAACTCCAGGTTGCCAGTACAGTTGCTGACGTGGGGCAACCCTTTGCCTTAAACCTAGCCATTTCTCAAGCCGCTGCCATTGACCCCAATCGTCCTCGCCGAGTTCATGCTCAAACCCTTGTGGCTCACTGGACGAATGAAGTACAACGGGTTGGCGATCGCCCCTACCTACGTCGCGCTCAACGGTTGGCTGAACTCAACACCATTGAAGGACATCAGGCCGCCATTGTCCAAGCTCGCAACATTAGCGAGGATAGCGCCGCTTGGAGCGACGCTCAACAGCTAATCAGCGAGAGCCAAGCGCAGATTCTGGTTCTCGAAGCTCAGCCCATCCTCGATGAAGCCGAACAGCTCGCCGCCGAGGAGAAATTCGCTGAAGCCGTGGAACTGGCTCAGCAAATTGAGCGCGATCACCCCCTCTATGATGAAGCCCGAGATGCTATCTCTCGCTTCCGTGAGGAGTGGAGCCGCTTTGAAGATCGGCCCATTCTCGATGAGGCGATCGAGTATGCCGAAGACGGACAGCTCACCGACGCGATCGCCACGGCGGCTCAAATTGCCCCCGGTCGTCCCCTCTACTATGAAGCTCAAGACGAAATCGGCCGCTGGCTACGGGAACGTGATCAAGGAATTCCCTCGTCTCGCTCTCGTTCTAACTCCAATTCCCCCTCCCCAGAACCGGCGTCAGAACCGGCGTCAGAATCCGCCTCGGAATCCGCCTCGGAATCCGCCTCGGAATCCGCCTCGGAATCCGCCTCGGAATCCACCTCGGAATCGGCTCCAGCTCCAGCTCCAGCTCCAGCTCCAGCTCCAGCTCCTGAACCCTACTACGAACCGGAGCCTTACTACGAACCGGAGCCTTACTACGAACCGGAGCCTTACGATGAGCCAGAGCCGAACTACGCGGCCCCTGAACCCTACTACGAAGCTCCCCCCGAGAAGAAAATTATTTACTAACCTCATTTGCCTAATTTAACCAACCCCTTCGCGATCGCACGGTTTCCCTGGCCCGCTGCGATCGCCGACCCCTGTCATGAGTGATACCGATGTTCCGTTAACCCTTTTGTTGATTGAAGCTGATGAAGTAGTCCGTTTAGGCCTACGAACCTGGCTAAGCCAACAGTCGGGCGTGGTCTCAGTCTTCGATACCAATACCCCCGCTCAGGCTCAATCGACCTTAGAAGACCATCGAGTTGATGTCATCATTGTCGGAGATTTCACCGCAGGCCTGCGCCTAGCCAAAGATCTACAGCCGACCCCTCCTGAATCTCCGACTCCAATTTTATTGTGGTGTTCGCCCCTGACGGTGGCCCAACTCAGCCTAGCTCGACGCTCTGGCTTAGGAGGCTATTGTGCTAAAGGAACCCCACCCCGAGAACTCTTTGAAGCGGTACTGTGCTTACTCAAGGGAGAAAGCACCTGGCAAGCTCCGGCCCGCATCGATCCTCACTCAGACATCACCAACCCCCCGCCAACCGAGGCGGAGGAGCAATCTCGGGTTCCTGGAGTCGAATACATCAACCGCGAACAAGAGCAAATCGAACGCTGGCTGCAAGATCCGAACTTGACCTTACTTCAGCGCATTGTTCTCAAAGGACGACAGCGAGAACTCAGTGCAGCTCGCTGGCTCGTTTGTCAACTGCGATCGCCTCGTCCCGCGTCCCCCCCACGGTCAACCCCAGCCTCAAGGGAGTTCTCCACATCTCCCGCCAGCGCCTTAACCGTTGCCAAACCGGGTTCTCTCACCTCCGCCAACCTAGCCAGCGAGGACATTGAAAGTTTGCTCCTCGATGCCATTTTCAGCAAACTGCAACCCCCCCTACGCAACCTCAGCGAGATTCCCCTAGAAATTGATATTTTGCGCCCCGAAAAACGGCGACAACTTCTCCTGGCCGCCTTACGGGTGTTTCAAAATCTCCTCAGCGAACTGCGTCACTCTGACATTACCCCAGAGCGGCTTCTCGAACGTCGCGATCGCCTGGCGATCGATCTCTGGCGAGGAACCAGTCAAGAATTTTTTGGACGCTATTACACCCTCAACTTCAACGGTGAATCCCTCGAACTCGTCGATCTCCTGCTCCAACAAGCCGACGTGGTGCAAGCTGCGATTCTCGATAAAATCCCCCTGCTCCCGGAATTGCTCTCACATCTGCTTTTCCAAACTCCCCTAGCCGTCGATGACCTTAGTTATGAGTTTGGCAGTCCTGAGGCGACTCTGCGGGCCGAATATCTACTGCATAACCTTCTGATTGCTGTTGCTAATGGGGTGATTCAACCCCTACTCGATCAAGTCACGGGTATCGAAACCATTGAACGGCAATTTTACGACCGCCAATATCTCTCAACCCGCGATATCGAACGACTGCGCAACGATCTATCCTGGAAATATCGTTGGGAAACCTATCTCGAAGAACCTCGGGCCATTTACGAAAGCCGCTTCTGGCTTTTTGTCTTCACGGAACGGGGGATTAAGCGCATGGCGATTTATGCTCATCGCCGGGAGGAGTTTTTAGCCCTCTCAGGGGTTCGTCAAGCGGTGACTCTGGTGCTTGAAGGACGAGATGCTCTGGCTCCCCGCCTACGCTCAGTGGTGAGTTGGGTGGGCAATGGCTTTGTCTATGTGTTAACCCAAGTCCTCGGACGAGGGTTAGGCCTGGTTGGACGAGGGATTCTAGAAAATCTCGGCAACAGTAAAACACGCACCTCTCGCCCTAGGACTAGCTCCAAACCCCATAACTCGGATTAAAACCTTAAGAACTGCGTTGTTGTGCCAAATCGCGAATCAGGGGCGTTTTCGTGCGGATGTAATCATCTAACAGCCGCACATCGCCACTATCTAGGGCTAAACTTTGTTGCAGTTGTTTGAGCAGCCACTGAGACAAGCTGGCATCATCTAAGCTGAGGATCAGGTTGGCCTGAGTTCGCTCAACGATAGACCAAAGTTGACGAAGTAAGATGGGAGTCACGGATACCTCCTGAAGTTAATGTCAGAATAACCCAGACAGTCTGGGTGCAATGAAGGTGAGGCAAGTCGCAGTCAAACGATCAATTCGAGTAACCGACGCTTACAGCATAGCGTCTTTTTCCAACAGAACAAGAGGTCAATCTACTTTGCAAAAAAACTTTGATATTAACCTTGACCTTCTCTTGACACTCCCGCCGTTAAATCAAAGATTATAACGGGGGATTCTTGCTTCATGACTGTTTGTCTAGCCCCAGAGCATTTTTGCCCCGAAACCCCGTCCA
>HotLOscill_hetero_coDRAFT_1000644_pt1 | contig 13755 bp, 7 predicted proteins | sample HotLakmetagenome_2_FD_10650 | JGI IMG/M metagenome (IMG submission 10650)
CCCACACCGGCAAGCAGCCTCAGGCGATGCAGGAAGACGGTGGCAGCGAACCCACCAGCTACCATAACGACTTCACCGCCATCCCCGCCGATAAAACCTGGCGGCCCTTGTGCGAACACAAACCGATGATGGACGGCCCTCAGATGGCCATCGTCACCGGCCCCAAGGGTGAAGAGATCCATTGTGATCAGTATGGCCGAGTGAAAGTCCGGTTCCCCTGGGATCGCTATTCAAAGAACGATGAATACTCAAGCGCCTGGCTGCGTGTCGCCCAAGGCTGGGCCGGCGGCCAATACGGCTTTATGGCCCTACCCAGAATCGGCAATGAAGTAATAGTTTCCTTCTTGGACGGCGACCCGGACCAGCCCATCATTACCGGAAGAACCTACCACGCCACCAACACACCGCCGTATGCGCTGCCGGAACACAAAACCCGCACCACATTAAAAACCAAAACCCACAAGGGTGAGGGCAGCAACGAACTCCGGTTTGAAGACGAAGCTGATCAAGAGCAAATCTACGTCCACGCCCAAAAAGACCTGGACCTGCTGACTGAAAACAACCGCACCGAAGTGATCAAAAACAACAGCCACCTGACGGTGGAGAATAACCAGTTCAGCCATGCCAAAGCGGCAGACCACTGCACCACCGATGGTGAAAGCCGAGTCTCGGTCGGCGCCGATTGCAGCCAGACCATCGCCGGCAGTTTCCATCAGAAGACCGGCCGCACCATGGCCTCGGAAGCCGGTACAGAAGTTCATCACAAAGCCGGTGCGAAAGTGGTGCTGGATGCCGGGGCGGAGCTGACGATTTCTGGTGGCGGTAGCTTTATCAAGCTGGATCCGAGCGGGGTTACGTTGAGTGGGCCGGGGATCAAGATAAATTCCGGGGGCAGCCCGGGGAGTGGTTCGGGGCAGGGGGCTGTGATGCCCGGGATGCCTACGGATCTGGAAGGCCATGTTCATCACACCGTGGAGCCTGACATGTTAGCGGAGGTTCCCCTAACTGCTCCCCAGCTAAACAACCTGAGGTCTGATGCGCCTTTCTGCGAGGAATGTGTTAAGTGCCGGGACGGGGTATGTGATGTCTGAAACGTCGGATTTTCGCACTCAGCTAAGACTTGTCGGTGAAAGTCTTGACTGCGAGGGCTCGATTTTCCTTGTGCTGAGCGGGACTAGTGAGGCTGCACCTGTGCATCATTTTTACAAAGCCGATGGCATGACAGCTCGCCCTCTATTTCTCGGTACTCAGTACGCGAGCTGGCAGGAGGTAATGCCCTTTCTGGCACAGGTCAATAACACAAGCTCCTTTCTGGACTGGATAGATGAAACCGACAGTATTGATTGGGGCTGGGGTTTGGTGAGTGATGCGTCTTTTGATGAGGTATTCTGCCATATTCGAAGTCTGACCAAGATATTCCTTCCTGAAGGACAAGAGGTGTTCTTCCGGTATTGGGCCCCGCGTTTTTGGGGGGCAATTCTCGAAAATGTTGACGAGATTTGTCGCGCACAATTAATGGGGCCGGCTGGTGCGGTAGTAATGCCTGACGGGTGCCGCTTACAGCACCCCGGCACTCCGGAGGTCGCTAAGCCAGTACCAGAGTTCCCATGGTTCTCGCTACCAGCAGCAACACTGACGAAGATTGCATCTCTCTGTTGGGATCAGTTGGTGGACAACACAATCTCCGTGCTCGGCGAAAAGAAACCATCTGCGTTGAGTCGCTATCCCTCACCGATCGCACGACAGAAAGTTGAGCGTCAATTGAGGCGGCTCGCCACTGGAGAAGTGCTCACGGAACTTTCTCCGGAACAAGTCCAAACCATACACCAAGCTCTGATGCACGAGGCATTGCAGGGCGCGCACTGATGAGGATGAATCAATGAGCGAGTCAGGGACGGCTCTTTCGACTTCAGAACAGGCTTCCGGTGCACTTCCGGATATCAACGCCATCACCCGTGAACTCAGGGAATCACTAGCGTCCACATTTGACGACTGGCGTGAGGGCTGGTTCTCGTCGATCTTCATGGGGACTGAGCAAGTTCTGGAGGTTAATGGTGAGGCCGAGCGCGAGGGCGTCGATGAGAACAAGGTCGTTTCGTCTGCGGTGGCCCCCTGTGAAGAAACCCGGAAAATCAAGATTGCCCACTTTCATGAGAATGTGAGCAAGACTCCAATACCCTTTACGAGTTTTCAGATTCAGGAGAAGACCGGCTGGCTGTTTCGCAGCTGGGGTACGGTCCACAGTGGCACCACGGATGAGAATGGACTGGCCGACGTTCCGGTTACGCCTGGCAAGGAATACCGAGTGGTTATGTCACCGGACGTTACCCGGGCTGATATGGACGCTCTTTATGAAACCTATGAAGGTTTTATCGATCGCTGTTGTGCTCTGCTGGAAAATACCTGGCAGAGCGGTGCTCGGGAGGAGTGGGACCGTTATCTGTCGATGAGCTCTGTTGAGCAGTCGCTGGCGACCTATGGGAGATTTCAGCAGGGTATTTCAGACGGCTTTATTGGTGTGCTGGATGATATTCGAAGAATCTACGATGTGATCTGCGGTCTGCTTGATCATGACTTCAGCAATCTGCCTGAGGATATCCGGGACCAGCTGGAAACCCTGAAAAAAGCAGATGAGGCCTATCTAAAGGCTTGCTTGGTAGCCAACGACGAGATCTTCCTGTTCCTGGTGATGTACACGGTACGCCAGTATTTTCGGTTGTTGGCACCCACCCAGGTGGCGGAAGTCTCAGGTGAGCTTGTAGGGCAAATTCTTTTTGACGTGGTTGTAGGCCTGATTATCACCGGGGGTGCCGGCCTGGCTGCGAAATATGGTGCTCGAATTGGTAGTAAAGCGGCCGCGAGCGCAATGGATGTGGCAGACAGTGCTCGAACCAGTAAAAACATTCTTGGTGAATTTCTCGGTCAGTTCGCCCGGGAGTTTCAGGACTTCATGGAAAGCATTGGCACCAACCACCGGGCGATCCAGGTTGCCGGGGGCAGTCGCCTGGATGCATCTGGCACCCAACGTGGGGCAGATGTTCGTAACAGAAACCAAGTTTACAGCCAGATTGCTGACGACGACCAGGTAACGAATTTGCAGTCCAGCGGTCGCAATCATGCAGCAACCAGTGAAAGCAGTAACCCACCACCTCGTGACGAACGTTCGCCATCTGAAACCGATCAGGGGCGTACCACCCAGGATAACAGTTCCACAGAAAAGGTATCTGACCCGATCAGTACTGTCACCGGTGAAGAGGTACTTGAACTCACTGACGCGCGACTTCCTGGAGCATTGCTGTTCGAATTTAAACGCGTTTACCGGTCCGGAAGCAGCGATCGACGCTTCGACATGGGGTATGGCTGGCGGCACAGCCTGAACCATAGTCTGAGTTTCGAGGCAGACGGTATCATCTGGCATGACCATGAGGGTAAGAATACTCGCCTTCCCGAGCTAGACAGCGCACCGTTCGGTACCAACTCACAGTCTGGTATGGCGGCTTGGAAAGACGGCGAGCTGATTGTTACCTGTGCTGGGGAAAAGGCTCCTCGATACCATTTTCGCCGGGAGGGTGACCTGGGGGTATTGGTCGAGATTTCAGATCGATATGGTAACCAACTCCGGGTTGGCTACGACCTCCATGGTCAGCTGGAGCGGATTGTTAGTGATAGTGGGCACGCGCTGGAGTTCGGGTTTGAGCACAAGCGTCTTAAAACTGTCAGCCTGCTTCATCGCAAACTGACCGATACCGGTTATCAATGGCAGACACTGCGAGAAGAACGCCATTACCAATACGATGAAAACGACAACCTGGTTGCTGTTGAGGACCCAGTTGGAGGCATCGAACGATACGGTTACAACAACCACATGCTGATCAGCCGCCAACTGGCCGGCGGATACAGTTTTTACCTGGAATGGGACAAGACTGAGCCTCAGGGTCGCTGTATCCACCAATGGGGTGACAGTGCACAGGTTGATACCCGCTTCGAGTGGGATGATGAGAATCATAGCTGCACAGTCCGTTATGTGGACGGCAGCAAAGAAATCTGGCGTTATGATGGCTCCGCCCAACTGCAGGAAAAAATTGACCCGGATGGCGCCAAACATGTCAGTGAGTACGATGACAATGGTCAGCTACTGGCCACGGTTGACCCCATGGGGGCACGCACTGAATATCAGTACGATAAAAACGGACGACTGCAAGGTAAAGTCGGGCCTGACGGGCAGCCGATTCTGTTTACCTACCGTAAGGGGCGCATTGCTGAAATCCATCGGGGCGGGCAAGTCTGGAAGTTTGATTACACCAGCCAGGGTGACCTGTTAGCAGAGACCGATCCGAAAGGACGGATAACCCGGTACCGGTACAACCCGCAGGGCCAGCTTGTTCAGGTTAACCTGCCCGATGGCCGAACTCATAAGTGGGGCTGGAACGGCCACGGCCAGTTGATCGAGGAAACCACACCCACGGGTGCTTTTTATCAGTACCGATACGACGAGTTCGGCCAGTTGCTGGCAAAGAAAGACGCGCGGGGTGCTATTACCCGTTATCAGTACGATGGCCTGGGGCGGGTGACCGATGAAATTCTCTCTGGAAACCGGCGCAGGCAGTATCACTACAACCACTACAACAAGGTCACCCGCTTTGTTGATGAGCAGGGGAGGGAAACTCGCTACGAGTATGGTAACAACCTCCACCTTCTGACACGTCGTATCAACCCGGATGGAAGCGAGTTGCGCTACCGCTATGACCATCACCGTTTCTTGCTTACGCATATCGAAAACGAGCGGGGTGAAGAATATCGTATTGATTACTACCCGAACGGACTGGTCAAACAGGAAACCGCGTTTGACGGCCGTCGCACCGCCTACCAGTACGACCTTAACGGCCACCTGATTGAGAAGGCGGAGTACGGAACCACCAGTGACGTCTTGCAAACCACGGCTTATGAGCGGGACGAACTGGGACAGTTACTGAAAAAAGTGCTGCCAGATGGGCGTGACATCCAGTACGGCTACAACGCTGATGGCAAGCTCATCGGCGTGGATGATGGCTCCTGGCCTCTGGTTTTCGAATACGATGAATACGGGCTACTAACCACGGAACATCAGGGCTGGGCCACCCTTCGATATCGCTACGATGATATGGATCGTCTGAGCGGAATGGTTCTGCCAGATGGTCAAACACTGTCTTATGAGCATGATAAAGCGGGACTACTATCAGGCATTGACCTGAATGGACAGCGACTAACTCGTCACCGCATGGCTGCGACTGGCGAGGAAATGGAGCGGCAGCAAGGCGACCTGTTGAGCGCTTATGTCTATGACGAAGAGGGGCGCCTGACCCAGCACCGCATACACCAGGGCCAGATCAAGGACATCGCCGCCCAGAGGGATTACCAGTACGACCCCAGCGGGAACCTGAAAACCATTCAGGACAGCCGAAAAGGCCTGCGGGAATATGTCTACGATCCCATGGATCGCCTGGTTGGCGTGCGTGGAGATATCTACGAACAACTGATCCATGATCCCGCTGGCAATCTGCTGGAACAGGGCCAGGGTGCCTCAACGGACAATCGCACTAATGTACGTGGCAACCGCCTTACGATGCATGGCGACTGCCACTACGAATACGACGAATTTGGCAACCTGACCGAAGAGCGCCGGGGCAAAGATCAGAAGCTGGTCACCCGCTACAGCTACGACTGCCAACATAGACTGACCAGCGTCACCAAACCGGACGGTAGCACCTGGCACTATGAATATGATGCCTTTGGTCGCCGTATCGCCAAAACCAGCGGCCTGACGAAAACCGAATTCCTCTGGCAGGGCGACCGCCTTATTGCCGAAGAAACCGGGGATCAGTACCGCACCTTCGTCTACGAGTCTGATAGCTTCAAACCGCTGGCACTGGTGGATGGCTACGGTACTGAGCAGGCCAGTATTTACTACTACCACCTGGACCACCTGGGTACCCCTCAGGAAATAACCAATGCGCGGGGCGACCTCGTTTGGTCAGTCACCTATCGCGCCTACGGCAACGTAGTCCGCGCCCTAGTGAATGACATCGACAACCCGATCCGTTTCCAAGGCCAATACCACGACCCTGAAACCGGCCTCCATTACAACCGCCACCGGTACTACAATCCCAATACCGGGCGATTCCTGACGCCTGACCCAATTGGGCTTGCGGGTGGGTTGAACAACTATCAGTATGTGCCTAATCCGACGGGGTGGGTGGATCCGTTGGGGTTAACATCGATATCCAAGGATAGTCCAGATAGGGAAGGGGGCTCTAATACGTGGAATGATTTCCAGAGAGATCACAAGGGACAATTTTCAGATTCTACCTCGGCGTCTAACGCATACCGGGAACTGCTTGAAAAACAGTCTCCATGGCCAATCGGGTTTGAGCCATCTGAAGCAACACTACTTCCTGGTGCAAGATTTCAGATGGCTATGAGTCCAACTCAACCCTCAGTTAGACCTGGAGGCTTCGGAACTTTCGATAGTATTCCAACGGTAGATTACGTGCGGAATGATCTGGCTGTGAAAGAAGCTTGGAAACCTGATGTTGACAGAATTGTAACCTACGAAGTAGTGAACCCTATGCCCGTCAAGGTAGGGCCAGTGGGACCTCAGGTCGATGAAGCGTCTCGTCGTTATTTGCAAGGAGGAGGGACCCAGTTACAGATAACTGTGCCACCGACTGATCGAATGAGTTATTTGCGTGTTGTTGATGAAAGTCCGATTGAATAGCTTGGAAGATATTTGTATGCCAGCCATTGAAAAGTTCGCAGTAGATAAGACGAAAGAATCTATTAGTTGGTTCTGTTTTGGAAAAACGAAGACTAAGGCTATACCTGGGCTAGACCAAGCCATTATTGACCCTAAAAGTGGGAATATAATTGTTCTTGCAGGTTCAGGCGGGCTTCCAAATAAGCTGGTGATTTTGGATGGTGAAGGTAGAACGTCATATGAGCTATCACCTCCTGACGGTTTCCAGTTCTACTATTTATCTAATCACCCTGAACTTGGCGGATCAGTAGTGTGTGTGACAGATGAACCGATTGATGGTTGGAGCGACTGGTTTTTCGGTATTGATCGCTCAAAATCAACCCTCTTCAGGCACTGTCCAGCGTATTAGACCGGCTTTGCCTTAAGGGGTTAAAAGAAGGCGGCTGGAAGTACTATGATTTCAAGTCCCTACACGCGAAATCGACACCAACAGCCGCTATCAAAGATGATATCTGAAAACTGATATTCTCGTTAATCCGATGGTGTATTGGATATTCAGAGGCCGTTTTAGACCAAATAAATAAAGGCAGTTACACTACCAAAGATGTAAACATGGGTTGAAAAAAAGCTGGGTGTTGAATGAGTAATATAATTGCCAGTGAACCATGGATTTATACTCTGTGTGCAGATAGTTATGGATGGATTATAATACTATTAACTGCCGGCGTCTTTGACGTACCTGTTAGTGTTGTATTGAATGACAAAGAAATAAATTAAATAAAAAATCAAAGAATAGTCTTGAAGATTTGGTTGATGATATCCGAGATAATAGAAAAAGTACTCAAGCAGGAAAGTTAAGCTAGTATTTAGGGGGTGGTTTGGCAAGTTAATGTTGATCGATTATGTTGGCCGTAATGGGTGAATCCACAATCTCATCAAGCCAGGGCCCGCAGGCTATACTCCGGAGTGGAACTCAGATCCTAACTCAGCACTGGTTGCCAGAAAATTCGGGGAAAGTTATTTATATGAAGTCTGAAAAGGTACGCTAGTGAATATAAAAACTGTGCAGTTTGTTGGCGAAAAGCAGGATAAAAAGTTCTGTTTTCATTTCCAAGATGAAGAAAAGCAAGACTACTATCTTGATGAAGACGTATGCCCCGTATCCGGCCTGAGTCCTTTAATCTATGACCAATTGGCTAAGAACCGTTCTTTCTCGGTTAGGTTTCAGGAAAGGAGCGGTGCTCGCTATATAGTTAGTATCGCCCTAGTGGATTAGAGTGCCTTCAAACAATTCAGCCAGACCTCTTTGAGCCGGGTAGAGCCATCGAAGGAAGAAGTTATGGCGCTGTGGGATATGCTTCAATAATACGTAGATACCTCGCAACTACTGCTGAATGTGCCAAGGCTGGCGCCGGCGACTGCGGAGCTCGAATGAAGGGTCGGGTGTCATCCCTGGTTCTGGCGAGACTTAAATCTGGAAGCCTGGAGAGGGCGCTGATTGGTTGAAGCGCCAAATGGAGTATCCGTGGGATAAGCGCCGCTGCAAGCTTACGCCGCAACTGGGCAAGATTTCGATGGATGAATACTGCAAACTACGACCGGCCGAGGCTTGGCGGATTTGAGTGGCATGGATGACTGAACAGAAACAGCTGTCTGGAGTGACCGACACGGCGTTCAGGGCGACGGACATCGGGCCCTTGCCAAAATCACCCAAAGAGCGAGCAAGGGTTGGAGAGGAACTCCAGCCTGTTGGTAACTATGCAGGCACGATCCCCTACCTTGGGACGATTCAAGACGTTGAAGCCCTCCAGGATCATGAAAGGTCCGACCCCGAATTTACCTCCAAGGATTGGTGGTGGGATCATCAAAAAATTAGGTTTCTTAACGACAAATTGGGTTTTAAATTTCTGCTCCTGATTGTACCAATGACTTGGGTGATTACATTATGGATTGGGGGGCCAGCATTAATGATCTGGGCCTTGGGGGAGATGCAGTTTGTTGCTGAACTTCCGGCCCTCGTGGTCGGAGTGTTTATCATTTTGTTTATATTGGCATGGTTTGCTTTCGCAGTCTGGGCGACACCCATCACAACAAACTGGCTAATGAGTACCGCCATGGGGTTTGTACTCAAGCCCTTTGAAAAAGCGATCAATAAAAAATTGGACGACACCCTCGAGGACGGTTGTAGTGAGTTCAACCGAGCCACCGGCCAGGTTCGTCTGGCTCTCGGGCGAGGCCGGTTTTTCGAAGCCCCGTTTGTGGAATTCGATGCCTACGTGGATCGGGTGATCCAGCAAAGCGGTGTGTTCTACCGGCTCATTTTTGTGCATCGCTATACACAGAAGACGTTCCATAAAACGGCTTTCAGTACCATCGAATCCAGCAAATCAGAGGTGCTGGCGCTTTGGGACGTACTTCAGACTTACATGGATGTGACGCAACCCTTGCCGGACACCCCTCGCCTGGAGCCCTTCCGGCACCTGGATCCGGTAACCGCAGAGCACGATAAGAGAACGGGGCGCAATCCCAGATACTGGCGTGACATCGATCTGGAGGCCTGGAAAAACGGTGAAGGCTGGAACGAAGTCCATCGGCGCCAGGAGAGTTATCCCTGGGGCGAAAGAACCTGCAAGCTAACGCCGCAACTAGGCAAGATTTCGATGGATGAATACCGAAAACATCGGCCGGCCGAAGCTTGGCCAATTTGATATTACAAGGATAGTAAATTATGGATCGCCAAATAGAAGATCTCATGAAGCAGGGCTTAAGCCGGCACGAAATCTTCGAACAACTCAAAAAGCAGTCGGGCAATCAAATGCGTCTTGCTCAAAAGATTGCAACGTTCGAGCCTGGCTCATCCTCTACCCAAACCGTCCTGCTGAACCGAGTTCTCATGGTGCTCTGCCTGCTCCAGGCATGTTTCGGGATCTGGGTGATCCACTCCAATGTGGTCCCGATGGATGAGGAGTTCGGCTGGCAGGGTATCGTAGCGACTTTCATTTTGACGATTTTTTATTTTGTCGGATTGTTTAGGGTGTCCTTTACGGGGTACGCATCATTTATGCTCTTCTGTATTACCGTTGTTGCCAGCTATGCCTATTTCTTCAACCATTTCCCGGTTGTCTCTATCGTGGGTGTATTGCTTGCCGTTGCCGGGGGCGTTCTTTCGTACTCGGTCAAGGTTCGCCTGTTTCCTCACATGGGGTTTTTGGATGTGAGGAAAGACGAAGGTGGCGCGTACATCCTTGAATAGCAATGACAAGTGAACGCTGCATAGGTTTGTTTGCTGGCCCCTAGCCGGGGCCCAAAGGCCACTCTCCAGGCACCACAAACCATCGCTGGCGCTCCACCCAGCATCCAAGCCCCGGCTGCCACTCCATCTCCGCAAACAAAACCGGCACCCCTTTAGCCTCGACAAAATCAGCTGCCTCCCGGGCAGCCCCAGCATCGGGTTGGCCACTCTGTATCCAAGGCCCAATCCAATGTGGCTTTTTCAGCGGCACCCAGCCCGTCAGTTCTGAACTCGCCAATTCACGAGCATAACACCACCGCCCCCGCAGGTGCTCGCGGGGCACATAATCCGGTACATTCGCTTCAATTTCTGGATAAAACAGATACCCCGGCATAAACACCCTCGGAGTAATCGTTTCCGTGATCCCCAAGTTCGCTAACAAGACCTGTGCCTCTGCCCTCTGGGCCATGGGGCTTTGGTGGCTGAGTATCCGGCCTACCTTCAGGTCCAACCGGTCCCTCGCGTTGGGGCCGTACCAGCGCGTGCCCTCGGGCTCTTCGTTCATGCCGAGGTAGTATTTGATGGCGATTTCGTGATGTTCCAGGTTGCCGGTCTGGACGTTGCGAACGAGGAAGTCGAGTTCGCCAATGGTTTGATTACCGGCTCTTATCTGTTGGTTTTTGAGCACCAGGTCCCAGCCCAGCAGGTCGACCAACAGCACTTCGTACAAGCGCTCAAAGTAATGGCCAAGGCGGCGCTCGGTAGTGGCCGCGAGTCTTGCTGGCATGGTGTCCGGGTGCTTGTCCCAGTGTTTGAGTTTGTCGCGGTAATCATCGGGCAGCCACTGCAGCGGGTCAAAGCTCACTGGGGCGGCCAGGAGTTGCGGTGCTGTGCACAGCCAGGCGAGATGCCGGATGGCCGGTATCCGCAGGATGAGCAGGGTTTCGGTATCTGCGTTTGTCGTCATGGCCTGAGAATAACGTAAACTGTCGGGATTTAAGAGCCATCACACAACAGGAGCCCTCCTATGCAATACCTGCACACGATGATTCGGGTCAGTAATCTGGACGACACCCTCCACTTTTTCTGCGACCTGTTGGGCATGGTCGAGATTTCCCGCAAAGACAGTGAGAAGGGCCGTTTCACCCTGGTGTTCCTGGCGGCTCCGGAAGACGAAGCGCGCGCCCGTGAGGACAAGGCGCCAATGATTGAACTCACCCATAACTGGGACCCTGAGGAGTACACCGGCGGCCGCAACTTCGGGCACCTGGCGTTCCGGGTGGATAACATTTATGCACTGTGCGAAAAGCTCCAGGCCAACGGCGTTACCATCAATCGTCCGCCTCGGGATGGCCATATGGCCTTTATTCGAACGCCGGATAATATCTCGATTGAACTGCTGCAGAAGGGCGATGCACTGCCGGCTCAGGAGCCCTGGGCAAGCATGGAAAATACCGGAACCTGGTGAGGATGCCGCAAGCGTATTTGGCAGCCTGTCGGAGGATAAAGTGGGATCCAGTTCACATTATTGACGCCGCGCCCGGTCGATCTGACCAAGGCCCCGGAACATAACACTCGCTTATCATTTGTTGAAATGTGTAACGCTCTGTTACGAAAATAACAACAAATGAGGTAGTCGTTATGTTCTCCAGAAACGCTCTGGTTGCAGCCGTTATGCTGGGTTTGGTGGGGTGTGGGGGCTCGGGTTCAGAGAACGCTTCCGAGAATGCCAACGCCCAGGGCCCGGGCCCGACGGTTCCGGGCAATACGTCGCCCGGTCAGTCCGATGGCAACAGAGGTTTGCCAGTGGGTGAGGGCGATGTGCGGGTTCTGTCCAATCGCGCCGACCTGATCAGCGGTGGCGATGCCCTGATCGACATCGATGTCGCCAACCCCGATGCAGCCCGCGTATTGCTGAACGGCCTGGATGTCACCGGGCAGTTTACGTTGATGGAGGCTGGCCAGCTGCGTGGCCTTATGACCGGCCTCGCGCTGGGTGAGAACACGCTGGAAGTGCTTCTGGATAACCGCAGTAGCCGGCTGGTGAAGACCATCACCAATCACCCAAAAGGTGGGCCGGTATTCTCTGGCCCCCAGGTTCAGCCCTGGACCTGCACCAACCCTGCCGCGATGGATGAGCAGTGTAACCAGCCGCCGGAATACCGGTTCAAGTATGTCCCTGCTGAGAAGCTGAGCCGCCTGCTCACTGAATTTGATCCGCAGGATCCTGGCCTGCCCGAGGCGTTCCTGCCCTACGACCCGGAGAACCCTCCGGCGGATGAGGACATTGCCACGGTAACCACGGATGAAGGTATCGAAATGCCTTTCATTGTTCGCGTTGAGCTGGGCGTGTTGAACCGGGACCGTTACCAGATCATGTCGTTGTTCCAGCCTGGCAGCGACTGGACGGCCCTGAGCCCCCAGGAGCAATGGAACAGCAAAGTGTTGATCCACCATGGTGGCAACGTCGGGGTCAGTTACGGTGTGGGTAGCCCACCCAACGGCGATATCTCCGGGCTAACCAACGGCAACGAACTGTTATTGGGTGACAGCATTTCGGTAGCCTTGGCTCGGGGGTTTGTGACCCTGTCGACCGCTCAGGCGAACCTCGGCCACAACGTGAATCTGGTGACCGCTGCAGAGTCTTTGATGATGGCCAAAGAGCACATTATCGAGAACTATGGCCCCGTCCGTTACACCATCGGCACCGGCTGCTCGGGTGGGGCCATTGCCCAGCAACATGTGGCCAATGCCTATCCCGGTATCTATCAGGGCCTGATTGTGCAGTGCTCCTACCCGGATGTCTGGACTACGGCTACCCAGTTTGCCGATTACAACCTGATCAGTAACTATCTCGGGTTGCAGGTGCCCGAGGAGCCTGAGGGATTCTTTTCCTTCCTTGGTGACTTGTTAACCAATACTCTGCTACCCACCCAGTGGCCGTTCATTTACGGGCATTTGCCGATCAATCCGGTGGCGTCTGATCTGGCCTTCTTCCCGGCGGCTTACCCGGATCAGGAGGATTGCCGGCGGCTGCAAGAGGGTGTTGAGGTCTACCATCCGGAAGAGCGCCCGGATGGCCTGCGCTGTGGCCTGATCGATTACATGGTCAGTCAGTTTGGCGAGCGGCCACCGGAAGTTTGGTCTGAGAATGAACAACTGCTGGGGCGCGGATTTGCCGGCATTCCGCTGGATAACGAAGGCGTTCAGTACGGCCTGAAGGCCCTGCAGCAGGGGTATATTAATGGCGACCAGTTCCTGGATCTGAACCGCGAAATTGGCGGTTTCAACGTGGATATCAAGTACCAGGCCGAACGCACCCGGGGTGACATCCAGGCGATCACCAACGCCTACCGCACCGGTGCCATCAATACCGCGGAGAATCTTGCGGGTGTGCCGATGATTGACCTGCGCGGGCCAGATCCGGGTCTTGCCCACGATGCCTACCATTCCTGGCAAACCCGTGCCCGCATTGAGGAGGTTCAGGGCCATTCGCTCAACCACGTGATCTGGTACGGCGCCTTCCCGATTGCCGGGGATACCGTGTTTACCACCGAGGCACTGTTGACCATGGACCAGTGGTTGGCCGGTATTGAGGCGGATGAGCGGCAGGACACCCTACCTGAGAAGGTCATTCGTAACCGCCCCGGTTTCGCCCGTGATCGCTGTTTGTCATTGTCTGGCGCCACCGCCGAGTGGGGTATGATCCTGCCGCTCACCGGCGGCCTGTTGTATCCGGATCCCTTGCTGCCGGGCCTCGAACTCTTGCCGACCAATCGATTGCCGGCAG
>HotLOscill_hetero_coDRAFT_1000653_pt1 | contig 13517 bp, 15 predicted proteins | sample HotLakmetagenome_2_FD_10650 | JGI IMG/M metagenome (IMG submission 10650)
AGAGGAACCTTGCAGGCATCGAGCTGCTGCATGAAGGCCCCCAGCGGCCACTGGGGGTGGGCCTCAATTTACCCAAACACGGCAGGAATTATCCATACAAGCGCAGGCACGCGACGCCTACGGCATTGCGGCTTCGCCTCCATTCCGTAGCCGCGCATGCTGGCTGACGTTATAGGGATTAAGGAGTCTTCGTGATCGAATGGGTTTTGGTGCTCACTATGCACATCGTTGCAGAGAGGGGCGGCTCTATGCCCGATGTTCAAATGCAAACTGTTGATGGGTTCACTTCGTCGGCAGCATGTGAGAACGCAGGCGAAAGAATTGGTAAAGCGTTAATCAAACAGGTCGGTAAACATCGAGATCAGCAGAACATTGACCGGCGCGGTGGGATCGGTTTTCCATCAGTTTACACTGAATGTCTCAGGGTAAATAAGTAACCACTATAACAATGCCATTAAGTCTGTACTGGGCTAATGGCCCTCCACCGGACGCCCCTGTTGGGCCGCCGCTTATGGCTGGCGTTATGTGTGAATGCGAACTGTTCTCCATAGGGCTCCTAAGGCATGAAATTCTCGAAGTATAACGAGTTTGATCGACTGGAAATCGAGGCTCTTTTTACCCGGACGTTCTCTGATTCAGAAGGTGAACCCGAGGGAAAGCTGATTGGGCATTTGGTGCATAAGTTGATGAACGGGAGCAAAACCGATGACATTTTCGGGTTCATCGCTGCGGAGCAAGGACAGATAGTCGGCTGTATCTTTTTCACGAGATTGTCGTTCGGCTCCCCCATAAAGGCTTTTATGTTGTCACCGGTAGCCATTGAAACAGACCATCAGGGCAAAGGCATTGGCCAAAAACTGATTAATATTGGCATTAAGCGCTTACGTGAACTGGGTGTCGAATTCATTTTTACCTATGGTGATCCGAACTACTATTCAAAAGTGGGTTTCGAACACGTAGCTCAAGAGGTTGCGGAAGCGCCGTTTAAACTAGCCCATCCAGAGGGTTGGCTGGGGCAGTCTTTGGATGGAGGCAGTCTTGAGCTCCCACTGGGACAGGCCTGTTGCGTTGAGGCATTCAATGATCCCCAGTATTGGTAAACCTATCTACTGGTCTAGGAATCACATAACCATTCCCGTAAGGCGGAGGTCTCTGACGGGCCACCGCTTCGCTCCGCGTTAAGTGTCAAAGGATTGAACGATGCAAGGTGAATGTCTCTGCGGAACCGTGAAATTCGAAATTGATGAAGAGATCCGGAATCTCTACCAATGTCATTGCTCGCTGTGCCGTAAGGCAACAGGGGCAGCCGCTAACGCTGCCACGTTTGTGCAGGGTTCTAGTTTTCGTTGGATTTCAGGTCAAAGCGAGATCCGGTCGTACCAAAAGCCAAGCGGTTTCCGGAGCGATTTTTGTTCGAGCTGTGGGAGTCCGGTTCCGAATAGCCTGCGGGGCACCGAGATGGTTTGGGTTCCAGCCGGTTTGCTCGATGAATTGGCTGCATCAAGGGTTTCTGTTCACCTCCATACAGCATCTGCTGCGCCATGGGAGCAAGAATCTGCAGAGAGCGTTCGATTGGAGGGCGGCCCTGAGAGCCAGGAATCACTTAACAAATTGTTGTAGTACGTTCCGGGCCTCCGGCCCTACACCAGACGCCCATTTCGCTGCGCTACATGTGCGCCGCTAAACCAACACGTTACGAGTTCTAGGGAGCAACCAAATGATTCGCGATTATCGGGCAGCCGATATCGATCAAATCCTGGCAATCTGGCTGTCTGCATCGATCAAAGTCCATGACTTCATCGAATCTGCGTTTTGGAAATCGAAGATTAGCGAGATGCGTGAGGTATACATCCCTGCATCGGAGACGCTCGTGTATGAAGCTGAGGGAGAAGTCGTTGGGTTCTATAGCCTATACGAGAACAATCTTGCTGCGATTTTTGTGGCACCAAGCTCGCAGGGCAAGGGGTTGGGCTCAGTCTTGCTTGATGATGCTAAGAATAGGCGGGAGAGCTTACAGCTCACTGTTTACAAAGAAAATACTCCGAGCATCAAGTTCTATGAGAAACACGGGTTCACTTTACTTGGAGAGCAAATCGATGAGCATACCGGGCACCCTGAGCTCATCATGGAGTATCACTCGTAACAAGGCGCAGCAGTGCGCGGCCGTTGGCCGCCGGACGCTCGTAAACTCGCGCTGCTGTGCTTTGCGTTAGCAGCTACATCTTCCTTCCAAATCTTGCGAATTGAGTAAAAAAGAAATGATTTGTACTCATGGACGAGTTTGAATTCGACTAAGCCAAAAGCCAGGCCAATCTGGACAAGCACGGTATAGATTTCGTTGCTGCCCAAGGGCTGTGGAAAGACCCTTACATGCTGGAGATCCGCGCAAAATCAGAGGATGAGCCGATGTTTTTGCTGATAGGCAAGATTGATGAAAAGCACTGGTCGGCTGTCGTCACATACAGGGATGCTCGTATTCGTCTGATTTCAGTCAGACGTTCCCGTTAGAAGGAGGTTGAGCTCTATGAAAGCTAAAGACTTCGACAAAAAATTTGAGGAAGGTCAGGAAGATATTGTTGATGACCTGGACCTTTCCTCTGCTCGCCGCGTTAACCAGGAACACAAGCGAATCAACGTCGATTTCCCCGCTTGGGTTGTGGAGTCGTTGGATCGTGAGGCTGCGCGCATTGGCGTTACCCGCCAATCGATCATCAAAGTGTGGCTGGTGGAGCGTCTTCAGGCAGAATCTGCTAACAAGCCGCTCAATGGTGACGCCGCAGGCGGCGCACATTAGCGGAGCGTTGTACGAGTAGAGCTTGATGAATTTCGAGATTGGACGATCAGAGGATTTTTTAGTCGAGCACTGTTATTCCTGTGCGGTTCCCGGCTATTTGATCGTGTCTCCATTAACTGCGGTCCGATCTCTGGATGCTCTGCCAGGTCGGTCGGTTGAGAACCTTGGCCCCTTGTTAGCCACTGTCACCTCTCTGGTGAAAGAAGCCGTGAATCCCTTGCGTTGTTTTGGATTGGGCCAGGGACCGTTATCGTTGTTCCAAAGAATCAGTTAATCATCTGGCAGGAGGCAGTAGTGATCACTTTTGGAAGGATCGTCATCCTTGTATACGACTATGAGGAGGCTCTGGAGTTTTATGTTGAAAAGCTTGGTCTGGTTCTTTCGACGGATTTTGAGGCTGGAGAGCGTCGCTTCGTTCATTTGTGCTTTCCAAGCCAGAGGGACGCCGGCGTATGGCTGTTGAAAGCAGAAACCGAGAAGGATGTAGCTGTTGTTGGTCAGCAGGCGGGCGACCAACCTATTGGAGTCCTCTATACAGATAACTTCTACAATGAGTTTGATCGGCTGCAAGGATCGGGGGTTCAGTTCCTGGAGCAGCCGATAGAGGCTGACGGAGCAATTTCTGCTCACTTCGTGGATTTGTATGGGAACAAGTTTGTACTTGTTCAGGTAGAGAATGCATGACCAAGCAAGCATGACCATCCCCATCAAAGATATAACAGCCCCCGACATCTCCTGTTCCAATTGTCAGGCCTGTTGTTGCCGGCTGGAAGTCATGATAATTTCCGACACGGGGGTTCCCGGGCGGCATATAGCTGTGGATGAATGGGGTGGGGAAACCATGCTGAGGCTGGAGGACGGCTGGTGCTCTGCGATAGACCGGGATACCTTCATGTGCACCATTTATGAAAATCGGCCGTGGATTTGTCGGGAATTTGAAATGGGTTCCGACGAATGTCTCGATGAAAGGGCAGAATGGGCGTTATTGGTTGCCGGCAAAGGGTAGTTATGAACAGGGAACATGTGGATGTATTGATTGTCGGTGCCGGTGTGTCCGGCATCGGTATGGCCTCTCATCTCAAGCGGGAGTGCCCGGGCAAGTCCTTTACCATTCTTGAGCGCCGGGAGTCCCTGGGTGGCACTTGGGATCTTTTCCGTTATCCCGGCATCCGTTCCGACTCCGACATGTACACCTTCGGCTATAACTTCCGCCCCTGGACCAGTGGCAAGGTGCTGGCAGACGGTCCTGCCATCAAGCAGTACGTGAGTGAAACCGCATCGGAAAACGATATCGAAAAGCACATCCACTATGGTATTGCGGTGAAACGGGCTGAATGGTCAGGCACTGACAGGTGCTGGACACTGACGGCAGTGAAAGAGGCCACAGGCGAGCTCCTCACCTTCACCGCCGGGTTCATGATTGGCTGCACGGGTTATTACAATTATGACGCCGGTTACAAGCCCGACTTTTCCGGCGAGGACAACTTCCAGGGCCAGATTGTGCACCCCCAGCACTGGCCGGAACACCTGGACTACGCCGGCAAGCGCGTGGTGGTGATTGGCAGCGGTGCCACCGCCATAACGCTGGTGCCCACCATGGCGGAAGAAGCTGAACACGTCACCATGCTGCAGCGTTCGCCCTCCTATCTGATGCCGCTGCCGTCAAAGGACAGGTTGGCGATGTTTTTCCAGCGAATGCTGCCGGCAAAACTGGCCTATCGCCTGACCCGGGCCCGGAATGTGGCGGTTGCCCGTTTTCTGTATAACCGCTCCCGCAAGAATCCGGGGATCATGCGCCGGCTGATGCTGAGCCTTGTGCGCCGGCAACTGGATGGCAAGGCCGATATGAGCCATTTCTCCCCCAGTTACAATCCCTGGGATCAGCGCCTTTGCGTGGTCAAGGATGGGGATCTGTTCGGCGCCATCCGCGCCGGCAAGGCATCGGTGGTGACGGATCATATCGAGAGCTTCACGGAGCAGGGTATCCGCCTGAAATCCGGCCAGGAGCTGGCGGCGGATATCATCATTCCGGCCACGGGGCTGGATATCCAGATGCTCGGGGGTATGGATCTGGTGGTTGATGGCCAGCCCGTGGTTCTGCGGGACAAGATCATCTACAAGAATGTGATGGTCGAGGGCGTGCCCAACGCCGGCATGATTTTCGGTTACACCAATATTTCCTGGACCCTGAAAGTGGATATTGCCGCGGAGTACCTGTGCCGTCTTCTGAACTATATGGATGCCCATGGCAACCGGGTCTGTGTGCCCAGGGATACCGGCGACAGCCGTGGCGAAGGCACGGTGATGGGCGGGCTGGATTCAGGATACATTCGCCGTGCGGATGACCGCCTGCCACGCCAGGGTTCCCATGGCCCCTGGAAGGTCACCCAGAATTACCTGGCAGACGTGAAAACCCTGAGATTTGATCCGATTGAAGACGGGCATATGGAATTCGATGGTATTCGGCCAGTGGAAGATGCGACGAGCCGGACCGGTTTTCTGCGGCCTCTGAAGTCTGCCCTGTTCGGTTCCTGAGGCCGGTTCAGTCCCTGCCCGTTCACATTCGGATGTACACTTTGTCTGTATTGTATGGCAGGCTCCTTACTCGATTTTCAACAGGCAAAGATGTATGTCCTCCAGTAACAACAAGAACAGCAGGCCCCTGTGGCACCCTGCGTTCTGGCCCTCGTGGCTCCTCGTGTTCACACTGTATCTGCTTTCCCTGTTGCCGATGACGGTCAAGCAGCGCCTTGGCCGGCGGCTGGGCTGTTTTCTGGAAGGTAAACTGAAATCCAGGGCCAGAGTGGCCAATACCAATATCGCCACCTGTTTTCCGGATCTGGACGAAACGGCCCGCGAACAGCTGGTGCGTGATAATTTCGTGGCCTGTACCCGTGGTTTTCTGGAAAGCATTCATGCCTGGTGGCGGGATATGTCGGGTTATTGCGAGGGCGCCGAAGTTCACGGGCTGGAGCACCTGAGAGAGGCTCAGGCCAGAGGCAAGGGGGTGCTTCTGATCGGCGGGCACTACAGTATTTTCGACTTTGCGTTGCCACTGATTGCCTGCCACCTGAACAAGCCGGGTTACATGTACCGTCCGAACAACAACCCTGTGATTGACCGAATGATTGAAAACGGTCGCCGGCGGCATTTCGGAATTCGGCCCTTTACCAAGCGGGAGCTTCGGCCACTGGTGTCGTTCCTGAAGAAGGGTGGTGAAGTCTGGTTCGCCTGTGATCAGGATTTCGGTAAGAAGACCGAGCTGTTTGTGCCGTTTTTCGGTGTGGAGGCGGGGTGTATCAGCTCTCCCAGTTATATTGCCCGTGTATCCGGGGCCTCGGTTCTGTGCGTCAGCCATCTGCGCATGCCGGATGGCAGCTACAGGGTCACGTTTTCCCCCATCCAGGAGCACTTCGGCGCAGACAAGCAAAAGGACACCGAAACCTGGAGCCGCTATATCGAAGAAACCATCACTGAACAGCCAGACCAGTACCTGTGGCTGCACAAGCGCTTCAAGACCCGCCCGGAAGGGGCGGAAAAGGTCTACTGAGGATATGCACAAGCAGTTCGCTGCATAATGACCTATCCTGTGAACAGTCGTTCAAACATAAGGAGACATCAATGGTTTCGGTATTCAGGGGTCTGGTAGCGGTGTTGGTACTGGCTCTTCCGCTGTCCGCAATGGCAGCAGAGGGCATGGTAGAGGTAAGAAGCAGTCACAGTGCCGGGGAGACGGCCGACAAGCTGGTTTCTGCCCTGGAAGACAAGGGCATGACGGTGATGAATCGCATCAACCACGCAGAAGGTGCTGACAAGGCGGGGCTGGATCTGCGTCCCACCGAGGTGGTGATTTTCGGGAACCCCAAGGTGGGTACGCCACTGATGCAGTGTGCCCGGAGTGTCGCTATCGATCTGCCGCAGAAAGCTTTGATATGGGAAGACAGCGAGGGCAACGTCTGGCTGGCATACAACGACCCGGAATACCTCAAAAAGCGCCATAACATTGAAGGCTGCGATGAGGTGATTGAAAAAGTGAAGGGTGCGCTTGCCGGCTTTGCCAAAGCTGCCACGGAATGATGAAGGGGATTCCCGCCATCCTGTCAGCGGGAATCCAGTGAGTTCAGGGGCGCGGGCCCATCATCCGTTCCATTGCCTGTGGATTGGGCATGCCCTGCACCATGGAGACCTTGCCGTCTTCTCCCTTGTAGAGGGTGCTGGGTGTTGCCTGTAGGCCCAGTTCCTGCATCAGGCTGTTGTTGGCTTTCACCTCGAGGTGGGCAGCACTGACCCGCTCGCGGTCTACCTCGATGCCTCCCTGCTCGAATGACTCGTGATGTTCGTGCAAGGCCTCTTCCGGATTTTCGCTACCGAGAATGGTGGCTGCTTTGGTCAGGCTGTCCTCTTTAAGAATACCCACCATGATATGGCGCAACTGTACCTTTCCGGCCTCTATCCAGGGCTCCGCCTGCTGGCGGAAACGATAGCAGTAGGGGCAATTGGGGTCGGTGAAGGTATAAATGACGATGTCGGCGTTTTCGTCACCGTCCAGGACCCATTGGCTGTCTTCCAGTTCCGGCCAGGCATTTTCGAACCTGGGGCCTTCGACAAGTTCCTGGATGCTGGCCTGGCTGAGGTTTTTACCCTCCTCGTCCATCATGGTGCCAACAATCACGTGATCGCCATCGGGTGTCAGATAGAAGGCCAGCGAACGGCCCTGCATTTCGCCAACATAACCGGTCATGCCTCCGGGTGCGTCAAAGCTTTCGATCACTTTCACCCCCTGCTGTTCCAGTTTCTGGATGGCGGGCGGATAGTCCTGTGCCTGAACACTGGCTGCAAAAAACGCGGTGGAGATCAGGGCGCTTTGCAACAGGCGTCGTAGCGGGGGCTGGGTCATCGGGATGTTACCTCCTTTGAAGCTGATGATTCGAGATGGCTGGCGTCGAAGCGCTCAAGGCCCCGGGCCAGGCTGGCTCTGGAAAGTTCGCCCATGTGGCTGTCCACCAGTTTGCCCCGGGCGTTGTAGAACAGGGTGGTCGGCAGGCCCTGGCTGCCGGTGGCACGGCCGAAGCCGCCCTGGCGGTCACTGAGCACGTGGTCAAGATCCAGATTCTGTTCGCTGAGAAACCGGCTGATGGTTTCCGGATCCTCACCCTGGTTGGCAAAGACAAAGTTGACCCCGGGGTAGCGGCCCTGGGCGTCTTCCAGTACCGGCATCTCGCGGATGCAGGGCGGACACCAGGTGGCCCAGAGGTTTACCACCGTGGGTTGCCCCCGGGTAAGGGAGTCAAGGCTGACCGGTTGATCGTCCAGATCGGTCAGGGCAACGTCCGGCAGTCCCCGGGTCTGGTTGTTGATCAATGTGATGACGCCGGTGGTGAAGGCCCATGTCATCAGGCCGGCGGCGACTGCGTATCCCAGTGGCCGCCGGATGTTGCTGCGTCGCCACAGCAGGTAGCCGGTGAAGATCAGCGCCAGCACCAGGCCTGAGACCACATCGAAGCCACCATCGCGAATGTCGATAATGCCCAGCCAGTCGCCCTGATAATGTTCGGAGTAGCGGACCACGAATCCGGCCCGGGCACCGACCATGGCGACGAGGAAAATATCGGCCAGGGAACCGGTTATCGGTTGATTGTGTTTGCGCCCGGCCAATGCCCCGACGATCAGGGCAATGATAAAAGCCAGAATCAGCAGGACATGTCCTATTGAAAAGCTGAAGGGACCAACGCCTAGGCTCAGCACGACTTCTCCGGTCATCGGGTGGGTTTTGATCAGGGTATGGCGGCTAGTGACCGGTGACATGGATGGGAGTTCCCTTTTTCACTGAAAAATAAAAAGCACCCTACTCAAAACCACCTATGGCTATTTCCCCGACCCTCTGTTACCGTTTCGTTCATCCTGCCTCTAGGGATTTCCGCAGTTCAAGGCTTTTAGCCCAGTGCGAACCATCCATACGACCTGTCAGAGGACGTCGCCCCGTTAACGGAGTGTGACTGTAGTCGTCTTTTATTCCATGAATCTTCATGGCATCTGCCCGCATTCGCCAAAAACGGTGTTCGTGGAGGCAGAATAATCAAGAGTTGATCTTATATGAGTTTTTCTTCACTCGGTTTGTCCGAGCAGCTGGTCCGTGCCACTACCGACCAGGGTTACGAAACACCTTCTCCGATTCAGGCGAAAGCGATTCCCGCCGTACTTTCCGGCAGGGACGTGATGGCGGCTGCCCAGACGGGCACCGGTAAAACCGCAGGCTTCACCCTGCCACTATTGCAGCGTCTTGCGGAGAACCCCCGCACCGGCAAAGGCCCGCGCGTACTGATTCTGGCTCCCACCCGCGAGCTGGCAGCGCAGGTACACGACAGTGTGGCCCTGTACAGCAGGTATATGCCCACCAAGTCCGCCGTGGTTTTCGGTGGTGTGAAAATCAATCCGCAGATGATGAAGCTGCGCAAGGGCCTGGACGTGCTGGTGGCTACACCCGGCCGGTTGATGGATCTGTATCAGCAGAACGCCGTTCGCTTCAATGAAGTGGAAATTCTGGTTCTGGACGAAGCCGATCGCATGCTGGACATGGGCTTTATCCGTGACATCCGCAAGATTCTTGCGCTGCTGCCGGCCAAGCGACAGAACCTGCTGTTCTCCGCTACCTTCTCCAACGAGATCCGCACGCTGGCCGAAGGCCTGCTGGATAACCCGGTCCAGGTTGAAGTCGCCGCCCGTAACACTGCGGCAGAGAGCATCAAACAGTCTGTTTACCCGGTTGACCAGAGCCAGAAAACCGCCCTGTTGAGCAAACTGGTGCGTGACAATGGCTGGGAGCAGGTGCTGGTGTTTACCCGTACCAAGCATGGTGCCAACCGCCTGACCCAGAAGCTGGAGCGTGACGGTATTACCGCTGCCGCGATCCACGGCAACAAGTCACAGGGTGCCCGCACCCGTGCGCTGGCGGACTTCAAGCAGGGCGAAGTGCGTGTTCTGGTGGCCACTGATATCGCCGCTCGCGGCCTGGATATCAAACAGTTGCCCCAGGTGGTGAACTTCGAGCTGCCTAACGTGCCGGAAGATTATGTTCACCGTATTGGCCGTACCGGTCGTGCCGGCGAGAGCGGTCACGCGCTGTCCCTGGTCAGTGCTGATGAAGGCAAGATGCTGGCGGGTATCGAACGCCTGCTGAAGAAGCAGTTGCCGCGCAAGTCAATGGATGGCTTTGAGCCTACCAATAATCTTCCGCTGAAGCCCAAGGCCAAGGCGGACCCGAGTCGTGCCCGTAATCGCAACGGTAACGGTGGTGGCAACGGCAAACCTGCCGGCAATGGTCGCAGCTTCGGTGGCAAGCCGGGCGGCCGGAGTGGTGGCCGCAGCCAGAATGCCAGCGGTGGCCAGGCACGGCGCTCGCCCCAGCGCGAAAGCGCCTGATTCAGCTTTCTCCATAAAAAAGCGGGGCCCGCAGGCCCCGCACTGGAGGACGTACCATCCAAAAACCTCACGGTAGTGAGGTTTTTGGTGTTTACGTTTATCAGAACTTGTAGGTGAAGCCTACCATGTAGACCATGGGGTCGATTTCAACTTCGAATTCATCGGTTTCGGTGCCGTCTGCGAGCGTAATCTGGGCATCTGAATTGATGTCAGCCCACCAGACAGCGGCATTCAAACCGAAATTGTCGCTAAGCATGTAATCCATTCCCACTTCAACTGCTGCGCCTACGCTATCATCCAACTCAAGCTCTCCAAGCCCGGTTTTTTCCTCAAAGAATGTAGTGTAGTTCACGCCCACGCCTGCATATGGTTGGAAATTGGAGGAGCTTGCCATGGGGAAGTATTGTAACGTAACCGTCGGCGGAAGGTGTTTGGTCTCGCCAGCGTCTTCTCCATCAAGGACCCCACCTTTGCCAGTAATATCGTGCTTGAATGGTGTAGCAGCAAGAACACCGATTCCCAGATTACTAGTGGCCATATAAGTGGCACGAATGCCCAGCTGGGAATTGGAATCTACCGCAACCCGCTGGTCTCCGAGAACGCGATCGCCATTGATAGTAATGACATCACTAGAGTCATCCGGCGCCACATGCGCAACACCAGCACGCAGAATGAAATCGCCAGCCTCAAAAGCCTGAGCAGCAGGGGCCGCTGCCATAACCGCTGCAGCAAGAACACCAAGCTTGAATGTACGGGACATATTTTTCTCCTTGAACCTTAATAAAAGATGAACTCAGATTAATGGCAACGGAGAAAGTAAACTTGATATAGCGCAAGTGAACCGGAGCCGGAGCACCAAGTTCACCGGGAGATTGATTCAGCTCAAAAAATTGTCAGAAGTGAGTACCAGTACGGCTTGTCAGCCTGCTTTCTTTTTGCTGCCTGACGGGCTTCTGGCATTGTTTTCTTCCGGGACGAACACATCACGAACCGTGAGTGGCTTGCCGTCGGCATCCTGAACTTCCACAGGGCGGATGGTTCTACCAGTTTCGCGGTCCCGCAGATCCAGGGGTTCCTGGTCCGGTGCCGGGTTCCATTTATCACCCCACTGGCGCAGGGCAATGACGATAGGAAAGAGGTCCCGGCCTTTTTCGGTCAGGCGATACTCGAAGCGTGAACCGTGTTCGCCCACCTCCACTTTTTTCAGCACCTCGTTATCCACCAGGCGTGCCAGCCGGTCACAAAGAATATTCCGGGCAATGCCCAGTTCCTGCTGGAAGTCGACAAAGCGGCGGGTGCCATACATGGCGTGCAGCACCACAAGCAAAGACCACCAGTCCCCGACTTCGTTCAGGGCCCGGGCGACGGAGCAACTCGAATCATCAAAACGTTTTCTGGCCATAACGTGCAGTCTACCGAATAGGGTTGCATTTTAAAACCAGATTCAATAAGGTTGCTTAAAGAAACCAGATTAGTGAGGTTGCGAATTACCATGAGCATGAATCTTGGCCCTTTGTTTGAGCCCTTTGAAATCCATAACCTGACCCTGCGCAATCGCGTTGCCATGGCCCCGATGACCCGCAACTTCTCTCCGGGCAATGCACCCAATGAGCAGGTGGTGGATTACTACCGGCGCCGCGCCGAAGGTGGTGTTGGCCTGCTGATCACCGAGGGCACGACCGTCAACCACCCGGGTGCCAACGGTTACCCGAACGTACCCTTTTTCCATGGCGACAAGGCCCTTGCCGGCTGGAAAGACGTTGTCGATGCCGTTCATGAAGCCGGTGGCGCCATCTTCCCCCAGCTATGGCATGTGGGGGCGGTGCGCAAGGAAGGCACGGAGCCGGACCCTTCGGTACCTGGCTACAGCCCGTCCGGCCTGTTCGCGCCGGGCAAGCCCAATGGCAAGGCCATGACCGTGGAAGATATCGCCGATGTAGTGAATGCATTCGCTGACGCCGCCCAGGACGCCAAGGCCCTTGGTTTCGACGGTGTAGAGATTCATGGCGCCCATGGCTACCTGCTGGACCAGTTCCTGTGGGAGGGCACCAACCAGCGTGATGACGAGTACGGCGGCAGCATGGAGAATCGTCTGCGCTTCGTGGTGGAGATCATCGAAGCCGTGCGTTACCGCGTGGGCCCGGACTTCCCCATCATGCTGCGCTTCTCCCAGTGGAAACAGCAGGACTACGAGGCGAAACTGGTGAACAGCCCGGAAGAGCTCGAGCAGTTCCTGAAGCCGCTGGTTGAAGCCGGCGTTGATATTTTCCATGCCTCCACCCGCCGTTTCTGGGAGCCGGAATTCGAGGGCTCCAACCTCAACCTGGCGGGCTGGACCCAGAAGCTGTCCGGCAAACCCACCATGTCAGTCGGCAGCGTCGGCCTGACCGAGGATTTCATCAGCGGCACCTTTGCCAGCAAGAAGGAAGCGGTGGAGCAGTCCGGTATCGATGAACTGGTAGAGCGCATGAACAACAAGGAGTTCGAGCTGATTGCCGTTGGCCGGGCCCTGCTGCAGGACCCGGAGTGGCTGGTGAAAGTGAAAGAAGGCCGTATTGCCGAAGTTGAGCCGTTTGCAAAGAAATCGCTTATGAAGCTTTACTAAGCTGAAATAGTCGCCCATGGTCAACTGAATGAAGCATGGGCGACTTCGAATTTAATAGAAAGACATTCTACTTTCTCAGCTCAGCCAATTCGTTGGCAACAATATTTAGTGCAGATCCCAAAATTATCAGTCCTATATAGGCAATTAGATCCGAATTTTGGCTGGTGGAATCAATTAAGCTAACAATTATTCCGATGGTAGCTAACAGTAAACTTACATATCCAAGCCCTTTTATTGCTTGAATGTTATATCTCTTACTTTTCAAGTAGCACCTCACAGAACTTTTTCGCGGTGCGTGACCACGGGTCACGCACCGCAATTCTTCTTTTGATCAGAACGCTCGTCCTGTGTGGGGGTTGGATTGGCTTAACTGGCTGGCCTGCTGGGTACTATCCCAAACCCAATCGTTGATTTGACTTCCATATTTATTATGGATGGCTGTCCCCATGGTATAGCCTGCTGTTGCCGATGCTAGAATTGGATTACCGCGAGAAAGTGTAGTAGCGAGAGAGCCAGCGGCTATTACAAGTTCTGAAGAACCGCCGCTTACCTTATTAATATCGATTTCATTTAGTTCATACATTTTATCTTCCTTTATGGAAGGTCTGAATAACTGCTGATATTTGCCGATCTTGGGTTTAACCGGCAAAAAATCGAAGATTCAGACACTATTTTCCCGTTATTTGTGTGTTTCTTGCC
>HotLOscill_hetero_coDRAFT_1000680_pt1 | contig 12942 bp, 11 predicted proteins | sample HotLakmetagenome_2_FD_10650 | JGI IMG/M metagenome (IMG submission 10650)
GCGTTGGCTCCACAAGTCTACCACATATTTTTAGTCAAAATTCATCTCACCGCTAAGCCTTCGGCTCTAACGGGAGTCTTCTTTTGACATTTAAGATAAAAACTACTCCTGGAAAGGAAGCCCCAACGCAGGACTCGTGTTGACGATTTTGGCCGGACTCGGTGCCGTGGCTATCTTGTTTGTGGGCTTTAGCGGCTAACCTCCTCCTTAGCCGGTTCAGTCCAGACAATTGGCCGTCGCTGCGGATCAAGACGCTGGGTTTCTTCCTCAATCAGAGTTCGCACCTGAGTCGGATCAAAGTAGCGGCTGAACTGTCCCTGTAACCCCTGGACCTGCGATCGCGTCGTTTCTACGTCTTCGTGGAGTTGTTCGAGTTGGTCTTGGCTCCTAGTGTAACTCGGGACTAGCTGGCTTAGGGCGGCGATCGCCCCTAGGGAAACCGTTAGATCCACTGTCAGCTTTAACCCCGTTTCCACGACAGATATCCAGGAACGGCTGTTTGATCGCCGTCGCAGTTGAGGCTCACGGCGGCGACGAGGACGACGACGAGGTGACGCTCGAACCTCAGTAGGATACGGAGCGCGAGACAGGCGTTCAGGGGCGTTCATGATTCAGTCTGAAGATAAGCTCACATCGATTGACCTGCTGTGAATACAGCATCAGCGGGGGGAATTGTTCAAATTGAACCGAAACAGAGCCATTTTGGCAAGCCGACTGACACACCCCATCTCCTACTCCCGAGATCCTCCTCTAGTTTAACCAAACTTAGACCCACAGAACTCCCAGTTGGGAAACTCTTTCCCTCTAGGGAGAACTGAGTCGCCGCAATTGGCCAAAGCAATGGGAGTCCCGCACCTGGCGAAACTCCCAAACAAAACAGACCAACAAGAAGCTGTTGGATAACCGCTTTATTTATAAAGTTCCGTAGACAGGCGGAACGCTAGGATACCCGGAATAATGGCGACAACTAACGCAGCTAAGACTTGAACATCAGACATAAGACCTGAAAACTCCTGTATATTTAGTTCAATCGTTCACTACTGTCGATCAAAGTTAACGATTTTGAGCAAAAGTGTAATAATTTTTCATAAAAGAACACGAGAATTTGCCCGAAATTTGCGGCAATGAGGGTCCCAGAACCGACGCCGCTCAGCCTGAGGGCGTCAGTTCCTCTCAGAGTGCAACCAACAGTGAAACAAACTTCGCTATTCTTCGAGCCAAGGTTTCAGCGCCGGCGTCCAACTGACCAGTTCCCCTTCAGAGAACCATAACTCAATCTCCCGATTCGCCGTTTCCACCGCATCAGAGCCATGAATCAGATTGCGTCCGATATTTAAGCCGAAATCGCCACGAATGGTCCCTGGAGACGCCGTCAGCGGGTTGGTTGCGCCAATAATGGTACGAGCGCCGGCGACAACACCGTCTCCTTCCCAAACCATGGCGACGACAGGAGAGGAGGTAATAAAGTCCACCAATCCTTTGAAAAACGGCTTATCCCGGTGAACATCGTAATGTTGTTCTGCCAATTCCTTGCTGACGGACATCAGCTTTAGGCCAACGAGGGTGAAGCCCTTGGCTTCAAAGCGGCGAATCACCTCACCCACAAGTCCCCGTTGTACACCGTCGGGCTTAATCATCAAAAATGTTCGTTCCAAGATAACCTCCTCAAAATTGCATCAATTTACACAAACTTTAGACTATCGCAACCTGCCCCGTTTGCGGCCGCTTGGCCCCAGAACCCCCCTTAGCGTTGCAAGCGGTTTAGAGTGGCTTCCATCACATCGGGGGTTTGTCCAGATACCGCATAGACCAAGGCTTCTCGATAAATGCGTTGGGCCGGATGTTGGCCACTGTTGGCCGCGCCCCCTGAGGCGGCGATCGCCCCGTAGCTACAGCGGCCCGCTAAGTCAATGGCCCAGGCTCGCAGCTTGAGGCGATCGCCATAGGATCGCCTTCCCTCCTCTTCACTCTCAAAAAAGGCCTGACGACAGGCCCCCAATTCAGCATCGAGATGGTTCCAAGTTTGCTGTAAAAAGGGAAGTTGTTTCTTTTGTGCGGCTTGCTGCAACACATCCAACCCGGCCCGAGCGCAACCGAGAGCAAAAAAGCCATGATGCAGCACATTAGCTTGACTGTTTTGCTGCATCCAATGGGGCGGTTTGAGACATAACACCTGCTCCTCAGGCAAGAACCAGCCCTTCACCTGAGCCGTGACGGTGTTGGTGGAGGTCAACGCCGCCATCTCCAGCGGCGCACTAATCTGAAGTTCTCCCCCTTGCTCATTCTCACAACTGCGGAAGGGCATCATACCAAAGACCGAGGTTCCATCGGGCAACATCGCCCCCAAAATAAAACTCTCAAACAGGGTTGCACCAGTAATCCAAGGAATAAAGCCATCGAGTTGGTAGCCTCGGGGAACCAGTCGCGCCTGCATCGGTGGTGTTCCCGGACGACGCAGGTGAGAAAAGCCGACCCCGACCCGTCGTTTCCCCGTAGCTAAATGGGGTAAATAGTCCTCTCGCAAGCCAGAATTGGGACTGCGGCTGATTAGGGCGGCGGCACTTTGATGCTGGGTTTGTAGGAAGGCCAAGGCCCCGGAATGGCGGGAAATGGTTTCTTGGAAGCGACGAAAGAGAACTTGGTTGTCGGCTCGTAAGGTGAGCAGCTCGCGATCGCCTAAACCCCGAAAAGCTGTTTCGAGGGCTTGAGTATCTTGATCAATGCGATTCGCCTGGGGGGAGACATATTCATCCAAATAGGCTTTGGCCAGATCCAGGGGAGAAGAGGTGACGGTCATACAGCAGTCGAGAATGGCTTATTGAGGACTAACGGGAATTACGCCAATGACGATAGGGCCGTCCGGAGAATCCCTAGGGCGCGGTCAACCTCCGCCTCTGAGACAATCAGGGGAGGCACGAATCGCACCACTTTGGGACCAGCGGGAACCAGTAGCAGTCCTTGTTCCATCACCGCCTTCACCACAGCAATTGAGGTTAACTCAATCTCTGCTTTGAGTTCGAGGCCATTGATTAACCCCCAACCGCGAACTTCAGCGATCAGCCCCGGGAACTCAGCGGCGATCGCCTGTAATCCTTGGCGTAACTGTTGCCCGCGATCGCACACATTGGCCAAAAATCCCGGTTCCTCCAACATCTGACAGACCGATAGAGCCACACCACAGGCGAAGGGATTACCGCCAAAGGTACTGGCGTGATCCCCCGGTTCAAAAACATCACAACTCGACTTGCACAGCAGCGCACCAATGGGAATCCCGCCGCCGAGTCCCTTGGCACTGGTGAAGATATCCGGTTCAATATCTAAGTTCTCATACCCCCAGATCTGTCCGGTTCGCCCCGCACCGACTTGCACCTCATCGAGAATCAGCAAGATATCCTTCTCATCACAGAGTTGGCGCACCCGTTGGAAAAAGTCCTTGTCCCCAGGGCGAACTCCCCCTTCTCCCTGAAGGGCTTCTAGCATAATCGCCGCCACTTGGGGCGTTTCGGCATCTAATTCGGCAAGGGTGGCCTCTAGGGCTTCAATGTCGTTATAGGGGCTGTAGACAAAGCCAGGAACCAGGGGATTAAAGTTTTTTTGATATTTGGGCTGTCCGGTGGCGGTAATGGTGGCCAGAGTGCGGCCATGGAAGCTGGCGTGAGCCGTGATAATGATGGGATTTTCAAGGCCTCGGACGGTGTGGGCATATTTGCGGGCCAGTTTGATGGCTCCTTCGTTGGCTTCGGCCCCGGAGTTACAGAAGAAGGCGCGATCGGCACAAGAATGCTTGACCAGCCATTCGGCTAACGCCCCTTGGGGGGGAATGTAATATAAATTCGAGACATGGTGCAGGGTCTTGATCTGCTCGGTTACGGCTTCGATGAGCTTGGGGTGAGCGTGACCGAGGGTACAGGTGGCAATTCCGGCTACAAAGTCTAAATACTCCTTCTCCTGGGCATCCCAGACCCGACAGCCCTCGCCATGGGTGAGAGCGATGGGAAACCGTCCATAGGTTTTCATCACATACTGGTCAAAGCTGGTGGTGTCGTAGGAGAGGGTAGCGGCTTGATCGAGGGTCGTGTCTGGACTCACAGATTTGGCTCCTGTTGAGGATAGTCGAGTTGAAGGGTCTGTTGGCAGGCGATCGCCGGCATCGCCGGCCATGATACCGCCCTTGAGAATACTCTCGATTTTAGATCGCTCTTTGGGAAGATGCGACCTCTGACCATGGCGATGACATGACAATTGCGGCTGTTGCTGTCTGGCACTCTCGTCTAGGAGCCTAGCCCCACTGTTAACTGCCAAAACTTGAGAACACCCGTATCTCCGGCCGCGCGATCGCACACCTTCAACCCCCAGTTTCCCTCGGCAGAGCTACGAAACAAACGCTTCAGTTGAGGGGTATTGTTGAAATCATAACTCTGGCGGAACTGTCCTTGGCCCCGCGTTCCTCGCCCCTGAAGCATGACGGATTCTCCTGTGGGCGCGACAAGCATCACCTCTATATCCCCCCAGTCGGGATGGTCGAGTTCTAGGAGAATCTCAAGTTCGAGAACTGTTAAATTGTCGCGAACTCGGATCGGACTGGTGATTCCGTTGGCGTCGCCATCGGGAATTGCCATCTGGCGCTCATTACGACCGCGAACTCGTCGCGTCACGGATAAGGGCGCTTGGGACTTTTGTTTAGCGGCTAAAACCGCTTGGTAGGCGTTGACTTTGCCATAGCCAAACCACTTAGAATGACCATCACCGTCATACTGACCAAAGCGAGTGCCTAGTTGGGGATCACTCTCCGGGTCAACAATTTTATCGGCGGTTTTCTCTAAAATCTCTTTCACCTCAACAGCACTGAGATTGGGATTGACTGATAACACCAAGGCCGCCACTCCAGCCACCAGGGGACAGGCGCTAGATGTGCCACCAAAGCTATGGGTGTAGTCACTGGGACTGTAGCCTGGATCGCCGCTGCGATCGCTCGTGAAAATCCCTTTCCCCGGCAAGGATTTACGAATCTCCGGGGCGGTATTCACATAGCCGCTTTCCTGAAGCCAAATTCCTGGAGGGGCATTGTTACTCGGGGCGCAAACGGAAATTTCTTGTCCCCAGTTACTATAAGCCGCTTTCTGATTGAGGCTTGTACAGGCCGACACGGCAATCACATCGGCATGGACGGCAAAGCCACTGAGCCATTTGGTGGTGCCTGAGAGAAGGTTTTTCGTCCAACCCTGTTCGTTGATCTCTCCTTGGGTGGGACGATTGGCGTTGCCAGCTGCAAACACAATCACACAGCCTTTGCCATGACGGCCGAGCCGCGCGGCCCGCGTCACGGCGGCCCGTTGTCGCAAGGATAGACGAAAATAGACGGCACTGGCCCCCCAACTACAGGAGATGACCGAGGCGCCTCGTTGGCTGGCCCAATCGAACAACTCTTCAATGGAACGGTCGTCTAAATAGCCCGAGGTGGCTAGGGGCATCAGGGCGCAACCTGGGGCAATGCCGACGATTCCCTCGCCGGTTTCTTCGGCTAGGCAAACACCGGCACAGGCGGTGCCGTGGTTGTCACTGTCTCGTTCGGGCAGGGGTAAGCTGTCCTTGTTGCGGAAGTCGCGGGGGGCGACGATTTTACCGATACCTTGAAAGTCGGGGTGGTTTAAGTCAATGGCATCATCGGCAATGGCCACGACAACACTGCGATCGCCTCGGCTGATGTCCCAAGCCTGTTCGGCGGCAATATGGGAGTCGGGGGCTAAGTCTGGCCCTCCCTGGTGGTTGAGATACCACTGTTGGGGATAGTAGCGATCGCTCGGTCGATAACTCGGGGCGCTATGGGTGACAATGTTCGGTTCGGCGGCCAGAATGTCCTCACGCTCGATGAGTCGGTTGGCAATTTTGATGGGATTTTCGATCGCCTCTCGGGTGACTCGGTAGATGAAGGCATTGTCTAGGCCCACGAGGGGGGTTTCATCGCCTAAGCCTAACGAGGCCGTTAAGGCTTGTCGCGCCTCGGGGCTGACGGACTCGGCAAACTGGACCGTGAGATCGTCGGCTAGATAGACTAGGGTGCCTGGATTATCGACGAGGGAATAGACATGGCTGACAAAGGCAACATCGCGGCGATCGCGAGTCCGATCCATGGCTGCGGTTAACTCAGCTGCCTCGGCCACCTCGAACTCTAGTAGCACGGCCTCGGTTTGTGACCCCACGGGGATTTGAGTCAAACACTCGGCCGCCACCTGTTGCGCTAAGGTTGAAATCACTTCGGGCGCTTGTGGACGAGCCGTAAAACGACGTTCAGTCTTCTTGAGGGCAAGGGTTTCGCCTCCCCGTTGTAGTGTTAAGTCATCGGCCACGTTCGACACCTCCGGCTCATGTTAGCTTCGCCAAAATTCACCTCTATCTTAGAACGAGCAGAGCATTTCCGGATTGATCCCCTAATATGGTGAAATGTTAAGATGCCTCTGCACCCTTAGCATTTTTTCCTCAATTGAGATTCAACTTGAGATTCAACTAGAGATTCAACTAAGTTTCTCTGAGTTTTCCACAATACTTGCCACAACAAGTAAGACAATCGTAAACGCTAAAACTTTCTTCAAATAAAAACCTTGCGGAATTGAAGCGTTGATTTTCAACTGTCAACGTTTACACTCCCAGGCTGCTCTCGTTCAAACTCGCTATTCTAACTGGTAACTCTGTCCATGCTCCTTCACTCTAAGCCCCGTTTTTGGTATCTCTCCTCTGCTGTAACACTGTTGGCGATCGCCGCCTCAACGGTGACCCCAACCCGAGTCATGGCCCAAACTGAGACGAACCCACAAACGGCGATTCGGGTTCCCATGGAAGACAGTATTCTCAGTCTACCGGGCATTGAATCGCTGATTGATGAAGCCACCACGGCTGTCTCGGAGCAAGACTACAGCCTGGCGATTCGCAAGCTACAAGAGGCCCGAGAGGTTAGTAATCAACTCTCGAACTTTTATCAGCAGCTTTCGACGAATTTTTCAGGGATTGACAACCGCATTTTCCAACGACAACGCAATCAAGCCCTCGAAGCTGCACAACTGCGGGATACAGCCACCTATCAACTGGCTCGACTTCATCGCGCTCAGAACAACCCGGAACTGGCGGTTCCTCTGTTGGTTCAGGTGGTGCGATCGCAAAATCCTACTCGTCCCCTGGGGAATCAAGCCTATCGTCAACTCTATGAACTCGGCTTTGTTAGCTCGGATTTTGCCCTCGAACAACCGTCGTCTGAAGCCGAAGCGATGGAAACGGTTGAGGATGAGGAGGCTAATACGAGCAATGAACTCACTGAAGCTCGCGAAGATCTCGAAGCCGCCACAGAGGTTCTCGATGAGCAAGAAGCCCAGGGTGAAGCCCCGGCGGTTCTGGCTGAGGATTCTCTGTTGACCTTTGCCGGCATTGATCAGTTAATGGATGATGCGAGTGCGGCGGTGTCGAATGAAGACTATGAGGGTGCAGCGGCGACGTTGCAAGAGGCCCGAGAGTTGGGAAATCAGGTCTCGAATCTCTATCAAGATCTCGCTTCGGCGTTCTCAGGCTTGGATGGACCCATTTTTGAGGAACAACGCAATTTGGCTCTCAGCGCCGCTCAACGACGGGATGAAGCCACCTATCAGTTGGCGCTCCTCCATCGCTCTCAGGATAATCCTGAGTTGGCCATTCCGTTGCTGGTGCAAATTGTTGAATCTCAAAACCCAACTCGCGATTTGGGACAAAATGCCTATCGTCAACTCTATGAATTGGGGTTTGTCAGTGATGCCTATCCCCGAAGTCGCAATTAAGAGGTTGCCAGTCGGGTTGCGAGTCTAAACAGCCTGGGAAAACGGGGGGTTTGGTCTGGGAGTTTGAGGTTATTTGTAGCCATGAATAATTTGCAAACTCCCTCCGGCATGGAGTTGCCGATCGCAACGCTGAAAGCCCACAGCCGAGAGTAATCCCGGTAGATCAGTCTCAATAAATGTCCAAGCAGTTTCGGTTTCAAATACCCAGAAAAAGGGCGCTAGTCCTAGCCAAAATAGGGGGTTTGTTGGCCGATGAAAGTCGGCGATCGCAAAAATCCCTCCAGGTTTAAGAACTCGGAAAACCTGCCAGACAATTCGATTGAGGGTTTCCGGGGTCATTTCATGCAAGGCGGCACTGGTATGCACGAGATCAAAGTGATTATCCTCAACGGGGATCTCTTGGGCGAAGGCTTCGATATACTCAGCCTGGGGGACGTTCTGTTTCGCTCGTTCTATCGAGCGTGGTGAGGCATCTAAGCCAATGACTTGGTTTGAGCGTTCTACTAAATATCGGGTGGTTTGTCCACTGCCACAACAGAGATCTAAAATTCTACTGTCGGGCTGGATGTCCAACTTGTTTAGGGCTAAAGTCCGGAAGCGATCTTCTCCACCAACGCTCAGGGCGGCGGTTCGAGAGATACTATCATAAAGCCATTGATGACGGTAACTGAGGTCACGTAGAAATGTTGCCATGTGATTTAAATCTCTTTTGAGAAATGTCTTTTGATGAATGTCTGTTCAAACCTGTCTTTTAGCATCGGTTGAAGGTCTATTGTTTGGGGTTTACTTTAGGGTTTTTCTGGGTTTAAAAATTTTTTGGATGGATTAAAAAGTTAAAACAATATCAACCCAACGCTCAAAAAGTGACATCATGAATATTTCTCAACGAGATTTTTCAATGGGGGTTCAATGGGGATCTGTGTTTTTAGTCGTATTCTTACTCCTGGGATATGATACGTTAATTAGTCTCTTGCTCGCTAGCGCCGGGGGCGTGGCCACTGGAACGATAACCTCCGCCTGGGGCGATCGCCGTCTCCCGGAGAAGCCCCCACCTCAGTTTCCCACAGATGCCTTCCGTCGCTTTGGCACGCAAGAACCTCCCCACCACCTCAAAGAGTTAGCCCAACGTCAGGCTCGCTACCATCACCAGCGACAAGTGATCCACCGGGGTCATCCGTCACCCCTGTGGGAGGTATTTTTAGCCCGGTTGGGGGTGATTCAACGGTGGGAGTGGGGATCTCAGGGGAAGTCTCAGGAGGCTGATGACTCTGATGAGGGGGAGGCTGACAATAACTGACAGACATCTTCATCTGAAGTGGGGGTAAAGTCCTCATACCAAAGTCCAAGATAACGAAAGGGATGGGGAGTTGCCACACAGATGACTTCATCGACGTGACGAGGAAGATCCTCGCCAATCGAGGGAGCTGCTAAAGGAACCGCGACGATTAAGGCTCGGGGCGCTTGAGCGCGTATACTGGCGATCGCCGCCAACATCGTCGCCCCAGTGGCCACGCCGTCATCGACTAAAATTACCGTGCGATCGCCAACAGCCAACGGTGGACGATCGCCGCGATACCGCTGTTCTCGACGCCGCAACTCCCGGCGTTCTCGGTCCACCACCTCGGCGAAGGCGTCAGGAGAAATCTGACAGCGTTCTAGGACAGAACGATTGTGGCTAATTTCATCCCCTGAGGCAATAGCTCCCATGGCTAACTCAGGATTACCCGGAACCCCCAGTTTACGCACTAAACAAACATCTAGGGGAGCATCGAGAGCCTCGGCGATGACCGCCGCTACGGGGACACCCCCCCGAGGAAGTCCTAATATGATCACATCTTGGCGTTGACGATAAGCCGTTAACTGTTTTGCCAATTTCTGTCCAGCTTCGGTGCGATCGCGAAAAATCGGAGTCGTCATCGGTGTCTCCTCGGTAAGTGCAACGTGGAGAGCCCCAATCTCGGGGCCAATGTGGGCGGTTCAGAGATGTCAGAAGGATGTCAGAAGGATGTCAGAGGGACGATATATTGTCCTCAAAGGCTGATAATTCTGAGTTTCCCACATTTAAAGGATAGCGAAACGGTACAGTAGTCCTAGCCCAATTCACGTCCGTTCCTGGACCTTGTCCCCTGTCCTGAGAGTTTGCAACCGGAGCTTAGGAACCTTGACCCACTCTTCCCCCACTCATGGCCTCCTTGATGCCGCCAAACATGGCGATCTCGAAAACGTTGAGCGTTGTTTGAGTCAGAACGCTGATCCCAATATCGGCGATCGCCATGGAACCACCCCCCTGATGTTTGCCGCCGCTCAGGGTGCCGTCAGGCTGATACAAGTCCTCATTGAGGCGGGGGCCGAGGTAGATCGACAACGGCAAACCTTTGGCGTCTCAGCCTTAATGCTCGCCGCCGCCAATCACCAACGAGAAGCGGTGATGGCTCTACTGGCAGCCAAGGCCGATGTCAATCTCTGTAATGAAGATGGCAGCACCGCTTTGATGGCCGCCGTACTCAAAGGTGATACTGCCATAACTCATCTCCTCCTCGACGCAGGAGCGGCCGTTAATTGTCGGGATCAGCAGGGAGATACTCCCCTCCATTTAGCGGTACAGCAAAATTATCCGCCTCTCGTTGAAACCTTACTCAAGGTTGGAGCTGATGCGAATACTCTCAGCCCCGAGGGTACACCTCTGGTGGCTCAAGCCGCTGAACAGGGGTATGAGGCGATTGTTCAATTGCTGCTTGAGGCAGGCGCGAATGTGGATGCCTCCGGGGGGGATGGGGTGACAGCCTTGACTCTGGCCACGGAAGCGGGCCACCGCTCAATTGTGCAACGGTTGCTGCAAGCTCGCGCCAATCCTAATGCCAGCAACCCCGATGGGAGTACGCCGCTGATGGTGGCAGCGGCCACCAATGATTGTGCGATCGCCCAACTGCTCTTAGATGCCGGTGCCAATCCTGAGGCGGAGGATGCCGAAGGGGAAACAGCTCTCAATTGGGCGGTGGTGGAGGGACAAATCGAGATGGTGGATCTGCTGTTACAACGGGGGGCGATCGCCAACCGCGTTAACCGCCTCGGGGATACTCCCCTGTTTGTGGCCGTCTTGCAACAGCAACCGGCTCTGGCACAACGACTCCTGGCGGCGGGAGCGGATGTGAATGGAGGTCCCCCGAATGACTCGCCCCTTTTGGTGGCCACGGCACAGCAAAACCTAGAGATGGTGCGTCTGCTTCTTGATGGGGGGGGCGATCGCTTCACTGGCGATCGTCAGGGGCAAACCCCTCTACATCTGGCAGCCCGTTACAATAATAACGACCTCCTGGAGTTGCTCTTGCAGGGCTCGTCGGACTGTGATCCCCGCGATAAAACGGGCTCGACTCCCCTGATGTGGGCGGCCCATTTTGGCCATCTGGCAGCGATGCGATCGCTCCTAGCCGCCGGGGCCGATCCCAGCCTCAAAAACAATGGTGGCCATACCGCTCTCTCCATTGCCGAGTACAATCACAATCAGGACGCTGTCCAACTCCTACAACATCCCCCCATCTGATCCCCTATTCACTATTCACTATTCACTATTCACTATTCACTATTCACTATTCCCTGTTCCCTGTTCCCTATTCCCAGTTATGACCAAGCGATTGATTTCGCTATCGTTTCCGAACATCATTGTCATCACCACGGTTGTGGTTAGCCTATTTATTCTCTGGCAACTACAAAGCTTGGTGCTGATTCTAATGATTTCGGTGGTGTTAGCCGCCTCCATTGCCCCAGTGGTGGATATGAGTGAGCGTATGCTACGACTACCACGCTGGTTAGCGACAATTTTTACTTATGTCAGTTTGATTTCTGTTTTAACGGGTGTAGTCCTGATTATTGGCCCGTCCGTGTTTGAGCAAATTGAGCGGTTAGTCCGACAATTGCCGAAACTCTCAGAGGATGTTCTGTCGGCTTTGGAAATGACGGTGATGCGTTTGACCGACGCGCGGCCGGAATTGGTGTTGGAATTGTTTGATACTCAATCGATTACTCGCTGGCTAATTGGCTCGTCTCAGCAACTGGTGTTACGCTCCTACAGCATTACCAGGGGGATTCTTGGGGCGGCGTTTAGTTTGATTCTCTCTTTGTTTATTTCGGGTTATATGGTGGCCGATAGTCGCAAGTTGATTCACAGTATTGTGCAACTGTTTCCTCAACCCTGGGAAGATCGACTGGCGGACCAATCGAAGGTGGTCGGGCAACGGATGGGGGGCTATATTCGTGGCCGGGTGTTGGTCTCGATTATTTTGGCCGTCGCCACCTCAACGGTGTTGACGATTTTGGGCCTGAGAGATTTTGCGTTGGGGTTGGGGGCGATCGCCGGCGTCACGAACTTAATTCCCTTTGTTGGCCCGATTTTGGGGGCGATTCCGGCCTTAATTGTGGCGATCGCTCAAGGAGGATGGATCGTGTTATGGGTATTACTGCTATTTGTGATTATCCAAAACTTAGAAACCTATGTTCTCGATCCCTTGCTGGTGGGGAACTCTGTTGGAGTTCATCCCCTATTTCAACTTCTCTGCGTCCTCGGTGGGGCGCAAGTTCTGGGGATTATTGGGGCCTTGATTGTTCCCCCCTGGTTTGCTGGGGCCTCGGCCTTGGTGGAAAATCTCTATCTGCGTCCGAAACGCATTGCTGAGGCTCAAAGTCAAAGTGCGGCGATCGCCGTCTCGGCTTCCCCCGTCCCCAGTCAACGGTCTTAAGACGAATTTTTCGATAAGCTTGCTAGACAGACGACACTGGGACAGGCGACACTGGGACAGGACGCGCCACTTGCGGTTCGCCCCTACAGACATCTATGGCACGATTTCTGAAAACTGGTATTATAGCAATCGAAGATTGCCTGATTGACACTCAGCAAGGATACTCTGAGTTGGAAGAAAATCTCGTACCTCTTGCCTGTTCCCAGTTCCCAGTTCCGGTGTTCCCTCTTGCCTTTTGCCTTCCCCTCCTGGGAGGGGCAGGGGTGGGTTATGCCTCTTGCCTTTTGCCTTCTTGTCCCCTATCAGACATTGACACTCCCGCCGTTAAATCAAAGATTATAACGGGGGATTCTTGCTTCATGACTGTTTGTCTAGCCCCAGAGCATTTTTGCCCCGAAACCCCGTCCAGA
>HotLOscill_hetero_coDRAFT_1000701_pt1 | contig 12659 bp, 14 predicted proteins | sample HotLakmetagenome_2_FD_10650 | JGI IMG/M metagenome (IMG submission 10650)
AGCGGTGCCGCACGCCCGCTCTACGCCGCCGCACGCAGCAGTGGCGTCAAGCTCGCGCCGAGAGGCGCCCAACCGCATCGCCGTGAATAAGAGAGGTTAGGCGCCTGCGCTCATGCGCCAATTCAGCCCATCGGATCGATCGCCGCTCGGAAGGGGACAATTTGCGCCCGTTTTTAGCCGGTAGGAAACCGTCCCTTCGCAGCATTGCCTTCACCGCCAGCGCATCGGCGGTGGTGCCATTATAGCAGGCCACAAGGACGCCATCGGGCGCGCTGGCACAGGGTTTGATCGCGGTCCCCCGGTCCCGGCTGGAATGGCCGGGCGTAGGGATCAGGGCATTCCCATTGCAGACTTTGCCGCCATAGAAGCGGGCTATTTGATTGATATTCATTGATAAAGTTCACCTGTTTCGCAAGCAAGCTTGCGGTGGTGAGACGGACAGCCGTGAAATTTTGTTGGACTGTCCGCCCCGAATTTGGCAGGTGAGCAGCATCCAAGGGGAGACAGTTTCCAAGGATGCGAGCGCTGATAAGGTTGCCGCCTTATCGGCGCTCTTGCTTTCCCGCCAAAGCTTCAGTCATTGGCAGATTGCTCGGCCAGACTTTCATACCAGCGCTCGGCGTCCTCGCGCCTGATCCGGACCGCTCGTCCGATCTTTACGTGAGGAACGTCACCCCGATCGCGCAAACGATACGCGGTCGAACGGCTGATATTGTATTCGCGGCAGAAGTCGCGCACGGTGATCAAAGCTGCCATCGCAAGCCCTTTCGATTGTGGCAGTGATCGCTTGGGGAATTCCAAAGCGATTGTCCCTGAAGTTTCGCGGAACGCCCCCGCGTCGCCTCAGTGACCACTAGACTATTGATGGGCGCCGTAATCAGCGCAAGCGTTGTTTAACCCTTGGCGGTGATTCGCTTGGGGATTAAGTAACCTTGTCAAGCGGGAAACGCGCGGAAAACCTCGATTCGTCAACGACGCAAGAGGCAAAACGAAAGTGTGAAGAAGAATTTGGTGATTGAGTCATCCGAAGCAGAGGTCGAGATTTTAAGCCTGCGAAGACGCGAGTGATGCAATTGCCTCAGCCTGTCTCTTGTTTCATATTGAACAGCACCACCTCGCCACCCGCCTTCACCTGATCCAGATAGTCGCTCCACCATTGTGCCATTTGGACGCGCTCATCCCAATGCTGTCCGCGCGCATAAATGCCTCGCACCTTATCGCTATGGCCATGGGCCAGCGCACGCTCGATCGCATCAGCGCTCCACTTGCCGCTTTCGTTCAATAGGGTCGAAGCCGTGGAGCGCAGACCATGGGCGGTAACGACGTCGCCACCATATCCCATACGCCTGAAAGCCTGATTGATCGCGTTCCCGCTCATCGGGCGAAGGTGGGAGCGCTGGCCGATAAACATCAGTTCGAAGCCGCCGGAATGTTGCTCCAGTTCGCGCAAGAGCGCCAATGCCTGCCGGGACAATGGAACGCTATGCGGGCGGCGAAGCTTCGTGCGATCGGCTGGGATCGTCCAATGCGCCGCGTCCCAATTGACCTCGGCCCAGCGGCCTTGGCGCAATTCGCCCGGACGTAGGAACAGGTGCGAGCTTAGCTGCATGGCGAGCTTCACAATCGGCCCACCAGTGAAATCATCGATCGCGCGCAGGAATTCCCCTAGCGGTCCGGGCTCGATAATGGCCGCATGATGCTTGACGATAGGGGATGCGAGCGCGCCCTCCAGAAGGGCCGCCGGATCGGTCTTGCAGCGCGCGGTGGCCACACCATGCCGGAACACGCGGCTGGCGAAATTGCGGGTCCGCGACGCCGTTTCGTGGTGCCCCCGGTTTTCGATCTTCCTCAGCGCCGCCAGAAGCTCGGCGGGTTCAATCTCGGCGATTGGCCTTTTGCCGATCGCGGGTGTGAGGTGAGAGAGAAACCAGCGCGCCTTTGTGATGGTCGATTCCGCTTTCGCGTTCGCCACCATTTTCGTTTGAATGAAATCCTCGGCGACGGATTGGAAGGTATTGCCTGCCCCGATGCGCTTTTCGATCTTTTCCATCTTGCGCTCGAACAGCGGATCGCGCCCCGCCTGAATTTGCGCGCGGGCACTATCGCGGGCCTTTCGGGCATCGGCCAGGGTGACATCAGGGTAGCTCCCCAGCCCCAGCCGCTTTTCCTTACCTTCAACGCGGTATTTCAGAAACCAAAGCTTTGATCCGTTTGGACGAATCTCAAGATAGAGGCCCTTTTCATCGCTCTTGCGGTAGGCCTTAGAGGTCGGCTGAAACGCCTTTATTTCCAGTGCTTTGAGAGCCATTTGGGGGCACCTGCATATCGCTTCGCGGCCAGTGCCCCCAAAAGTGCCCCCAAGTATGCTGATTTCTGGGGGCACCAGCAGGAACAAAGAGCGCCGCCGGGAACCGATATATCCCGCAAAAACGGCAGAATTTCAAGGCTTCTGGGAATGTCTGGAAACAGGTGCGTGGTGCCGCTTACGTGACTCGAACACGTGACCCCATCATTACGAATGATGTGCTCTACCAACTGAGCTAAAGCGGCATCGGCGGGGCGGGTGCCCCTTGGACTTGCACCAGATCTGGAGGCCCGAGCCGGAATCGAACCGGCGTATACGGATTTGCAGTCCGCTGCGTCACCACTCCGCCATCGGGCCGGCCTGCCCCGGGCAAGACGCGGCTTGCCCGGACAGAGCGCGGCACCTAGCGATTCGCCGCGGCAAAGGCAATGCGCCATTCGCACCCGGTGCGGCGCATCGACGAAACCGCGCGAGCCGCAAGCGATCGGCGCGACCTTCCGCAACGTCACTCTGGACCCCCGCGGCGCGGCGCGCCAAAGACCCTGCCCATGACGATCGCAAGCCTGCTCGAGCCCGTGGACGGCAAGCCCGGAGCGCGCCGCCTGACCCATGCCGACGAATGGATGCAGGGGCGCACGCTCTATGGCGGGGCCTCCGCCCTCATCGCCTTCACCATGGCGCAGCGCGCCTTTGCCGGCCTGCCGCCGCTGCGCGCCGGGCAGATCGGCTTTGTCGCGCCGGTGGGCGAGGACATCGAGCTCTCCGCCGAAATGGTGCGCGAGGGGCGCAACGTCACGCAGGTCCGCAGCGAAATCCGCTGCGGCGGGCGGCTCGCGCTGACCGCCTTCTGGCTGTTCGCCGCGGAGCGCCCCGCGAACGCCCGGCGGGAGGCCGATCCGCCCGCCGACTGGCCCGGTCCGCCGGATCAGAACGCGCAGGCGATGAAGGGCGAAGGGCCTTCCTTCATCCGCAACAATTTCGAACTGCGCTTCGGCCAGGCCAAGGACGCGGACCACGGCGCGACGGTCCGGCGCTGGGCGCGGCTGACCGGCGATCACGGGCTCGATCCGGTGAGCCGGCTGGTGCTGATGGGCGACGTCATGCCGCCGGGCGCGATGCGGATCATGGATCGCGCGGGGCCGATCAGCTCGATCAACTGGTCGTTCAACGTGCTCGACCCCGAATCGCGTTCGGAAGGCGGGTGGTACCTTGCCGAGAACGCGAGCCAGCACGCGGATGCGGGCTATTCCGCGGAACGGCTGCGGATGTGGGACAGCGCGGGCCGGCAGGTGCTCGACGGGATCCAGTGCGTGGCGGTGTTCGGCTAGGACGCGGCCGCACGGTCCGGCGCTTCAGCCGTCGGTGAAATCGGGCCTGCGCTTCTGCATCGCGGCCATCACCGCCTCGACCTGGTTCGGGGTGCGCATGATCGCCTCCTGCTCGACGCTTTCGGCCAGCAGGATCTCGTCGGCGGACCGTTCGGTCATCGCCTCCTGCAGGCGCTTGGCAGCGCGGATCGCGTCAGGGTTGCGGTTGGCGATCGTCTCGGCGAGTTCGAGCGCGCGGGCCAGCGGATCATCGGACAGTTCGGTCGCAAGGCCGATCTCGCGCGCCTCGGCTCCGGTGAATTCCCGATTGGTATAGATCAGTTCGCGCAGCACGTCGTCCCGCACGAGGCCGCGCCACAGGGCATAGCCGCCCATGTCGGGGACGAGCCCCCACTTGAGCTCCATGATCGCCATGCGCGTATCGGGGTGGACGATGCGGATGTCCGCCCCGCTCGCGATCTGGAGGCCGCCGCCGAAGCACACGCCGTGGACCGCCGCGATCACCGGCACGGCGAGCTTGCGCCACTGCATCGCGACCTGCTGGAAGGGATTGGCATTGCCGTGGGTGCGCTCGGTCAGCGGCCGGGCATCGGACGACGGGGCCTTGGTGAAGTTCGACAGGTCGAGCCCGGCGCAGAACGCCCTGCCTTCGCCCGAAAGGACGACGACGCGCACGCCCTTCATCGTCCCGAGCCGCTCGCCCGCGTCGATGATCGCCTCGAACATGGCAGGGTCGAGCGCGTTCATCTTGTCCGCGCGGGTGAGGCGGACGTGGGCGACGCCGCTGTCGGAAAGGTCGATCGCGATGCGGGGCGCTGCCGGGGTGTCGACGGCAGCCGGTTCGGCGCCTGCGGCGTTCGGGGCAACGCCCGTGCTGGCAGTCGTGGTGGGGGTGTCGGTCACGGATCCCTCGATTCTGGTCGTCTGGTCGATCCGCGCGAAGGTGCAGGATCGGCCGGGCGCTGTCTACCCGGCGCGCGCTGGCCGCGGCGGGGGTGCGGCGGCGAGCGCGGCGGCGCAGGGTCCGTCCGGCGCATCGAGGAAATGGCCGCCGCGCGCATCGGCCGCGATCATCCTCGAAAGGCCGAAGGGCGCGAGCTTGGCGCGGATCCGCGCGACGCGGAGCGCAAGCAGCCCGCCGCATTCGCGCCCCGGCCGCACGCACCGCCGGGCGGCGGGTGGAGTGGCCGGCGGAGGGGCCGGCGGATAGCCCAGCAAGTGGCGCCGGGTAAGGCGTTCCCCCGGCTTCCGGGCGAGCCGCCAGAGCAGTTCGAATTCGCGCGGACGAAGGCCGAGCCAGCAAGCCTCGACCCGCCCGTCGCGGTGGACGAGATCGAGCCTGACCTCCCCCGCCTCGAGGAAGCGCGGGATGCGCGTGTCGGCGTCGGGGAACGGCACGGCCGGTTCCTCCGCGGTCACAGCAGCCCCCCTGCACGCATGGAAAAGACGCTCCTGCGGGTAATCACGAGGTGGTCGAGCAATTCGATGTCGAGCGCCGCGCCCACCGCGCCGAGCCGGCGGGTGGCGGCGATGTCGGTCGCGGAAGGGCGGCAATCGCCGGAGGGGTGGTTGTGGGCGACGACGATGCCGGCGGTTCCCAGTTCGAGCGCGCGGGAGAACACGCAGCGCATCCGCAGGACAAGCGCCTGCCCGCAGCCCCTGCCGAAGCCGGCATCGCCGAGATAGGCGTTGCTGCGGTCGAGGAAGATCGCGTGGAAGCGCTCTTCCTCGCCTTCCGCCGCGATGAGGCTGCGGCGCAGGTGGTCGATCAGGGCCGCGACATGAGCCTCGCGCGGATCGGTCCGCGGTTCGATGCTGGGGTCGGGGCGGGGATCGGGGCGTGGCGGCGCCCCCGGCCTGACCGGTTGCAGGCTTCTGCGCGCGAGCTGGGCGATCATCGCTCCGCCCTGCCTCCCCGCGCGGGCCACAGCGCGGCCGCGGCCGCCTTCCACCCGGCGACCCGCGCGACGAAGGGAAGCGGGCGGCCATTGCGGCCGGTGCGCCAGTCGCGATAGGCGCCGTATTCGCGCCTGCGCAGGACATGGAGGATCAGGCCCGCGCCGAGCAGCAGGAGCTGGGCCCAGCCGGGCGCGATCACCATGGTCGCATAGGCCACCGGGGAAATCACGTCGGCGAGCGCGCGCGCGATATGGGCCGTGACGGCAAGCAGCTGGGTCCCGGCAATCCACAGCGTGTAATTTCGATTGGCGTAGAGCGCGATCATTACCCAGGCGACGCAAGCGACGAGATCGGTCGAGGCGAGGAACGGGTCCACATCGAACAATCGGTATCCCTCGCCGAAAACCGCTCGGCGAATTTGCGTGGCGATCTCGAACAGCAAAAGCCATGTCGCCGCCACCGCCTTTTCCGGCCCACCACCCCAGATGAACGCGGCAATACACAGGCTGAAGGCCAGAAAGTCCTGCACGATCGAACGGTGGTCGGAAAAGAGCGGTTCAAGCATTGCGGTCAGTGGATCAGGCGTCGGCGGTGACCGCCGCCTTCGGTTCCTCAGCGAGTTCGAGCGCCTGCGGCACCCGTTCGGTCTTGATGTCGTCGCCGGCCATGGTCTCGCGGGCGACCTTGTTCAGTTCCTCGTGCACGCGCAAGAGGCTGTTGGACATCGCCAGGGCCTGGCCTTCGGCCTGGGACAGCCGAATGAGCGCGCTCTGGCCGGTCGTCACTTCGACCGCCGGATTCTGGCGCGCGGCCAGCATGGCCTGGCGCAGGCGGGCGCAGGCGATCATGGATTCGTCGGCGAGCGCTTCGGCTTCGCGGAGCAGCTTCTTGATCTTGAGAGCGTCGGTGCGGATACGGTCGGTCATGGTTCATTCTCCGAACCCGTCCAGTGCTCCTCAGGACAGGCCCTGTTCATCCACGGGGACGGCAGCCCGCCCGTCCAATGCCTCGCTGATCGTCACCGCCGCCGTCACCGTCAGGACGACCGCCGCAAGGCAGCCGAAAGCGATGCCGACAATGGCCACGAGCCGAAACAGGACGGCGTTCTCGCCATCGAGCAACCCGGGGACGACCTTCGGCTCCTTCGGTTTGAGCCATGGCGCCTGTTCCATCAGCGGCATGACATCGTTCATCACGAGTTCGCCGTGGTCGACCCGGCCCTGACCATCGGGATCGACCTCGATTTCGCCTACCTGACTTTTCCTGAATGAAGATTTGCTCAACCCCGCAAGGTCGCCCGGCGCGCGGTCCTGCCGGGTGGCGGGGTCGGCCTCGTCCGGCGCTGCCCGCTCGGATTCGGGCAGGCTCGCGCGATAGCTCTCGACGAGATCGCCGAGGTTTTCGGCACTGTAGATATCCTTCAGGGCGCGGATGTGCTGGTTCACGCGGGTCTCGGAAACGCCGAGTTCCTGCGCGATGACCTTGATCGGAACGCGGCGGTCGATCCGCTCCATGACAGCCTGCTGCCTTTCGGTCAGCGGTCGCAAGGGCCCGGTTGACATCCGATCTACCATATCCTGACCATTACATGGCCTACGGCCCGTAATCCCTTTCTTTCCCTCACGACCCGATCGCAGGACGGCTAACGCGGGCTGGCGCGGCTCGTCCGTCCTCCTGTGCAGGCGAAGGCGCCCCGCCGATTCCCGCTCATGCCGCCACCTGCGAGAGATAGCGTTTGATGTTGCGCGCCGCCTGGCGCAGGCGCTGCTCGTTTTCGACCATGGCGATCCGCACATAGCCCTCGCCCTTCTCGCCGTAGCCGACGCCGGGCGCGACCGCGACCTTTGCCTCGGTCAGCAATTGCTTGGAGAATTCGAGGCTCCCCAGATGGGCGAGCTGCGGCGGCAGCGGGGCCCAGGCGAACATCGAGGCGGCGGGCGGCGGGATGTCCCAGCCCGCCCTGCCGAACGCATCGACCATCACGTCGCGCCGCTTGCGGTAGAGTTCGCGGTTCTGCTCGACGATGTCCTGCGGCCCGTTCAGCGCCGCGCAGGCCGCCGCCTGGATCGGCGTGAAGGCGCCGTAGTCGAGATAGGACTTCACCCGCGTCATCGCCGCGACCAGCGCCTTGTTGCCGACCGCGAAGCCCATCCGCCAGCCGGCCATGGAATAGGTCTTGGACATCGAGGTGAATTCGACCGCCACCTCCTTCGCGCCTTCGACCTGCATGATCGAAGGGGTCGGCTTGCCGTCGAAATAGAGTTCGGAATAGGCGAGGTCGGACAGCACCCAGACTTCGTTCTCGCGCGCCCAGGCGACGAGCCTTTCGTAGAAGGCGAGATCGACCGTCTCCGCCGTGGGGTTCGAAGGATAGCTCACGACCAGCACGGTCGGGCGCGGCACGGTGAAATGCATCGCGGAGTCGAGCGAGCGCCAATACGCCTCGTCCGGTGTCGTCGGGACCGAACGGATCGTCGCGCCCGCGATGATGAAGCCGAAGGTGTGGATCGGGTAGGACGGATTGGGCGCCAGCACCACGTCGCCCGGCGCGGTGATCGCGTTGGCGAGGCTCGCGAGGCCCTCCTTGGAACCCATGGTGACGACCACTTCGGTTTCGGGATCGAGTTCAACCCCGAAACGGCGGGCGTAATAATTCGCCTGCGCGCGGCGGAGCCCGGGAATGCCCTTGGACTGCGAATAACCGTGCGCGTCGGGCTTGGCCGCGACCTCGCACAGCTTGTCGATGACGTGCTGCGGAGGCGGCTGATCGGGATTGCCCATGCCCAGGTCGATGATGTCCTCGCCCGCCCGGCGCGCCGCGTGCCGCATCGCGTTGACCTCGGCTATGACATAGGGCGGCAGCCGCTTGATGCGGTAGAATTGATCGTTCATTCCATGTCCGGGCATTAATGCTGCGATTTTCGCGTTGCGTGGGCAAAAATCAGCCTAGGACATTATCTGTCGAAGTGGAAAGCCGTTTTCGCTAGGATCGGTGGGGCGCGCTGAGGAGGACATTCGCAGTCATGGCCGATCACGACCCGAACGAAAAGTCACCCGGGGAACCCGGCAGCAACGCCGTGGAGGCCTTTCTCGACATGCAGGGCGCGGCGATGCGCGAAATGCTCGCGGGCGCCTTTGCCGGGGCGGGCGGAAACGACGCGTCGCTGGCGGCGATGTTCCCTCAAGGCATCGAGGCGGGCGAGCTTGCCGACTGGACCAGGGCCAGCACGCAATTGCAGCGGATGTGGCTCGATTTCGCGACGCACCAGGCGAGCGAGGCGGCGGCGAAGGCATCGGCGGGCACGAACCTGATGGACCCCGCGCAATGGATGGTGATCTCCCAGTCGATGCTCGCCCACATGCCCAAAGGCCTGTTCGAGGCGCAGGGCAAGCTCGCCGAGGAGACGCTGCAATTGTGGCAGGGCATGGCGGCGAGCTTCATGGCAGGCGCGCCCGGCGGGGCGGCCGCGAACGACGGCGAGCGCGCGCCCGAACTGCCGCGGCAGGACCGGCGATTCGCCGACCCGGCGTGGCGCGAACATCCCGCCTTCGCGCTGATGCACCAGACCTACCTGATGCTCGCCGACTATTTCAAAGGCACCGTCCGGGCGATGGACGGGCTCGACCGCGAAAAGCGCCAGCAGCTCGAATTCGCGGTGAACGCTCTGGCCGAAGCGATGAGCCCGGGCAATTTCCTGCTCACGAACCCGGTCGTGCTGAAACGCACGGTGGAGACGCGCGGGCAGAATCTGGTGCGCGGGATGCAGCACCTCATCAACGACCTGAAGCGCGGCCAGCTCACCCACACCGATCCCGAGGCCTTCACGCTCGGAGAGAACCTCGCCGCGACGCCGGGCAAGGTCGTGCACGAAACCCCGCTCTACCAGCTGATCCAGTATTCGCCCTCGACCGCGGAGGTCTACGAGGTCCCGCTGGTGGTGTTCCCGCCGTGGATCAACCGCTTCTACATTCTCGATCTCAGTCCCAGGAAAAGTTTCATCAAGTGGGCGGTCGACCAGGGCATCACGATGTTCGTGGTCAGCTGGAAATCGGCCGACGAAAGCCTCGCCGACGTGGTGTGGGACGATTACATCCGCGCCCAGATCGAAGCGATCGACCATATCCGGGATCGGCTTGCGGTGCCCCATGTCCACACGATCGGCTATTGCGTCGCGGGCACGACGCTCGCCGCGACGCTCGCGATCCTCGCCCGGCGGGGCGAAGCGGACAAGGTGAAGAGCGCGACCTTCTTCACCGCGCAGGTCGATTTCGAGAAATCGGGCGATCTCAAGCATTTCATCGACGATGGCCAGCTCGAGATGATCGGCCAGCTTTCCCCGCAGGGCTATCTCGACGGGCGCTATCTCGCCGCGACCTTCAACGCGCTGAGGGCCAAGGACCTGATCTGGAACTACGTCGTCAACAACTACCTGCTGGGAGAGGACTACCCCGCCTTCGACCTGCTCCACTGGAACGGCGACGTCACCAACCTCCCGGCTCGCTGGCACAACGAATACCTGCGCGACCTCTATCGCGACAACAAGCTGGTCGTGCCCGACGCGCTGTCCGCCGACGGGACGCCGATCGACCTCACCCGGGTGGCAACGCCGAGCTTCGTGCAGGCGGGCCGCGAGGATCACATCGCCCCGCCCGAAAGCGTGTGGCGGATCACCGACCATTTCACCGGGCCGGTGGAATTCCTGCTCGCCGGGTCGGGCCACATCGCGGGCGTCGTCAATCCGCCGGCGGCGAACAAGTACCAGTACTGGACCGGGGACTCCTCGGCCGGCTCGCTCCAGGCCTTCATCGACAGCGCCGAGGAGCATCCGGGAAGCTGGTGGCCGCACTGGCACGCATGGCTCGACCGGCAGGCGCCGGGCAAGGTCAAGGCGAGCGGCAAGCGCAAGCCGGGCGGGCGCGGCGACAAGGTGATCGAGGACGCGCCGGGACGATACGTCAAGACGCGCTGACGATTGGCCGCCGGGCGACCTTCCCGGGGTGTTTCGAACGCGATTCCAGCAGCCTGCGCGCTTTATTGTGCGCTGCACAAAAACCGCTTGACTTCGGCGGCGGCCCTGCCTATTTTGTGCAGTGCAACATGACGCGAGGCTGAAATGTCCGACAAGGCTGCCGAAACGACCACCAAACCGACCGCGAAATCGAAAATCGATGCCGCGGCCGAAAAGGCTTACGAAGAAGCCGCCGCCAAGACCACGAGCGCCAAGGCGGTGGCCGAAGCGGTCGAGGCCGGCGAGCCCAAGGGCGAAGCCAGGGTCGACAGGGTGAAACAGGCCGTCGCGGCCGAACCGGCGGCGCAGGCTCCGGCTGCCGGAAAGGCTGCGGCGAAGAAGACGCCCGAAAGGAAAGCCCCCGCGAAGAAGATTACGGCGAAGAAGGCCCCGGCCAAGGCTTCGCCCCCCAAGGCGCCGGCTGCCGCCAAGGCCGCCCCGGCGAAAGCGAAGACGAAGACGAAGACTGCCTCCAACCCCGTAACCAAGCTGAAGGACACCATCATGGCCACTGCCACCAACACCGATTTCACTGCCACCGTGAAGGATTTCGCCACCGACATGCAGGAGCGCGTCAAGGCCGCCTACAGCAAGACCGGCGAGATCGCAGGCGAGATGGGCGAATTCAACAAGGCCAACATCGACGCCATCGTCGAAAGCGGCAAGATCTTCTTCACCGGCGCGCAGGACCTCGTCCGTGACAATGTCGAGACCGGCAAGACCGTCGTCGAGACCATGACCGAAGACGCCAAGAAGATGGCCTCGCTCAAGTCGCCGACCGAGCTGATGGAATTCCAGGGCGAGCTCGTCCGTCGCAATTTCGACGCGATCGTCTCGTTCGGCTCGCAGCGCACCGAAGCCTGGCTCAAGCTCTACAACGACGCCTTCGCGCCGATCTCGAACCGCGTCAGCGTCGCCGGCGAGAAGATGACCAAGGCGGCGTAAGCCCCTTCACCAGTTCCTGAACCGGCCCTCTCCTCTCTCTCCCAAGCCGGTTCAAGAAAGCGCGCCCCAGGGCGCTGGGCCGGACAGACCTCTCCCGTCTGTCCGGCCCATTTTGATTGTGCCCGCCCGGCCTTCGCGTCGGCCCCGCCTCCGCCCCGCCCTTATCCCGCAGTGCGGGCGCCGCATCCCGGCATCCGGGCATCGGGAAAATGTCCATCTTGCGTCTGGGCAAACGAATCCCATAATGAACGGTGATGATCGCCTCCCCGCACATCACGGCCGGCCCCCGCCTGCCCGACGCTGCCGTGCCGGCGCCCGGCGCGCCCGTCCCGCGCGCGGCGGGGAGCGGCGATCCGGGCGGGGACGATCCGGGCGACGGCGGAAGCCAGGTCGGCGTCGCCACCAAGACCCGCACCAAGCCCAAGAAGCCGAGCCAGTACAAGGTGCTGTTGCTCAACGACGATTACACCCCGATGGAATTCGTCGTGATGGTGCTGAAGCGTTTCTTCGGCATGGACCTCGAACAGGCGACCCGGGTGATGCTCCATGTCCACCAGAAAGGCGTGGGCGTGTGCGGGATCTTCACCTACGAGGTCGCCGAAACCAAGGTGAACCAGGTGATGGACTTCGCGCGGGCGAACCAGCACCCGCTGCAATGCACGCTGGAAAAGGCGTGAGGGGCGAAAAGGCGTGAAGGACGAAAGAGCGTGAGCGGCCCGCTTTCTTGAGACAGCCCCATCACCCCGAACCCGACCCCGTCGGCCCCGGCCAGGAGAGCGTGTGGGACTACCCCCGGCCCGCCATCGCCGAACCGACCGGGCGCCACGTCCAGGTGATCCACCGCGGCATCGCCCTCGCCGACAGCCGCAACGCCTGGCGCACGCTCGAAACCAGCCACCCGCCGACCTATTACATCCCGCCCGAGGACGTCGCGACGGAGTTTCTCGAACCCAATCCCGCCCGCCGCTCGCTGTGCGAATGGAAGGGGCAGGCGCGCTACTGGGACGTGGCGATCGAAGGCGAACGGATCGAAGCGGCGGTCTGGGCCTATCCCGATCCTTCGCCGGGCTTCGCGGGCATCGCGGGGCATTTCGCCTTCTATCCCGACCCCTTCGAGCAGTGCCTGATCGACGGCGAGCCGATCACCCCGCAGCCGGGCGGCTTCTACGGCGG
>HotLOscill_hetero_coDRAFT_1000721_pt1 | contig 12408 bp, 14 predicted proteins | sample HotLakmetagenome_2_FD_10650 | JGI IMG/M metagenome (IMG submission 10650)
GCCCGCCCTCTACGCCGCCGCACGCAGCAGTGGCGTCAAGCTCGCACCGAGAGGCGCCCAACCGCATCGCCGTGAATAAGAGAGGTTTCTTCTCTTCCTCCTGCGCCCAGGCGGGGCTTGCCGAAAGGCCGGCGACGAGGCCTGCGACCACCAGTTTCGATTTCACGAAAGTCTCCTGCATCCAAAGCGTTAGGTGCCGCCGGCTAGGCGTGCGAGCTTAAGGACGGGTAAAGATCGGGCGGCGTTCGGGAAGTTTCGTGAGCGTTCCCGCGCGCGCTTCGGGAACGCGGGACGATCGGGCAGCGGCAGCGATTGCATCTGACCAGCGCGCCTTGCCGAGCGGGCCCTGCCGGGCTCGAGGAAGGACCGTGAACACGGGGACCGCCTTCAGGGCCTGTCCCCCTGCCGGAACCGCGTCTAAAGTGGCAGGCGAACAGGGGTGCCAGCGCGCAGGCACCGCCCTGCCGACGGCATCGCCGCAAGCAGCAAGAGCAAACCGGATTGGAAGAAAAGTCGCCCGATGAAGCTTGTGCTCAAAGCCGTCCTGCTCGTTCTCGCGGCGATCCTCGGCCTCGTTCTCCTGCTCACGGACCCGGCCCCGCTGGCCGGGCCGCGGCCTGCGCCCGATGCCGAACAGGTCGGGGCAGCGCGCGACGCCGTCCTGCAGCTTCGCCCCCTGGCGACAGCGCGGGACGAGACCAGGCAGGTCAACCTCGACGCGCAGCATCTCGACGGGTTGAGCGCGCTCGCGACCCATGGTCTTCGCCCCGACCGGCTCGAGGCGTTCATCTCGGGTTCGGTCCTGCACGTCGAGGCGAGCCGGCAATTGCCCCTCGGCCGCTGGCTCAACCTTGCGGCCGAGACATCCGGCAGCGCCGAGGGCTTTCCGGAGCTGCACATCGCCATCGGCTCGCTCGAACTGTCGCCCTTTTTCAGCCGCCTTCTGGCCGAGACATTCCGATCCGGACTGCGCCTCGCGGGCGCGGACATCCCGCCGCTCGACGAGCTCGTCCGAAAGGTCGCGGTCGGGGAGGACCGGGTGTCCCTCTCGATCGACTGGCCCGGTGACGCGGGGCTGCTGGGAGAAGTGCTGCAGACGCGCAGCGGCGTCGATCCGGCGCTTGCGGTCCGGATCCATTGCGAGCTTGCCGAAAGGCAGAGGGCCGACCCGCAGGATGACCTGGCAGTGCAGGTGCGGCGGGCCTTCCCGATCGGCCGGGCCGGATCGGCGACGCCCGAAAGCAACGCGGCCGCTTTCGTCGCGCTTGCCATGGCGATCGTCGACACGAAGGTCGGAACCCTGACCGGGATCGATGCTGCCGCGATCGAAGCGTGCCCGATGCCGGCCTCCCCTATCGCGCTCCATGGCCGGGAGGACCTCGCCAAGCACTGGGCGCTGTCCGCGGCCCTCTCGGTGGGTTCGGGCACGCAGGTCGCGGAGGCGATGGGGGAATGGAAGGAATTGGCGGACAGCCTCGCCAGCCGGTCCGAATTTCAGCCGGGCGATCCGACGGGGTTCTCGCTGGTGGATATCGCGGCCGACCGATCGGGCTTCCGGACCGCCGACGCGGCGAGCGATCCGGCGTCCGCGAAGGCGATGGCCCGGCGATTGTCGGGGGCGAGACCGGAGGAGATCCTGCCGCCCGCGCTCCTCTCGTTCGAAGAGGGGCCCGATGTCGATTTCGTCGGCAGGTACGGGAGCCTCGACGACCCGCGGTTTGCCAAAGTGTTGAAGAAGATCGACGCGGTGCTGGAGCGGGAAGGCCTGCTGCGGCCGTGAAGCGGAGCGTCGGCCCGCGGGGCTACCGGAACGGGTTCGAAGTGTTCCGGGCGTGGTGCGTAGAACGCGGCCATTCGTGGCTGCGTGGCCTGCCCCCGACCATTGCGGCCTCAAGCGAGGTCAGGCTGGCCATGCGCCTGGCAATGCGGACAAGCCGCGCTCGGCCCAGGCAGTCGCAGGGCCTGACGCTCGACCTGCTCGGAAAGATCGTCGCCGCGTGCCCCGAAACGCTGGCAGGAACGCGCGATGCGGCGATCATTGTCGCGGGCCGGGACGGCCTCGCGCGCAAAAGGGGGTTATCGGGCTTGGCACGGCAGGGGATGGGTAAAACTGACCTTTCGCAATTCAACCCCATACACAGTACAAACCCCAGTTTTGCCGAGACGCCGCCCCGGACTATATTGGGCGCGTCCGGGAAGACCCACGGCACCGATGAGGCAGGCGCGATGGCCAATAAAAAGACCGACAAGGACGAAGAAGAGAAGAAACAGCTAGAGCTCTCGCCAGAGGGCACGCGCGCGGCGGCATGGGCGGGTCCCTCCTATGGACTACCGGGATAACCGCCTCCAGCCACCAAAAGGGGGTCAATTTTACGCGCCGATAGGGGGTCAGTTTTCAATGCCGATTGACACTTTCGCGCGCAGCAGATCATTGATTTCGCCAAGGCCGGGATCCTGCCGGCTCTGGCGAAACGCAAATCAACGAAACCGGCCTCGCTTAGGAGCCGCGAAAGTGTCTCGATCGAAAAGAACTTGATGTGGCCGCCGTCCCAAAGTGCGGTGAAATGCTGGTCCATCTTGCCCGAGGCCGCGAGAGCGAGGTTCTTCAGATAGCCGTGGTACGGGGTGGAGACCACAACCCCTCCGCCAGGGCGGACGAGATCGAACATCGTTTTCGCGTAAAGCCGCGGATCGTAAAGATGCTCGACAACCTCCAAGCTTACCACTGCATCGAATTGCCCGTATACAGCCGCCAAATCGTCATATGCCGATGCGACATCGAACCGAATGTCCGGATAGGCGCGTCGAGCCTGTTCAATACCTGAGAGTTCGAAGCATCGACGCCGACCACTTCGTAGCGTTCCGAGAGATAAGCGGCCGTGCTTCCATTGCCGCAACCGAGGTCAAATACACGCTCCGGCTTCAGACTAGCCAGCATTTCATCGACATGGGGCCGCAGATAGTCGCGCGTGTGAGCGTGCGCGGCACTCGCATAACCATAATCGGGCGTCTCGTGCATTTTCATTGTACGATACTTTTTCCAAGGGCAGGTCCAAGGCCGAGCCGAGAAGGACTTGTCGATATCAGCCTCTCATTTTCGCGCCTCATTCGTGATGCGATATTTCGTGAAAGGGTGAGACCGATGGTCAGACCCGCCCGACGCTCACGTACTTGAAGCCGGTGCCGCGCAGGGTCTCCGGATCATAGATATTGCGCAGGTCAACGAGCACATTATCGGCGGCCAGCTCCTTCACCCGCTCCAAATCAAGCGCACGGAAGGCGTCCCATTCGGTCACGATCACGGTCGCATCGGCGCCGGTGATCGCCTCGTAGGGGTCCTTGCACATCGTGACCTCGGGCATCAGCGGGCGGGCGAGTTCCATGCCTTCGGGATCATAGGCCGCGACCTCGACCCCGGCATCGTGCAGCGTCTGCGCGATCGCGATCGAGGGGCTGTCCCTCATGTCGTCGGTGTTGGGCTTGAAGGTCAGGCCGAGCAGGGCGACCTTCCTGCCGCGCGCCGCCTCCGCCCCGCCGAGCGCGTCGACGACCTTGCGGCCCATCGCGCGCTTGCGGCTTTCATTGGTCTTGACCACCGCCTCGATGATGCGGGTGGGGCTGTCGTAATCCTCGGAGGTCTTGAGGAGGGCCAGCGTGTCCTTGGGGAAGCACGATCCGCCATAGCCGGGGCCAGCGTGGAGGAATTTCGGGCCGATGCGGCCATCCATCCCGATCCCGCGGCTGACGTCCTGCACGTTCGCGCCGACCTTCTCGCACAAATCCGCCATCTCGTTGATGAAGGTGATCTTGGTCGCGAGGAAGGCGTTGGCGGCGTATTTGATCAGCTCGCTGGTGCGCCGCGAAGTGAACAGGATCGGCGATTCGTTCAGGAACAGCGGGCGGTAGACCTCGCTCATCACCTGCTTGCCGAACTCGTCCTCGGCCCCGATCACGATGCGGTCGGGCCGCTTGAAGTCGCCGATCGCGGCGCCTTCGCGCAGGAACTCGGGATTGGAGACGACCGAGACCTTGTGCGGCGTCCCGGTCTCGCCGATGATCCGCTCGACCTCGTCACCGGTGCCGACCGGGACTGTGGACTTAGTGACGACGACAGCATCGTTCGCAAGCTTCTCGCCGACTTCCTTCGCAACGGCGTGGACGAAGGTGAGGTCGGCATGGCCATCGCCTCGGCGGCTGGGCGTTCCGACCGCGATGAAGATCGCGTCGGCGCCCTTGATGCCCTCGGCGAGGCTGGTGGTGAAGGCGAGCCGCCCGGCCTTGACGTTGCTTTCGACCAGCGCGTCGAGCCCGGGCTCGTAGATCGGCATCACGCCTTCGTGCAGGCGGTCGATCTTGGCTTGGTCCTTGTCGATGCAGACCACGTCATGCCCGAAATCGGCGAAACAGGCGCCAGATACGAGCCCGACATAGCCCGAACCCACCATCGCGATCTTCATCAGTACCGTTCCCCCGGGCGCGCGCGGCGCCGCCAGCCTGCCATCCTTGTCACGCGGCGACCTTTCGCGGCGGGGCTATCGCGCCCTGTCCCCGTGGAAGATTTCCACCGGCCCCGAATCCTCGCGGCAGGTCTGGATGACCCGCCGCTGGTCGCCCTCGAGCACGAGGGCCGTAAGCACACCCGAGCGGAAAGCGCCAGTGTCGATTCCGATTCGGTTGCCGCAATCCATCACCCGGTCGAAAATCGTGTGGCCGTGCACCACCACCTTTTCCAGCGGGCCCTCGTGGTCGAGGAAGCGGTCGCGGATCCACAAAAGGTCGCTGCGCTTCTGCTCGTCGAGCGGGCGGGCGGGATCGACCCCGGCATGGACGAAAACGTAATCGCCCGCGACGATCATCTCTTCGAAGGAGGCGATGTAGTCGCGCTCCTTCCGGGAGACGAGTTCGGGCAGGAATTCGAACAATTCCTCCAGCTCGAGCGTGTTGAACCGCTTGCGCGAAAGGCCGTAGGACAGGATCGTCTCGCGCCCGCCGTGCTTGAGGAAATGGCGCAGGATTTCGGGCTTTTCGAAGGCCTGGAGGAACATTTCCTCGTGATTGCCGGCGAGCACGCGGACGTTGCGCCGGGCCTGCCAATCCCGGGTCAGGGCAAGCACGCCCGCGCTGTCTGGCCCGCGGTCGACAAGGTCGCCCAGGAGGATGATGCGCGCTTCGTCGATGTCGGCCCGGGCAAGGTCCGCCTCGATCGCGTCGACCATCGTCTCGAACAGGTCGAGCCGGCCGTGGATATCGCCGATGACGTAATAGCGCGTGCCGGCCGGGACCCGCGGGGCGGGAACGGCCGGGGCGGGGCGAAAGAAGTCCTTGAGCGCGTTCAGCATGGAATCGGCAGACGGTGCAGGGGGGACGGGGACGCACGAAGCGGCAAGGATCGATCGATCGTCGCCGCCGCGGACGGGTGGGCAACCCTTGGGCTTCGGGACCGTTCCGGGCTAGAGAGCGATGCAGCCGGATCGGAGCGTCTGTTCATGAGCGGCCATTAAGCGGCTTGCGACTGAACGGCAACTGAGCAAGGGGCACGGGCGCTCCGTCGTGCGACACGCTTCGTCGACGGAATCGGGCGTTCCGGCGAAATGCGCCGCCGGATGCGGGACGAAAAGGAAGGGAATGCCGATCGTGAGGACAGCGACGAGAGCGGGGATGGAACGACCGGCGCGCCCGGAAGGCCGCAAGCCTGCCGGGCGCCGGCGCGCCTTCACGTGGTCCATTCCGGCGGCATTCGCCGCGCTCGCCGCCGCTCCCGCGGGCGCTTCGGGGAGCGAATCGCCTGTGGCGGAGGTGCCGCGGGAGCAGGACGAACGCGCCGCGCCGGTCCTCGTCGCTCCGGCCCGCGCGCCGATCGGCGGCGAAGACGGGGGATGGGGCGCGGGAGGGGGCGAAGGGCGCGCGGCAAGCGCCATCTCGGGCGGGGGCCTCACCGTCAGCGCCAACGCGACGATCGCGAGCGCATACCGCTTTCGCGGGATCGACCTGTCGGGCGGCGACCCGGCGTTGCAGGGCGGCATCGACATCGCGCACGATTCGGGCTTCTACGCCGGCACCTTCGCCACCACGATCGACGACGACACGACCGGCTATGGCGGCTTCGAACTCGACCTCTACGCCGGTTGGAGCGGCGACGTGGCGGAGGGGCTCGACGCCAATCTCGGCGTCATCGCCTACACCTTTCCCGACGCGCCGGCGGGCGACTTCGATTATGTCGAGCTTTACGGCTCGCTCGGCTTCACGCTCGGCCCGGCGCGCGCGGTCGTGGGCGGGGCGTGGGACGTCGGCCGCGACGGGCTCGCCTTCGGCGGGGTGCGGCGCGACAACCTTTATCTCTACACCGACCTGTCGGCGGGCGTTCCGGGGACGCCGGTGACGGTCAACGCGCATCTCGGCTACACCGACGGGGCCGTGGATTTCGCAGGCGAGAACGTGTCGCTCGACTGGTCGCTGGGCGCGGACTGGGCGATCCGGGACACGCCGCTGGTGCTCGGCGTCGCCTATGTCGACGCGGCCGACGATGTCGCGCCGCCGGGCGCCTTCAATCCGACCTCGGGGACCGTTCTCGCCACGCTGACGGCCTATTTCTGAAGCCCGTTCATTCGAGCGAGAAGCTGACCGTCGTCACCACGCGCACCTTCTTGTAGGGGCTGTCAGACTGGCCCCAGCCGCCGCTTTCGCCGTCGCGCGCCTCGATCGAGAAATAGCCCTGCGTCGCCTCCCTGATCGAGCCGACCTTCGCGCCCGAATCCTCGGCGAATTGCTGCGCGGCGGCGCGCGCGTCGCGGGTCGCCTCGGCGACCATTTCGGGCTTGATGTCGTTGAGCCCGGTGAAGGCATAGCTCATGCCCGAGCCTTCCTCGAGGAACACGCCGCGCCGCACGAGATCGAACTGTCGCGCAACCGCCTGCCGGGCGCGTTCGATGTCCTCCGTCCGCAAGGCGAGGCGCTGGCGCACGGTGTAGGTGGTGCGGCCGTCCTGAACGAAGCTCGACACGTTCGCGCCGGTTGGCTGCAATTCCCCGGCCGGAAAGCCTAGGTCGGCGAAGAAGGCCTCGATCGCCTCGGTGTCCGAACGCGCCTTGGCCTGCGCCTCGCCGAGGCTGGTGGAGGAGGCAGAATAGGAAATCGTCCAGGTCGCGAGGTCCGCGGTCACGTCGCGTTCGGCAAGGCCCCGCACCGTGACCGCGCGGTCCGCCTCCTTCGCGCGCAGCAGCCCGTCGCCGAGCAGGTATCCGCCCGCGATCATGCCGAAAGCCGCGATCGCCGCCGTCCCGAACCAGCGCATGTTCGCCGCCTGCGCACCCGTTTCCCCAGCCATCCTGCCCTCCGCCTGCCTGTGCGACGAGATGTGCGCAATCGCCGATGAACCGTTTTTGAACGCGTGCTAGAAGGGCCGACGAAACCGTTGAGGATGCCGATGACCAAATATCTCCATTCCATGATCCGCGTGACCGATCCCGAAGCGACGGTCGCCTTCTTCGAGCTGATCGGACTCGAGGAAGTGCGCCGGTTCGATGTCGAGCAGGGGCGTTTCACCCTGATCTTCCTCGCGGCGCCCGGGCAGGAGGGGCTGGCCGAGGTCGAGCTCACCTGGAACTGGCCGCCCGAGGACGGGAGCGAGCCCGAAACCTATGACGGCGGGCGCAATTTCGGCCATCTCGCCTACCGGGTGGAGAACATCTACGAGACCTGCCAGCGCCTGATGGATGCGGGCCACACGATCCATCGCCCGCCGCGCGACGGCTACATGGCCTTCGTCAAATCGCCCGACGGGATCTCTGTCGAACTGCTGCAGGACGGCCGGCTCGAACCGCGTGAACCCTGGGCCAGCATGGAGAATGTCGGCACGTGGTAGCCTGCGCCGCTCCCGGCCCGCGCCGGAACCTGTGCTTCGCATGGTCCGTTCCGGTCGCGGGGGGCGGGAGAAGCGAGAGGAGAAATGCCATGCCGGCCAAGTCGAAAGCCCAGCAGAAAGCGGCCGGAGCCGCCCTGTCCGCCAAGCGCGGCGAGACCAAGGTTTCCGAGCTCCAGGGCGCCTCGAAGGAAATGTATGACAGCATGAGCGAGGAGGAGCTCAAGGACTTCGCCGAAGGCCCGCGCAAGGGCAAGCCGGAGCATGTCGACGACGATGACTGACCCGGCCTAGTCGTCCCTCGTGAAGGTCGCCCAGCGGTCGCGTTTCGGCAGGCCTTCGCGGATGTCGTCGGCAGGGTTGGGGTCGATGCAGTTCCCCTGCCGGTGAAGATGCGCCTTGGCGATCATGTTCGCCGTGATCGGTGCGGCGATGAACAGGAAGATGGTGATGAGCAGTTCGTGGAAGGTGTAGCGCCCTTCGTGGACCGGCCAATAGACCATCGAGGCAAGCAGGATCCCGCCGACGCCGAGGGTCGTCGCCTTGGTCGGCCCGTGCAGCCGCGTCATCAGCGAAGGCAGGCGCACCAGCCCCCAGCTTCCGACCAGGGCGAACGCGGCCCCGATCAGGATCAGCGCGGCGATGACGGCATCGGCGATCTGGATTGCCAGCGGGCTCATTCGACGATGTCCCCCCGCAGCAGGAACTTGGTGTAGGCGACCGTCCCGACGAAACCGACCATGGCGAGCAGCAGGCTCGCTTCGAAATAGTAGGTCGATCTTTCGTGGATGCCGTAGAGCACGATCAGCGCGATCGCATTGATCAGCATGGTGTCGAGCGCGAGAATGCGGTCGCCGCGCGTCGGACCCAGCAGCAGGCGCCACAGGTTCAGCACCAGCGCGAACGCGATGATGAAGAACCCCGCGGAGACGGCGAAATCGATCATCGGAAGATCCTCCTCAGCCGGGCCTCGTAGCGGGACTTGATCCGCGCGACGGCCTGTTCGTGGTCATCGATGTCGAGCGCGTGAACCAGCAGCATCCGCCCGCAGGCGGACACGTCGGTCGAGACCGTGCCGGGCGTCAGGCTGATCGTGCCCGCAAGCGCCGTGATCGCCTCGGGCTGTTCGACCTCGAGCGGGATGACGAGCCAGGCGGACCTCAGGTCCCGGTCGCGTTTGGTCAGGATGATCCAGGCGACCTCGAAATTGGCGACCACGATGTCCCACAGCACCACCAGCAGGTATTCGACCATCGCCCAGCCGAATCTCAGCCGCGGCTTCTCGCGCCAATAGGGCGAGGTGAAGAGCGGGATCGCCACGGCGACGATCGCCGCCATGATGACCGAACCCCAGGTGAGGCTGTTCGACAGAAGCACCCAGAACACCGCGAGCAGGCCCGAAAGCCCGGGATGGGGGAAGAGCCGCTGCATCACCGGTACCCCGCTCCCCGTTCTTCGCCCGCGCCCAGCACCGCCTCGATATAGGAGGTGCGCTCGAACAATTGCGCGCTCGTGGCGGCGGCGTAATCGGTCACCGGCCCGGCGAACAGCGCGAGCGCGGCGACCAGCGCCAGGAGGCCCCAGGCAGGCGCAGTTTCGGCCCGGCGGCGGCGCAGGGGGGGTGCGCCGGGCTCGCCCTCGACCTTCCAGAACAGCGTGCTCCCGGCGCGGGCGAGGCCGAGAATGGCGAAGAAGCTCCCGCCCAGCACCGCGCCCCAGATCCACGGGGCAAGCGGCGCCCCGGCGCTCGCAGCGAGGATCAGCACCTTGCCGATGAAGCCCGAAAGCGGCGGCAGGCCCGCGAGCGCGATGGCCGCGAGCATGAACAGCGCCGAGACCTGCCCGATCCCGGCAAACGGGCGGGAGGCGCGCAGGTGGTCCTCGTCCTCGCCCCGCCCGCGCCGCACGAGGTCGGTGACGAGGAAGACGAGCCCCCCGGCCAGCACCGAATGAGGCATGTAATAGAGCGCCGCGGCGATCCCCTCGGGCGTGAACAGGGCGACCGCGAGGAGCAGCGTCCCGGTCGAGCCGATCACGCCGAAGGCGGCGAGGCGCCTCAGGTTGCCCGCCGCGAGCACGCCGAGATAGCCCGCGAGGATCGTCAGCATGGCCGCGGGCAGCATCCAGCCCGCCGGGGCGAAACTCGCCGCGCCCGCTTCCGCGCCGAAGATCAGGACCGTCACGCGGATGATCGGATAGACGCCCGCCTTGGTCAGGATCGCGAACAGCGCCGCGACCGCGGGACTGGTCGAACCATAGGTCTGCGGCAGCCACAGGTGGAGCGGAAGCAGCGCAGCCTTCAGGGCGAAGACCGCGATCAGCAATTGCGCCCCCACCCGGATCAGCGCCTGGTCGCCCGCCGGGGCTTCGGCCACGCGCAGCGCCATGTCCGCCATGTTGAGCGTCCCCGTGACCCCGTAGAGCAGGCCGACCGCGACGAGGAACAGCGTCGAACCGACCAGATTGACGATGACGTATTTCACCCCGGCATGAAGCCGCCGTTTCCCCTGCCCGTGCAGCATGAGGCCGTAGGAGGCGATCAGCAGCACCTCGAAGAAGACGAACAGGTTGAACAGGTCGCCGGTCAGGAAGGAGCCGTTGATGCCCAGCAGCTGGAACTGGAACAGCGGGTGGAAATGCACCCCGCGCCGGTCGAGCCCGGTGAGGACGGCATGGGCCAGCACGACGACGCCGAGCACGCTGGAGAGCAGCACCATCAGCGCGGAAAGCCGGTCGAGCACCATGACGATGCCGAAAGGCGCCGGCCAGTCGCCCAGTTCGTAGGTCGAGACCGTCCCGTCCCGCGCGGAGACGAACAGCGCGATCGCGCTGGCGAGGATCAGCAGGGTCGAACCGCCCGACAGCAGCCTTGCCCAGTGCGACAGGCGCACGCCGCGAAACAGGCACAGCGCCGCGATCACCGCGGGCAGCAGCACGGGCACGAGGACGATGTCGCTCATTCCCGGTCCTCGCGCGGGAGGGCGAGGCCGTCTTCGCGGGGCGGTGGCTCGTCCGGTCCGTCATCGACATGGTCCGAACCGCTTTCGAGATAGGCCCTGAGCGCCAGCACCACGACGAAGGCGGTCATGCCGAAGCTGATCACGATCGCGGTCAGCACCAGGGCCTGCGGCAGCGGATCGGTGTATTCGGCGACGTCCTTGCCGTAGATCGGCGGGCGGTTGACCGTCAGCCGGCCCATCGCGAACAGGAAGACATTGATCGCATAGGACAGCATCGCGATGCCGAGCACGACCGGGAAGGTCCGCGTGCGCAGGGTAAGATAGACCCCCGCCGCGGTCAGCACGCCGATCCCGCTGGCGACGAGGAATTCGATGCTGAGGGAGAGGATCATGCGTGCTCTCCCTTTGGCCGGGAGGGGTCGATGTCCATCGGGTGCTCGGTAGGTTCGAGCTTTTCCGCGCGCTGCGCCGCGCCCGACAGCTGGGCAAGCGCGAGCATCACCGCGCCCACGACCGTCAGCGCCACGCCGATGTCGAACAGGAGCGCGGTGGCAAGCTCGACCTCGCCGACCAGCGGGAGCTGGAAATAGTCGAAGGCGGAGGTGAGGAAGGGCTTGCCGAACACGAGCGAGCCGAGCCCCGTCGCCGCCGCGATCAGCACGCCCCACGAAATCAGCGCATGGCGTTCGGTCCGGCGGCGATCCTCGGCCCACTCGAAGCCGGACGCCATGTACTGGATGAGCAGCGCGATCGAGAACACCAGCCCCCCGATGAAGCCCCCGCCCGGCAGGTTGTGCCCGCGCAGGAAGATGTAGAGCGCGACGACCAGCGCAAGCGGCAGGATCAGTCGCCCGGCCACGACCAGCATCATCGGGTGGCGTTCGGGCGAACGGACCTGGTCGGGAATCCAGGCGAGCAGCCGCTGGCCGGATTCGCCGCGAACGGCGGTCTTGAGCAGCGCATAGATCCCGATCGCCGCGATCCCCAGCACGATGATCTCGCCGAAGGTGTCGAAGCCGCGGAAATCGACCAGGATGACGTTGACGACATTGGTCCCGCCCCCGCCGGGCTTCGACTGCGCCCAGTGGTAGGACGAGATCGGATCGTTCGCAGGCCGGGTCATGACTTCATAGGCAAGCCACGCCACGCCCGCTCCGACCATGCCCGCCAGCGTCCCGTCGCGCACGCGGCGCGGAAGGGAACTGATCGAACGCGGGGCCTTGGGCAGCAGGTTGAGAGCGAGCAGCAGCAGCAGGATCGTCACCACCTCGACCGAAATCTGCGTCAGCGCGAGGTCGGGGGCGGAGAGGTAGACAAAGGCGAGGCCGACGACGAGCCCGACGATGCTGATGTAGATAAGCGAGAGGAAGCGGCGCGTCTCGGACAGGACCACCGCCACCGCGCCCGCGACCAGGATCGCCCAGGCGATCACCGCGACCGGCGAGGCCGGGAGCGTCGCGCGCGTGCCGGCGGCGTGCTCGCCCGCGCCCATCCCCTCGATCCCGAGCGCCAGCGCGGCGAGGAAGAAGACGAACAGGGTCCGCGTCAGCGATCCCGTGTGGATGCCGTCGGTGACGAACCGGCTGGGGG
>HotLOscill_hetero_coDRAFT_1000745_pt1 | contig 12084 bp, 13 predicted proteins | sample HotLakmetagenome_2_FD_10650 | JGI IMG/M metagenome (IMG submission 10650)
TCGACGATGATGAGCTCCACACGCTGCTGCCCTGGCAGTGGAAAGAGACATTGCCGGTCTAAGCGACGCGTGAATAGATGGGGTTAGTGGAGCGCTTACGTACGAAAAACTAGCCAAGCCTTTGCGGTCTTCCTGCCGGTGAAATTCGTTGGAGTAGTAGGCGACGGCCTCCACTACGAATGGGTAGGTGTGTTAGGTATTTAAATCTATAAAAACCTGCTTAACGCGGGGGCTTTATTGTAATTTTGTATAGTGTTTGATATTATTAAGTAATATTTAATTAAACTGTCGTTATTAACATGATAAGAATTACATATCCTGTAGCAGTGAATATTTTCTAAATTTTATTCTGTGGTTATTTTTTTTGTGAATAGTATGAAATTCCTATTTGTGTTAAAAGGGTGCTATAAAAATGTATGAAACATACAGTCGACAGTCTCTGCCATCTAAAAAATATAGAGAGCTATTAGGGAGTGCTGTTTGCGTTTTTAATTCTAATAATAGTTTTATAATTGAAAATATACTTAAAAATGATGCCTCAGGTGTATATAGTTGGTATAATTTGATAGACTGCACGTCTGGTGAGCTTTCCAAACCTATAAAAGATACCATCACAAAAAAATCAAATACCAAAATTGCCAATAATTTCAGTAATATCATACAAACAAGAAATAGAATAATGCATAGCTTTCAGGTTACGGCACCTGAAGGCAGCAGTATGTCTGACGATAAAGATAATCAAATCTTGGCCACAAAGTATAAAAACGGGAAGCAAGAGTATATAACGGAAGAGTTTCTTCTTAAGTTTATTCGAGATAACAACGAATTAAGCAGTCAGCTTCATTCTTTCAGAGGTTATTAAGATTAAAGATATTTTTTGTAAAGAGGCTATATGCTCAGTTAAGGCGACAGTTGTGCCACACCGAGAGTGTTCTCATGTATGCAAGTTTTATTTGAGGTCATTGGCTATCGTCCGTTTGGGCGAGTTGAAATATATGCGCACTCTACGCAGCTAACACCGCGTGCTATTTCGGATGCTAAGTAGACCAAATGCTCATCTAGTCATTTTTCACTGTATTGCCAGATACCAACTTTCGATGATCGTTCTGACTTTGCAATCGATTTAAGTAGTTGTAGCCATAAAGTAATTTATTTTAGAGCTGCAAAGGCTATAGTCAGCTCTAAAGGGTGGGCATAAAATTACATAATTTTTGAAAAATTAGGCCATAGTTTAAAAAATGATAGCTTACTTTTAACACTTTGTTGGTAAAAGGCTTGGTTTATGTTTTTTTATTATCATTTTTATATGATCAAGTCTCTGAAGTCTCAAGCATTGCTGCATTGTTTCGTAACATAACCATGCGGGTACTAAACTTGCTAAGGTGAGTACAATTGCAGTCGGTAAGGGTATTAATCCTATATTTTGAATGGGTAAAGAACCAAAAAACATTACTGCTGCTAAAACATAAAAAGCAAACGAAATCCACCGCCATTTAGTTGAAGTCTTTTTATCTGGAAAATAAGTCCAAAACCTTCTTTTTATTTTCCCTTCTTCGTATATTATTTCTCCCTTTAGTTTTGTTAAAGTCTCTAATGTTTTTATTGTGCTATCGGATTTAAATGCTAAGTCTATCAGACGGCTATGAATGTAATATCCGCAGTAGATGTTAGTAAAATACTCTAATTTTGCTTTTGTTAAGCCATTGCTGGAGTTTTTCTTATATTCATCGTAGGCTAAACATATTTTTTCGAAAATATCTAAATTATGTTTTTGCTTTTTATATTTCCAATCAGGAATTTGGTGTAAAAGGATTCTAGTCCAAGCAAATAAAGCGGCAGCAATGCCACCAATAGCAGTAGATATGAAGGTGATTGGTGTTAATGGCTCATCAGGCATATAAAGATCTCCAAGGTTTTCTTATATTTAATTTAAATTGACTTTTTTGTCAATTTTTTAATAATAGACTTTCTAGAGGAACAACCGGATGAAATCGCCGCTAAAATGATCAAGTTTTTTAGGGCTGAATAGCATGTCTACTGTGCACCTATCGAGTTCTGCGTGGATGCAATGGCCGACTGACGGTGCAATTCTTTTGCAGCTTTAAATACGCCGTTGCCGTAACACCATCACCCCCGCTATTGAAATCATGCCCATACCCAGCCAAGCCATGGCATCGGGCACTTCACTGAATAGCAGGTAGCTCCAAAGGCTGGCAAAGATGAGGTAGGCGTAATCAAAGATGCCGATCAACGCCGAAGGGGCAATTTGATAGGCCCTTGCCACCCTGGTATTCACAATGATCAGCTGTGGGGCGTAGGCGCCCACGATCAATATCGCTTTGGTTGTCAACCGGCGAACAGGAAAGGCGCGCGTTCGACGGACATTGCTTAAGAGCCAACTTTTCGTACAAAACCTAGGGAGATTTATGATGCATAATCTCGGGGCATTCGCAGTCATTCTGGACGATGCATCAAGGGTTTTGCTTTGTCATCGAACAGATTTTGATGCATGGAATTTACCTGGCGGAAAAGTTGAACGCCTGGAAGCGCCGTGGAAAGCCGCACAGCGTGAAGTTCTGGAAGAAGTTGGCCTTGTTGTGAGAGTCGACTACCTTGTCGGTGTTTATTCTGTGCCCGAGCAGGAAACCGTGGCGTTTGCTTTTCTATGCACTCGAACGGGCGGCGCTATTCGCCTTAGCGATGAAGCCGACGATATTCGGTGTTTCCACAGATGCGACCTTCCCCCCAACACACTGCCTCGTCATGTTGAACGCATTGAAGACTCGTTCAACGTAGGTGGCGGCGCGTCGTTGCGTGTACAAGTCCAATAAGCGCTTGCAGCGGTGGCCCGTGCGCTACGTGCTCGCGCCAAGCCAATCGATATCTAGACTTCTTGGGTTAATAGCTTGGCTATTCGCTACTTCTCCCGTTGCGGTTGTTTAATCACTGCCCGCCACAATCAACACCATCGCCAAAATTGAAAGCGCCACGCCTGCCATACCGGCGCCGCTAACCCTTTCCCTACGCACCAACGAGCCAAACACGACCGGTATCAGCGGGTACATCGACACAATCACGATGCTGATGATGGCAAGTTGTCCTTCCCGTGATAGCGCATACAGCGTGAGCCCCAGTGCACTGATGCCGCCCGCTGTGGTTGCCAGCAGTGGGAAGCGCTTTCTTACTGGGTGTGCGTGTTGATAAAAGGGCAGACAACATACGCCGCCGCTGAGCATGCAGAGGGCGATGCCATAGATAGCGCTTCGCTCAGGCACTTGGCCAAGGAAGTGAAGCTGCAAGGCAAATCCTAAGCCTGCGCCTAAACCCAATAGCAGGCCCGTTTTGGTGCCGCTATTCATCCGCATTTTGCTCGGTTTGCCCCCGCCCGCGGTTAACCATATGGCGGGTAGGGCAATCATCACGCCTAGCCATACCCACGCGTTGGGTCGCTCGCCCAGGAAAATCAGCGAGAGTCCAAGGGCGATGGTCACCATCGCGACAGCGCTAACAGGCACCACGATGGCGAAGGGCGCCCCCGATAACCCTTGGTAAAGCAGCCATCCTCCAAGGGCGGAGCCGATGCCCGCCAGCGCGCCCCATATCCACACGTTTGGCTCCCAGTTGGAAAAGAGCAGTGCGCCTGCAAAACCGACAAGCGCGCCGCCCAGATGGGTATAAAACGCAATGTTGAGCGGTGGGTAAAAACGGGCGAGCAAACCATTGATAAAGTGCGTACTGCCGAGCAGTACCATGGCGCTTAACGCAAGGGCGATAGACATGCGGGCTCCGGGTCACGATGATAAGGGAAGGGCCAGCATAGAAGCCGCTTACATGCCGCTGGAAACTCGATTAGGTCATGGTCGCCATGAGGAGTTGTGATGATCAGAGGGGCGGATATCTCCATTGCCCAACTTCGCGCGCTGATGGCCGTGGCGGAAGAACAGTCTTATACCCGTGCGGCGGAGCGCCTTGGCGTTAGCCAGTCGGGTGTGAGTCACTCCATGCAGGCGCTGGAGAAGCTGGCGGGCGGCCCGCTGATCATAAAAAGCCCAGAAGGGCTGGTGCCCACCGCGTTAGGAGAGTTAGTGCTTACTAGCGCCAGGAAGGTTGTGGGTGAGCTTCAGGTATTAAGCCAGCAGGTGGGGCAGTTTCATAATGAGGCGGATGAATCACTGAAAATAGGCGTTATTCCCAGCGCCTTATCTGGCTGGTTGTCGCTCCAGCTTGCGAACTTTGCAAGCCGCTACCCGGACGCCATCAGTCTTGTACTGGAGGGCATGGAAGAAGAGATAAAGGAGTGGGTGGAAAGCGGCGTGATCAATATGGGCGTCACAACCGATGTCACCCAGTTGAACCCAACCTATTGGCGTGAGCACTTTGATTGGCAGCTATTAAAGAAGGACGAGATTGTTGCCGTGCTGCCCGCAAGCCATCCACTCAGCAAACAAGCCAGCGTGACGGTGGCGGAACTGTCGGAGCACCCGCTTGTTATGTCGTCAGGCGGTTGTGAGGCGCTGATCCAGCAGATATTTGCTCACTCGTTGGAGGAGGTCGATACCTTCCAGGTGGATTTCTGGGTACGCGATACGCGAACGTTATTGCAGATGGTCGCTGGAGATGTGGGCGTGAGCCTGGTGCCCACATTGGCGTTAAATAATAAGCCGACGGCCAACGTGGTGACGTTGCCGTTATCCCCCCGACGTTACCGGAACCTGATTGCCTTCTGGCCTAAAAAGCAGCCGTTGAATCAGGTAGGCCGACATGTGCTGAGTGAGATGACTCAGCATACCGATACTCGGCTCATGATTTGATTTGATTTGATTTGATTTGATTTGTTTGATTTGGCTAGCGGTAGCAGTAGGCCTACCCAACTGGCTCAGCAAGCTGCCACTAAATGCGCCCACCAAGCCCCGATCTTCTTGCTTGCATGGGCGGTGCTGAGATCAAGGTCGAAACCTCGCCGGTTACACACGGCATCTTGCACGATCCTGAAACGCTTACCGTCTTCGAAGCCGTTGAAGATGAGTTCGGCTATGCAGACATGCAGATCGTCTCTTTCGAAGACCTGTTCGGCGGCAAGTTGCACACAGCCGTGGATCGCCAGCATCCGCGCGATCTTTGTCTGTGGTGGAGCGTCTAGGTGATATGGGTAGAGCAGACGAATTCCACACCCAATGTCGAAGCGCTTAATAAATGCATAAAGCGTCATTGTATTTAAATAATTATAATTAGGCTACAAAGGATAGTAGCGACAAAGTATTATTGGGGAGGGCGTGGTCGAGGTTTTAAAGTTTGGAAAATTTTTTAAACTCGGTTTAACGACTGTTGGTCACTATCAGTTTTGCTGTTCAACAACTGTACGCCCACCTCTAATGTCACTGTAATTCCAAGGGAATGATATGTTTCACATCTTGAAAGAACTTTACTGGTTCCGCTCTATAAACGAGCCGCGCCTGGACCGGCACCGCTACTGGCTGGCTGCCTACCTGTTATTGAGCATACAGGTAGGTAATGCTCTTCTTTGGCGTCAAGAATATTTCTTATGGGACATGACGCCACGCTACTTTTCTGACGTTGATTTTTGGACTAGCTATTTCACCCCGTACGTATCCATTGATCTCGCGTTGATCGTTCTGCACATCATCGTGGGTATCAATGCCTTCGGCCGAGGCTGGGGTAGTCTCGCCGGGATCGGCACCTACTCATTGGGGGCTATTGCCAAAATGATCCATTGGGTGGCAACGAATGGTATGGAGGAGCAGTTGGGGTATCCGCTACTATCGATAGTGGTGTTGGCAACAATAGGCATCGTGGCACTGTTCATGGGGTTCACGTTACGTTCTCTTCGCGATGATGAACCGTCACATGCGCTCATGCGCCAGCGGCCGGACATGCCTGCGGAGAAGCAACTGGACTGCCTGGCTTTCTTGCGCCGTTACCTGTTAGCCCACTTGGTGATCGGCGTGATGGGCGTCGCAATTAGCGGCATCACGGTTTGGCGTCTCAATAACCTATATGGTACGTACTACTACGGGGCAGGCAATTCAATATTACAGATCGGTGGCTTTTGTCTGCTGCTACTGGGTGTCCTGGGAGGCATCTGGATCCTCACGCTAGTCGCCAAGCGATTGAACAGTTTTACCGATGCTACGGCGGCAATTTTATGCTGGGGTATAGGCCTGATAGTCGTCATCGAAGGCGGTACGCTCTGGCTGGCAATAAACGAGTTTTATGATAATAAGTGGCTGTTTCTACTGGCCAAAACAATCGGGCTCAGCCTATTGCCTATCAGCATTGGCGCTCAGATTTATTTGTTAACCAAGCCTTCGAAACAGCTTTCCTCCGCAGAGGTGGCAATGGCAGAGCCGTCAACGCAGGCACCCGTCACTTCACCGCAGTTCGATACCTAACGCCATAATCAAGCAACCAAGCCCAGCTTAACAAACGCATCGAGCATGGCTGCTGATCATCAGAATGGCCGTTAGCCAATGAAAGGGCAGTCCAAGTGACTGCCCTTTTTGCGTCTATGTGCAGAGGATGGCAGACATTCCTTTGAATTCCGTGGGTAAGCAACTCTTGAGTGAGTGTTGAAAACGCCCCTTTTTACGCAGGCGTAATATCGTGGGTTCAGGATATAGCTAATAGGCTCACCTATAGTGATCAAACAGTCCTTTAGGTAAACCTTGCGTTCACAGGACAGAGTTTTTTAAAGCCGCATTATGTTCACTATGAGTGAGCAAAATCATCAAAATTAAACCACTTGCTAGCCAGCCTAGGAGACTCTGATTTAGTCTCCAGCCGCTGGCTGCAGGCGCATGGCTATTCGAGAAGCCTTGTGGCGCGCTATGTCGCCAGCGGTTGGCTGGTATCTCCGGCTCGGTGGAGCTGCCACGGTAACGATTTACGGGTCTACTCGACCGCCTGGTTGGCTTGGTCAGTTGTCTATGTCTGGTCGATTTGAGTTCTGCGGCAAGCCCCCGTTTGACTGGCCGGTACCTGATTTCACTGCGGATACGCTTATGCAGAGTTTGGCAACACTGGGCCCAAGGCGCGTGACGGCGCTGCTGCGCCATTGCAGCAGCATCAAGGCTAAGCGACTGTTTCTCGACTTGGCGAATCGGCACCAGCATGCATGGCTAAATCGAATCTCGTTAGATGGGGTGCTCGGCAGCGGTAAACGCGTTCTGGTGCCCGGTGGTCGTCTACACCCGACTTATCAGATCACGTTACCGAGGGACTTGGATGAGCACTTGGGATAAACGCTATACCGCAAGCGTTTCGAGGATAAGCGTCGGGCAGAGTAGGCTGCAATTAGAGCAAGTGTAGACGCGGCTTTGCTCGGATTAGTTAGAATGAGAGAGTCTTTATTTTAATAGAGTAGGTAGGCGATCCCAGTCATTAATACACTCCATTGAGCTGTCAGCATCTGGTATTGCAAAAGTATTACCCGCTTGCCTTCTGACCTAAGCGGCAGCCCTTGAACCTGCACAATCTTCCCGATCCCGGTCATATCGCTCCACGGCAGGGAAGGGTGGCAACCAATGTTCACGTCGAATATTCCGAAGCTCATAAGGCATGGGTGTCTCCGGAGCCTTTCGCTAGAAGCTATAAGTATTAATTGAAAACCTAATGGCTATAGGATATCCTGCACGCCGGTTGATTCAGGAGACGGTGTTATGGCCGGTCGCGCAGGTTTAACAGCATTCAAGTTGACTCAGGCCGGTGCCGAAATGGCCGATGATCTGGGTTTTGAGCAGGTCACACTGTCGGCGCTCGCCCGTCGGTTTGACGTCAAAGTCGCCAGTCTTTATTCCCACCTAAAAAACTCTGAAGACCTGAAAGTCCGCTTGGCGCTATTGGCGCTTGATGAGCTAGCCGACCGCGCTAGCGAAGCCATTGCCGGCCGCTCCGGTAAAAATGCGTTGATCGCGCTCGCCAACGCTTATCGCGATTATGCTCAGGCGCATCCGGGACGTTTTGTCGCCGCTCGTTATCCACTGAGCGATGCCGTGGCCGCCAGCAGTTCTGGGGTTAAGTTGTCGCGCATGCTGGGTGCCGTGTTACAAGCCTATGGTCTGAGCGATAACGAACAGACTCACGCCATCCGCTTTCTGGGCAGTGTTTTCCTGGGTTACACCACACTCGAATCGGCCGGTGGTTTTGCACACACCGCAGTCGAGGCGCAGATCTCCTGGGAACGCACTCTGGACGCGCTCGACCAAGCGTTACGACATTGGCCGGTCTGATTTCATGTTCCAGTTTCGCTTTGGAGCCAAGATGACAACGTCTTCTGCCGATTGGGTTACCCCCATGCAATCCGCCTTTATCAAAGGCGCCGCCGATATTGAATATCGCGGTGAGGCTTTGGTGCCGCATCGCTTGCCGAACTGGGCGCGTGATTATTATTCAGACCCGGGCCTTGCCATGGCCGAGTCCATGCCAGCCGGTGTGCGTCTTACCCTGCGCACCCGAGCCAGGTGGATAGAGCTGAATACCCGGGTCACCCGTTTTGGTTATGTCGGCATGCCGCGCCGACCCGAGGGGCAGTTTGAGCTGTGCGTCGACGGTCAATGCTATTCTCTGGCGACACCGAAGAGCGCCACGGAAATCAGTTTTGATCTAAGCAGCGGCAAGACTCACCAGCAAAGCGGCGACATCAACAGTTTGCGTTTTGATGGTTTGCCCGAGGGCGACAAAAAGGTCGACATCTGGCTGCCGTACAACGAAACCGTTGAACTGTTCGACCTGCGCAGCGATGCTGAATTGCTGACCGATGCCGAATCGGACCAACCCATCTGGTTACATTACGGCAGCTCTATCAGCCAGGGTTCCAATGCCGCCAGTGCCGCGGGCATCTGGCCGGCGCAGGTGGCGATGCAGACGGGGCTCGATTTGGTCAATCTCGGTTTCAGCGGCAGTGCATTACTGGATCCCTTTATCGCTCGGGTAATTGCCCAGAGCGAAGCCGACCTGATCAGTTTGAAGCTGGGTATCAACTTGGTGAACAGCGATGTGATGCGGGCGCGTGCCTTTGGACCGGCGGTGCTGGGATTCCTCGATGTGATCCGTGACCGGCAACCGTATACGCCGCTGTTGGTGATATCACCGCTGTATTGCCCGATTCACGAAACCACACCGGGGCCGGGCGCATTCGACGCCCAGGCGTTGGCGCAGGGCCAGATTCGCTTTCAGGCGACAGGTAACGATGAGGATAGCGCGACCGGCAAGCTGACCTTGCAATCGATCCGTACTCAGTTGGCTGGGTTGATCCACCGACGGATGAGCACCGACAAACAGCTGTTTTATCTTGACGGTTGCGAGCTTTATGGTCCGGATGATCATCAGCGCTGGCCGCTGCCGGATGCGTTGCACCCTGGCCCGGAAGCGCACCAGTTGATAGGGCAGCGTTTTGTCGAGCGAGCACCGGAGACCGGTTGGGCGCGATCGACGCTCGGTTCGCTCTGGCCAAGCCAGGCAAACAGCAGGCAAACAGGACATGCACGATAAGACGCTATCAAGCTTACTGGAACAATAGCGGTTAGCTATTTTTTAGGGTGGGTGTCCACCGAGCCTCCATTAACACCGGCAGGCTCGCTTCGCGGCTGAGCAGTTCACCCTGTTCCAGTTGATCGCGGCACCACTGGAAGACGTTGTAGACTACCGGTTTTTGGTTCGTGCCCTTACGACGAAACACCGGGTGCTCGTATTTGAGCACTACGTAGCTTGAGGCCCGCTGGGCCAGCCGGTAGGTGGTCTTGGTACCGATGATGTCGTACTGATCGGCGTCCGGCCCGGTCAGCTCCGGCGGTAACTGTGTGGTTCGCCTTCGATAACGACAGCTTGCTTGGGGTAATCCGCCGCCGCATAGAAAAGCGCCCCGTGATGCTTGCGACAATCCATACAGTGGCAAATACCTACCCGGAGCGGCTCTCCATTGGCCACGATTCGGATCTTACCGCAGAGACAGCCACCTGTTAGTTGTTCCATTGCCAGTCTCCAGAAGATTCATATATTCAAAGTAGGCGGCGCTTCCGGTTTTGACTTGCTGCCGTCTCGTTCGTATTTGATATCCGCAAACTGACATAAATCGAGCTATTGCAGGAGGCGGGTTTGCCCTGCGCTCCCGGAGTTCGGTCATATCTAGGGTACAAGCGGGCGCTGATTTTAACGGCGGTTAAGCTGGCGACCCACCTTGCCGCGGTTCTTTAATAAATAAGTTATTTGTGAACTAAAAGTACACAAAATATGATGATAACAAAGAGGTGTTGTGGCGGTTTCTTTAGTTAAATGCTAATTTGTGAACCATGAGTACACATAAAGAAGCAATACTAAAGCGAATGCTTGAAGCCATACCGTCAGGGTACATGGTCGATACTGCATGGCTTGAACGCCACGGTGTCAGCCGTTTCCTTGCTCGCAAATACGTTGATAACGGCTGGCTGGAGCGTGTTAACCGCGGCGTCTTCCGACGCCCCGCGCCGAACACAACAACGTCGGCCCCAATTGATTGGAAAACCTGCCTGCTATCCATGCAGCATATAATGGGTTACGACAGCTATGTCGGTGGCACAACAGCACTTGCCCAACAGGGCTACGATCACTATCTGCGGTTGGGCAGCAGTGCGCCTGTCTGGGTATATGGCGACGCCACACCCAACTGGCTCAGCAAGCTGCTAAACGCACCCATCGTGACCCGCAGCACCTCACTGTTCGCTGACCCGTTAGTAGGGCTTGCTAAAAATAACATCAACGATGAAGACGCGTTGCCATGGGACTGGACGCTCAAGATGTCGGCACCTGAACGGGCGGTCATGGAAGTCATGGACGAATTACCCAATCATGAAAGTTTTCATAACCTTGATATGGTGTTCGAGAGCTTGACGACACTGCGGCCGAAAGTACTGTCGGCGTTGCTGCACAGTTGCAAGAAAATCAAGGTCAAGCGGCTGTTCTTTGTCTTTGCGGATCGTCACGACCATCCTTGGCGCAAGCGCCTCGATCCTGCAGAGTTCAACCTTGGCAGTGGCGATCGCGCACTGGTGAAAGGGGGCAAGATACATCCGCGCTATCGCATCATGGTGCCTGAAGCGTTTGTAACGGCGGAGGCCAGAGATGGCGCATGAAACCTATCAAGCACAGGTCGAACTACTTGTGCGCATTCTCCCGCATGTTGCAAAGGAGGATGTGTTCCCCAGATTTTGATGCCATTGATCGCCCTCAGGCGGCGGACCTGCCAGCCGTGCGCTGGAAGCTCATCAATCTGGAAAAGCTTAAGAACGAAAACGTTGCTAAGCATGCGGCTCAACGACGCGAACTTGAGACACTGCTCAGTTAGCCAGAACCAAATTTAATACTCCATATCTGCTTTCTGTGGTGGATCATCTAGTTGATACGGGAATTCCACACCCAACGTCGAAGAGCCTGAAAATGTGCTTGTAAAGTATGAACGATGAACTACCTGGACATTCCGGAGAGTTCACCGCTGATGGTTCGCCTGTTTGAGCATCGTTTAGGTATGCCGTTGGCGCAACACCATTAAACCGCTCATTAAGATCATGCCCATACCCAGCCAAGTCATGGCATCGGGCACTTCACTGAATAGCAGGTAGCCCCAAAGGCTGGCAAAGATGAGGTAGGCGTAATCAAAGGTGCCAATCAACGCCGAAGGGGCAATTTGATAAGCCCTGGCGACACCGGTATTCACAGTAATCAGCAGTAGGGCGTATGCGCCGATGATCGCAAGCGTTGTGGCATCAAGCGGTTGCCAACCGGTAAACAGGAAGGGCGCGCGTTCAGCGAGCGATGCGGTGCTGTTGATGGCGACCAGCACACTGAAAACACTGCCTGCCGTAAGAAAGGCTAGATTTAGTCCCAAGGTGAGTATGAAAGGATGCTCTGTTTGGCAGTGGTGGCGTGTCACCAGCATAGCCAGCGCATAAAAGATGGCGGCGAGCATCGGTAGAAGGGTGGCAGGGGTGAAGGTGTCGTCGCCGGGGCGTAATACCACCACCACACCCAGAAAACCGCAGAAGATGCCTAACCATGCCAACCGCGAGAGATACTCGCCCGCCCCAAAAGCAGCCA
>HotLOscill_hetero_coDRAFT_1000776_pt1 | contig 11547 bp, 14 predicted proteins | sample HotLakmetagenome_2_FD_10650 | JGI IMG/M metagenome (IMG submission 10650)
CCGGCCTACTACGCCATTTACGAGGTGCAACGGGCCAGTGTGGAGGTCTATGGTTTAGTCCGCAACCATTATGAGTTAATTGGGGCCAACGAACGGGGCCATTTCTCCATTTCTGAATTGGGGGTTGAGTTAGGGATCTGGACGGGACGTTATGGCAATATGGAACTCCCTTGGCTGCGTTGGTGGGATAGTCAGGGGAATTTACTGTTACATGGGGAGGAACGGGCCGAGCAAGAACATCAACGGGCCGAGCAAGAACATCAACGAGCTGAACGTCTGGCGGCCCGCTTGCGGGAGTTAGGGGTTGATCCCGATGAGGAGTAACTTAATACATAATCAAGGATAATTGTCAAGCGCAAATTGTCATTTATCCTTGATTCCTCGGTAGCCGCCGAACACTGCAAAGCCAAAATACTTCCAGGGAATGGCGACATCTTGGAAACCGGCTGAGGTTAGCATTTGCAGATGGGTTTGCAAGCTGGCTAGGCGATCCTGTCCTGAATGGCCTTGGGGAACACTCTCGCCTACTTTAGCGCGGGTGGCGGCGATCGCCTCCCCTTTTTTCTCCGCCCACTCCTCGCGCACGGACTGATACACTTCTCTGAGATGAGGGGTTTCAGGAACTACGGGATCAGCATTCCAAAAACAGCCCCCCGGCTCTAAGATGCTCAACACCCAGTTAAACAAGGTTTGTTTCATCTCGTCACTGAGATGGTGAATCGCCAGGGACGACACACAGGCTTCAGCACCCTGAATCGCCACATCACCCCCGCTACGAGAGGCTAAGTCACCAAAATCAGCGCGAATCGGCTCCCAACGGTTGTTATAGCCGGCCTGGGTGATTTTGTGATGGGCAAATTCCAGCATACGCGGCGAGTAGTCGATGGCCAGAACTTGTGCTTGGGGACAGTGGTTTAATAGTCGTAGGCTTAACTCCCCAGTTCCACACCCGAGATCGATCAGGGTTGAACAGTCGGTGGGAACACAGCGAGTAATGCTATCGAGCATTTCACTGTAGCGGGGGAGAAGGGTGCGAATCCCCTCGTCGAAGTCGTGGGTGTTGGGGAAGATTTCGCCGGGATAGACGGTTTTACTCATCAATAGAAATAAAGCAGCTGCGATAGATGGGGGTTAGGAGGGAGCCGGGTTGAGAATCGGCTCCATGTGGATACGGTTTTTCCGGTAAGGTGAGCATAGACCCATTTTACCGATACTCCCGGTCATGTACATCCAACGGCTCTCTCTCACCCATTACCGTGGTGCTGCTTCGTTATCGTTGAATCTCCATGAGAGGCTGAATGTCTTAGTGGGGGTGAATGGTGCGGGGAAATCTACGGTTCTCGATGCGATCGCCATTCTCTTATCTTGGATGGTGAGCCGGATGCGACAGTCTGGAACTTCGGGGCGATCGCTGTCTGAAGCCGAGATTATGAATGGAAAGTCTTGGGCTTCGCTAGAGATCGTTTGTGCGGATGAACATCAATCTTTGTCTTGGAGATTGTCTAAGAGTCGTCGCGGATATGGTAATCCGCCTCAACCGAGTGAGTTACAGCAACTGAGTCACTATACAAAAACGCTTCAAGGTCAAATTTCTCAGGCTGACTCTGGGGTGAATCTTCCCCTGTTTGTCTATTATCCGGTTCATCGAGCTGTTTTAGATATTCCTCTGCGTATTCGTAGCAGTCATCGGTTTGATTTACTGAGTGCGTATGATCAGGCTCTGACGACGGGGGCAAATTTTAGAACATTTTTTGAGTGGTTTCGAGAACGGGAAGATTTGGAGAATGAGATTTTAGTCCAACAGCTCCCGTTATTTAGAGAAGAGGATCAGGAGGCTCACCGAGATCGTCAACTCGAGGCGGTTCGCAGTGCAATCAGTCAGCTTTTACCGGAATTTCAGAACTTAACGGTTCGTCGCAGTCCTCTGCGCATGGAAGTTGAAAAGAATGGTGAGATTCTCACTGTGAACCAACTTTCCGATGGGGAAAAGTGTCTGATTGCTATGGTTGGTGATTTAGCACGTCGGATGGCGATCGCCAATCCCAATCGCGCTAATCCTTTACAGGGTAAGGGGGTTATTTTAATTGATGAATTGGATTTGCATTTACATCCAAAATGGCAACGAATGATTGCTCCTAAGTTACAAAAAGTTTTTCCGAATTGTCAGTTTATTGTTTCGACTCATTCGCCTCATGTTCTGACTCATGTTGAAGCTGAAACTGTTATGCTACTTAACCGGAATCATGAGGGACTTCAAGTCCAAAATCCCTCAGAATCTTATGGGAAACCGGTTGATCGAATTTTAGAAGATATCATGGAGTTAGAGACAACACGACCGACGGCGGTGAGTCAAACACTTCATGAGATTTATGAAATGATCAGCCTTGATCAATGTGAGACAGCACATCAAAAGATTCAGGATATACGACAGCTAATTGGCGATGACCCAGAGTTAACAAAAGCTGAGATTTTAATTCAACGTAAAAAGCTTATCGGAAAATGAAGTACATTCAGAAAAAAGGAGAACCACCTGAGTTAACTAATTGGAAACAACAGGCGAACGCGGATTGGACTCCCTCTTATCAAGAACTCAGAGGTTCTTTAAAACAATCTGTTAAAAAAGCACTCATGGTTGAGCAAGGCTATTTGTGTTGTTACTGTGAGCAAGCACTTGATGCTGTTAACTCTCATATTGAACATTTTAGACCTCAATCTGATCCTACCGTGGATTCCCTTGATTTTTATAATCTTCTCTGCTCTTGTCAAAACCAAATTTGTAAAGGTGAGCCACGTCATTGTGGAAATCTTAAAGGAGATTGGTTTGATGAGGTTTTGCTTCTGTCTCCTCTGGAGAAAAACTCAGAAGCTCGTTTTAAGTTCACAGCAGATGGTCATATCCAGCCACAGGATAATCAAGATACAGCAGCTCGTGTGACTATTGAAAAATTAGGGCTAAATATCCCTAAACTTCGAGCGGCTAGAAAATTAGTTATTGAGCCTTTTTTAGATGAAGTATTATCTATTGAAGAGCTACATTTTTTTGTTGAAAACTTCTTAAAAGAGAGAGAAGATGGTCATCTAAATCCTTTCTGGACAACCATAAACTCTCTCTTTGGAGACCTCAGTTATTAAACCAGGAGGCGACTCACTTCAGTTGCTTCGGTAACTGTTGCACTTCTAAATCGACTTGGAGAAGCGCTGTTGTTTACGATCGCGGCTATAGGCATCAAAACAGTAGGCGATGTTCCGAACCATCAAACGCCCACTGGGGGTTACTTCTAGGATATCACAACCATTGATGACTAAGCCGTCATCTTCAAAGTCTTTCAGAATCTGCAAATCGAGGGCAAAATACTCATCAAAATTAATCCCATGCTTCTGGGAAATCTCCCGTTTGTCGAGGCGGAAGTGACACATCAATTCCATAATCACTTCCCGACGCAAGAGATTGTCGGGTTTGCCGAGTTTTACGAGTTTCTCAATGGGGGTTTTCCGCTCGTCAACGGCTCGATAAAAGTCTTTCAAGCTTTTGTGATTCTGCACATAGACATCATGCAGCATACTGATGGAGGTGACACCAAAACCAAAGAGTTCTGAGTCGGGTTTGGTGGTGTAGCCTTGGAAGTTGCGGTGAAGTTCTCCTTTGCGTTGGGCGATCGCCAACTCATCTCCTGGCTTAGCAAAGTGATCCATGCCAATGAAAACATAGCCGTTATCGGTCAATTCGTCAATGGTCATGTGGACGATTTCCAGTTTTTCTTCGGAACTGGGGAGGGTGTCTTCAAGAATCCGTTTTTGGATGGGTTTCATCCAAGGAACATAGGCGAAGTTAAACACCGCAATGCGATCGGGATTCAGTTTAATGGTTTTGCTGATGGTTTCTCCGAAGGTATCGAGGGTTTGATAGGGAAGTCCGTAAATTAGATCAACGTTGATACTCTCAAAATCTGCTTCTCGCATCCAGGCCATGACATTAAAGAGGAGTTCTTCTGGCTGAACGCGGTTGATGGCTTCTTGCACTTGGGGATTGAAATCTTGAATCCCAAAGCTGATACGGTTGAAGCCGAGTTTTCGTAAGAAAAGAATGTAGTTGCGATCGATATAGCGGGGGTTGACTTCAATGGAGAGTTCTGCATCCTTGGCAAAGGTGAAATGGTCATGCAGCTTGTTCCAGAGTCGTTCGAGTTGTTCTGGGTTGAGATAGTTGGGGGTTCCGCCTCCCCAGTGCATTTGTTGCACGAGGCGATCGCCGTCAATTAAAGGAGCCGTTTGTTCAATGTTTTTAAAAAGATAGTCCAGGTAAGGATTGACGACTTTATTTTTAAGCTGCGTCACAATGACATTACAGCCGCAAAAGTAACAAGCCGTTTCACAAAAAGGAATGTGACAATAGAGAGAAAGTGGCGTTTTCTTGGCATTTCCACGGGCGATCGCCTCATAGAAGTCCTGCTCATTAAAATCGGGACTTAGTTCTGTGGCGGGGGGATAACTGGTGTAGCGAGGGGTGGGATGATTATGTTTTTGCAGGAGTTGAGCGTCAAAGCGAACCGATTGGGTGGAAACTTCCATAGGAATCAAGTAACTTCAGAACAAAATGGGGTACGATTTTGCATTAAAAAAACTGGCGATCGCCCAAGTGAAGACAAGTCGCGATCGCCAGCGGTGAGAGTTAGGAGAGATCGCAGAACGATTGAGAGGATAACCTCTGATTTAACTGGCCACAGGATGGGACTTTTCCGTACTTCCCGGCTTATCCTGGCGGGTGAGTAAATCAAACACATGATCGCCAACCGCCGCTTTCACATCCGCCTCTAATCCGTGCATAACATCACGGTTGAGTTGAAAGGCTAAATTGGCTTCCTCAACAATCTTGTGAGCTAAAGCCTCATCGACGGGGAGTGCATTCAACGCATCGCGATATTCAACCTTGAAGTTGCGTCGGCTTTCGGGAGTGGGGAAAGCTGCAAACTCATGCAGGCCCGTTCCTTGATTGGGAGGAAGCTCCAACGCTGAACGGACAATGTTTTTCAGGCTTTGTCCCCCCGATAAATCTCCCATGTAGCGGGTGTACGCATGAGCGACAAGCAACGCCGGTTCTGTCTCGGAAATCTCTTTGAGGCGATTGACATAGGTCAGGCCTTCCGGGAGCGGCTGAATTTGCTCACGCCAGTTCTCCCCATAATAAAAGGCTAAATCCGCCTCCAGGTTCTCCGTTCGCCGCAATTGGGGGAAGTGAATCCCCGCAATGACGGGGTTTTCGCTGTGACGTTCGAGTTCTTCTTCTAGGGTTCGATAGACAAAATAGAGGTTCGCCAGGAGTTTACGGAACGGTTCCCGCTCGACAATCCCCTTGAGAAAGCATTTCATATAGGCCGTGTTTTCCGCTGCGGTGTGGGCCTGTCCTGTCCCTTCTCGCAGTAAGCTGGCTAGTTGAACAGTCATAGAATATATAGAAGCGTTTAAACTTTAATCACTTTATAGCGATTTACCGGATAGGCAAGCATCGCTTCTCAAAACTTTACATTTTGCCCAGCATTTTGCTCAGCATTTTGCCCAAGTTGTGGGGTACAACCAGCCCCGAGACAGTTGAGCTGGTCGGAGTCTTCCGTGACAGGAGCGAGGGAAGACCCGCTTAAACAGCTTAATTGCTCACTAGCGATTATTGTTCTTCGAGTTGGTAGGTGTGGAACTGCGTCAAACCGCCAACGGTTTCAGCGTGAATCTCGGGAACTCCCGGAATGGGAATCGGTAGCACCAGTTCCGTGCGGTAGATGCTGAAGATAAAGAAGTTGTCGCGGCTGGTGTTGCGATCGATAATGCGTTGTAGTTGGGGACGGCTCTCTTCGACGAAGGACTGACAGAGATCTTGGCCTCCCCCCAAGTCGGTACACACGTCCTCTTTGAGATGTGTGGCCAGAATATCTCCCGCATAGACTTGATAGTCTTCGCGGCTAGGGTTGGTAACGCCTAGCGCAATTCCTGCGCCAAGAATAACAACTCCGATTCCAATGAGACTCGTTTTCATAGATAAAAAATGGGGCGCAACAGCCAAGCTACAAAACTAAAATTATAGCGGGTTTTGGCTGAAGGGAACTCAGGGCGAGACAGTTCGCTCATCGTCCTGGTCATCTCTTAGCTGAGCTAAAATCTAAGGTTAACCCCAATCTCGGGACTAACTCGATCGCAGTTTTAATTTTACCTTTTTGGCAATCTTACCGACGAGCTGCTGCAACCGTCTCTTTAATTGTAGCCATTGACTTGGGTCTTTTAAGGTTGGACAGTCTGAGGGGGATTTCAAGTAGCGATAATGAAGAAATACATCTTGATAGGGAATATTGACATTCTCCCCTTGACATAGGTTTCGGAATTTAGCGGCGGGAATGCTCATGAAATGAATATAATTGATTCGTCGTCCCTTGTCGTGTAATCGGTTGTCGATGACGTCAAAGTTAGATGACCAATGACTGCCGGTTGCTTCTTCTGGGTTATTATAGGCAACGTTATAAAAGGAAAGTCCACTGCGAGAGACTAGGTAGTTGTAGAGGGGTTGATCTGAACCTCGCAATGACAAAACTTCAGCATCTCCGGAGTTTATATACTCTAGTAATTCTGCCATTCGTTGGCGATTAAAGACATCTTTTTTTGAGGCAAACCAACCTGCACAAAAAATCTGAGATTTCGCTTTTTCTAAGCCAATAACATTTTCTAATATATCTTGTTTTTCTGGATTAAAAATATCATGGAGGTCGGATTTGTATTGAAAGTCATTGACCACCCAATCATAGGTGTCTAGCTTTTCATAAATGGGAGCCAGGGAGTCCATGAGTAGTGTATCTGCATCCATGTAAACAAATTTGTCAAATGGACCATCAAAGCTACAAAGTTTTCTGACGAAGTTAACTCGGCGTACCGCTGGCTTTCCCTGCTCTTTCCAGATTTTTTGGGCGGTTGTATTGGCCATCCAAGCTTGAATCATGAAATCTTCCCAAAAGTTGATGGAATCCTGATTGTCAAACAAGAAAACATGGCTTCGGTTCTTAAGTTCTTGTTCGATTTTCTCTGTTTGGGAATTATAGGGAATAATACAAACGGGAACATCAGTCCCGGCATTATCTTCGATACTGTTGAGTAAGGCGATGAGTTGGTCGTAAACAACATCGTTGGCAAATGTATAAATACCGCTTTTCATGGTCTTAGGAAGAATAAATGGCAGAAGTCATGTTAGGGATTTGGCGCATGACTGTTCTAACGGCGAAATGAGGTGAGTTTCCGCAGCAAACGTTGACCTAGATTCGCTGGCGAGCTAGTCTTGGTTGAGGTTGGTGGTTCCTTGAATATCGGGCGCTGTTCTGGTTCGTGAAGGTAGCGATAGTAGAGAAATAGATCGCGATAGGGAAAATCTACATTTTCTCCCTGACAAACTCGCTGAATCGTACTAGGCTGGACGCCTATATAATGAATATAGGTGAGTCGATTCCCCTTGTCATATAAAATGTGATTGTTCTCTTGGAAATGTTTGGAGGTGGCACTACATCCTGTTCGTTGCTCGGCGGGAATTTGCTTGGCAAAATTATAACTTGATAGTCCCGATCGCATGACCATGTAATTCAAAAGCGGTTGCTCTCCAGCGCCTCGGTAAAGATATTGATAGTCTCCCGATTTCAAGTGATTTAGAATTTGCTCTCGCAACGTTTCGTTAAATAGACCTCCCTTAGCTCCGTAAAATCCAGAGCAAAATACCTCGGCTTGAATCCGCTTTTGGCTAAAAATGTCGTATAATTTAGGGGAGTCTAAATTATAGATTTTGCTGGCATTTTTAAATTGAAAGTCATAAACCACCCAGTCATGATCATCCAGTTTTTGGAATACATGATCCAAAGGACTCATCGCTAAGGTATCGGCATCCATATAAATAAAGCGATCAAATGGCCCATCAAAGGCACAAAAGCGCCGATGAGCGCCATAGAGCCGAAATTTGTCTTTGTTTAAGCGTTCGGGAGCCGCATTTTGCATAAAGCGATCCCAACGCTCAATTGATTGGCGATCGTCGTATAAGGTCACATTAGGACGCTTGGCAATCTCAGCCGCAATTCGTTCGGTGCGATCGTCAAAAGGATAGATGCAAACTGGGGTTTGCCTTCCTAACACCTCATCGATGCTATTGAGCAAGGCCACCAGTTGATCAAAGACAACATCGTTACCCAAACTGCAAATTCCATTCATTAGATCTATTTGATATTCCTTGATGCGCCAGAGTTGGATAACCGGTATTGGATAGAGCCGTCACCAGACGAGCCAAGACCGTCATGGCTGTCGAGGCCCAGACCGTCACCGAGATGATTGACTCGGGCCGACTACGTCGTGTTTTCATGAGCTACTCCACAGGTCTAACTCATGAAAAAGGGTTTGTCAACGGTCAAAGGTCAAGGGTTTGAGAAGTTAGAGGAGAGGCAATTAGGGAATTATCAAAAATGCGAGTACATGGCGGAGATTGCCGTTGGCTTGTTGTGAATGACGCCTTATTTCCGGTTAGGTGATAGCTGGGAGGGTCATCGCTGTGACCAATCTACCGCGCTTGTGAGGTTATCCCGCAACGACGTTGGCGAGGAGGTTGAGAGGTTGCAGGGTTTTGAGGTGTTGCAATTGTGCCTCATTGCGAACCAGTAAGGCACCAGCGAATCCTAACGCATTCAGGGAGATTCCGGCGAATCCTTCTTGCGATCGCGGAACCACCATCAACCAATTTCTTGTGATCAGGAGGTTATAGGCTCCCGTTTGTCGCTCTGTGCGGGGGGTTGCGTCGATTAAGCCAACGGCGTTGAGGAGACGATAATACTGCTGCTGGAGTTGCTCAGGGGAGCTGTCAGGAGAGATGGGAGCGATCGCATGGTTGAAGGGAAACCCGGGGGAGCGACCGATTTTGTCCAATCCTGTCCCAGCATACTCAGTTTGCGCGATCGCCCCCTCAATGGGCAAGCGATCGCCATCGGGCATCAAGGGAAGCGGAATCAGTTGTAAATGTTTATGGGGTTGACTCGCACCCGCCTCAGTGCCACCGTTATAGAACCCCAACCCGTCGATTTCCCGCAATCCCACCTGTAACGCCGCAAAATCCGCCAGCGTCAGCCAGGTGTTCTGATGCTCAAACTCCCGCGTCACAATCAGCAGATGATGCTCCACCACATTAAACTTATTCAGGAGACAGACATGGCTGGGAGAGAGATTCGCCACAAAGAGCTTCTCATCGTAGGGGAGAAAGGGGTTAAACGGTTTCCCCGTGGCTTCAGCTTGACGAGTTTCTGCGGCTTTGGCTTTAGCCTTGCGATCGATATTGGCTAAAGTTCGTACCAGAAAACGAATCTCTCCCTGTTGCAAATACTCAAATTCCGTGGGAATTGGCTGTAGAGCACCACAGTCGAGCGCGAACTGGGTTTGTTCTAAGGTGCGTGGCCAGAGGGTATTGGGGGATAGCAGACTTTCTCCGTCAGACATAACTCAACCGTAACAGGGCGCGATCGCCCTCATTGTACAGAAGTCCGGGGTGCGATCCCCGTCGCAGCTTGGGATAAATCGTTACAATATGTAACATTAGTGATAACAAGCTTGTTATTTGTCGATTTATCTCTTTAAAAACCTCGTGTACACTCAACCTCGTTCTCTCCCCCAAGACTACAGCCGCGACGATTGGAAGCGGGGGTATCTCTCCCAACCCCAAGAATCTGAGTATTGGCTCGACAACCTAGACGGCGAGATTCCCGCCGAACTCTGCGGAACCCTATTTCGAGTTGGGCCAGGATTACTCGATATCAACGGCTATCCGGTGCATCATCCCTTTGACGGCGACGGGATGGTTTGTGCGATCGCCTTCAAAGATGGACGAGCTTATTTTCGCAACCGCTTTGTGCAAACTCAAGGCTTACTCGAAGAACAAAAAGCCGGGAAACCCTTATATCGGGGAGTATTCGGCACTCAGAAACCTGGCGGCTGGCTGGCGAATATCTTGGATACCCGTCTGAAGAACATCGCCAACACCAATGTTATCTACTGGGGTGGGAAGTTACTCGCGTTATGGGAAGCCGCCGAACCCCACCGCTTAGATCCCCACAGCCTAGAAACCTTGGGCCTCGATCGCCTCGATGGGGTATTAGAGGAGGGAGATGCGATCGCCGCTCATCCCCACATCGATCCCCACTCCCACCGAGACAACAGCGAACCCTGTCTTGTCAACTTCGCCGTCAAACCCGGCCCCTCTACGGCCATTAAACTCTACGAATTTGCCACATCGGGGAAACTCCTGCGCCAACAAACCCGCTTCATTCCGGGGTTCGCCTTTCTCCATGACATGGCCATCACCCCCAACTACTGCATTTTCTTCCAAAATCCCGTCTCCTTTAACCCCCTCCCCTATCTCTTAGGCTTCCGGGGAGCCGCCGAATGTATCCAATTCAATCCCAATACCGCCACCAAAGTGATTGTCATTCCTCGGGATGGTTCCGGCGAGATGAAAATCTTGGAGACTGAACCCTGTTTTGTCTTCCACCACGCCAATGCTTGGGAAGAAGAGGGTGAGATTTACGTCGATTCTATTTGTTATAACTCCTTCCCCCAACCCACGGCAGATTCTGATTTTCGCGAGGTGGATTTTGACGGGATTCCTGAAGGACAACTCTGGAATTTCCGCCTCAATTTAGAGCGAGGGGAGGTGAGTCATAAGGTGATTGAATCCCGCTGTTGTGAATTTCCGGTATTGCATCCCGAAAAAGTGGGTCGCAAGGCTCGTTATTTATATCTGGGAACGACGCACCGAGAGCAAGGAAATGCGCCATTACAGGGAGTTATGAAGTGCGATCGCCTCACCGGAGAGCGTCAAGTTTGGAGTTTTGCGCCACGAGGATTCACGGGAGAACCGACGTTTGTCCCCCATCCCCAGGGAACGGCCGAAGATGAGGGTTGGCTGTTACTGTTAATGTATGATGCGGAACATCATCGCAGTGATCTCGTGATTTTTGATGCTAAAACAGTTGATCAGGGACCTTTGGCACGGTTGCATCTCAAGTATCACATTCCCTATGGCCTACATGGCAACTTCACGCCGGAGTATTTTGGTCTTTAGGTGACGGGTAGAGGCGGCGGATTTGCTAAACTTGCGTGTCATGGCTGGAGTCATTGAGTACCGCCCTATCAAACCCTTGGGGGGGGGGATTGGTGGGTGCTTCGGAGAGGATGACGGCGATGCTCCTGGCCAGACACTTGGCGATCGCGCAGAAAATGTTAAGATGATTAGCTATAGCAATCTTAAATCAGTTGTATCCTGAATCCAATATTAACAACTGCTCATCACTTAGGATAAGGTATCTTTTATGAAAACTTCCATTGAACTTAACGAAGAATTAGTTAAAGAAGCATTGCGATTAACCAATTTACAGACCGAACAAGAACTGATTAGTGGGTGCATCTCAGTTAGGCAAGTTTGAACCCACCCCGCGCTATCGCGCACCCCTCCCAGGAGGGGAAATATTTGAAAAATCCCCTCCTGGGAGGGGCAGG